>ERZ1673743.667-NODE-667-length-47500-cov-6.388197_pt1 | contig 47500 bp, 45 predicted proteins | sample MGYA00580197_ERZ1673743 | MGnify/ENA primary metagenome ERZ1673743 (study PRJEB41218, sample SAMN15661795) | gut metagenome | host: Homo sapiens | place: Canada: London | collected 2015-08-20/2019-03-30 | study: EMG produced TPA metagenomics assembly of...
CATGTAAAAATCCTTCCCATACATTTTTGTGAAATCCTTGTTATTCTGTTTGCCGATCGCCGTCCCGAATACCTGGATCTTTTCCTTTCTGGCGTCCTCGATGGCGAGCGTATTCTGCCGGATGCCTTCAGAACCGCTGAAATATGCGCTTGGGAGACCGTCGGAGATGATGTTCATCAACTTATGTTTTTCTCTGCGCTGCTTCAACAGTTCCGTCGCGTAGCGGATGCTGTAAGAATCGAAGTTACTGCCGTTACCTTCGATGTAAGGCAGTGTCTCCCGTTCTTGTAACGTGTTTGCCCACCGGATAAAATGAAGCTGTTCCACTGCGGATGAAGTGGTGTGAAACCCCATACAGTATGTCGGAATCCGGAAATACGCCATCGTTTCCGCAATCGCGGTCGCTGTGATAATGGCAGCTGTCGTCTTTTCTCCCCGCATGGAACCGGAACAGTCGACCAATAGCATCAGACACATGTCAGCCTTATCTGACGGAAGACGCTTCCGTTCAAACAGGCGGGATGTCACCCGACCGGAAGAGGCCCGCTTTAAGCTGACCATGCCGCTCTGCGTGTACATTTTCCGGTTGCAGTCATCCTGGAAGATTTTTTTCAGTTTGACGATCAACGGTTCGTAAATGATCGCTGCTCTCTCCGAATATTTGACATAAAGCTCCGTGGCGGAATCTTCCATCACTATATCATCCGGCATAACATCCGAAAACTGCTTATGGTTGGCCGCGATCTCTTTGGCAGCTTCATTCATGGCTGTTGTCGTCTCCTGTTCTGTAGACTTACCGCAGGCATCCTCATAGGATTCCATCAGCTGGTCTAACTGCTCGGCAAGGGCTTCCGGATCGATAGCTTCCGGTTCCTCTTTCGGGGCTTCTGCATTCTGCGATGCAAGACCCTGCGGATCCTTCTCGGATTCGTTGCCGGAAATAGTTCCTTCGTTCTCGTCTTCGTTCCCAGTATGGATTTTGTCAGTGTCTGTCCCGGATGATTCTTCCGATGCCCCGGCTGACTGCCCGGTGTTTTCTTCCGGAACGGTTCCGGATGCATCATTCGTACTGGACTCGGCCTGTGTCGTTGCGGAGGCTTTCTTTTCCGTCTCCGCTTCGTCACCTGCTGCTCCCGGACTGTTCTTAGCATCCAGGCTCTCGCCTTCCTCCGGATCTTCCTGTTTGTCTGTGATTCCCGCATCTTCTCTTAATTGATCCTGCATTTTTCCTTTTTCTTTTTCCATGCTTTGTTTTCTGGCCTTGTTACGTCTTTCCGACCGCTTGGATGAATCAGAAACATTTGCGACTTTCCGGCCTTCGCCGTTGCCGTTCGTACTGCGTTTTCCGGTCGCATCTGTCAGGTCATTGATGCAGAGAGAAGCGTTCCAACCGTTGATCGGTGTCAGAATCCGCAATGCGGTCTGAAAGATTTCCTCAGCTATATGGACGCGTTTTTTGCCGTCCGGCTCATTGATTGCCTGGTAAACCAATCCGATCGTACGGTCGAAACAGCGCCTGGCCGCCTGAGACGTAAAATCTCCCTTCACGAGTCCTCCATCGCCGAAGTGGATCAGCGCGGTCATATATTCATACCATGCCGTTCTCAGAGGATGCGTCTCAGCATGTTCTGAGACCGGTATCGCCAGGTCATAGCACCGGTCAATCGTAAAATACAAAGCGTCTAAGGCCGGTCCTCCGACGATCTGGTCCGCGAAATTTTCGATAGCCGGATCTTCAATCAGGTTTACGATCGTCATAAAGAGGTCCTTTTGCTGGTAATCCGGGATTTCACGCAGGATGCGCTCCGTTTCATCAAAGTCCGTAAAGACCTGATGCATGGCTTCGTGGATGTTAATCCCCATCTGCATGATGCGCACTTCCGGCTCCGTGACTCTGTTAAAAAAATCATGGTCCCTGGCCACATGGATGATCCCGTCTTTTGATGTATATCCAAGCGCGGGATGCGCCGCGTCCTGGACGATCGTTCGCCTGCCGATAAGAGAAGTGTCTAAAAGTCCCATGATGCGGCACCTGGTATTCCATTCTTTTTCTGTCATAGCTGCCTCCAGCCTCCTTTCCGGACTTTTTCTACGATCTCTTTCCAGCCATCCGATGCGGTCTCCTGAAGCAGGATCACGATCCCGGCTTCCGGATTCCAGACTGCCCCGTTTACCACGGTCGCGTCGCATTCCCAGCCGGTATAGCTCATGATCCCGGTATCTTCCGGTATCTGGTTGGCCTCAAACAGCTCCATTAATTCCTTATATGTTTTCACTTGTTCTTCCCTTCGCTTTCTTAGGCGGCCTGTAATTTGGCAGGTTCGTCACAACATTGGTTTCCAGCATGTCTGCCGTCTGCGGGTCCACGATTCCGACCGCTCCGATCAGGGTATCCGTGATCGCCGTTTTCGGATCATCGCCTTCCGCCATGTTCTCAAGGGCACCAAGACATGCTCGCGTGCTTAAGTTCAGGGCGTATTCGGCAGTTGACCGGTTTTCAAGCAGAGTGCTTTTGATCTTTGTGTATGCGTCATAGACATATTTCGCGTCATACTGCGCATACCCGTATTTGGTCAAGAACCGGATGAAGTCATCCGGTGACGGATCCGCGATCCGGTATTTCTGCTTGAAGCGGCTTGCAAATGCCTGGTTTAACCACATGGTTCCTTCCGTACCGACGTTCATCGTGGCGATGATCACGGTCATCGGATGACGGGTTACCTTCTGGTATCCGTTTTTCATAATGAAGGACGGATATTCGATCGCATTGTTCAAGGTGCCGGTCAGCATGTTCTGGTCGGCACAGTTGATCTCTTCCATCAGGATGATTCCTCCGTTTTCATAACCTTCCAGAAAATCCGTTTCCGCAAATGCAAGTTTCCCTTCCACGATCTTATTCTTTCCCTCGATCTCATCCGACTCCGTATATTTGTCGAACTTGGTCTCGTAAAGCGGCAGCCCCGTGGCGGCTGAAAGCGCATGCGCCAGTACAGTCTTTCCGGTACCAGGGTTTCCGTATAACAGAACGTTTACGGCATCCCCGCGGGTATAAGCCGGATCTGTCATCCCGACTTCCCATAACGGCAGGATCCGCTCTCGCAGCCGGTAGTCCAGTTTCCGCATCAGCCTGAAAAATTCAGGGACCGGTACGAAGCTGTCCAGGAAATCAGGCGGAACGACGCGTTCCTGCTGTCTTTCGGTCCAGCCGAAACTGATCCGGTATTTTCCATCCCGGTACGGTTTTAACGGGTCCTCTGCTGTTTCCTCCTGAGGCTTTTTAGCCTCTTCTTTCTTTTCCCGCTTGGCGCGGTTTCTGTCCTGCTGGGTCTGTGACTCGTACTCTGCCAGCGGTTTGATGCCAGGGATTACGTGCGCATTGCCTGTCCGGACTGCCATCAGACACTGTGCGGAAAAATCGTCACTTGCCTGGACTTCGCAGGTACATGCCAACATTGTTCTTAAGTAATATGTCACGGCATCGCAGAACCGGTAACAGGAATCAGAAAGTGTCAGTGCGGAAGTAGGGGTTGTGACCTGGTGGTAACATTCCGTGAACGTCGACCGGCATTCCTGATCCTTATCCATGGCCAAGACCGTAAAAATTACGGATGCAAATGCCTTGAGTATTAAATTACTCGTATACACATTGATCCCGGCAATCTTTGCGGAAACAATCTTCTGTACGGTATTATGCGTAACGCAAAATGACACAGATTCCTTCTTTAACTTGAGCCGTCCGTAAATATCACCGTTGTTCAGCCGGACAGCGCGCAGCTGCTCGGATTTAACAAATTCCAGCATGGATACGGAATTGGTAAGCCAGACGTTTCTTGTGACGGCACCGGACCGGAAGCCAATGGATGACTTCGTATCCATGGCATCCTGATGGCGTTTGCTCATCGGTGCAACACTGGAACAGCTTTCCTTTGTAAATCCGGTCACCTCCCCCTTCGAGAGGAATGGTATCCCCGTGCTCATTGGATCAAAGGCGAATTTCATCATATTTTTCTCCTTTCTCATTTCCTTTTCTTCTTTTCGGTATCAGTATGGGATGGCAAAAGAGCAAAAACTGGATGATTTCCCGTATCTGTCACCATTGCATGAGTTTTGGCGCGGGTATTCCATCTGGAAGAAGGCACGGTTGCCAAAAAGTGTTATCCGCAAAAAACACGGCCAGTTTCCTGACCGTGCCATCCTTCCGGCTTATTCGCCTGCCGGACCTGTTGCTGTTTCTGTCTTTTTTGCAAAAGCTGGACCGGAATTGGAATAATCCTCTTCCTCATCTCCGTTCACGCTGTTTGTTTTACTGGAATCTCTTACTTTGCCTGTCAGGACGCCATCTTCTCCTGCCTTCCTGCCGTCCGGCACGGTCATGTTCCTGGCCATTTTGCCATCCTCGCCGAAATAGTAGTCATCCGGGCCCCAGTGGACAGTCGTGTTGGAAACCATGTATCCGTCTGAGCCGAAGAAATACCAGGCCCCGTTTAATTCTACCCAGTTGTACTGGACGTAGGAACCGTCATTATTCTGGTACCACCAGCCGTGGTCGTCCTGTTTCCACCCTGTGTTCTTGTAAATGACCTCCGTTGTGCCGGGACCATTTGTCTCATCCATGCCTTCAATGGTACGTTTTTCCGTTTCGACGGCATATTTGGCACGGTATTCCGCTGCCATCTCCTTGCTGACGGAAAAGGTACCCGCTTCTGCACCTTCCGCCTTATCGCCGGAGCGTGAGATCGGACGGACGCGCAAGCGGTAATCTCCGGCCGCCTGCATGACCGGCTTAAAGTCATACGTGGTACCGCCGGTAAAATAGATCTTGCTGCTGGAGTTTCTGGTCAGTATCAGCTGGTATTTGACCGCGTTTGTGGAAGTCTCCCATCTTGCGGTACCGTCGGAATTCCAGGATGCGTCGCTGATCGCGGTGCATACGTCCTCTAAGTCTGTAAGCTTAATGATCAGGCGCAGGGTCGTTCCGTTATCCAGCCTGGACGCTTTTACATACTCAGCGCCTGCGCCCTGGAGCTTTACCTGGCTTGCCTTGGTTAAATAAAAGGCATATCCATCATCTGCGGAAAGTTCCACCACGTAATTTTCTTCCGCTGCGCTCTTTTTCTTTTTGGTCGTAAAGTCATCATCGTCCTGATCAGCTGTCTCCGACTCCAGTTCTACGCTTCCTACCGAATAGTGTCCGGAAGAACTTTCCGCCGTGATCTCCGGATATCCGTCCTCATCATATCCCTCAATGCAGAATCTCACATTTACTTTCTGGATCTTTTCCGTTGCATTTACCTGTACCGGACATACTGCGGTTGCCAGGACCATGCATGCCAGTGCGGCTGTAATCTGTTTTCTCATATCGCTCGGGGCTATACCCCTCCTCCTTCCTGCTTTTCTTTCAGTATGTCTGCTGATGGAAAAAATCCTGATCTCCAGAATTTTTTTGCGGATAACACTTTTTGGTCATTTTTCATTGGATTTTACAAAACAATTTCGTATAATATAGATATAAGAGAAACATGGATATCCAAAACCGGATAGAAAGCCGGTATTTACCGATAAATGACCGCATTCCGTACGACAGGAGGAAATGATATGTATACCACCATCAATATGTTAGGCATGATCCGCGGACATGTAGACCGCATGGAGTTATTAAAGAAACAGGACGCACTTGTAACTGAGACCCAGGACGGGAAAGTCAATCCAGCCATTCTCGTAAAAAATATCGTCGGGACTGCAAACGTCCCGATCCGCGCCACCATCAACGCGCCGGAAGCTTATGGCGGAATCCGCCTTTTGGATATTCCTGGCTGCGGCATGGTCGTATGTCATGCGGACCAGATTGAAAATGTATATAAAGCAGTTGATACCGCAACCGGTGTCCGTGTCCGTAGGGTCTTACGGGATGTCCTTGGTGATGACGCCGCCGACAAGTATGATGTTTCCGCCATGACTCCGCTTGAAAAACAGAAGTTCCTGGAGCAGTTCGGGCAGCCCATTTCCACCGGCAAGCAGATGTCCAATATCCCTCCGATCACAAGGAACCATATGGTGATCAAAAAGACAAAAGCGATGGCAGATGGAAATCCGGCTTTTTGCACGCAGGGACGCAAACCGTTCTGGCCGGAAGACCTTGCAATGGACCGCTAACGCTTCTTTTTAGGCCCGCATTCTGCGGGTCTGTTTTTTTGCCCTTTTTTGGACCGTTCGGATACCATACTGTTATCAGTGTCTTATATCAAGGAATGAGAGAAAGGAGCAAGATATGCGAAAGATTTTTGAAGCGGCAGATGGTCAGCCGGACGCAGATGATGTCTGCTTTGTGTCCAATGGATGTACTGCCTTACAGATTGCAGCCCTGTATCCTCCTCTCACGGAGCAGGAAGAACAGAAGCTATTAAGTACCAGGGGGACGCCGGACTGGGAAAGCGCGAGGGAACGGCTCGTGTTATGTAACCTGCGTCTCGTTATGTGGGTCGCAAACCGGTATCCGGAAAGCGGCGGTTTTACAACGGAAGATCTGATCGAATACGGGATTGTCGGACTGATGCTTGGGATCGACCGGTATCAGGCATCGCAGGAAACGAAATTATCCACTTACGTCATCCCGTGGATCCAGAAAACGATCCGGGAACAGGTCATGTTGCGACAGGGGTTAATTACCGTACCGGCCCATATGGCAGGACAGGTTGCCAAGTTACAAAAAGAACGGCACCGAATGATCGCGGAAGGCATCCTGGAACCGTCCATGGAAGAACTGATGATAAGGAGCGGAATCGATCCGTCCACGTCGGAACAGTTGCAATCCGCCATGGCAGCGTCCATGTGCGGGTCTTTGGATACGCCAGTGGCGTCCGGCAGTTCGCGCGGCTCATCCGATACCGTGGCAACTGTCGGCGATTTCATTGCGGATCAAAAAAAGAGCACCGAAGAAACAGCAGTGGACGCTGCCATGGTGGCAGATATCCTGCGTTACATGGAGTACTTTCCGGATTCCGAACAGAAGGTTGTTCGTCTTCGTCTCGGGATTGACGACGGGATGCCAAAAACCTTCCAGGAATGCGGTGAGATCCTTGGCTACACGGCGGAATGCTGCAGACAGATGTATTTGCGCGCCGTCCGTAAATTACAGGCTGTATTTGCACCGACATCCGGAGCAGATGCTTGACAAAACAGGTTCTTTCCCGTGCGGAAAGGATCTGTTTTTATTTTGCAGCTATAAGAAAAAAGGCAGGGACCACAGGGTCTCTGCCTTTTTGAAAGGTTTTTCGTTACCTTACCGGAGCTTCCGTTTTAGTTAAACGGAAGACCTTCATCTTCAACTCCATCCGGGATGTTCATGAAGCCATCTCCCATCGGAGCGCTTGGAGTCGCGCTACTGCCGGAACCAGAGCCGGAACCAGAGCCGGAGCCAGCGCCTTTGCTATCCGCAAATTCCTGGCTGTCTACCACGATATCGGTGGTATAGACCTTCTGGCCTTCCTTATTAACATAGCTGCCTGTCTGGATTCTTCCGGACACCAGGACGCGCATTCCCTGACGGAAGTAGCGCTCCGCAAACTCACCAGCCTTATCAAAGGCGACGATGTTAATGAAGTCAGCGGTCTGCTGATCTCCATTATTATTGCGGCCGCCTCTTCTGTCACATGCGAGGGTATAGCGTGCAACCGCCATACTCTTCTCGCCAGAGGTGTAACGCACCTCCGGGTCTCTGGTCAGTCTTCCCATCAAGATTGCTCTGTTCATATAATTTCCTCCTTGGAATAAAATTTATTTGCATTTTAAAGTTCTCCATTCCTTGAACTTCATGCTGTCTTCAGTATGTGCACGCTTCTGTTTCAAAAACGCGAAAAAATTATCCATTTGTGATCTCGTCGTCCGTGGATTCCGCAAGGAGTGACTGGTAATACGGACAGTGCTCGCAGTCTCTCTTATAAAGGCATTCCTGCTTTCGGTTGAACCGGCACTGTTTGCGGCGTTTTGCGATGATCCATGTGATGATCGCTGCCAAGAGTACGAACTGGATCGCTGCCAGGATCGGATGTTCCGTGATCGCCCGGATGACCGCCTCATACGCTGCCGTGATCAGTCCGGCAAGTTTCTGCCAGAAGGTCTGCTCCGCCGTGGAGATGTAAGTGGCATTTGCTTCATACGTATAAACTGCCGAATTTTTCTTTGTCAGCTCTTCCGTATAAACACTTTTCCAGGCGGCACCTTCCTGGTGCGGAAGTGTCACAGTGCCGGAATAGACGGCGTTCACATCCCGCACGTACTTGCTTCCGATGCCATCCGCGTTGCGCATCGGGATGCCGTTTTTTTCGTATGGCTCTCCTGCCCAGTCAATGGCATTGATCCGGTAATAATCCGGGTCAAGCCCGAGCATGGCAAGGAACTGGTCTGCATAATCAATGAGTGGCGCGTCCGACGGAATCTCCGTTCCGTTTAAATCCAGGACTTCCGCATCGTAATTGCTGATCGTGATCGGAAACTCGAAATCCACCCAGTGCCATTTTGTGTCACTGGAATCTGTGAGTGGCAACGTTGTTTCAATCTTTGCCTTCGTGTCCGCATCCTCGTAGGTGTAATCGATGGTCTTTGGGATCGGGACCCCGTTTTCCACATCCTTATATGCCCTGGTGGCTACAGCATCCTTGACGATATCCGGGATCTCGCTGTCCACCAGTTCCTTGGACGATAACTTCCATGTGACGCCATCCTGTTCCATGGTCTCCTGCGGCAGGTAAGACTCTTCCTGCCCCTTGATAAATGTATCCGACGTGACTTCCATGGTCCGCCGTTCCGGCGTCCGGGAATCCACCATCTTAAGGTCTGATATGGAATCCAGTTGGAAGACGGTATCCCCGATCGTAACCTGTTTAGTCTCCTTGTTAAACCCGTTATCCGCATTATCATAGGACTCAAAGCGGATGGTTGTTTTAAATTTCCGGTCTTTTTCCGATACACCGTCCGTATCAATCTTGCAGGTCAGCGGCTCCGCATCCGATACGGTTGCTTGCGGCGCTGCGTAAGCGTAAGAACCCGTGCCGGCCACCATACATGCCGCAAGGAGTACGGCACAGGCTTTCCGGTACTGCTTGTGTTTGTTCAGCATAAAAATCCCTCCATGTTTTTTCCTGATTTCAGTATGTCGCAAAAAAGTCCCGCGTATCGCGGGGCTTTTCTTATGCGGTTCCTTTTGCGGATAACACTTTTTGGTCATTGTTTTGCCTTACAGCATCAGGTTCCATTCCGTTTGTTGCTGATCTGCTCACATGCGCTTAAAAGATCTGTAAGGTTCATGTCAGCTGCGCTTTGACTCGCCCGGTTGAGGCTTTCCGCCTCGTAGCGTTTTGCCTCTTCGCTTGCCGGCATCGGGTTGATTTTTGGCGGGAAAGATGCACGGTATAACCCTCCTGTACGTCCATATGTGGTTTCGCGGAACCGGTTTGGACCGGTGTTTTGGATAATGGTCGCATCCGATTCCTTGGCCGCGTTTTCGTTCACTCCTGTAGTGACTGGCATCTGGGCTGCGGTCTTTTTTACTTCCTCCGGATTGTCGCGAAGTTTTTCCATTTCCTCACGGTTTAATTCCTTTGGGCTGGAAATCGGCCTTGCGCTCGTCACGCGGCTCCTTTGCAGTTCCTTTCTCTTTTCTGCGAGTTTCTTCCGGTTTTCTTCCAGCCGTTTCACGCTGCTGGATTTTGCATTGCAGTAATTGAACTCATACAGGTTTTCGTGCGTCTTGAGGTTTCCGAGGTATTTGGCGTTCGGATGGTTCTGGGTCGGATAGCGTTCCTCATAAAGCGGCTGCTGGCCGGCGATCATACAGATCGCCCAGCCGGGCCTTAATCGGCGGACCTCGTCCAGGGTGATTAGGTCACGGCCGGTATACTGGTAGTTCCTGCTGTCTGATCCGGTGCCTTTCCCGCTTGAAGACTGTCCGACGCTCTTGGTACGGATGGTTTCCTTTCCGGCCATCTTTACGATCTCTTCGTGGGTCGAGGTCTCATTACCGCCCAGGTACAGCTGTACCATACAGGCACCCTTAATGGTTTCCCAATCATCCTTGTACAGGTTCTTGATCTGGCCGATGGCCTGGATGAAGATCATACAGGACAGACCGTATTTACGCATGGTAGTCAGCTTCTGCTGGAAATTCGGGATGACACCGATGTTTGCAAACTCATCCAGGATGAAGCGTACCGGAACCGGCAGCGGGAACCTGTTTGTCTTTGCTGCATGTTCGTACAGTGTGGAGAACATCTGGGAATACATCATGTTGACCAGGAATGAGTAGGTATTGTCACCCTGCGGAACAATGATGAATACGGCTGATTTCCGGTCGCCAAGGGTCTGTAAGTGCATCTGGTCTTCCGTGGTTAGGTTGCTGACTGCGTCAATGTTAAATGGCGCCAGACGTACTGCAGCCGTGATGAGGATGGACTGTGCGGTTTTGTCGGAAGCTTGTTTGAAGATATCGTACTGTCTGACGCAGATATCGTCCGGGTCAATGTCCCGGATGCGGTTGAATAAGTTGTCCAGCTTGGAGTTTCCGTTCTTGTCCGCTTTTGCTTCCGATAACAGCCTGGAAACCATGGTAAAGTTCTGTTCTTCCTTGCTGCGGTAACGGATCAGGTAAAAAATGATCGCTTCCAGTAATGCCGTCTCCGATTTTTCCCAGAATGGGTCGGAGCTCTTCTGTCCGTCCGACGTACAGTTGATCAGACAGTTGATCAGGGTCATGACGTCCTCTTCCTTCTCAATGTACCGGAACGGATTATAGGTATTAGAATGTGCCATGTCCACCAGGTTTAATACACGGATCTGATAGCCGCGCTCGATTAAGAAATTTCCGCACGTTGCTAAAAGCTCACCGGATGGGTCCGTGATGACGTAGGATCCATATTCCTGCAGAATGTTCGGACGTACAACCGCCCAGGATTTACCGGTACCGGGGCCACCGATGACCAGGATGTTATCATTTCCTAATTTCCCGAAGCCGACTCGTCCGTTCTTGGTCAGGATGATATTCTGTTCGCTTTTCGGTCCCTTATCTGTTTCTTTGGAGCCCTCCGGATAGGTATATTTCATGTTGTACATATCCAGCATTTTGGTATCCATGAATTTTGCCGTACCCTGTTCGGTTCCATGCAGTTTATGCTTGTCTCGGACCTGGGTATCGTAAGCGCCGAATACCATAAATCCGCACACCAGCGTGACAGGGACCACAAACGGGACAAAATATTTTGGTGAGAAATTCAGATCCAACGGATTTCCCTGCATCATAAGGGCTGCCATCAGGTGCGCGATCGTGGTCCCATCTGCGCCTGCGTCTGCGGCATACCAGGCTGCCCTTGCGCAGATGTACACAAGTATCAGGATCGCGGCGACTGAGCAAACGATGATCAGGATCTTTTTCTGCCGCAGCCGGTCTTTGTCGACATAGTTTGATGCCATCTTGTTTCCTCCTTCTAAGTCACTTTAGGGCCCGGGCTTTCGCTATCCAGGCCCCATGCGTCAAAATAACGGGTCCCGGTTACGCTTCCAGTGCATATTCGTTATCCACGAACGCGTCAAACCCACCGATCAGACAGAGCACCTGTCCCTGGCCCAACGTCCTTACCTGGTCTGCCGTCAGGACCGGTCTTTTCTCGCCGGAAGGCATCCTGTCATATCCAGCGCGGTTTGCGATGTATTCCGGGTTGAAGACGGAAGTACCGCCAAGCGGGACGGTTACGCCTGCTTTTTCCTCCTCTTTGTTACCAGCACCGGAATAGACGCAGGCCATGCATCCGGTATCTAAGATCAGCTCAGCATCATCATGGTAGGCCTGTTTTAATTCCGATGCGGACCTTAACAGGATGATACAGGAGATCCGGTAATGCTGCATGGTCAGGAATTTGCTGAGAAAATCCGGAAGCGCCCCGATGGATGCAAAATCCGGCAGGATCATCTGAATCGGAAGTGCTGGCGGGATCTGCTTGAGTGCCTGCGCATGACTGTATACCGCTTCCACAAACTGCGTCAGGAAAAGGTTTATCAGGATGCGGGAAGATGGGTTTTCAGTCGAAAGTGACAGGAAGATCACTGTCTTTTCTTCTCCGGTTGTTTCCAGCTGAAGGGTGTCCTCCCCTCTTCTATCCGCAAATTTGCGGAATACATCCTGAAGTGAGATCAAAACATTGCGCGCAGTCTTTTCCGGGATCTGTTTGAAGATCTCATACTGGGCCACGCATGCGGCTGCCGGGTCCTGCTCTTTTACACGCTCGAAGGCCAGGTCTAACTCTGTTTTCCCTTCCATTTTCTGATTTGCCTTTCCTAACATTTCGGATACGGCAGCCAGGTTCTGCTCTTTGTCTGAACCGTCATGGTACAGGTACAGGAGTACTGCGTACAGCAGGGCACGCTGCGCATTCAGCCAGAATTCATCCGTGGCTTCCGTGACAGCCATAGCGTTGATGACGCTCTGCGCCATCACAGCAATGTCAGTATCCTTTTTCAGATACCGGAACGGATTATAGGTATCCGGCGCATCCTGTGGCGTAACGGTCAGGATACGGTACCCGTCTTTTTTCAGCTTTTCCTCCGTCTCGCGCTTGATCGCTCCATCCTGGTCAAGGATCACATAGGATCCACAGCACTGCAGGACGTTCGGTACCGCGACGGAGCGGGCCATATGAGACAGGTCACTTCCAATCACGGCCACATGGTCGTTTGCATGGCAGCCGCGGCCAAGGCGGACGTGTTTGGACAGGATGATATTTTTGTTGCTGTCGGTCTTTGTGGAACCGAGTGGATGCGTGTAATTCATAAGATAAGTTTCCGGGAACTTGGTTTTGATCATAATTTTCTCTCCTTCTGGTTGTTCTTATTTTTCTTTGTGTTTTGTCTCACTAGGAATTCCTGATAATTACCGTATTTTAAATTTTCTTTGTTTTGTTACCATGACATTGTTTGTGGGGCACCTCCCCACTCCTCCTTTTCGGTTTTGTGCCGTCCGCGCGGTGAGGGCTGGCAAGTACCCCGCACCATCGGATACCGGGCGGCATCATCAGTATGTTACCTGTTTATCAATTTGCTGGCGGGCATCCGCGAGCCGGCGCGCTTCCTTACATCTTCCGCGTCGTCGCATGCGCGGAAGAGCTGGAGTTTCAAAATGGCCAAAAAAAGACCCCGTCCATTGAACGGGATCTTCTTGCATTTTTGCGGATAACACTTTTTGGTTATCTTTGGCCGATTTCCGACATCGTTAACGTACGATATCGAGTTCGGTCTCTTTTTCCCTGGACTGAGCCAGTTCCTCGCGCAGATCTACAGTTTCCACTGTGAGACCTTCGGATTCGTAGCGGTAATCACGCTCGAAGATATCACGCGTGGTCTGCTCAAATTCCCGGATAAATGCCCTTTGCACTTCCGGCTCTTCCTGGCTCATGCCGTCTGCCAGGTCATCGAAGAGATCCAGGTAGCGGTCTCTTACATCTTTGGTGCGGTGGTCTAGCAGCAGGCGTTTTTCCAATAACTCCTTCCAGCCCTGGGAATCGTTTAAGTCGGATAAATCCTTGGTGCTTTCTGCAGCAACCGGAGACAGGATCATTCCTTTGATCTGGTGCATGTCGCCGCGCAGGTCCCCGGCTGCCGCGGACAGTCCCAGTCCGTCTGCGGACATTTCATCCAGGCTATTCTGCATCCGGATGATGTCATCTTTCATACGTCCTTTGAATGCGTCCTGCTGTTTTTCCATTGTTTCCGCCTGACGGTACGTCTGTCCAATGATCTCACCCGCCTGGGTCATCTCCTCGATGTAGCGACGCTTTAACTGGTGGACGCGTTCTTCGACCGTGATGCCGTCCAGTTCCGGTCCGTGTTTCTGAAGCGCATGCAGCTTCTCCATGTTTTCCAGTTCCGTGCCTTCGTATTCCTTGCAGGCATGCATGCCGCACAGGATATCATAAAGGCTTTGTTCATAATTTCTATCCTTGCGCAGGCAGCGATCCACCATCTGCGGGCCCTGCGGTGTGTCGATGAAATGACTGTATCCGTCCCGGTCAAAGGTGACGTACTCGGACGGGTTGGAACGGTCCACGATCATGCTTAAATGACGGTCGTTTTTGGATCCGGCTAACATCTGTTCCATGGCTTTTCGCCTGTTTTCCTCACGCGTTTCCTCCATCGCGCGGAAGGATCCAGAGTACAGCGCTTCTGCTGTTTTCACCGTTTCCATGACACTGCTTCCCATGCCTGCCGGCACACAGATTTCCATGGTCCGATCGATCTTGTTTTCTCCGAGTTCCGTGCGCGGGACGTTTAACATATGCGTGCGGGTCATGAAATCATATACATCCCGGTCGATCGCGACTTTTCCAACCTGCGTGTCACCAGCCTGGTTCCGCTTCAGCCAGTCGAGCATTTCTTCTTTTGACATCGGGTCTGCCATACGCTGTTTGTCTGTAAAGTCCTTGATGACCTGCTCCATCTGCGGCGTCTCTGAGCGCGGGAATACGATAAAGCAGTGCACTTTTGCAAGGTCTCCGGGCTGTTTGGCCGGTTCGATGTAGGTTGGCCATGAGATCGGAATCCCCGCCTTTGTTGCTGCGGTCTTAAACTCATCCGCAAGCTTTGGGTCCACTTCCATTACCATCAGGTTTTCGGATGCTTTTTTCGGGTCGAGGTCCCCCTGGCTGTCAAGCGCCAGGGACAGGATGTCCTCCTTGCCGCGGAATCTTGTATACGCAAGGCGGGTGGAATCCATTTTGTCAAGCATCTCAAGGAGTGCGACAAAGGCCTTTGTCCCCAATACCATGTTTCTTGATACTGTTAATTCTGACATTATTCATTTCCTCCGTTCTTTCTTTTGCTGCGCAAAGCAACAGTCACGGGTTTCTTTCTCTCCCTATATACAGGATGTATTTATGCGTTCTTTAAATCGCTTTCAAAAAAACGTTTATATAATTCCGGATACCGGCGGAGCATCGGCTTTACTTCCATTTCTGTATCCATCGGGCGCAGTTCAACATGTCCGTTCTTGTTGTGCCGGTCATAGCGGACACTGCAACAGAAGAAATGTCCATTTTGTGACCGGTAATTAAAGCGAATGCAAGGACGGTCAAACCCGTATGAGCTTTCCTTCCTAAGGAACATCTCACTTGTATCCGTATCATATAACAGATCACCCACGATCTCTTTGCAGTGGGGCGTCTGATACCGCTTCACAAAATCTTTTTCCACGGAAATGGGAGTATCAGTCGGCATGCTCACGGCATCCGCTAAAAAAGGGATTCTTGATACGACCCAGGCGGGCAGGTGCTTTGCGATGGTCTTGCGGAATCCGGCCGGATCCAGTTTGCGTCCCGTTTCCTGACTGGATGCTTCTTCCGTATTTTCTTTTGTGCCGTCCGCCGCGTTTTCTGACCCCTGCGGTTTTTCCTGATCGGGCGTTTTTTCTTCTTCTGTTTTTCCAGTCTTATCTTCCGGATTTAATTCCTCCGCCTTCGGGCTTTCCGTTCCCTTTTTCGGCTCCGGCGGGTTTGCCGCCTTTTCCTTCCCATCGGCAGCTTCCGGCTTTTTTTCTACAGAAGCTGTTTCCTTGGCAGCAGCCTGCAGTTTTGTGGATGGCTCCGGTGCTGTTTTCGTCTGCTCCTGTTTTTCGGTGGCGATGGGACCATCGGTACCCGAGCCGGTGTTTTTCTGCTCGGGTTCTGTTTTTTTCGGAATGGTCATTTGACTGGCTGCGTTTTGCGTTTCCGGTTTCGGATTTCGGTCTGTTCTTTTTGCTGGTTCCGATTTTTGCTCCGGGACTGACGGCTGTGCCGGTTTTGGTGCAGAATTTTCGGCTCCCGTCATAGGGGGCTTTGGTTCGCCAGTAGTTGGCTGGCCTGTTGGCTGTCCGTTCTGTTTTAGAGTCTGACTCGCATCCGGAGCCTTATCGCGGACGATCGTAGTATTTTTGTCTCTATTGTCAGTCGGTTTCTGCATCGGTCCTGCCTGTGGCGGTCTGCCCGTTACATCCCGGCTTGCTGCCTGAGGCTGTGTTTTTTGCGGACCAACATTCCTGGGATTCTTTCCGATTTCCTGAGGCTGCCCGCCCTGCTCCTTTCGTTCCGACCGTCCACCCTGCCCCGGCGTTTGTGCATTCTTTGGCTGTTCTTCACTCGGGCGCTTATCTCCTGCGCTTTTTATTCCTCTTGCATCCGGATTCTGGGTATTTGTCGGCCGTCCATTCACGTTATTTTTTACCGGGGGCTGTTCCTTTGTACTCCGGTCTTTTCTTGTGTCTGCAGATGGCCGTTCTCCGGTTTTTGGCATATCCGTACGCTCCGGTTTACGTCCATCCTGACCACGGTTTTTTCGTTTGTCCCTGCGATCAATCTGCGGCTCTGTAGACAGTTCTTCTGAAAAAATATACGCATCCACGTTCTGCGCGGTAAGGCTGCTTGCCGCCTCCAGTCCATTTTCCTGGATCATTTCGCGGGTCTCCGTCATATCAAGCAGGTTGCTGATATTCTGGGCCGCACTTGAGGTTAAGTTTAAGTCCGACATTCCGAACCGTCCCCTGGTGATCGGGAGCTCACCTGGCTTTGCATGGCCGATTGGCATCCGATTTTTTAATGCCTGCGAAATGCCGCCTAAGTTCTGTCCGCCCCGGTTCTGTTTCGGCTGTTTTTTTGGGGTTTCGCTGTTTTTCTGACCCCGTGGTTCCCCTTGGCTGTACGGCTGCTTCTTTACCGCTTCCTGATGTCCTGCCGGATCTTTTTGCGGCGTCTGAGATTTTCCATTTGTCGATTCTGCCTTCTTCATCAGAGTCTGAGGAGCAGAAGCTTTTTTCTCCGGGTCCGGGACCTGACCGTTTTGTGGTGCGGTTTCTCGAATGATCTGTTCTTTCTGTTCCGCCGCCGCCTGTCTTACCGGTGTGTTTTTTGTCTGCGCATTTGCAGCTTCCTCTTTCGGAAGAAACGGATGCTCCTTACGCGGTTTTGCCTGTGCGGCGTTTCTTGCCGCAGCTTCTTTGGCGCGGATGTCCTTTTCTACGGTGTACCGTGCGGAATGCCTTGCTATCTTCGCCTCTCCCGGGACCATGATTTCAATGCCACAGTCTTCGCAGTAGCGGACACTTGCCCAGACATCATACTGTTCAAAATCATGTTCTAACAGAATCGGGGCCTGACGGTAATACATTGGCGCGCCGCAGACCGGACACGCCCCCGCCTGTGGCCTGTTGAATACTGACATACCCATAAGCTACACCCCTTCCTCTTTCTTTTCACTTATTTCGTCATCTGTCTGCTTTTTACCTTGGTCTGCAAGGAGTTTTTTCTTTTTTCGCTCGTACCGTTCCATATAATACATGGATTTATATCGTTCCCTGAAATACATACACTCTTCGTATTTCGACGGTACCATCGGTTTTTCGGTCAATGACTCAAAAATGTAATCCGCCATTGTACCGAAGAAATGGACGTTTTGTTTCAAACGATACTGTGCGATCCATTTCCGCCCTTCCAGGGTACTGAAAAAATCAAAAATCTCCTGGTAATCCTTAAAAATCCGGTAATGATTGAGCATGTACCGGAGACAGATCTTAGCCCGCTGCCTGCCTTCCACAGACGCATTAAAAAATCCCTTCGGCATGTCTTCGCCGTCTTCTATCATCCTCCGATATGCTTCTTCCGTTGATACTAACGGGTCGAATTTTTCACCATCCGGGTACAGCTTCTTCACCAGATATTCCACCCGCATGTTTTCCGTCAGTTCCACCGGGAACGGATAGAGCTTCATGACCAGATTATATAATTTCATCCGGTGGAGTACGTCTGTCGTTAGATAGCGCGCCACGTCTTCCGGTGTCCATTTCAGATAATATCGGAATGCGTATCTGCAGATGCTTAAGATCTGGGATGGCTGCATCTTCGGCTCCTGCTCTTCATAGAACGGCTTGAAGTCATTGCACATCCCGGACCAGACGCAATCATACATATACGCAATACAACCCTGATCCATATCCGCGTTCCTCCTTATGTTTGTCCTTTTGTCAGTATGGGGTACGCTCATGGGTTTTCTGCGGTGATTTTTCGCTGGAATAGGCGCATTGAATATGTATTTTTTTGCGGATAACACTTTTTGGTCATAAAATCGCAAAAAAGTTTATCATTGAGCACGGAATGTCTTTTGTTGCACAAAAAAGAGCGCACGGTGCGTGCGCTCTGTGTCAGGATGTGATTCCTGTTTTTTTGAGATACCTGCGTCTTCTCTCGATCAGAATGATCCCGCCCCCCATAACGCCGGCGACTTCCAAAGATGCCAGCTTTAAAAACAGTGAGGATAGGATGTCCATTCCTGTCTGCACGACAATTCCCGCTGTGCCGATTAGCAAGACGGCCTGCAGCAACATACAGGCGGACCAAAAACCGATATAGCTTTCTTTTTTCTCCATAGATGATCCTTTCTTCGCGGGTTACCGCTTATGGCTTACAGATGCCGCATGCGGTATACCCCTGTGCGATGAGTGTCTCTCGATTCGTTTCCAGATCCTTCCGGTTCTGTCTCGCAATCTTTTCGACGGCATCGCAGTTCGGACGGTGGAACTTACCGGTATTCGTATTCACGACATAGGTAGATGTTTCATGATTCGACACATCATCTTCACCTGCCTGATTTTCTTCCTGCCCGGACTCGCCTCCCGCAACGTGGCTGTCCCCAGTTGCATAGTCGATCTCGATTCCCGGCTGCACATTGTAGACGAACACATGGAAGGAAACACCCTCCCCGTGGTCTTCTACCGAATATGCTTCCATTTCTACTCCGCGACATACCAGGTCATTTCCCTCAAAGACCGGGGTGACACGGTATAAAACGTGGTGGTCAGTTTCCTGTACGTAATCCGCGACCATGTTCTCAAAAGGGAGCATGCCGTCCGCATTCATGTAACGGGTGCCGGTCACCAGGTTCTTTTCGTTGGCGTTTTCCCCGGCGAGCTGGAATCCGATCAGGTGGCAGCGGTTATAGAGGTACTTATCTGAGATGATATCATCATACCGGACTGTATGCCAGCCGGTCGGCTTGATCATACCGATCTCACCGCGTTTTTCAGTTGGCATGAGCTCCTTGCAGATATTGGCGTATGCTACGCCACATCTGCCGAGACCGTCAAGATCCGAATAGTACTCGAATGCTTCCGTCGTTTTGTCAGCGTCCGGGAAGTCCGGTTTGTTGCCGTCTAATACACAGTATGGCGAACCGAGGTAGGATTGTACCGCTTCTGTCTGCTCCGCCGTTTCCGTCCGGCGTTCCTGCATGGAACCTGTCGTCTCTTCTCCGGCCATGGATTCCGCTACGCTCCGGATAGCTTCCTGAAACTGCTCCGTCCGCTCGGCGGACATGGTCGGAGCTATGACGGTCCCCGATTGGCAGGCGCTCATAAATATGGCGGATGCCAGGAAGATGGATAGGATCTTCAGCCTGTTCTTCATGTTTTTCTCCTTTTTCTTATAAAAATGCGGTGGCACGCCATATTGCATGCCGCCCGCATTTCGTTTCCCAGTAACTTACGCGTCCTGGCGTCCCTGATATGCCTTGGTTAAGGTTGAGGAATCCAAAACGTTAAAATCCGCCCCAACCGGGATTCCGGTCGCTAATTTGGTGATCTTGATCCCACTTGGCTTTAAAAGCTTCGTGATGTAGGTGGCCGTTGTCTCGCCCTCTAAACTGGAGCTTGTAGCCAGGATGATTTCGTCCACGTCGCCTCTGGCTCTCTGGACTAACTCCATCAGGCGGATTTCTTTCGGTCCGATCCCTTTTTCCGGACAGATAGCACCCTGTAAGACGTGGTAAACGCCGTCAAAGACACCGCTTCGCTCCATCTGTGCCATGTCGTCATCGTTTTCTACGACCATGATCTTTTTGTGGTCGCGGTTTTTACTTGCGCATACCGGGCAGATGTCCTCATCGGAAGTGGCGCAGCAGATCTTACAGTATTTGACGTTTTTGCAGGCGTCCTGGATGGCGTCCACCAAAGCGTCCGTACGGTCTTTTGGGAGCTTTACGATGCAGTACGCCAGTCTCTCAGCGCTTTTTTCGCCGATGCCCGGGAGCATCATGAGCTGTGCTACCAGTTTATTGATTCTATCGCTGTAATATTTCACTCTTTTCCTCCTCAATTTTGACAAATTCATCTACTCCGTAAATTACGGCGATCCCGCTTCTGCCGTTATCCCAGTTTACCCAGACGTTTGCTCCGCCATCGACGGACCGCACGGTTCCCATGGTACCAGGTTCTACCGGCTGCGGTTCCGGCGGTACCATGCGGATCAGACGGATCCTGGTACCCGGCGGGAATTCCCTTCTTGCCTGTTCTGCCTGTTCCCACATTGATTTTCCCATCATATCGCATTTCCTCCTTTGTACGATTTCTTCTTTTTCCGTATCAGTGTGTCGGATCGATATCACGGGAATTTTTGCGGATAACACTTTTTGGTCATTTTCATCTTTTTTCTCCTTTCTCCATTTCTTGATTGGGCTTACGCGTTCAGTATGCCGTTACGGAAACGGAAAAATCCGAAGAAAAAGAGGACGGTTTCCCGTCCTCTTAAAAAATGATGATACTGTCCAAGTTCTGGCTTAATTCTCATAAAAAATTAATTCATCCGCATACGGCAGTGTGCGCATCCACTCCATGAACCCGATGCGCCATTCATCCAGCTTGTGGCCGGCTCTGGAATGGGCAATGTTCCTCAGCGTTTCGTAGCTTAAGGTACAGGTGCGCATCTGGTTATAGCTCTCCGGGAGCAGCTGGATTAAGTCGTACCAATACGGTTTGTCCTTGGTCTCCACGTAACGCTGTCGGATGGATTCCAGGTATTCTACGATCGCGGTCAGGTAGCGTTCGCTTTCCTCGGTCAGATGATCATGACTGAAATCCGACAGCTCGATTGGCTTTGCATGGATCTTATGCATGGTGCTGGTAGAATTGGTGGTGGTGGCTACCTTGTAGGTATCATATTCCTTCCACCAGTACAGAGGTGCCGCGTGATATTGACGGACACGAAGATCTGGCGCAGGAATTTGCGGTGGTCGCTGCCGGATCTGATCAGGCGTTTTGCCAGATCCAGGTCATTTGGTCCAAACTGGAATGTGCCGTCCGGCAATTCTACACTGTCAGAACGGTCCCAGCTGTTCATCGGGTTTCTTGCGCCCATCACGGCGTTTTTCATGTTCATGACGCATGTGTTCTGAAATGTAATCATAACTTCTCCTTTTTGGCGTATGTATAACGGTCAGATGCATTTGTTCTCTTTGGATGCCACGATATATCCGGCCTGTTCCAGGAGTCTTAAGTCTTCCTCGATGAGGCTGACATCGTCGTTGGCTCTGGATGCCAGCGAGTCAGCCGTCATCTCCGGCTTCTCCCTCATGTGCAAGAATGTATTTCTTTGTGTCTGTCGTTTCCACATTGTTCTCCTTTCTCTCTTCTTTTATTTACGCAATTTTTCCATAATTTCCTCTTTTCTCTTTTTATTTCTCAGTTCATTAAGAAGAACCTCTAAACCTTCTTCTTCTGATGAATGTTTTGAAATAACATGGTATGCGCCTCTTTCATCTGTCTCATATACAACCCATCCATTATCATTGATACAACCTAAAACATTTGCTACTTTGGCTATTTCAAAAGAATCACCTATATTGAACTTATTTAATCCTTCAGTTTTAACAATATTATAAAACTCTTTTCTATTCATATTCTCTGCATTCGACCCTTTTACGTAATAGAAAATTTCAACCACTAATTGCGGTTACCCCTTCTTTTCCCTGTTTTTCTTCTGTGATGGAGCAGATGCGAAGATCTTCGATGATTTTCTGCATCTCCTCTTCTGCTTCCATGCGTTTCCTGAACGCATAGCGTTCCAGTTCTTCTGAATTTTCCGGACACCATCCGAATAATGCTTTTTCCTGAAGGCGCTTCCAGGCATTCGCTCTTCCACGCGCAAATTCCAGCAATAACTGGTTGTCATGGCATGGTGTGGTGACTTTCTCCTTTTCGTCCATTTTTTGTTTTTTCCTTTCCTTTGGCTGTTCTCTTGTCGCAATCTCAGTATGTGGATGGCATGATACGGACGGAACCGGATTATAGGCAGATGCATGGATTTTTTCGTTTCTGTCATAAATATTTCCATCCGTTACCGGATCAGCCACTTCGTGTCCCCATCAGCCGTTTCCGCCACGATGAGGGGAATACCAAAGCGGCAGCAGAAACGGATTGGCGCCGGTTCCGGAAGGTATTCCGGGTCCGGGATCCCTTCCGCGTGGAATAAATAGGTATGGACAAAAGCGGCCTGCAGCTGCCGGAGCATGTCTGCAGCATCCTGGTCCACCAGGGACGTGGGAAGGAAAAACCGGGTGGTCATGCGGTCAGAAATATTGGAATCAGTCAGGCAAAACCGTTTCAGGCGGCGCAGGATCTGCCAGAGCAGGAGTCTTGCGCCGGCCTCCTGTTCCGGTGTTCGGATGCCGCTAAGGCAAAGGATGGCAGGCCAGCGGATCTGCCCTTCCATTTCCGGCTCGACGGTCCAATCTTCGGACCGTAACAAAACGGCTTCGGAATCCAGTCCAAGCGTATCGTAGCCATTTCCCTGATCTGCAAATACCGGCAGCAGCTTTGAGACGATCCCGGCAATCCTTGGCGTTATGGTTTTGATGCGAACCGGGGCATATTTCCAAATCTGGAAGAGCTGTTTGGCATATTCCGGCTGAGAAGCATCCCGGACTCTTAAGTCGCCCGGTTTCTTTATGAGATCGTCCGGCGTCTTTCCATCCGCGACCTTCCATAAAAGCTCCGCGAGCGCAGCAGGACGATGTTTCATCTCATCCGAATCCAAGTGCAGATGCCAGACCAGTGCTGTCAGGAGGATTTTTTGTACGCGCAGGGTCTCCGTATCCCGAAGGCCTAACAGCAGGAAGCATTGTTTTGCAAGCTCCGCCGCGAATTCGGAAGCATCATAGGTTGTGTGGATATATGCGAACGGATTGTACCCGTACTCATGGAAAGTCGAGGAAAAATTGTACCGGACGGTCTGGATATCGAACTGCGCATAATAGTCACACATGGCATGGTACAGCCTGCCACTTCTGTCGTCGATCACGGCTGTCCCGAAGGGCAGCGCGCAGCCTACCGGAAATACCACCTCGTCTTCCCATTCCTTCCTGGTCGCTCCGCTCACTATACAGTAAGATTGGTCATGCAGAAGCAAAAGCTTTGCGGTTTTCCGCTTCTTTTTTGAAAACATCCCGGGTCCCTCCTTTGTCGTTGTTTGTAGAATGGTTTGTGCAGAACATGTCCGCCGTCGACGTTCCAGCATAAACTACTCAAAATCATGCAATCAGTATGCCGCACATAAGTACATTTTGTATTTTGCGGATAATACTTTTTGGCGCAAAACGCAAGAGAATCGCACAAAAAAGAAGGGTGTGTATCTGCACCCTTCTGACTGTTTTTTAATAATCCATCTGTGTTGTAAAATCCTCGCCGATCATGCTTTTTACAGTCTTTAAAGCCACATCATTCATGTTCACGAAACGGATTTCTTTGTTGGTGACGATTGTAACCAACCCCACTACGTACCGGAGCTTCTCGTTACCCACTTCCATAAGGATCATCGCTTCCTGATCTGGAAGGATCTTCTGAAGCGCCTGATAAAATTCGAGCATACAATCGTCGCCAAAGGTTACATCCGACTCATTCTTACAGGTATGGATTTCATTTTTATCATACTTTTCGATTGCTTCATAAACATACAGTTCCCCGATAGTCTCCGGGTCTGGATCCGGGATCGGCACCCAGAACCATTCTCCGTTTACACAGGTCTCTTCGAAAAATGCCGCCGGCTTCTCGTGTTCCGGTCTGCTCATCCATTCTTTCACAGTCGGGACATCCCTGTATTTCAGGTCGCCAAATCCGCCGAACCCGTGAAGTTCTGGATGTTCAGGATCATCAAAACTTTCCAGATCATCACCGTGCAACTTGGAAAACAGTTTTTCGTACTGTTCCCCGTCGGTAACCTGAAAGTGGTTTGTGCGGTATGTACACTTATAATCTGCCATATTCTTATTCCCCTTTTTCTTCTTTTTCTTTCGGCGGAAGCATGATATCCAATGCTTCCCGCACTTGTTTAAACAGCTCCCGGTCTTCCATGTTGGTTTTTAAAAATCCCTTCGGGAGTCCGAGTCGGATCTGAATCACACTGGCAACCTTCAGGTATATCGGATACAGTTTTGGCGACATATGCCCGCCGTAATCATATCCGTATTCTTCCAGCCGCCTGCAGATCATGTCCGTAATTCGTTCCGTCGTAAAGGCCATCGTCGTCCTCCTACCAGATCAGCTTGGTACCGCAATGTTCACAATGAGCCGGCTTTCCGAAATAATCCAGATCATCATTGGTTCCGATTTCCGCGTTACAGTGCGGGCAACGGATGACATCATCCGCGTCATCGCCGTCTTTTCTTATCGGCATTCCATCGGTAAACCGTGATTTTGCTGAAACAGGTTTCAGATAAAATCCGTGTCCGGACTCAACGAAAACCAGCTCGCAGTCCTGCAGAGTCCCGTCGATCAGAACCTGAACATTTGTGTTTGCCGTTTTGCAAAACGGCTGCTTGCCGAGCTTCACATATAGCGTCAACCACTTCAGTGTCTTTCCCATGGGTCTCTCCTTCTTTATGCCGTCTTTGAAATGCCGCCATTTTTCGGTTTGTATTCCCCGTATCCAAATTCGGAATACAGTGGTTCGCTCAAATTGATTGCGTAAATAAATGCAATGCCGTTCTTGCTGTCTTCCAAGGTATCCTCAAATGCATCCGGATCACTCGGCACACACAGGCAGTCCAGAACAGTTCCGTATGTCGCGTGGTAAAGGTAGGCGTGGTAAACTAAAACGCCGTCTTCCTGTTCCAGTTCCCGGACCTTTTTGAGCCATTCCGGTTTGTTGCTCAGCCAGTAAAGGATTCCGTCAAAGATCTGGTTCTGACGTTCTGAATAGTATAGCTTGTCTTCCGTCATGAACTGCTCCTGGACCTGATTCATCAGTCCGAAGTTGCGTAAGCACTCGCTGGCGATTCGTTTCTGTTCTTCTTTTTTCTGATTTTCTTCCATTTTTTCTCTCCTTTTGGTCTTGATGATCTTTTGGTTTTCTGTCTATTGCCGGTTGCTTCTTTGTCGCTCTTAGGTAGTCGCGGTTGATTCCGGAACTTCCACAAAGTCCTCACCGATGCGCAGTCCGAGGACGTTATCCGCATCGTAATGATCGGTTACGCCCCAGCCGTTGAAATAATCACCCTCCTCATCGACCCCAACACCGAAGTTTAAATCCGACAGGATGCCTTCTACATCCGGCAGATGCGTTTCGTCTGCCGTATCTTTTCCGGCATCCAGGATCTCCTTCCGTTTTGCGGCGCAGTTTCGGATGTAATCATCTACGATCTCGCGACCACGTGTTGTCAGTACATACATTTTCTCTTTTCCTCCATTTCTTATTTTGATTGTTACGTATTCAGTATGGAAACGCAGAGAAGGGAAATTGGTAGCTTTTCGGTGATCTGACGACCGCCAATAGAGCGTATCAGGGCACGGCAGGTACGTGTCGGCATTATAAAAAGCCCCTCCGGTTTACCGGAGGAGCTTTGAGAATGAGTGATTATTTTTCTGGTGTCATGAGTTCGATGCTCATGGCTTACGCTCTGTTTTCTTGACATCGGCTGCTTCATACGGGATTACGCGGACAAAGGCTTTGCCTCGTCTGGCAGCCTGGATCATATTATCAGTTCCGCGGCTTTTTCCATCCCAAAATGCAGCCAGCGCTGGAATGCCTTCCTTCGCGTACGCTAACATCTGGGCATTTCGCATGGGACCGGCAGCTTTGCCGTACTGGTGCCACTGGGCGGGGAACCGGCGGAAAGATAGATTCCGCTCCATGGCATACCGGATGCCAAGCTGATCGGCGCCTTTTGCGTTACCGGAAATGATCACAACCGGCGCGCCTGAATAGTCTTCCTGCAATCCGAGGATGATCTAGTCCAATTTTTCTCTCATCAGCACATAATCATCAAATGTCCTGGTCCCGGCCACGATCAGCCGGATCTCATGAATTTTGTTATTTTCCACATTCTCCTCCTGCATCAATTCCATCAAGGAAAAATTTCACATCGTTCAGTTTGTGCAGGCAATCATGTAATGTATAATGATTCTCCTGCGCCAGTGCATCGGTTCCATCAGGGAATGCGATTACGATTGCGAAATCATCCCAGTATTCCGGCAGAGTTTCTTTGCTTATCTGGATCCACGCGTGCGGATCGTAATGCTCTGCTGCCCACTGAATTCCATCATACTGGCTTGCGTCTTCTGTATTGACATAATGTTCAAAAGCCATAACTGCAGCTCTTTTTGCGTGGTGTTCGTACAGCCCGTACTGGTTTTCCAATTCTGACTGCATAAAACTGCGGATATCGTCGTTGCAGATCCTGCGGTTTAAGCCACGGCGGTAAATCTCTTTTAACAGATTCTTATCATCCATCTGTCGGAGATGGTAAGCGTCTTCGCCAAGGTATTCATATATCCCGTCATGCAGGATGTATGCGCCTTCTGCGTCCCCGAAATAATGGATCTCAAAATCCGCATCAAGATTCGCCTTGATGATCTTATCCGCAACCTCATTCATCTGCGCCTCGATATCCCCGTAACGTTTTCCAATCTCCAGATAGAATTTACCGTCTATTTTGTAAGCGTCATCCGGGTCATACCCGTAAGGGGATAAATCAGCTTCGTTTAAGATTGCGACCAACTGGGCTATATCCTCCATGGTTTTTGCCATAAAGCTTCCTTCGTTGTAAAATGTCATGCATTCTCCTCCTGTTGTATTTCTTTTCTGAGTTTTCCGCAATGTTCCTGTCCCAGGATCAGGGTCACATTCTGCTATTCTGCTTCCTCCGGCTCATCCGGCTGTGCGGCAAAGAACTCGTCATAGCCGGTAAAAACGGTCCGGTCTTTTTCCTTGTAATCTTCCTGGCGGACATCCTGCCAGCAGCGGCATACCAGAACCCCTTTTTCTGCCATTTCCGGATTTTTGCATTCCGGAAATTCCGTATGAGAAAAATCAAGCAGTAATAAAGGCGCCCCTGCTCGTTTGCCGCCGCGCTCCAGGTCAATATAGATACCAGGATAGTCCGGATCGGTCGCCGGGTATGCGTGTAGTTTTCCGGCCGGAGTCTCGACATATAAGGATGGGTCAGGTATCTGTTTTCCATCTGCTTTCGGGTCAAAGATCTTCTTTGCCCAGTCGCTTAAATGGTAAATCCCATCATACGGATGCCAAAATGCACTGACGACCAGACTACCAAGATCTTCGTCTGAAAAGGAACTAACGTATATTCCGTCTTTCAGATGCTTTTCATCCGCGAATGTCACAACTGCATGACCGTTTATAGTGATCAGGATCTCACCCTGCGTCGCGGAATGGTCAATTCGCTTTGCTTCCACGATCCATTTTCCGTTATGCTTCGGTTTTTTCTCCCGTACTGCCTGTACGATCTCGTCCGGCAGCGTACACGTCCGGCAGCACCATTCGATCTCGGAAGTATGCTCATCAATGACTGCCACCTCTTTGTCATTCCAGTACCAGTGCGTGCCATCTGCACGACAGTAACCTTTTAAATCATTTGTTTTTTTCATATGTGCCTCCATTTCTTATGATCTTATTTGATAGCACTGTCAGTATGGAAACCGCACGCCACAAATCCATAAGAAAATACAAAAACGCCAAGCGCCAAAAGCTGGACCGCTATATGGCAAGGCTCCAGACTCCGGTTATAAAAAAATGAACCCTCTCTGATTTCTCAGAAAAGGTCCATTGGTAGGATTTTTGCTTAACTCATGAAATAGCAAAAGGCCTGACGTCATTTGTCCTGCGACTGGCACGCTCAACCGTTCTGCAAACATTCTTCCATGGTTTTGTATTTGGCTAACGCTCCATTCGTGTCTTTACGGAAATAAGAATATTCGTGTTTGCCGCAATCGTATAACTGGACGCAAGGGTATGCGTCGACTACCTTCAGTATTTCTTCCATTGCTGCGGTAATATCTGTGTAGCTCACTGCGTATGACGTGGTTGCCTCTCGCTCAATACCCCTGACCCGGTATCCTACCCAGTCGAAGTCATCCAGATGATCATTCATAAAGGTGAATGTGGTATAGATAAGATCTGCAAGCAGTCTTGCCATTTCCCGCATAGCCTCCTGGTTATCCTCCACGGTCTTGAAGGTACCGAGCGGAATGACTGTGCGCTCCGGATTCCGAAACTCCAGCCCGATATCCAGATATATGCCTTCGCTCGTTCCGTAGTTTAAGGAATTCCAGAAATTGCATTCGTAACTCTTAATCTCCACTGTTTTTGAGCTTGCCAAGGAATAGTCGAGGATTCTCGGCAAATCCACTCTCGCACAAAGTTCCGCAAAGAATTCCCGGTTTGTGTATGGTTTTGTTCTTTTCTCCATCATTTTCTCCTTACAAAAATCATCTGCGGCTCTCTGTCTGACGTCCATCCCTTCTTTTGAGCATGCCTTTTCGGTATTCCTGGATCTGCTCCATGGTCAGCCATTCCGGTTTTTTATCAACCGGCAGCTTATTCCATGTCTCTTCCATTGCATCACAGATTTTTTCCACGGATCCGAAATAAAGGTGCGGTTCGTACCCATTCCCGGCTCCAAGGAAATACTCGCAGTCCATCTTCCATCTGGAAAGCATTCTGTACTCATGCTCGAATACGGAACGGACGAACGGCTGCTCGCAGATCACCGGGCAGTTCACCTGGTATTCCGGTTCCCCGCAGATCTCCCCACATTCTTCGTCCTTCCAGGCTCCCGTATACAGATCCAGTGTTCCATACCCGTTATTCTCATCAAAATAATAGCGGCCGTTCTGGTCCATATAACACGGGGTATCGAAGACACCTCCGCGTCCAACGTAGGTGACGGTAATTGGTTCTTTTTTCTCTTCAGTTCTCATATCAATTCTCCTTATTTTGATATCTGCCATCGGCTGTGTTGTTTTTGGTATCGTGTTTTGCCGGCAGTCCGCCCGGGAATCCCTGACGGCATTGCCGCTTCCACTCGCACTCCTGGCAGTCCGGGTACAATACCGGGTCCCCGGTGACCGGACAAAACCTGGCCATAAGCGCCTCCTTATTCCATTTCCGGAAGGATCAGTACCTTGGAAGGATCCATGTTTTCCATAACTTCCGTTCCGTAAATCTCGCAGAGCGTCTCGTAGGCGCGCCCGTACAACTCACCGAACAGGGCATCTTCTCCACTGGCACGGTACTCAAAAATGCCGCCGTCTCCTTCGCGGAAACAGTTCTCGTCGTCGTCCCAGTCGGATACTTTGTAATCGAGATATCCGTCATAAGGAATACCATCCTCGTCCGCGTCCCCGTCTAACTGGCTTCCGTCCCCGACCTGCATGTAAACAACTGCATTTTCGACCGGCAGGAAGAAGCGCATCTCCAGGGTATTGGATAAGATACAGCCTTTTTCCATCTGCTTCTGTAATTCTTTCTTTGTCATGTCTTTTTTTTCTCCTGTCTCGCGTGTTTTTTCTTATGTGGTACTCCTACTGTTCGTCATCGTAAGTGATGAACTCTTTTTTCGGAAGTCCGTAGACCTGGTGCGCAAAATGCGGCAGGGTGGAGTACCGTTTTACGATCTGTTCGCAGACATCCCACTCGGAACGGTGGTCGCTCTCGCGGGTGCTGCACGACCAGTTTTCATAATATGCCTCCCCGGCTTTCGTAACCTTCCGGATTTCAAAACAGTTGGTGCCGTCATGATGGCTGCACTGGAAGAGAAAATGGCCGTTCTTATCGGAAAAACGGTAATATTCGCAATCCTTGGCCGTTTTTGCCAGAAGTTCAGAAAAGGTATGGAACAGAATATGTCCGCTATGCTTCCCATTCCAGCGTTCCATGGTTCCGGATAAGATCCAGGTGGAGCCGTCATCAAAGAAGTCGGTCATTTCGCGTTTGACGTCTTCCCAGAAGTCCTGGTCCATGGCATCGACTTCGTTCCACATTTCTTCCTCGGATGGCTCGTTTACTCCCCGCTCTTCTAAGTTTTCCCTTGCCGCGCTCTCCCATGCCTCAAACACATAGTAATTGTCATAGATCTCGCGGTCCTTTGCTCTTTTCGTTTTCATGTTTTTGCTCCTTTCCTTGTATCTTTTGATATACGCTATCAGTATGGAAACCATGTTCTAAAAAATAGGTCGGAAATTAGATACAGGCGTTCCGGGCTGAACATTTTTTTGCGCATAAAAAAAAGACCTTCCTGAAATTCGGGGAAGGTCTGTTATAGGATTATTTTTCCATATCGATGCCGAACCGGCGCATTGCCATGATGATGTCACGTTTGCTTATTGCTCCAAGACCCTGAAGTTCATCCAGTCTTCCATGCAGGAGTGCGACCGATTCCGCCGTCCGTGGCAACTTGTTTCCGATACAGTACCGTTGGATGATGTTGTATGCCCGGGTGGGAAGCCCCAGATGTTCTAACGGGATTTCCCGGAGCACATCCTCCAGAGGTTGTTCGTCGAGCTCCCTGGTTTTTGCCTGCAGCTCTTGGGTGCGTGCCTGCAGTTCATGGACTTCTTCGCGGATCATGTGCTCAAGTTCCTCTTCCTTTTTAAAGATGGTGCGGTCGTATTCTGTTTGTGCTGTACGCATTTCCTGCAAGGCTTTGACGTAATCAGTCCCAAGGCATAACGGCCATCTGTAGCACGGATGCCGAAGTATATGGAGCGCGGTCGCAAGGATGCGACTGACTTTGTTTTTCGGAATGCTCATCTGCGCCGCAATCTCTTCGAGCGTCAGCATTTCTTCGTACCTCAGTCGAATTGCTTCTGGTGCTTCCTTTGGCAGATTTTCCGCCGCGATCTTATGGTAGATTTCATCGAAGCCCTCCGGTACCGGGGTGATCTCGCCGATCATATCACGCAGGAGCCGTTCCTGCCAGGTGCTCCAGTCATCCCACGTGACCATAACTGCCGCTTTCCGGTCATCGCGGTCCGCGTCGATATTCTGGCTGGCGAAGCGTCGGAACCATTCGTACTGCAGGTTTTCCCTTGCACACGCCGTCGTAACCGGCACTCCCTCCTCCGTGACTGCGCGCAACGCGCGCTCCAGGCGCCTAACCTTATCAAGCCCGTTCTCATAAAGCTGTATCTGTATTTTTCTCATATCTTGCTCCTTATCTTTTCTTCTTTTTGTCAGGACCGGACTGTCACATGCGGATACGGGATTTCGATCCCGAACTCGGAAAAGTCCCGGATGATGCGCAGCCGGATGTTGCTGGTGGCGCGGAAACTCTCATCCACTGTCTCGGTCCAGATAGTCGTCTTGACCGTGCAGCCGGAATCATTCATTGCCGAAAGCAGGACGGAAATTTCTTTTTCGCCGTTTCCCTTGCTCTTATCGATGACTGCCGGCTCCGCAAGGACAGCTTTCTTAACAATCTCGATCGCACGTTCTAAGTCGCTTTCATACGAAACCGAAACTTCCAAAAACGTTCCAACGACATTGCCATCAAAGTTACTGTTCCTGAGGACCTGTTTGTTGACCACACTGTTTGGTACCAGGATCCGGCTGCCGTCGTATGCGCGGATCACGGTATGACGCATCGTGATCGTTTCCACGATGCCTGCGATCCCCATATCTTCCAACACAATCCGTTCCCCGGTATCAAACGGTTTCGCGAAACTTAAGACCATACCGGCGATCACATCCGCCAGGACAGCCTGCGCCGCAAATCCGATCACGGCTACCATCAGGCTGGCACTCTGGAAAAGCGTCAGGGCAAATTCCCGGGTCATGGAAAACTGCATACAAAAGGCCGCGACCGCAGCGATTGCAATGAGACCCTTGGCGCAGGATACCGCAAAGCGGACGTGCAACGAATTCCTGCGCTGCTCCAGGCGCTTGCCGGCAACCCTTGCGGCATTCCAGGAAGCCAAGAATATAGCAAGGATGAGGACGCTTCGTAGCGCCGTCCTGCCGGCTGTGGACATCATGAGTTCGTGCATGGCGTATCCCCCTCTTCTTCCATTCTCTTTGTTTTCTCAAGTTCCGGGATTTCCGGGATCCAGTCTTCCTCGCATGGTTTCAATAATCCGTCCGGTATATATTCAGTCAGCGCAGAGTGACTGGCCGGCGCCATGTCGATCAGGTACATGTCGTCGCTGCCATCCTGGTTTACCCCGTTGAACATGACGTCTAAAGACCACTGGCCTTCCAAGTCCAGATATGGCAGTAATGCTTCCACTTTGCTTACGACTTTTTCTTTATACTTTTCGTATTTTGTCATCAATACCGGTTCATACGCGGCATATACGACGTAATCGTGAACCTTATCCGGGTTACGGTAATCATTTTCCAGAGAAAAGCGTTTTTTCATGGTTTCCGGGTCCCAGTATGGGGCGATTCCGAGAACCTTCTTTTCCGTTGCGTCAATGAAAACGCGCATCTCCAGTCTGAGCGGCAATCCGAAATAGATCTCCGGTACTGCCTCTTTTGGCTCAATGTATTCCCGTACCGCCCATTCAACCGTGGTCTGCATGCCGTAAATACATGGCGTGTTTGTGGAACCGGCTAATGAAACTCCCCTGAAATGATTATACAGAAGATACTCGCCGAGTTCATGCACCTCTTTCGGTCCTGCTACCCTGGCGTTGCGGAAATCGAATTTTGAGGACGATGTCCCGGTGCGGACAAAATACGTCGCATTCTCATCCAGCCGGAACACCCTGTAACAGTAATCATCCACGATCTTTAATGTAGTTGGTGTGTGTGTGGCATATTCTATTCTGGTGAGCTGTAAGAGTGTTAACGGTACCTTGATCACGGTCGTCTTCGGGATCTTGAAATAGTCCTGTTTTTTTACTGCCTCCACCAATGCCGGCAGCCAGTGCCCCATGGAATCCTGATTTTTGTCGATGATGGCGTACATCAGGCCGTCCAGGTCCAAAAGGTCGAGTCCCTGCCGGAATTTGTTATATGCGTAATGCCTTGTTTCCAGTGGAAGTTTCTGGGACTTGGATTTTAAATACATGGAACACAAAAACTTTCCGTTTTCATCCTCTTTGACGGCACAGTCCCTTTTCATCAGATTTGCGGTGCATTCCGGGCGGAGCGGTACCGGTACAGACATGACTTCTTCCTTCGTGACCATTTCGTGATCCGGCAATGCTGGCGGGTCTGATACAGATGCATCTTTTCCATCATAGCGGTAAACCGGGGTCAGGGAAACCAGCTCCGTTACAATTCTTTGAATCAGTTCTTCCAGATCCGCCGATACTTCCCGGTCCATTCCTGCTGCCGTCTGCTTGGCATTTGGCAGACCGTCGTAAGAAACGTCCCAGCCGCTGATTACTTCCCTGTGATAAGCTTTTTCGAATGCTTCCAGTGCTTCCGGCGTTGTCCTTAAAAACGCTGCCAGGTCATCTTTTCCGGCTAAGGATTCTTCCTTCCGGTCGGAAAGGACCTTTATGGCCATGTCGATAAATCCTTCCGTCCATACCTGCAGCCCGCCGGACAGCTGTGCCTGTTTCTTCTCTTTTTTTCTATTTTCCCTCATTATTTTTTTCTCCTTATTATTTGCCCCTTGTGTATGAGAAAAGACTCCCGGGACTGCAGCTGCGGTCCTGGGAGTTCTCTGTGTTCCGGTTACAAACGGATTGTGGCAAAGATCATATCAATTCTGCATCCGCACCAACATCCTCCATAATCGCCAATGCTTCGTCTGTATCGAACTCATCGACCATGTAGCGGTTATCACTGTCGAAGTCGTACTCGATTCCGGCTTCGTCCAGACGATCATTGATCTCCTCTAACAGTTCCGTTTCTGCTTCTCTGACATAAATTCTATCCATGTTATTCTCTCCTTTTTTAATGCTCAACAACCGTAAAATCGGTCGGTATCAGTTTCACTGGCCAGCGATAATGCCCGTCGTACCAGATGGTACGGGAACCGGTGCTGCGTTTCTGCAGCGTGACGGTGTCTCCCTTGTGGATCGTTCCGCCGCCGTAGTCATCGTCGGACTGAAAGCGTATCCATGAGAATGCAGGCAGCCTGTTTAAGATTTTTCGGCTTTTCTGCCGTTTGTTTGCTGTCTTAGCATGTTCCATGCATGCTTTTCTCCATGCAAGCGCTGTTTCATTTTCCGTATCACTTAAACATTTTAAAATCCCGACCGGACACTCGTTTGCTGCCGGTGCCACACTCTCATCCATATCCTTATAAAAAAAGTTATAATAGGTCCTGTTGTTTGAGAGTGTTAAGAAAACGACCGCGTGCGTCTTCTGTTCTTCTTCCGGGATCAGCTCAAACAGATCGTCCTTTCCGGTCCTTCGCATTAACGGACGGATCGCCGCATAATACGTGGATCCGACCATGGCAGATCTTACGACAGCAAAATGGCCTGCGTTTAATCCTTCCAGCCAGTATGCATCACATTCCCGTTTCCGGTCGATCTGTCCTCTCCTGTCATAATATTTTGCGTGGTAACTTGTCCATCCCATTTTTTTCTCCTTTCTCGATGCCTTTATTAATACTTACGCGTTCAGTATGTAATTTTGATTGACGATTTGCCGGTGTATTTAGCGCTTCGCCTCCGAAGGAAACAAAAAAGCCCGCTGGATGAGTTCCTGCGGACTTTTTCGCTTATGCATTCGGTGTTTCGGAATTATTTTCTTTTCCTGGGTATTCTGCGGGTGCCGATGGCTCATCCTGATGTATTGCGTTGGACGGCGATTCCTTTTCTCCCCGCTCTTCTTCCTCTGCTTTGCCAGCCATGGCGCTCACGATCATCGACATTGCGTTCAGTAAAATAACCCAGAAGATTGCCGCAAATGTGACTTTTGATTTCTGCGCAAACAAACGACCTGCATGCGGGATCGAATAACGGTATGTCCCAACAATCTGCTCCTGTTTTACGCAATTTGCATCTTCCACTTCATTTGCATCGCCTTTTGTGACGTATCCGTCCGGTTTCTCTCCCACGATACGGTGGGTGACGTATTTTTCCGAACCGGCCTCGCCAATCTTATAGGTAATCACATCGCCGACTGCGACGTTTTTATCACGGGTGTCAATAAATGCCACCGCTCCTGTATGGATCTGCGGTTCCATTGATCCGGATTTCACGATGTACGGCATTATGCCGACAAATTTCGGGGCGATAAAGGCAGCGGCAACTATGAGCACGATAACGCTGACAGTTAACCCCAGTAAAGAAAAGATTTTGGATAATAGTTTCACGGTTTTTTCCTCCTCTTATCGATCGCTGCAGTCATTGATTACGCCAAGTGTGACACCATCTCCGCCCGATACGATTTTCTGATATATTTCATTATCTGACAGGTTATTTACCTCTGGGTCTAAAAAGTACATGAGGTGCTTCCGCCCTGGCCTCCACTCACACCAGACATTTCCTATGTGTTTGTCGTATTCTTTTACGATATAGCGCGGTTCCTTATTGGAAGCATAGATTGCGTATGCGAGCGGTGCGTTGCGGACCGCATACTGCTCTGCATTCCGGCATGTTATCTTGACGTAGTCATCCAGTACGTCGAAGGAGTATTCCTCATCAAATTTCGCACAAGCCTCCTTTAAGGGCATCTCATATGCGTCAATGGTTCTTCCAATGAGGAAATTTGCCATTTCACAAAAACGCTGCGGTGCATCCGGTACCTCTGTTTTTTTAAAATTAAAATATGCGTCCGGGAGCGTTCTGTGTTCCGCCTCATAAAGTGTTGCTTCAATCCAGCGTCTCTGGCTCCTTTTTCGGATCCCGAACAGGTCTAATCGTTTCTTACCTTCCAAAATTCATAGCCTCCTTTCGTCTAACGCAGTATGTCGCATGTTGGATTTGATCTAAATTTTTGCGGATAACACTTTTTGGTCAAAAATAGGGGCTTTTGCAACGTCAGAGCATACGAGAAAAGCTCTCCTGGATGTTGCTACCCAGAAGAGCCTTTACCTCTACCGTTCTCTGGCTGATTAGTTATCGGGAATGAAAGTGCCGTTGGAATCAAACTTTCCAGTTCTTACGGTAAATATTGGAAGCGTGCTATTACAGATGTATTGATTGTCATGCGACAATGCGAACATTCTCTTAAACTTTGCGCCAGACGACAAATCCCAGGCATTGATTGCCGACGCATCATTAAGGTCAGATAGTCCCATAAATGTTTCGTCGAAATCGGTCACCTTGGATACATTCCATTGTTGTAATCCGTTCAGGTTTTTTAACTTAGTTTCCTTAAAAATTCCCGATAAATCCGTTGCGCTGGATGTATCCCACGCATTTAACGCTTCTGCGGACTCCACATTTGTGTGTGCTAAAAATCGCGAAAAATCAGTAACGGAAGCTACGTTCCAGTTTCGTAAGGCGCTAATATCATTTAGCTTATAGTTCTCTGAAAAAACGTTCTGCAATGTGTACAGCCGATTTGCTTGGTTGAACCATGTGGACACCGCGCCAATATCCGTTAACTGATTTGCGGCAAACATTCCACGAATATTGCTGGCTGCTTGCATGTTCCAATTTTCAAGCCCCGCCAAAGTCGTCAAGTTGCACTCTTCGAACATTTCTCTTGCATATTCCAGGGAGCTAACATCCCAATTCGTGAACATGACCAGATTTGTCAGTTGTCGGCAAGAATAAAACATGTAGTCGGCCTTCTTTAAATTATGTGTGTTCCAATCCTTTAAAGGCGACCAATCAGAAATACCATCGCAATCGCCAAACATTGCATTTGCGTATCCCATGCTGGACGTATTCCAATTGCGAAGAGCGCTAATATCGGTAATTGCATCGCAAGCGTAAAACATGCCTGTTTTGGAAGTGCTGTTCACAGAAGTACTTGAAAAATATACGACCCTCGACACATCCCATGATTCCAGACCGTTTAAGGATGTCAAGCCGCTATTACCTTGGAATGTCCCTGCCATGCTTTCCACGGATGAGACGTCCCAATTTTTTAGAGACATCAAATCTGTTAATCCACATCCTATAAATGTTTCACGAAGTGTTTTCACCCCGCTGATATTCCAGTCTTTTAACGCACTAATATCTCGTAATGCAGAATCCCATTCAAATAGCGACTGCAGCCCGGTGGCCGGATCCAGGTTGGATACTTTATCGCTCCAGGCTGACAATGCTGAGATATCCGTCAGATTTTTACAATCTGAAAAAGCACCTCTTATTTTAGTTCCAACTGCTGATAGATCGACACCCTGTATACCATCCAGGTTTTCTACGCCAGACATGGCTAAAAAATAAGAAAGGTCTCTTATTTTCGCATTCCAGCTTGCCATTCCATGAATGCTGCGCAGGGAACTGCAACCGGAAAACATAGACTCGGCACTCTGCAAGCTCGAAAAATTCCATCCGCATAAATCGTCTATATGCTCCAAGGAACTACAGTGCTCGAACATTTCATCCGCTTCTGTCGCCTTGCTCACGCTCCAGTTGGCAATCGGCGATAAATCAACCAGGCTTGTGTTATTTTTGAACATAGCACTGGTGTTTTCCACATTGGAGGCATCAAAATACGCAAGCCCGCTAATATCAACCAGCTTTGGATAATTGGCAAAAAGCCAGTCTGACTGCTTCGGTAGTGCCGGATGTAAAGCCTGACTCCACCAGTAGAGCGTGTTGCCGTCCTTCCATAAATAAGTATCCGTATTGGATTCGTTACCAGAAATTACACTGGCTGCATACGAATCATCCGGGCGCACATCGGATCGTTTGATTGCCGTAATATAAGCATTAGATAATCCCAGAGCTCTCAGCGCCGCTGATACATCGTCCGGATGCAGGTCCGTATTCGGGTAGAACCGCAGGGTTGCATCTTCCACCCAGAAGACACAATCACCAACTTTTACTGTATTGGCATTATCCGCCGGCGGATTCTTTGATCTGTACGTTCCTCTGACCAGTCCATTTTTCACTAATGCATCCGTAAGTTTAGACTCATCAATGACAGAAACCCCGGTCTTGTATTTAGCATAAACAGAAATGTCCGCCGCAACAGAATCTACCCCGGTGAACATATTCCCGTCTGTACATGCAGCGTCCAGGTACCATCCATCAAAGATTTTTTCTGGATGTTTTGGGTCTTCTTCGATGCCGGATACCACTATCATTGTGCCGTTTTGCTTTTGATAATGCACCTGATTTGCTGTTCTGTCCGTGTCGCTTCCAGAATAACCGCCATTTGCATAATAGGTGACCGTAAAACTTCCTTCCGGCTTTGTTGATGTGACTGTTACGTCAAATTCATCTGATACCGTAACGCCGGATTCCGTGTAAGACACCGTAATGGTATAAGTGCCACCATACTGAGTTGAAACGGTAGACGGCGTTATTACCAATTTTGAAAATGGAATTGTGTTCATTGTACCGTCATCATACAGAGCCGTGGCGGTCACGTTTTCGGACGTAAAAGCATGTGTTCCGGCTTTTACATTCAAAACAGTTTCTCCCGTGTAATGCACTCGCAATCCCGTAACTTGGGTCTTTTTGTTGACGACATTCATAGCTCCTGCATTATGGCTGAATTTCTCATATTGGCGCATGCGGTTTTTGAACGTGACTTCTTCCGCTCCCGCTGCCGTTAGCGTGACTGTTGCGTTGCCGGTATCCGGATTACAGATGACGTTCTGACTACCGGTAATTCCTTCTTGCAGGTACCGTCCAACATTTAGCTCGCGGACTGTATATGTTCCAGCAGGAATGCCTGGAATCGCCACAGCTCCGTCCGTGCCGTCCGCAACCGTCAGTGCTTTTGTAAATGTATGATGAATACCATTTATATCGGTTCCATCAACCTCAAATACAAACTGCGCGTTGCCAAAAGCTTCATATGTTTCATTCACTTCCTTACGGATAGTAAGCGTCGCCAACCCGACCGGATCATAGCATATAACCTTCTGGACTACTGCTGCGTTCTCCGCGTTGACAGAAAAACGGATTTTTGATGTGGATAAGCTGTATCCATTGGGTGCTTTGGTTTCCTCAAAGTAATATGAGCCCCAATCAAGACCTGTGACCGTGATGGTTCCATCGTTTCCGGTCACCAGGTTTTTGTGGACCGCCGCACCATTACTGTTATACAAAGTGAATTCAGCCCCGGCAAGGCGCAGGGACTTGCTCGCTTCATCCATTTTTGTTAATACAACGCTTCCCAGCTGCCGATCATTAGCGACTCTTATTTTCTGCAACGCATCTGCATTTTCTGCTGATATTGTGAAACGATATGGCTCATCACTTATTTCGTAACCGATCGGAGCTTTTGTTTCCTTGTAATAATAGTAACCCCAGGATAATCCGTCGGTGATCGGGGTCATTCCATCCGCATCAGTCACGAGATGCTCCGCAACAGGATTCCTCTGTCCATCTTTATACAAGGCAAATTCCGCACCAGCTAACAAAATGCCGTCCGGATCTGTTTTAACTAACTGCACAGAACCGGTTTTTCTGCTATCCTCGTGGAAAACCTGAATGTTGCTGCCGGCATTTTGCGCATCAATCGTAAATTCCGGCTCTTTTGCGGATAACTGGTAACCAACTGGCGGCATGATTTCCTGGAATTTATAGGTGCCGAATTTCAAGTTATCCACGATCAATTCTCCGGCGGCGTTGGTCTTTAATGTGTCCATGGAAAGTTTCCATGTGCCATCCACTTTCTTATACAGCTTATAATATGCATTTTTCAAACCAGTTCCATTTTCCGCGTCTTTTTTCGTCAGTATAACCGTGGAATTTTTTTCCGCATCCGTGCCGGTGACGGCAACATGAATTGCCCCGTTCTCTTTGTTATAGGTGCTTTCCCCGATTTCAAACCTGATTTTCGATTGACTTAGTTGATATCCGGTCGGAGCTTCGGATTCGAGGAAGTAATAATCCCCCCATGGCAGGCCCGAAACGGTGAATGTGCCATCTGCGGATGTCGTAAAACGGTCAACTGTTCCGCTTGGATCATATATATTCTCTCCTGATGCCCGGACGATTTGTTCCTTATCATCGTAAAGCTGGTATGTAGCGCCAGATAAAACAACACTTCGATTATCCTGGTCCAATTTGGTCAGCGTGACGGACCCCCGCATCTGCCGATTTTCAATATAAATCACAGAAGAAGTATCACAGATCTCAAACTGGTGTTTTCCGGATACTTTTTCGTACCCAGCCGGGGCTTCTGTTTCTTCCCATGTATAAGTACCGTATTTTACATTTTGAAGGATAAGGCGTCCGAAATGATCGACCCTTTTACCGCCTTTTTCAAACAAGGCTTTACCATCGGAATCGTAAACCTGTATTTTTGCTCCTGTTAAAGCGGCGTAATGTTCTGTCCCGTCTGCGTCCGTGCGGGTAACATGGTCGGCATCAACTTTTTGAAGCGTAATGCGTCCGACACTGTCAAGCAATTTCACGTATGTTACTGCAGACGGCAGGACGTAATTTTGTTCAAAAGTTCCTGACGCATCGTATGCATCATAAGTAACGGTGAACTGATTTACCGCGACCTTATCTACGCAATCCCGGTTCTCTGGAGCGCGCATATTGATTAAAATGTTTAATTTCTGCCGGTTGGCGAGCGCTCCGTTTTCCAATGCTGACGTATCGAGGGCAACCGCAATGGCCTTTACGTTTGAAGGATTTTCCGGACAGATCGTCGTCCACCCGTCTGAGGAAAGGTCAAGAGTCTGGTTTGGGCTTTCGGAATAATAAACGGTTGGCAGTAACCCGATTTTTTCCGGTTGTGATACATCTACGGATTCAAAGGTTCCCTGCCATTCGCTGCCAATCTTTTTATCCGTAATTGTTCCTGTACTATTATCGGAAATCACGCCTCCCTGTTCCAGTCGATCGTAAAAGACTATATTTTTCGCCTCGTCTGCTCCGAGTCCGTAGTCCAATCTGTATGAATATAAAGATTTATTCTGTTGTTCTTCCGGATCCTGCGCGCTGTAAAGTCTTGTCACGGTATCCGTTACGTAACCCTTGGAATAAGCGCTTTTGACGTATTTAGTCGCATATTCGCGCCATTCTGTGACCTTTTCCGTAATGGTTTGCGCTGTGGATGAAAATGCAAGGTAATCATCCTGCCTGCCATCTTCATCTAAATCATATTCATCTTTCTTGATGCCGTATCCAGTCAGATTTTCAATACCGTCATCATGAATTGTCAGATCCGTTTCCACAGAATAAGATCCGCCATAAGTCTGAAAATCGACATACGATACGCTTGCCGGAAATTGAATCCGCAAATTCGTGGCACGGCTGATCTGCGCGGAACAATCTGATAAATCGACATCTGCTACCAGGATTGTTTCCCCTTCGGATTCGCGAATAGAAAGCGATGTATAATTCGTCAGATCTATTTTTCCTAATGTCTCCATATCCGTAGCGGTACCGGTAACCGAAAATGCCGCATCGTTCGGATCTACGGTCAGTCCTTGCGGTAAAGTAACGTACATGGAAAACCGATTAAGCGGTCCCGGAGTTTCACTTTTAATTGTACCATCTGCCGTCACGGTAGTTGTAAACCCGGTTTTCTGATTTCCTTCAAACGGATCCATAGATGTATATGTTGATGCCGTGGTCACAAGATTGCGAATCCATACATGAGAGTATTCACGTAACAGATGCTCTCCATAATATTCCAGATCCCGCGGGCCAAGGTATTCGGTCGCAAACGTTCCCTGGTATTCACTTGTTACATTATTTTTCATGTTTCCATCATGGTCCGCAGTTAAAATTCTTAAATACGCAAAATTTGTCAAAATCCCGCCATGATCCGGCCGGTACTGTTCTTCTTTCTCCTGTTCCGAGTTCCAGTCAAGGTGCATTCGAACTCCGACGGAAACCGGATATACAAAGTCATCCGTTACCTGGTTCACGCTGACAAAAATTGCTTTTATCCCAGAAGGCAGCAGGATTGTTTGTCCCTGATCTGTTGCCCCTGATGCAATCTTTCTGTACTCTGCAAAACTGGAATCCTGTTTGTCGGATGCATAGACTTCCACATGATAAGAAGTATCACATTTTGGAAGTGTCACATAGACAAAATCATATTCCTCATCTTCCAATGGGCGGATGCTTCCATTATTTAGTGTAATGGCAAGCTTGTCATCGCCGATCACCATATTGTATGGCTGTCCGTTCAAGTCTGTATTTGTGTCTGGTTTTTCTTCGGTTTTTATAAGTGCGCTGGCTTCAGACTCTGTGGCCAGATTTTCGTCGGCAAACGCAGTCAATGAAACAGAGTCTTCCAATTTTCCAATCAGTCTGGAAAATCCCTTAAAAATATCAATATCTGGAAGCAAGCCATCTTCATCGTCTTCGTCAGTTGCATCCGAATCAGTAGCCAAGCTGTCATCCTGACTCTTTGTATGCACTTCTTCATAGGTTGGCAGGTCGAAAAAAGAATCATCTATCTCCTCCATCAACTCATGCTCTTTCCAATGGATATCATCCCAGCTGGATAAACTATGATCATCTACAAACAATTCTTCTGACGTTTCCGCTGCGAGACTGTCCTTTTCAAGTTTTGCGTCTGAAGGCGTGGCTACTCCGGCGCTCACATTTCTGCGTATTTTGCTTCTCGCTGATCGCGCAGATGAATAAGACTGCACTGCGTTTCCTTTCAGGGTAAAAGGAATAATGGTTCCATTATATAAGGAAACAGATGGAAGTCTGTCTAACTGATCCACAGGTGCGTTATGGTCCCATTTTTCGCCATCATTTTCATATTTTTCGTTCCATTTCTGCAAGCCGAAGGCGTAACCGTCCGCCAAAAAGCTGTAACTTTCCACTGTAAATGAAGTTTCCACATCTACGTTTTCGCTGTCGCCTGGCTCTGTTGTCCAGCAGGATTCGTCTTGGTATAAACGATCCAAGTGTCCTGATACTGTCGCAATTTTGCCCTCCAGTGTCGACTGCCGGAATCCAAGCATTAAAGTCTCGCATCCTGTTTTATCCAGCGTGGACAGATCACCGTATTTATCTCGGAAGATTTCAACCTGATAAGTCTGATTATCTATACGAGTTAATTGACATGGCTTTCCGTTATACTTCGCCAGTAAATCTCCTTCTGCTAATCCATCTTCCAATTTAATCTGCATGGAATAAGTAGATTTATATAACCCTCTGGCAAGATAATCAGAGTCAAAATGAGTAATCAGATTGTACCAGATAAAATTCTTATCCGAATGAGCGTATGACGTACCGCTCAGCACACTGCGGTCAAGCCGCACTCGGTATTTATCCCTTGCAGATTGAAAGTTAAACCGCAATGGCTTCATGATAATCTGTCCTACACCAGCAATGGCGAAAGTCGGTGATTTTTCCTGTGAAAAACCACTTTCACAAGCTCGTGTCTGCAAATCGTAAACAAGCTCAAATCCTCCAGATAGCGACTCTCCCTCTTTAACGGTAAAATTATTGACGAATGTATAAGTGTCCGTCGAATTATCCCAGTTGCAAATCCATTCGCTGTCTGTACCGTCCATGGTGGCTGTCTGTGCTTTTAATACTGTGTTTCTGGATACATTGCCAACCCCAGGCACTGTAAATCGTATGCTGCCGATTGAGTAATCTTTGTTGGCGTTTTCCAACCGGTAAGAAACATTAATTTTTGGGCGCATGGAACTATTCTTTTCGGCGCTCCATCCATAATCAGCTGCCAGAGTATCGCTCCAGATTACTCTTACTTTCCATCCATCAAGTTCTGAGGGATAGTTCTGGGCTGCGAATGCGCTGATTGGCACATTGCAAATAATCATAGCAATCATTAACACAAAAGCTATGAAACGTCTGGTTGTTTCTTTGAAAAATATCATAATTCGGTGCGAGGATACTTGCGACTTTAGTCATGAGAGGAATCGCACCGGAGTACAGAGAATATCAATGAATATATCCTTCTTTCTTCCGGTGGTCCTGATCCCCACTTCTCCTTTCCACTTATTCTACGACTGCGTAATGCCCGCCGGTGGCGGAGCTGCGCCGGCTAATCAATCACGGCTCTCGCCGGTCCCTCCGCCACGAAACCTGAAACGGTCATGAAAACATAACTGTTCCAAGCTCGTGATTTCAGTCGTGAGTTATTGACAAAATACACGTGGGACAAATTGCAGTCAAAAAACGCATACCTGATCCCTTCTCCGTCTTCTTGTATTTTGTATGTATCTTCAGTATGCGATACAAGTGATTTTTCGCGGAAAGTTTTTGCGGATAACACTTTTTGGTCAAAAAAAGACAGACAGAAATAAATCTGTCTGTTCTCCATAATATTTTTTTTGATCTGGCGATTCATTTTACCACTTACCAAATCGTGCGTATCCCCGTGCACACGGGGCAGATGCGACCAGCAGTCCGGACAGGCAATAGTCCTCCGGTTCATCCCCGTGCGTACGGGGCAGATTAAGGCGCCTATTGACTGAATTAGTAGAGGCAAGGTTCATCCCCGTGCGTACGGGGCAGATTCTCCCACAACTGTACACCCTGTTCCTTCCATGGGGTCATCCCCGTGCATACGGGGCAGATTGTACTAAAATGAAAAAAGATCTATATCCCCAGGTTCATCCCCGTGCATACGGGGCAGATACTAAATTTCCCCAAAATTTCTGAAACCACAAAATCACTGATCCCGTCTCAAATTCCTGCTGTAGGATCAGTATGTATCACCTTTTCCGAATATGTTTTTGCGGATAACACTTTTTGGTCAAAAAGCGGGCGAAGTAGCAGTCTCAGCCCTCCGCACACGTTCCATCACAATAAGATGACTGGATGAACCTCACTTTCGCAGATGGCAATCCCAAGCTGCGTGAGTGACACCTGATTGCCTTGCTCTTTGCGCCAGCATTCATCCTGCAACAGCTTTGAAGCGATTTGTTTCGTCTGTGGCTCGGCGAAAAATTCCAAAACCTGCTCTCTGACCGGAGTGCCTGTTACGAAAAACGGAATCAGGTCAGATAACCAGACGGTTTCTTGGACGTATTTGAGGAATGAAAAATTGATTGTGAACTGATTTCCGCTGCATGCCACTTGCATTCCGATGGAGTGCATCCATTCCGCGTGCTTCCGATAAGATACTGTTTGCCAATCATAGCACGTCTGCTGTAATCGCAGGGCTCCAGCCGATTCTTCCCAAAATGCAGGCAGACCGGATCGTATGGTCAGATCCTCTTCATCTTCCTTTTCTTTTTCCTGTTTTGGGCATACGAGGTGCAGAGTCCAGAACCTTCGGTCCTGTAATACGTAGCAAAGATTCTCTGGCTTTTCCGGATATACGCTGAAATGATCGAATTTGGATGTCCATCCATTTAGGAAGGCCGCTGTATGCTGCGTACCATGCATGCGTCCAACATTTCTTTGCCTTAAGCCGTATTTTTCGCACATAACCGCGTCCAGATCAGGGCGATAATCCGGCAGCACACGGTATCTCAACCACTCCTGTATCAGAATATCTGCAGATTGTCCGTGCTCCAGTCCATAACGTATCGCAAATGGCAGTAAGGAATCCTGAATAACTCGCGCCTCAGAAACACAGAATCCGGTTAGATACATACAAAGATCGAAAGATATAACTTTGCGGTCCTTATAATATAAGTACGCTCTCATCGTTCTGGTTCCTCTTCTGCCTGGCTCTGTCCTGGAACGGAAGATCCTGCAAGCGATATGGTTTCGGAACGGATTCGCTCAGATAACATCGCATAGCTGTGCTTTAGATCGTCCGTTGCAATCTGGTACCGGATTTCCGGAATCCCGAACTGTTCATATACTTCCGAGAGTATCCCACGCACAAGCGTCGGATCCGGAATATCTGGAATATGCTGTACTAATGCCAGCTGCGCTTCCCGTGTTTCACAAAATGGCTTAGTTTCAGAGCTGTATGTAGACGACGAGCCACAATTCCATGCAAAGGAAGATCCATTGTCGAACAGTGGAGCAAATCTCTCGATTTTCAGCGTTTCTGCGTCTCGGATAAAACCGAAATTCTTTTCGTGTCGGTCTGTGTTATGGATCAGATGGTCGAATACGAGCATTTCGTCCAGTTCCCGCCTAAACCCCATGCCGCTGAGCGTATGATATAAAGAAAGACTGCCGACACGGTTCATTTTGCGGCCAATCTGTATGGCAGATACAAATTCTGAGTTGGGGTCTGTGATAAAACACGGACATCCACTTACGACTGCTTCCGTATTTCCGATCTTTAGCGGAAAGTACTCTACACAGTCGATCTGCATTTCCTGCGCAATCCGGTATGCAGCGACTTCGTTTGCACTTAACAGATTCTTTCCCATAGCATGATCGCCGAAATCCCCGAATTTCACCAGTACCGGCATGCCGTCTAACAGGACCCACCCTTTTCGCAAGGCTCCGTCCGTCGTTAAGTCTGGAAGCCGGAAATCCACGACCGGGCCATCGGCCCCATGGATAATAACAGCTGCCAGGTCTTCCGAAAAACCGTTATCATGGTAATTGACATCCTTCCATGTCAGTGACTCCATTCCGTCCGGCTGGAGCCAGTAGCAGTCCGTAAGGCTGACGCCCATGGAACGCACCAATGCATCGAACACACTGCATCCAAGAGCTCGTTCGATTCGGTCAAGGGATTGTCGTAAGCCAGGTATCGCGCGTGATGAGTACCAGTTTGAGAGGCTTAATTCTAACAGTTGACGGGTTTGCGTCATGGTACCGACTGGCAACTCCCGGTCTGACAGTAACTTATATACAGAAAAACGACCGCTATTAACACTTACCTCTGCGATCGGTTGGTCTTTGTGCATAAAAATCATATACTAATCCTTTCCGCGAAAATATTTCAGGAGCCATCCTCTCCTTGCCGGCCGGATGCATAAATAATCCCTGCAGATGCAGGGAGGGGTTGCAACGTGAAATCGGCATTTGAACGTGATACATCCCTTGTTCTGTGGCTCCTGCCGCAAGAAGGGCGAGTTCCCATCATCCCCGCAGATGCTGGGCAATATAGTTCGAGAGGAAGACAGAACTCCCTCCTTTGTGGCAAGTCGGGTATGGAATCGTTCTGTCTCGTTTTCAGTATGCTTTATCTTTTTTGCTTCTTATTTTTTGCGGATAACACTTTTTGGTCAAAAAAGACAGACAGAAATAAATCCGTCTGTCCTTCACCATATTTTCTAATCTGGCCGATTCATCCCACCGCCTGCGGAGGCGGGGGAATTCTCGGAAGTTATGGTAAATCCTCAATTCATTACTATAATTCTAATAGCTGAGAATCAATTTCAATTACATCCACTGGAATTTCATCCTGAACTATATCAATCATATCTTCAAAACCTTCCTGTTCTAAACACTCTTTTGCCTTTACGGCTTTTTCATATGTGGTACATCTTGCAAATGTCATGCCTTCTAAATCATCAGTGCCTA
>ERZ1673743.671-NODE-671-length-47387-cov-9.324896_pt1 | contig 47387 bp, 45 predicted proteins | sample MGYA00580197_ERZ1673743 | MGnify/ENA primary metagenome ERZ1673743 (study PRJEB41218, sample SAMN15661795) | gut metagenome | host: Homo sapiens | place: Canada: London | collected 2015-08-20/2019-03-30 | study: EMG produced TPA metagenomics assembly of...
GTTTTCATTTTCGGCATTGTCGTAAATAGTTAATTAGTTAAACATAGCCTGCAAAAGTACGAAATTTTTCCCACAGTGCAACCTTCCCGCCGAAAATTCTTCGCAATCCGGGATTTTTTCTTACATTTGGTGTCGTAACGACGTTTTCGGGAGGTCGGGAGGCTTTGCCGGGTCTTGCGGCGGCCCGGTTTTTCCCGTACTTTTGGATGGACCCGGAACGCGCCGGCGGTCGTGTTTTGCGGAGCCGGATGCGGCGGCCGGGGACCTCTCCCGGAGGAATGCCGGAATTTTATGTATGATTTTTGCGGGGCGAAGCCCGGAGTGCTTATGGAGATGGAATGGAATTTTATCGTGCGGTTGTGTGTGGCGGGCCTTTGCGGAACGATCATCGGCCTCGACCGGGAATACCGGGTTAAGGATGCGGGTTTCCGCACTCATTTCCTGGTGGCGCTGGGCAGCGCGCTGATTATGATTGTCTCGCAATACGGATTCGAGGATTTTCTGGCGACCCACGACGGGCTGCGTCTCGACCCCAGCCGCATCGCGGCGCAGGTGGTCAGCGGCATCGGTTTCATCGGGGCCGGCACGATCATCATTCACCGGCAGCTGGTGCGGGGGCTGACCACCGCGGCGAGCCTCTGGGCCACGGCGGGCATCGGCCTGGCGGCGGGGGCGCATATGTATATCGTAGCCGGAGCGGCCACCGCGCTGACGCTGTTCGGACTGGAGGTGCTGACGCTGGTTTTCGGCGGACTGGGGCGGCGCCGGACGATGATCGTCTTCTCGGCCTCGAAGAAGGAGTTCGTCGACGCGATGTTCGAGCGCCTCGAAAGCAAGGACTATTCGGTGATCTCCTACGAAGTCGAGACCCAGCGCACTTCCGACGGAGTGGTGCACCGCGCCACGATCGTCATCCGGGCCAAGGGGCAGGCCAGCGAGGAGGGGTATATCGACCTGCTGCGCGCAAATCCGGACATCACTGTCGAAAAGATCGTCTGACGCTGTTTTCGCCGTCACGGTCTCCGCTTTCGTTTTTCTTCGTCGCTTTACATGAAGGTGCAGGCGTTTTCGCTTTCCGGCGGAATTGTCCGGGAGTCTTTTTTATTGTCTGATGAACCAGCCGGATGGCATTCGATTTGCAGATTGGCCGCCTGTATCTGAAAAAGATGTAAATATCTGATATGTATGCATATGTTTGATTTGCAAAAAATAATTTTAATATTTAATTTTGCAGTGTTTTTGTATGCGATACGCTGAAAGTTGAATGTTATTTGACTGAAAATATTTTTCACTTATATTTATTGTTTGAATAATTATTTGCTTATGAGAACCTTACAGAAAAGAGGGGGGGGAATATCAGGTCCCCGAAATTGAGATTGTCGATGTAAAGGTCGAGGCGGGATTTGCCGTGTCGACCGAGACCGGAGAGTCTGCTTCCGGAGGATGGGGTATGACGGATAATTCCGGAGACGGCGAGTGGGAATAACATTGTCTAATTCCAAATTTACGGTAAAATTATGAAAAAACTTTGGATGATTGCAGGTTCGGCATTGGTGATGTCCGCCTGCTCGGATAATGTCGCTGAAATGAATCCCGCTCCGGCCGGAAATAACGATTTCGTCACGCTTGCCGAGATCTCGGCAAGCCTGCCTGCGACGCGCGCGTATCTCGAAGACGTTGAGTTCGGTGCGGGTAAAGAGGTTAAAACGTTTTGGTCTTCGGGCGATTGTATTACCGTCTGGAGCGAGCAGGAGCCGGAGAGGCTGCTGCTGTACCGTCTGAAATCCGGAGCGGATACTCCGAATGCGGTTTTCGAAGTTGTGGGTAACGAAGAGGGTGTCCACGGTACTCAATTCTATGCTTTGTACAACGGTTCTTCGAGCGCCTCGAAGCAGATTACGCTGAACTCGGTGCAGAATAACAATATAAACCGGCCTTCGAACAATATCGCCGAGGGTGCGGCTCCGATGGCTGCTTATGCGGCGGTGGAGGACGGCAACCTTTCGAATGTCAGGTTCGCCTTTAAGAACCTGTGCGGTATTATGGCCGTTACGCTGACTACCGATGCTGATGCTGCGTTGGGTTCGATTACACTCAATTCGACGGCGAATCTTACCGGTAGCGGTGAAGTGAGGTTCGTTAACGGTGAGCCGTCGTTCCGTATCGGGGCGAATGCCGGTAAGTCGATTTCGCGCGAACTCGGTAACTATAAAGTGAAGGGTGGGGAGCCTAACACGTTCTATTTTGTCGTTCCTGCCCAATCTTATGGCTATCTGGCGCTGGATGTCATGTCTTCAACGAATCCCAAACCTGTTTGGTCCAGAACGCGCACCATTGCCGACGGCCTTTCTGTTGGTGCCGGAAGCATAACGCGAATTGCAAACGTTACGGTCAGAACCGTTGCTCCGCATGTTTATAAAGTGGGCGACATCTATCCTAACGGCGCTGTCGGCGGTGATGTTAAAGGCATCGTCTTTGAGGCCGCACAGGACGGGCAATCCGGTAAGATCGCTGCGCTGAAGGACTGCTCGGTGAATGGTACGGAGGTGTCCGACGAGATCGGTACGTATTATTGGTATAGTTGGGGTCCCTCTACTGCTGCGCTGAATTCGATTTCGGACGGTAAGGCGAATACGGAGGCCGTTCGGGGAAATTCTGCCGATTATCCTGCTTTTGCCGCAGCGCTGGCTTTGGGCGACGGTTGGTATCTGCCTGCAAGAGACGAGTTGTCAACTCTTTTCGATATGCAAGGCGAACTTATCAATAAGGGCGGCTATCAGGAGATGCTGGGTATTGCCTATTGGAGTTCCACGCTGACGGGTAGTGCGCGAGCCAAGAAAATCAATTATTACGACGCTGTGGAGGCGGCTATGGCGACTGTTTCGCTCTCCAGCCAGTCTACCGTCGAGGGTTCGGTCCGTGCAATCGCACAATTCGAGATAAAATAAACATACGCTCTGTATAATTAGAAGCCCGGCCTCGCAGGCCGGGCTTTTAATTACCCCCCCCCTCCTCCGGTTCTTTTTCGGAAATATAATCGGCAAAACCAAATGCGAGGGAATTCAGAACCAGATGCGACTTTTCGAGGGTTAAAGTCGTCCAAAACGAAAAGTGACGAAAATTTCGCACACGCACAAAGCAAACACCGTTCGAGCGGCAGTCGAAAGCCCTTCGAACGGTGTTTTGCATCAGACTGAACCGACGTTGAATCCACCTCACTCGCCTAAATACCCCCCCCCGAACAGGGACGCCTGCGCCCGCTCCTCGTAGTTGCAGACCATCCACTCCTCCTGCCTTCGGCGACTCGACTTCGAGGCGCTGATCGTCCGCTCGACACGGTGGATGATCCATCCGTTCTTCTGGGCGTACCGGTCGATCATATCGAACGGGAACATCGTAAGCATGAATTTCCCCTTGACGGTTTCGAGCAGACGCAGGAGCTGCTCCATATTCTGCTCGTTGAACGTATCCTCGTAGTGTCCGCAGTCTGAGTTCACATAGGGCGGATCGACGAAATGGAAGGCATCGGGAGCATCGTAGCAGGCGATCACGTCGAGCGCGTTGCGGTTCTCGATGGTCACCCGTTCGAGCCGCTGGCAAAGCTGTTCCGTGAACTCATCCTTCGCGTTGCGCAGCTTCTTGGTCATCGTGCCGCTGAAGTCGTATCCGAACGTCCCGTCCATCATCGAGGCGAATGACATCTTGCAGAGCGCCCATACAGCCCACGCCCGCTCGACGGGAGTGAAGAACTGCGGATAGGAGTTGATGTGCCCGGCGTGGGCGTGCAGGTCGCGGCTGTGCAGCGTCTTGTCGATCTCGTGTTTGAGGTCGGAATAATAGACCTGCGCGCACCAGTAGAAGTTCGTTAGCTCCATGTTTATGTCGTTGATGATCTCGGCTTCGGCGGGCCGTTTGGCGAACAGGACGGCCGCGCCGCCGCAGAACGCCTCGGTGTAAATCTTATGCGACGGAATCAGAGGCAAGATGTGCTTGAGCATCGTCTGTTTGCCGCCATAGTAGGAAATAGGGGTTCTCATAGTTTGCTTTTCTCTAAAATTTTGTACTTTTGTGTACTCTTACCTACGTGCAAGGTTTATGGCACAAAAAACGCCTAACCGCGATTGAGGGTATTCCCCCGGTCGTGCGGTTAGGCGCCTTTGTGTTAGTACGTAGGTAAGAGGACTTGCTAACAGGCCGGGGGATTCTTTATGCCCACCCCCGAGGGGCTTCATCCGTCAGACTCGATACAGACCGAAATCGATCTCGTCTTTGGCTTTCCAACCGGCGGCCAGCGTACCCTGTACGTGCGCCATCGCGGCCGTGTAAAAGTTCTTCAGTTCGTCTACGGTCGTGAACTCCCGGTATACCGGCTTTTCATCGGTTCCGAGCTTGAATACGACCGGAAGGTTCGCGCCGTCGGTCTGAACGGCCAGATCGAACGCGGCCTTGTAGTTGAACTGATTCTCCGCCGAGAGCCATACGGGCGTCTCTTCCCAGTGGAACCCCGAGCGGATCGCTTCGTCGATCCGGGCATTGTACGATGTCAGCACCACGGTCTTGATCTCCTCGAGCGTCGGCCGGCGGTCGAATTCCGCCTCCTCGTAGGTGGCCATGCCGTCCTGCTCCTCGATGTTCCAGCGGACTCTCCATTTATCCTTGCGCGGATTGACGCACTCGATGGGCACCACGCCCGCACTACCTTGAATTCTCATGTAAATACGTATTTGGTCTTGTTCTTGCCGAACTGCTCCGCCTTGATCGTCGTCTCGAAGGGAAAGCCGTCCGGCATTTCGCGTATCTGCTGAAGGATGTTCTTCATCTCTTCAGAATTAGTGAAGAATTTCCGCATCTCACCGTTCATTTCGATCTGAACGAGACACCGGTCTTCACCCTGTTCGGTCTTGATTCCGGTTTCGAAATCATGCACCACGATGGGAAGATTGACCAGTTCGCGGATGGAGATCGTCGCGCCCTTGAAGCGCTTCTTGCCATCGGCCGGCGTATACGTAACGCCCAAATCCTTGAAGTTTTTCATATCGATACCTGTTAGTTTGGAGAAAAGCCTTCTGCAATCGGCGTGTTTGGCCATCCCGTAGAAGGATGCAGTCAGTTCACGCCTGCGTCGTCTGCTCTCGACCTCGCTCATCTTCCGGGCGAAGGTCTGCTTGTTGCGCTTGCGCAGCCGCACATGGTCGGGATAGATCACGTAGCCGAGGAAGTCGATACCCTCCTCGACGGGAGTGATCCGGTCGTTGGGTTTCACTTCCAGCCCGATGGCTTCGACGCATCGATGCACCGCATCGCGCACCGACCACAACTCCGCTTTCGAGCCGGCCAGCACGCGGCCGTCGTCGCAGTAGCGATAGTAGTAACGCACGCCGAGGTGATCCTTGAGTTCGTGGTCGAGGTAGATCGAGAGGATCAAGTTGGCCAGCCCCTGCGAAGAGCGCAGCCCCATGCTCAACCCGTGCGGCATCATATGGATGAAGCCGTCGAGTATCTTCAGCAGCCGTTCGTCCTTGAACACCCGCCGGACGGCGGCAATGGCGACCTGCTGGTCGACGCTTTCGTAGAATTTACGGATGTCGAAGGTATAGCAGTAACGGGTTCCGTCGGGGTCTTGAGCGATATCGCGCCGGATATACTCCATCAGGTCGTGCATCCCGCGGTTGCGGATCGATGCTGCAGTCGTCCGGATAAACCGCCGGTGCAGATGCTCGTCCACGACTCGCATGACCGCATTTACAGCGATGCGATCCTTCAATGGGATCACCTGTATCGTCCGGCGTTTCCCCGCCTCCATGACGATCATCTCCCGATAACCGCCCACACGGTACGAGCCGTCGGCTATCCGCTGTTGCAGCTCCGCGATCACCTCGTCCTCATGCGCGAGCAGGTAACGTCCGACCCGACTGCGTTTGCGGTCTGTACCGCGCAACACGGATCGGAACGATGCCTTCATGTTGTCCGTAGCGACAATCTCCTCGATGATGTACCCATCCCTGCGCATGTTACCTTCAATTCTGCGGGCCTGACCTCTTCGAGAATCCCTGCGGAAACCTACCAAGCTCCACCCAACGCTGTATGTTTCGCCTTTCCGGCCACAGGCCGCTGCTGGCGAGGCTCCTCCCCCTCGGCGCTGCGGTGGGAACACGTTCCCGGTGCAGTAGGCCGACATGCATTCTTGCGTTCTCCTCATTGTTTGCGAGCCGAGAGCCGATGTTCGCGTTCGTGTTCGACGAATCGTTGTTCGTGTTCGCGTACGACACGCCGCCATTCGCGTTCGCATTGTTGTTCGACCGATAGACCACCCGGCTTATGGGGGATTCCGCCTTTCGAGGTACAAAAATATAAAATTCATCGCGAAAAAACCTAATTTCGTCATTCTCAAAATATTTTCGAGTGGCTTACGCCACTTTCACTACCCAGCGTCATTCGACGCTGGGTAACGCTTTATACTCGCTGACGCTCGTCGCTTTGACGACTTTTCCGCGGAAGGCGAGCCGAGAGCCGATGCCCGCGTACGTGCTCGACGAATCGCTGTACGTGTACGCGAACGACACGCCGCCATTCGCGTACGCATAGCTGTGCGACCGATAGACCACCCGGCTGGTAGCGCTGGAGACGTTTTGCCAGTCGCAGTAATGGGAGGTTTCCGAACCGCCGCCGCGGGCGACGATCAAGTCCATATGGCGGCCGAAGACCATATTGGCAGGCCAATACTCCGCAAATACGGCGATACCCTGCACTTCGCGCGCGGGGCGCCCGGGCGTCTCGATGCTCCAGCGGCCGTTCGCTTTCTCCTTGTTGAACGTTACACCATCCAGCCATTCAGCCTTATCGCCCTGCCAGCATTCGTAACCCAACACGTTCGTCGATTTCGCATCCTTGAGCGTTTCCCCCTCGTAATAATAGGCGCCGGTGGTTTTATTCTCGGGGTTGATCGTATCCCTCATGCCGAGCATGTTCGTCAAACCACTGCGTTTGTTGTACGAGCTCTCGCCGTAACCACACTGCCCCTGCGAATCGCGCGTGCCGTACTTCGCGTAGAAAAGGTTCGCAACGGCGCAATGCATGTCCCAGTCGATGAGCTGGAACCCGGAGCCGGAATTCGCCGCATAAACCTTCATGTCAGCCTGCGAAACTGCTCCAGTGCTGATCTCGCCCGAAATGGACTTCACGAAGTCGTCCTGCAGCAGCGCCTCGTAAACGGCGCACAGAAACTCGTCATCCTCCACCCAGTCCGGCTCGATGGCCTCGATCTTATCGCTCGTAGTCAGCAGCACGTAGTCGAAATCCGCTGCCGTGACGATAGTGAACGCGAGCTGCTCGGCGCCCTCCGGAACCGTGGCGAACAGGTACATGCCATTCAGGATACCCGCGCTCGAAGTCGCACGCAGGCGCCCGAGGATCGTCCCCGCGGCGTCCAGCCACACAGCACCGTAGGCCGCCGAGGCCATCGACGGGAAGCGCACCTGACGGTAGCCGGCCACCGGAACCGTGCAGTAGGAGTTCGCGGCGATGGCCGTCACGGCCTCGTCGAGCGTCGTGTACTCCTCGGCGATGCGGATGGCCTTGCCCGCGACCACCTCGACCTGTTCCTTCGTGAGCTTCTCGTACTGGCCGTCGACGGCCGGACATTCGGCATCCGAACTGAAGAAGGCGTATTTCTTCTGGTTCAGCAAGTCGTTGACTCCTTTGCGCCAGTAGTGCGGCTCGTACATCCACACGTTGCCGTCGCGGCCCGTCAGCACCGCAGGCGTGGCCAGCGACACGTCCTGTGCATCGGCGTAGTAGTTCGAGTTCTCGTCATGCAGCGGATAGATCGTAACCTCTCCCGCTGCGGTTTTCTTGCCCAAACAGCGATGGCGCTGCGCGAGGATGCGAGCGATATGGCCGCTCGGAACGTACGGCGTATCGAACCGGTAGCCCGTCCGGTTGTCGAGGTTCGAGATGTTCGCAGGGTCGGAGACCGCATCGTCGAACTCGATGCACGTCCACGCCGGTTGCTCGATCGTCAACTCCGGGAAATGCGCCTGCATGGCCGCGAGCTCCGCGTCGTCCATGTACTGCGTCAGGCGGCAGCGGCCCACAAGCCGGCACGTCGGCGTATTGCCGCCCTGCTCGTCCACGCCGCCCATCGATGCGAGGCTCCGAAGCAGCGCCCCGTCGTCCTCGAGATCGACGCCCGTCACACGCAGATACTGCACTGCCGGGCAGCGGGCCAGCAGCTCCTGCCAGTCGATCAGCGCACAGCCGTCGATCACCAGACGTGTAATCGATGCCGTACCTTGAAGCGTCAGCCCCGTGTTCGGGAGGCTGTTCAGGCCGACCAGTTCCAGCGACTGCAATGTTGCCGGAAGGGTCGCTGTCGTCAGCGGAGCACCCGCGGCGAAGGCGACGCTCCGCAGCGAGGTGTTACGCGCGACGAGCGACTCCAGCTTCAGGTTGTTCGACAGGTCGAGCGACGTGAAGCTGCTCGATTTCAGTCCCGAGACGTTCAGCGTCCGCAGGTGCAGGCAGTTCGTGACGATGAGTGCGGCGAGCGTCGTCTGGCTCTGCGCGCAGCTCACGTTCAAAGTCCGCAGCGCCGTGCAGTTGTTCAGATTGAGCGTCTGCAGCAGCGCCATCGAGACCCCCGACAGGTCGAGGCCCTGCATCCGGCTCGCGCCGTAGAAGTACTGCGGGTCGTTGACGATCAAGTCCGCGTCCATCGTCAGCTCGACCGTGCTGCCCGCATCGGCCGCGAGCACCGCAGATTGTTTCGGAGTGCCGCTCGTGTAGCCGTAGCCGAAATAGTAGCGCTCCAACGCCGTGATCCGAATCTTCCGCTTGTCCTCCGAGAACTTGTAGCCGAAGTAGGCCGCGAAACTGTCGGCGCGGTACGTGCCGGCGACGTACTGCGCATCGAGCAACGCGAAACGGTTGCGGATCGTATAGACGCGGTGCGCATAACGGCTGCCCTGCAAGGCGTACAGGTAGTCGTAATGCTTCTGACCCTCGGAGGTCGGGACGCCTTCCGTCAACGGCTGGATGTACTTGAAATGGCCGTCCTTGTTATAGACACGCTCCGACCAGTTGCTCATCTGCTCTTCGTTGAACGTCCGCAACACATCGTCCGTGCTCATGTTCGAGCGCAGCGCACCCGCCACCTCGATGAGCTTCGCGCCCAGACCTTCGCGCACCAACTTCCACAGTACGCTGTCGTGGCCCGCGAAGGCATAAGAGCCGATGCTGTCATCGAACGTCTCGTGCGTGATCGTATAGAGGTACGCGAGCAGCGAGTCGTTGCGGCCGCCAAGAATCGTATCGAGATCATACGGCAGAGGATGCCAGACAAGACCGTCCCATGTGGCGAACATCATGTTCTTCGCACGGTTGTCGACGGCCATCAGGTAGTCCGTGAAGAGATACCACGCGCAGAGGAAATCGACGTCGAAATACTGATCGACCTCCGCGGCAAAGCGTGCGGCATCGTTTTCGCAGCCCTTCACCCACGACCAAAGGCGCTGCACGGCAACCTTGTCATCGGCATGCGCCGTCGCCCACGTCTGATCCGGCTTGTAGCGGAACTCCAGCGCATCGTCGAAGGACGTCATGTCGTCCGTGGTGAACAGGCACAGCGGCGCCGAGTTGTTCAGAAACTCCAGACACAGGCACTTGTTGCGCTCTCCGCCCAGCGTCGCAGCATCGTTGAAGCCTTCGATGCCCTCGAAGCCGTAGACGTCGTGGCTCTCTGATTTCTCGTTGTTGAAGTTGAACTTCCCGAGATAGCGCATCGTGCCGCTGCCGTCGTTGTCGTAGAACCCGTCGCAGGGGAAGCCGTCGACGCCGATGCGCACATCGTACGCACCCGTGTATGCCCGCTGCGGAGGCGTGAGGTAGCTGCACTTGCGGTAGGTGTCGGCGACGAGCCGCACGGCGCCCGTGTTGTGCGTCGATGAGGAATCCGAGAAATCCGCCTTCAGGCAGAAGATCGAAACCGGCCGCGCACCCGGTTTGAACGAGTATTTCAGATCGGGAACATCGACGCCGTTCACCTCCAGTGTCGTGCCGTACTTATCCCGGCGGTCGAAGTACAGGCGATAGTTCTTCCGCGGATAGGTCGTCGAGGAGGTTCCCTGAATGCGCAGGCCGATATTGCGGGCCACGAAGTCGTACTCCCTGCCGTAGGCAGAGTAGAAGTAGAAATCGACCGGAACCTCGAACTTCTTGTTGTTCGTCTCGTTGACCAGCTCCACGTCGCCGACGATGCGGAACACAGACTTGCCCTGCGCGCGGAGTTTCTCGATGCCGACCTCGTCGCCTTCGTCATCCAGCACATCGTTCTTACGGTAAAGGCGCACCATCTCCTCGGTCGTCAGACGGTCGACGATGTAGTTCGACAGCATCTCGTCGTCCGACAGGGCACGGTCGTAGACCCGCAGCATCCGCAGATCGACGTCGGCAGCCGCAGAACCGATGCGGATACCCGCCGGCGTCGTCTGCAGCAGGCTCTCCGTAGAGGCGTACTGCTTGGCGCCGCAACGCACACCGTTCACGTAAAGTTCAAGCAGCCGATGGCCGGATTTTGCGCCTACGACGAAGCCGATCTTCAGGTCGATGTCCGGGGCGAACTTCGTACCCACCTGCGTACCGCCCGAGGCCGTCAGCAGCGCCTCCTGCGCCGTGAGGCGGAAGCCGATACCCTCCGCGAGACACGAGAGCACCTCGCCATCGCGATCCGTGACGTTCGAGCAACGAAGCTCGAATTCGTAGGTGGCGCCTTTCGACGTCGCGTCCGCGGCGAACGGATGCATCCCGATCTCCACGCGGGCGCCGTTGCGCATCCGCAGCACATCGCCCGTCCAGCCGCTGCTGCTCCAGTCGAAGCCCTCGAACGTGCTCTGCACGTCGCCGTAGCTCCACGTCGCAGGGTCGGCCTCGGCATTCGAACGGCCCGCAGCCGAGAGCCGCAGCCGAAGGTCTGCCGTCGTCTCCTCGATATCGATATCCGAAGGCTCCACGGTCACGGAAAGAACGTACTCGACGCCCCGGCAGAGGAAGCGCAGCGTGACCGCACCCTGTGCGGAGAAGCGGTTGGCGTAGTGCTGCGTCGTGCGTGGAACGCTCACGTCCTGCGTCAGAGAGTCATTCTCGAAGATCGAGACCGCCGCCGGGGTCTGCGCCGGATCGTAGGCCACGAAGTCGAACGCCAACTGCTCGTAGCGGCCCACGCTCAAATGCGGCGACAGGTGGTCGTCCGTGAAGATGCGGCCGTCGGCGAAGCGGTGCATCGTACCGATGAACGCGCCGCCCGCACCGCGCCGCAGCAGGTCGAGATAGACGCTCTCAGAACGCAGCGACGACTCGTCGCTCACAGCGACCTCCGCGACCATCTGGATGGTATGCCGACCTGCCGAAAGACCCGACATCGGAAGCGAGAAACTTCCGTTCGTCGCGCCCGATTTCGTAACGGTAGCCGTATCGCTCTGCACACCGTCCACGTAGAGCGTGACGACCTTCGTGCCCGAACCGCTCACCGTGAAGGGGATTACGGCCGTATCCTCCGCTCCATAGCCGCCCGCAGCGAGTCCCGTCGCGAGGTTGTAGCTGCTCGAAAGCGACAACGCGACAACGCGCACCGAGACGTACGACTGCTTCGACTGCTGGCGCCCCGTTTCCGGGTCGGTCGTCGTGGCGCGCACGTAGATGTCCGTAACACCGGCCTGCAGGTAAGGCGTCAGATCGAGCGTATAGCTGCCCTTCGAAACATCCTGAACCGTTTCCCCGAACGCCTCGACTGAGCCGCGCGCGGCCGTGATCCGAATCGTCGCCTTCTGGCCGGTGGTGTTTCCGGCGTCGTCGCCCGCAGCATATTGATGGTCGTAGGTGTAGGTCAGACGCACCGAGCCGCCCTCCTTGACGACAGCGTGATCGACGGAGGCCGTGAGCACGATCTTCGTCGTGACGCTTTCGCCGCCACCGCCGCCACCGCCCGCAGGGATGTCCACGCCGGCGATCTCCGCACCCGACTTGTTCGTGAGCGACAGACGCACGCTCGACTCGTCATCGCTCAAATCGGCCGTCATGCCGAACACCGTACTCGCATCGATCTCGTTCAAACGACGCGCGACGGCCGCATTCTCCACAGGGTTCGTGGACTCCGCATCCAGCGAGTCATCGACCGTCGGCACGGGAATATCGACGTTGCCGTCGCCGTCGGGCCGTATCTTCGCACCGCCGTTCACCGTGACGCTCCGCACGCCGCTGCCGAACTCCCGCCATTGCGTCGTATCGTTCCAGCCCTCCAGCGTGGCACCGATGAACTGGTAGCTCTGCCACTCCCCGTCGCTGACAGCGAACGTTAGAACAAGACCGCGCGCCTGTCCCTTCTCCCGAGCTACGGCGGCAAGGGCCGTCGCGAGTGTGTAGTAACCGCTATCCAGAGGAAGAAGCGCCGTCACGTTATAGATGTTTCCCGCACCCGAGCCGCTGCCGAAGCCTTGCCAGAGCACCTCCTGCGTCCAGTCGTCGAGCGTCGATCCGATGAACTGCCGCGTCTCCCATTTGGCCGCATCGATGCGGTAGGTGACGACCAGTCCCTTCTTCCGGTAGGCAACGCCGTCGTTCATCTCCTGTGCTGCGAGCGCCTGCAGCGCCGTCTCCAACGTGTAGGTCGCATCGCCGCAGCGCGCGTTGACGTTGAACAGCGACGTGCCGCCCAGAGCCGTTTCGGCAACGGCATTAAACTCCGCGACGACGCCCTCGGCAGCGGCCGTGGCACTCTTCGTCGCGGCTGTAGCCGAAGCCATCTCTTTGGCCAGCTCTCGTGTGATGTCCGCGACATCCTCCGTTTTAGCCGTGGCGTCCGCAGCTTCCGAAGCGGCTGCAAGAGCCACGGCGGCGGCATCCTCCGCAGGCTTCGACAGCAGCGGGATGGGAACCAGCACCACCTTCGTGCCCTGCATCGCCGGCAGCGAGTTCACTCCCGTGAGCGCCGTGACCTTCTCCAGTTCCAGAACGCCCTGCGACGACGCCTTGATCTCGTCCAGAATCTCCTTCTTGAGAAGAGTCTTCTCTTCATCCGTGATTGCCATATCCTATTCCGTTTGAGGGTTCTCGTTGTATTCCTTGACGTGCTCCGCGAACGCGTCGATCAATGCGGGGGTTCCGAAACGCTCGACGGCCGTCTGAAGCATACGCAGGTCGTCGTCCGAAACCGAAAGCTCCCCTTCGCTGCGGTGGATCGTCAGAGCCAGATTCAGCGCCTCGATGCCGTGCATCTGGTTGTAGAGCAGATTGGCGACGCTCCGACGCATGTCGCAACGTACGCGCTGCCGTTTCGAGATGTCCGTGAAGACATCGAATTCCTTGAGGTTGACTTTTTTCATTTCTCCTTAATTTGAGTGGTTCAATATCTGGTAGCGGAACCCGTCGATCTTCGTGATCAGCACGGTGACGGAATCCCCGGCCTCCATTCCGTAGTCCACGAGCGCCTCGTTGTGGTTATAGATGCCCTGCAGAGTGATCTTCTTCGACCCCGGACGGACGCGGAACGTCACGGTGGCCGCGAAGTCGTCCGGCAGTACCGACAGCCCGAACTGACGGGCGACGGAGAGCTCGCTGGGAAGTTCGACATTCGTCCCGCTGTAATTCGGATCGTTATAGTACATCAGGATGACGTTATACTGCGAGAAGTCGACCTTGTAGCTGCCGCTGTCGAACGTCAGAATGCTGGCTTTCGTGCCGACGAAAGAGGGCGCGATCAACGCCGCATTGCTGCTGATGCCGTAGTTCTTCGTACCGCCGCTCACATCGATGAACAAACCGTAGTTCGCAGCGTCGAAGCCCCACTGCGCCCCCATGTTCTGCTTCCGGTTCACGACACGGCCGGCCGCGCTGAAAGCCCCGCCGGCCGAGGCAGGGATCACGTCGTCGCCCAGCATCACGTAGCCCGAATCGCCGCCCACACGGAAGAAATTCTCGTAAATAGCCAAGCTGCCCCCGGAGCCGGTCTGCGACGCAACGGCCCCGATGCGGTTCCGGCCGATCTCGAAGCCCCCGATGGTTCCGCTCGTCGCCTCGATCTCGCCCTTGAAGACCCCGTTGGCGGCTTCGACGCTTCCGTCCTCCAGAATCTTGAAGTTCCCGTTCGCCGTGACCAGTCCCTCCAACTTGATGCTGGCAGCCTTGATAAAGACACCCTCCGCCGAGGCACCGACGAACGATTGCAACGTGCCGTCCCCGGCGATGGCGTATATCCCGGCGACATCTTCGCGGCTGACGAGACCCGTCGTATTGATGAGGTTCCCGTCCTTGTCGAACGACTCCGTGGCGATCTTTACCAGTAGGTCGGTCTGCTCGAAGAGCGTCTTGTGCGAGTAGACGAAGTCCTCGATGTGGTCGAGCGACAGCATCAGCATGTAGAGGTACATCTTGCCGCTGAACGACAGCCGGAAGTCGCCCGTGCCGTTCCACAGGCCGCTGCCTTCGAACGTGCGGTAACCTTCGCCGGCAGCGATATCCTGCGTGATGCGGAATTCTTGGAAGTTCTGAAAGCCCGTCTGGTCGACACCCTCGAATTCGATCACCAGCGTTCCCGGCTCCGTACATTTGTAGAAGAAGGTAAGGAACACCGGCTTGGCTTTCAGCAGCCCGTCCAGCCCCGGCTCGTAGGCCGGTCGCGTCTTGAAATCGGCATTCTTCTGGAGGATGCAGTTGTTGTTGATGCACATCACCGTGCGCCCGTCGACGTACTCGACACCCGCATAGCTGCCCTTGTTCGAATAGGGAGCACCGTTCACCCACAGCCACTTCCCGCCGAGCGTGAAGAAGGCGATATCGTTGTCCGAATCCCAGTAGCGCATGCCATTGCCGAAATTCGGGTTGTTCAGAAAGCTCTGGCCCGTCGTGAAGTCGTTGCGCATCGATTCGATGCTCGAGCGGATCGTACCCTCCATCACCTCGAACTTCGTCAGGACATCCTCACCCGTGGTGAGCAGAAAGCGGCCGCGCAGATAGGCATTGTCCGCATACAGGCCGTAGCCGCGCGGCTGGTCGTCGGCAGGGAACCACGAATCGGAAATGCCGTCCAGATTGCCCATGCGGGCACGAAGACAGCCGGCGAGTGTCTTGCCGCTCACGCCGTTCATCACGTCGATGCGCGGCTGCCCGTCATCGGTCGCCGAGATCAGGATCAGCCCCTGACGCTGCGGATCGGACGTGCTGCCCATCAGCACGCATTCGTCGCCGACGGCCGGCAGCGCATTCCCGAACTCCGAGGCGGCGATAGTCGCCACGCCGCCCTCCACCGAAGCGATCTCGACCCAATAAGATTTCGAAGCTGCGCCGCCATCGACCTTGCAGCGGACGAGGTCGCCGGCAACGAACGGACAGCCCATCTCGAAGGTCAGCAGATAGTGCTGCCCCGTGGCATCCATATCGACGCCGGAGACCGTTCCGTCGGCGGCCGACACGACCAGTTCGCCGCCCACCGAGCGAACCTTCTCCACGAGCAGCTCCAGAGCGCGCATCGTCTGACGAACCGTCAAGCGATCCACAGCCAGATGCGATATGCCGTCCGCATCCATTTCCAACTGCCATCCCGACCCAAGCAGGCCGTCGACGAACGACGGAGACCGCAGGAGGCTGCGTACGACGACAGACAGCAACTCCGCATTGCCCGCTGCGTCGAGCTCCCCGCCCGCAGCACCGCTCTTGAAGCCGCCGAGGCGCAGACCTTGCTCGAAGGTGATCAGTCCCTGCGCCGCATCGTTCTCCCGCTTATTGAGAAACTCCTTACGGCTGCGCTTCGCGGAGAAGAGGTTGAAATCGCTGGCCGGCGTGTTCTCCCAGCTTCGCACGATATCCGGAAGTCCCGCCGAAGCCGTCTTGGCATAGTGTCGCACCTCGCCCAGTTCTTCGTCGATCTTCTCCAGCGCGCCTTTGCCCAGCACGTCGCTCACCTCGATATCCATCTCCGAGGGGTACTGCACATTTTGCGAGATCGAGGTGATGCGGCTCGTCCGATAACCCGTGCCGGGGAAGTATTCGTCGCTCTCCAGCCGCACGCGCCGACCGACGTCGAGCGTAAGGCGTCGCCGGGCGACTTCGACATAATCCGTGCGCCCCTTGTAGACGTAACGATCCTGATCATGTTCGCGCAGGTATTCGTCCACGGTTTCAGCGAACTCCTGCTCGGCAAGGGTGTAGTACTCCTTCGGCATGCGGATATTCCACAGGATATACTCGTCGCCGACCTTCGGGATCAGCAACCCGCCCGGCAACTGCGTATCGTCGTCGTAGGGCCATTGGGTGATGATCTCGAACTCCTGCTTCTTCGTGTCGTAGTTCACCTCGAAGTCCCGGCCGTTCAGCTCGCCGCTCTGGAAGGTCATCTGCTTCACGAGACCTCCGATCTCGTAGCTGTTCGGGTCGAACGTCAGGCTCGTGTCCTTGACATAGTAGATCGTGAAAGGCTCGCCGTCATCGCCCGTATGCTGCTCGCTGCGGACGCTCGAAAGCGTACCGATACGCCGCGGATAGATACCCGAGAAAGCATCCCGCTCGTAGTGTTCGACGATGCCCTGCTGCGTGTTCTGCTCCACATAAGACCGACGGCTGGGCAGTTGTAGCCGGCTGTAGCCGTACTCCTCCGGGTCGATGTTGCGCGTCGAGCCGATGGGAAACAGGCGCGTGAAGAACTTGACGTTGTCGGCGGATTCCCGCTCCAGCGACACGAGGCCGTTATCGTAGCCCAGCACTGCCTCGTCGCCGTATTCGCAGCGGCAGAGGTTCACGGTCATGCCGTCTGTCCAGAACTCCGTCTTCGCGGCTTCGGCCAGCATCGAGAGCGCCTCGTCGCAATAGGTTCCCTCGTAGTCGAGGGTTAGGTTCTCCGTCGAGAGAACTTCGCCGACCTTCCAGTCGGTCGTGCCCATCTGCCGGTTGATATTGGCCACGATGAGCGCCATATGCTCGCGGGCCGGAGCCGTCAACGAGAAGATCGGATCGTTCTCCCCGTCGACGAGCTTCAGCACGAGGGCCTGCCTCATGAGGCTCTCGATGCCGTAGAACTTGCAATCGTACTCCCATTCGACCGTCGAGGTCTGCTTCGGGGCGTACTCCTCCGTAATCCAGAAGCGCACGCCCTCGAAGTCCACGTAGTCGTAGACCTCCAACGGCACGCATTCAAAAGCCGTGAACGACAGGCCGAGTACGTGGTCGCCCATCAGCCGCTTCTGACGCGTGGAGTTTTCCGACGGCGAGACCGTCAGCTTCAGCACACCCTTCCGGTTATAGACTTTCAGTTCCATAGTTTCATGAGCAGCCAGCAACATCCGTATCCCGCAGCGATGCCGAGGGCATCCGCCGACAAATCCCACCAGCACCAATGGTTGCCGGAGGCGTTCTTGTCGCCGTACTCCTTACCCAGAGCCAACCCTGCGGACAGCCAAACGCCGGGAGCACCCAGCACGAAGACGACTGCGAAGCAGACGGCGAAATGCTTGATCTTATCTTTTCCTATCTTCATGTTCGAATGCCGTTCGAACGGCGTTTGAATGGGGTTAAAACGACGGCAAAGGCTCGCGAAACTTCACCGTGAACTTGCCAGCGACCTCACCCTCGAAATCCGTCAACTGCTTATAGTCCGAAGCCTCGCGGTAGAACAGGTGGAAGTGGCGGTTCATTTCCGGAAAGTAGAAATCAAGCCACCCCTCCTCGCCCGTCTGGAGCATCTCGACGAAAGACGCATAGCGCGACAGGAACTCCTCCTTGTCGGAAGCCAAGATGGCGAACTGCAGCGATACGTCACGGGCTTCGCGGCGCTGCACGATAGTCGAGGGAACCGTCACGCCGTGACGTTCCCGCAACGACACCTCCTTCTGCGCCTTGACCGCTGCGGGTTTCAGCAGCGACGAGTAGTTCTTCATGTCGCCGGGCTTGTCCTCCGCGAGGAACGCCCCGTAGGCATCGAACGGGTCGATGTCATTGATCAGCAAAAGTCCTTTCAGTACATCCATATCGCTATTTTGCTTTCAAACCGTCCCGCTTGATGGCCTGCCATAAGGCCAATATCTGCGGCAACGTATCGGTATTTTTCGCTATTCTGTTCAGCGCATCGAGCGAGGAGCCCAGACCTTCGGCGATGTCATCCATCTTGTCGTCGACGCTCGCACCGTGCATTTGAAGCGACGTCATCAGCCCCTCGAGCTTCGTGCCTTGATCCTGCGTCATGGTCGTGAAGGCTCCGGCCTTGCCGCTCCGCGTGGTCGCGTCCGGCTTCCACAGCTCGTACCCCATCTCTTCGGCGCGCTTCGCGAACTCCTCCATCCACGCCTCGGCAGCGTCCATATTCGAACCTATGCCCGAGTAGAAGTCATCGAGCAGATGCATCACGTCGTAGGCGATATCCTCCTCACTCTTGCCGCTCGAGTAGATCGATTTCAGATCGTCCTGCAGTTTGTCGAACTTGTCGGCGAAGAACAGCGAGTAGACGACCTGCTCGGCCAGCTCCTCGAGCTTGGACGAGATGTCGTCGCACATGTCGCCGTAGACTCCCGTGACACCTTTGGCCATGTCACGGACACGATCCAGCACGCTGTCGCCCAGCGACCCGAAGGTCGAGGACAGGTAGTCTTCCAACGCCTGCTCCGCTTCGTCCATCGCATCCTTCAACTCGATGAGGTTCTCCAGATATTTGCGCGTCTCGTCCGACATCTTCCGCGTGTCGAGAATCGTCTGGAGCATCGCAGTATCCAGTTCGCCATTGGCGTCGATCAGCTCCGGATAGACCGAGAGGATACTGCTGTACAAATCCTTGCCTTTGCCCCAGCCGAACAGGCCCGTCTTCTTGTGTCCCGTGACGATCTGGGCCGAAGCGAGTCCGTAGATGCCCTCCCGGTACTGCGCCATGCGCGCTGCGTACGTCCCGCGGGCATCGCCCGTAAGGTACTCGAACCAGTTCATCGTAGGAGCCGAGCCCTTCATTTCGGCTTCGAACTGCGAAAGAGCCTCCTTGTAAACCTGCATGGCGTTGGCCGCCTTCATGATCTGACGCTCCCCGAAGACATTCGTCGCCTCCTTCAGCAGCAGGTTCTGCTCCAGCAGCGCGAGATTGTACTGCCGCTGGAAGTCGAGTTTCGCACGTTCGATCTCCTTCAGCGCCTCTTGATGTCGAGCTTCGGCAGCAAAGGCTTGACCGATGAAATTCGCAGCCTCGCCGATAGCAGCACCTATACCTCCCACGATGCCGCCTTTGGCGAACCCCTGACCAATATTAGACACGGCGCCCATGACCTGCTGCACGCCGCTGATAGCATCGGCTGTTTGAGTGTCGCCCATCTGGTCGAACATCGCGGCGAGTTCCCCAGCGGCATCCGATGCGGCGCCGCCGATAGTCCCGATAGCGCCGGAAATATCCTTGATCCCGTTCGCACCCTTGAGTTCGGCCAGACCCTTCTCGAACGTCTTGAAGATGCTCTCCCACTTGTTGGTGCCGCCCTTCTTGCCCGTCTGGAGCAACTTGTCGAGTGCCTTGCGCAGCTTGTCCAACTCCGCAGGACTCTTCTCGATATTCTTCAACTCCGCAGCGGAGATGAAGGTGATGCCCTCCGCAGACCCCTTGCCGTTCAGGTACGCTTGTAGCTGCTTGGCCTGTGCGATCAGATCGCGCAGCTTGTCGAACGAGAGCGACGAATAGTCGCCGAAGAGCTGCCTGAGGAATCCGTTGTCTTTGGAAACGCTCGCAGCCTCGGCATCGTTCACCGAGCGGATGCCCTCCTCGATCTTCTGACGCGCTACGGCGATGGCGCGGTCGATCTGCTCCGAATTGGCCTCCGTGCGCTGTTCCTCAAGCGCGGCGATATCCTCGTTGCCCTGACGCCTGATCTCCGCACGCTGCGCCTCGAAATCCCGGTATTTCGCAAGAAGGCCCGACAGATCGGACAATTCCCGGGTCTTCGTATCTTCGGCGACCTTGAGCGCACGGCGGATACGCGCATCGGAAGCAGCATTGCCCTCCGTGTCCTGTTTGAGTGCGTAGTACTTCTCCTGCAGCAGATGCAATGCCTCGCCCGCCGTACCGTCCGGATCGACATCGACGGCGATCACCAGACCCAGCGTATCGGCTTTCAGAATATCCTCGGCGCCGTTCAGCGATTCGTCGATGTACGCATTCAGCTCCTCTTCCGAAAGGACATCGCCGTTAGGAAGAATCGGCGTGATGAGAATCTCGTGGCGCTTGCCGGCCGCGTCATCGATGCCGAACTGGGAACTGAACACCGTAGCGATGCCCTCGCCGGCATCCTGCCAGCCCTTCTCCGCCAGACGTGCCGCATCGATCATCGGACGAGCCAGCAGATCGACATTGCCGACGAAACCGTCTGTCATCTGCTTGCCCAACACAGCCAGACGCTCGTCGCTCAAATGACTGCGTAGTTCAGCAATGGCCTTGTCGTGTTTGCGCTCGGCTTCCTCGCGCTCGGCAGCGTAATCCTTGTAGGTTTTGAGAAGGCTCTCGAGATGATCCGCATTCGCCTTCTCTTCCTTCTTGTCGATCTCGGTCAGCATATGGTCGAGCCTCTGGGCCGCCTGCACCCGCTGGGTTGCGGCTTGGGCGAGGATCGCCCCCTTCTGTCCCGGCGTAACTTTCCCGCCGGCCTTGCGCAGACGCTCGTAAAGCTGAAGCCGCTCCCGCTCCTCTTCGGCGATGCGCGCCTTCTCCTGTTCGAAGGCGTTCTGCGCTTCGGCGCGTTCCTTCTCGAAACCCTCCTTCATCAGCGAGATGCGCGTATCCTCGATGCGCTGGCGAGCTTTCACGTCATAATCCGCGAGGTTCTGCGTGAACTTGGTTACATCCCCGGAGCCGTCCTTCGGAGGTGCGATGAACCCGCCGAGGCCGGACTCCTTGCCCAAATCGGCGATATCCTCCACCAGTTTCTTCGCTTCGTCCAGATAGGCATCCCGCAGCTCCCGGGCGGCCTGTACCAACCTCGCTTTTACTTCCTCATTCGACTTGTCGACCTCGCGATCCATCTCGCTGGGCAGTATCCCCATCTGCGCACCGCCCACTTTGGCCATCCAACGGCCGAATCCGCCGGTGGCGCCCTTGACTTTATCGGCCGGAGTAGCCTGAAGCGTATTCACCTGCTCGTCCGCCTCGGTAGCCTTATTGATGAGAGCCTGCACCTTCGCCTGCAAAAAGAGCATCTGAATGTACGCTTCGCCCTTTTGAAGCAGCACATCGTACCATTCGGCAATGGTGTTGTAGTAGCCGAAGCTCTCGCCGTATTTACGATTGAGCTCTTCGACCTTCGCCTTTTCCTGCTCCTTCGTGCCGTTGAACTCCTTGAGGCTTTTCAGGGTCGAGTCGATCTCGAAGCGGGTCTTGATCATCTGTGCACGGCCCTCTTTCTCGATCTCTACGCGCTCTTTCGCTTTGGCTGCAGCCTCCTCCTGCGAGTCGGAATAACGATCCCACAGAACAATCAGCCCTGTGATGACAGCCGACAGCCCCAGCGTCAGCGTCGCCATGAGCGCCGAGGCTGCAGCCGTCGAGATACCCAGCGACGCGGCCAGCCGCGTATTGGCTGCCGTCAGCAGGTTCTTCATCTTGACGACCGTCACCAGACGGAAAGCTGAGTCTTTGTTCAAGGCGTTCATCACCTGCTGCAGCCCCATCGTAATGGCCAGCACGCTCTGCACGCGTGTCTGAATCTTGACGAGGTTCTCGTTCTCCGACGCGAAGGCGCCCATGATGCCCGTAGCCATCGTGAAGGCCCCGGCAACACCGCTCGCACCGCTTATCAAGCCCTGAAGCCCGGCATTGTCGTGCGAGAGAATCTTCGTCTGCGTGCGCAGGTCGCCCAGTGTATCCTGCAACAAAGCCGCACGCTGCGCCATCGTCTGGTACTCCTGCGAGTTCTGACGTCCCTCGAGGCGCATCTTCGCCATAGCTCCCTGAAGCTGCCGCAGCTCCATCGTGAACCCGCGGGCCGTCGCAGAGTTCTTTTCGTGTTCGCTGCGCAATCCGTTCAGCACGGCTTTATCCTCTTCGAGCGCACGCGTACAGGCTTCGATCTCCGCACGCATCTCCGTCTGTGCCTTGCCCGGCCCCAACCGGTCGTACTGACGCCGGAGGTCTTTCAGGCATTGTTCGACGTAGCGTACCTGTTCGCGCTGCGCCGCGATACGCTCCGTAATGCTTTGCGAAACCCGCTCGACACGATCTCCGAGCGCCTCGGCAGACTTCCCGGCGGCATCGAGGCCGCCGGAGAGCTTGTCGCGCATCAAAAATTCTATTTCAACGGGTTTCGGCATGCGGTTTACTTGTTTTCTTGAGTCTCGATTGGATGAAGCCGGAAAGCATTCGCGGCTTCTCTTTTTTCTTGACGTAGCGCGGCGCGTCTGCCAGCATCATGCGCAGCGTCTGATAGTTCACTCTCCAGAGGATATATCGGACGCTCCAGCCTGTCGCGACGGCAATCTGCCACACCATTCCGAAGGGGCTATGGGAACCTTCGTAGACGGTCTTTAACTCCCCTTTTTTCTTCTTTCGCGGCTCAGCCTCGGTCTCATCGGGTTCGCCGTTGAGATCGATCTGATAATACTCATAAAAGACTTCGTCCCCAGCAGACGCAGGAACTGCATGTTCGCGGCACGCAGGTACTCGTCATTGACGAACCAGCGCAGCAGCCATGCCAGAAGGCCGGAGAACAGCCATGTAGAGAAGGCTCCCCGGCAAATCGTCAGGGCCACCATTTTCGACACACGCCGCCCGTGCAGCGCCATGTAGGCCAGCTCCTCGTGCTTGGAGAACTCCAACATCCGCTCGTAGGTGATGCCCGTCTGAAGGTAGAGCCGCGCGAGGCGTATCTGACCGCCCAGACACGGCCGACGCATTGTCAGCCGGACGACCTTGCGGGTGAACGGGATTTTAAAAAAGGGCAGCGAGACTCCGATGTCCAGCAGAGCCTCCGCTGCCTCGATTTCGATCTGCGGATTCGCATTCATCGCTCGACGATGCTATCCGACAACCTCCTCTTCCTCGTCCGGAGCGAAGTCGAAGCTGTAGGGCGACGCTCCGGGATCATCCGGCAGCAGGAAGGTCATCTTGCAATGAATCTTCATCACATCCGAATAGTCGTACTTGCCCTTCGGGGACGCCAGAAGCGACACCTTTGCAGCTTCGGTCTCGGAGCCGTCCGCCGAACGGATGACAACCGAGCCCTCCAGTCGGATGCGCTTCGCGGGCGCGTTCCACTTCTTGCCGTTCTTGGAGGTCGTGCCGCCCATCACCTGTACGATATTCTCAGGTTTGAGTTCGATCAGGTCGAACTCGATCTCGTTCGTTCCGGGATTCTCCTCGATCTCCTTTACCGGAGCCGAACGCCTCTGGGCCGCCCAGATTTTGTTCGTGGAAGGGTCGTCCCCGCCCCAATCCAGACCGTCGTTGCTGATCAGGCCGAGTTCTTTGCCGTCGAAGACAAGAGCCTCGAGACCGTAGATGAACCCGTCGTGTTCCGATGCAGAGGTCTGCTGTGTGTTTTCTGCCATATTACACGATGTTTTTAATGAGTTTTACAATTGCTTTCAGCGGGTTGGTTTTCGTCAGCCATGCCGACGCGGCTCCACCCGCAAGGAAGCCGATAAGCAGCCACCGATACCATGTGGCGGGCGGCCGTTTCGTGCGCTCGACCGTTCGTTGGGTCAGAACTGCGGCCGACAGCAGCGAGTCAGCGCGTGCACGGTATGCCTGCATCTCATCCAGCCGAGCCGTGAGCGAATCGATAAGGACGCGTTGTCGGAAGACGCGGTTCTCGAAGTAGGTGCAGCGCCGGGCGATGCTGTCGCATCTGCCCCGAACGACGATCTTGTCGCCCTGACGCTCGGCCTCGATGCTCGCACGGCCGTTCTGTGCGCTATACTTCGCGCCGTCGGGAAGATCAAGGAGGCTCTGCGTCGGAATCGTCATGTCCGTCCGCTCCTCCGGAACCGGTTCCGCATACTCCCGGCGTGTCGTCGTCGAGTCCGTCTGCGTCTGCTGCTGCGCATGCCGATGCGTGTCGCGAACGGCGGCGGCCTGCGCTTCGAGATGCACGCCGAAGCTGCTCTGCTCCGACGAGGCCGTCTGCTCGCTCGTCGTGTTCTTGATTGCTCCGCACGCCGCCATCAGCAGAGCGGCGAGGAGCACTACGAGGGGAATTCCCCGAATTCGATTTTTCATTCTGTGTTTTGAGCTGTTTGGTTAACTGATCGATCTTTTTATTCAGGGCGTCGATCTTCTCCTCCATGACTTTCTGATTGGCCAACAGGTGGGCGTTATCCGCTTGCAGACGCACGTTTTCATTGAGCGTCTCGGTGTACTTCTCCGTCAGCAGGTCGATGGACTTTTGCAGCGACGCCAGAAAATCGTTATTCCGCTGACGGCGCGTGACCAGCCATGTCACCACGGATGACAAGAAGCCGCTCGGAAGCGCCCACGCCAGTATTTGCATCACTACGCTATCCATTTCTCTGTTTCTATTGAAGTTAAGCCCGCTCGATCATGCGTGCGATTTTCGCGATGCTGTCGGCATACACCGCCGGATCAGCCGTGCAATAGCCGGCCTTTGCAACCTCGTAGGCGAAGCGCTGCACGTCGCTCCGATACGGCATCGCCGCAGCGTAACGCTTCGCCGACAAGACCTTGAAGTAGTCGCGCAGGCACTCCTCCACCGTGTCGTAGTCGCGGAAGGCGCGGTCGACGTCGTAGCGGTAGCGGCCGTCGGCCAACGGCGTAATCGAATGCACGCGGACGAAGTTGCCGCCCTGCCGGTCGTCCCGGAAGTATTCCGTCGTGCGCACGATCCGACGCTTGCCCGTCCACTTGTCGCCGGCCGTGATGCCGAAGAGGTTGTTGCCGATGGCATGCTTGCCCCAGCCCGTCTCGAGCGCAGCCTGCGACGCGACGAAGAGCGGATGAAGCCCTGTCCCGGCACAGACGCGCTCGATAGCCGGATAGTAAGTACGCTTGAATTCCGAAGGTGTCATACGCTATGTCCAGTTACGCCTCCGATGCGGTCAGGGTCTCCGCCAGCTTCGCCAGCTCGTCGTCGGTCAGCCCTGCGACGGTCTTGCTGACGGCCGGAATACCCGCATTCTTCGAAACGGTGACGCCGATGGCTTCCAGCGCGACCTTCACGGCAGCGACCGGATAACTCTTGTCTCCGATGGCGATGCCGTCAGCCGTGGCGGCAGCAGGCTCGTTGTTCTCAATAGCAGCGAGCCGGCAGACTTTGCGCACGATGAGATCGTTGACGCGGTCGATGTCGTCGAAAGCGACCGTGTCGCCCTTCTTGTAGCGTACCGTGCGGTCGTTCTTGTCCGTGAACGGAACCAGCACTTTCAGTTTTACTTTCATGATTCTATTCGTTTAATGCGTTCGTATTCGATTATCCGACGACCTCCTCGTCGCCATTCTGGTCACCCTTCTGGTCGTCCGACGGCTCTTCCCCGGTGCGGCAGTCGAGCAGCGTCACCAGCTGACCCCATGCGATCTGCGTGTCGGCCTTCATCAGCATCTTGATGAAGTACAGTTCGCCGCTGGCCTGCACCTTGTCGACCTGCAGGCACTCGTAGTCGTCGGCGAGGTTGCAGCCCGCGTAGAGGTTCGAATCCGTGCCCAGCGAGCAGATCGTACCGACGATCACACCGTCGGGCCAGTCGTTCAGCGCAGCGATGCGCTTGCCCTTGAAGCGGGCGATGTTCGTCGAGGTCGGATCGGCACCCTTGTGATGCAGATCCGTGAGCTCGTTGTCGTACTTGTCGAAGTCGGCGGACGACATCAGGAAAGTGAAGTTCGCCTGATCGCGAACCTTATCCGCCGTCTTCTCCCAGACGGCGCGCAGACGCTTGATCTGGCTCGTCTCCGCACAGGTCGCCTTCACCACATCGGGATCGGCCAGCATGCGCGTGAGGATGCCGTTGAAGAACTGCTCCTCGCCATCGCCCGACACGCCCTGAATGAAGTGATAGCCCAGCTCCGTGCCGACCTGCTTGAGCACCTCGCTCAAAAGCGTCACCTGCACGTCGCTCGGAAGCTGCCGGAACACGAGGTTGCCCGTCGGTTGCCATTTCTTCCAGAACTTCTCGAACGAGCGCGGGTTGAACTCCGTGTAGACCATGATGTCCTCGGGCTTCAGAAGACGCTCATCGATCTTGAACTCGCCCTTCGAGTTCTCGCTCTTGGGCATCTCGACGCGCTTCTGCAACAGCTTCGAAAGCTGGAGACGCGGGATGTAGAACTTGTCGCCGATGCTCGTCTCCATGTGGATCAGCCCCTTCTCGAAGAGCTGATTGCCCGTGGCGGCCATAACCAGAATCTGGTCGAGGACTTCGCCGCCGTAGGCGGTTTGAATATTCGGATTTGCCATAATTGAATGAATTGATGATTGATTACTGTTTGAGCCGGGCACGAACCTCCGCTTCACGCTCGGCGAGGTAGTCCTTGTCGGTCTTGCCTTCGGCGCCGGTCGCCGAGGCGAGGGTCTGCATGATGCGACGCTTGGGCTTGCGTGCCGCAAGCAGCGTACGCGTGTTCTCGGGGTCTTTGCGCATCAGCGCCTTGAAGCCCGGTACTTCGTCGGCGCCGATGCGCTCCTCCTCGCGTGCTGTGTCGACTTCGGCATCGTAGGCCGCTTCCGCGGCTTCGCGCTCCTTGCGTTCGAGATCGGCGACCTTCTCCTTGAGAGCGTCGCGCTCGGCGACCACCGCCGCGTGCTCTTGGGCCTTGTTCACGACCTCCGTAATGCGCGACATGACTGCCGCCTCGTCCACACAGTCGGAAAAGGCCGGCATCGATCTGAGTTTGTTGATCATCTGTTCTTGATTTTTAAGTGAAACATGTTCGATGTAAAGTGCCGTGTAGCGCTCGCAGCGCTCGCGCGGCGTAAGCGACGCAGAGACAGCGGTGCGGTCGTCATCGAAGATCTCGTCGACGAAACCCTCGGCCAGCGCCTCCTCGGCAGTCAGCCAATGATCCCGGCCATCCATATAGGTCGTGCGTATCTCTTCGACGCTCTTGCCCGTGCGCTCCGCATAAATCTCGCACAGCGTGTTCTCGATCTGCTCGAGGTGGGCGACGCAATCCTTCAACTTGGCGGCATTGCCGAACACGTCGCTCATAGGCTGGTGGATCATGATCTGACCGTAGCGGCTCATCTTGACACGCTTGCCGCAGCCGGCGATGAACGACGCCGTAGATGCCGCGATGCAGTCGATGTAGATGGTGATGTCGGCCGCGGACTGCCGCAGGAAGTTGAAGATGGCGATACCCGCGGCCACATCGCCGCCCACCGAGTTGATCCTTACGTCGATCTTGCGGTAGGTTCGCTCGGCAGCGGCGATCTGACGGACGACATCCTCGGCGCCCACATCGCCATAGTCGCCGATTTCGCCGTATAACAGGATGCAGCAGGCGTCCTCCTGCGGCCCGGGAATGATATTGAAAATGCGCTCCATTTCGTGCTTTGTTTGCCGCAAAATTGAGCGTCATTTTCGGCCTCTGCAAATCGGAATTTTATGATGCAACGTTCTGATTGCATGATGCAACCGTAAAGTCGCATCTTATTTTTATCATTTGCTCGGCAGCGTTTTATAGGTCAATTTTGCAGACAACAAATCATGAAGCAATGTCGAAAATGACCTCCGAACAGATGCGCCGCTGGGCGCTCTCGATGTACCTGAACGAAAACCGCACGCAGGCAGAAATCGCCGAGGCGTGCGGCGTGTCGCGGCAGACCGTCATACGCTGGGCCAAGGCTGACAAATGGGACGAGCACAAGGCGTCGCTGACCATGACCCGCGAGGAGCAGATCAAGAACCTGCAGCGGCAGATCATGGAGATCAACAATGTTATCCTCGACCGCGAGCAGGGCCAACGCTTCGCAACGCCCAAAGAAGCCGATGCCATCGCCAAACTGACGAACGCCATCGGCAAGCTCGAGACGGAGCTGGGCATTCACGAAGCCGTCAGCACCGCACAGCGCTTCGTCGCATGGCTGCGGCCTGTCGACCCTGCGCTGACGAAGACGTTCGCCGCTCTGTTCGACAAGTTCCTTAAATCCCTGATGTGATGAAGCAGATCGATCGCGACGCCTTGAAGGAGTGGGAAGCCCTCAAGCAATCCATATACAACGACACGCCCATCGACGAGACGATGTCCCCGGCTCAGATCGAGAAGCACCGGCTCTATCTGGAGGCGCACCCCATCGAGTGGATGCAGTTCTTCTTCCCGAAGTACGCGAAGTATCCCTTCGCGCCTTTCCAGAAAAAGGCGATCCACCGCATCATCAACAATCCCGAGTGGTACGAGGTGCTGTCATGGAGCCGCTCGCTGGCCAAGAGCACCATCACGATGTTCGCGGTGCTGTACCTGACGCTGACCGGCCGAAAAAGCACCGTCATCCTCGCTTCGGCGACGGAGAAAGCTGCGGCACGTCTGCTCGCACCGTATCGGGCCAACCTCGAATCGAACCGCCGCATCATTCAATACTACGGCGAGCAGATGTCCGTGGGCGAGTGGGCCGAGCTGGAGTTCCGCACCCGGCAGGGCGTGGCGTTCTACGGCGTGGGAGCGGGAAATGCGCCGCGCGGCGCACGCAACGAGGCGATCCGTCCCGACGTGCTGCTCGTGGACGACTTCGACACCGACGAGGATTGCCGCAATCCCGATGTCCTGAACAACAAGTGGGACTGGTGGGAACATGCCCTCTATCCGACCCGCGACCCCTCCGGCTCGCTGCTGGTCGTATTCTGCGGCAATATCATCGCCGAGGACTGCTGCATCGTCCGGGCCGGCGCGATGGCCGACCACCATGACATCGTGAACATCCGCGACGCCGAGGGGCGCAGCACATGGCCGGAGAAGAACACCGAGGAGCTGATCGACCGCGCGCTGTCGAAAATATCGACACAGGCGCAGCAAGCCGAGTATTTCAACAACCCCGTCGTCGAGGGCAAAATATTCGGCCCGCGCAAATGGGGCAAGATTCCCAATTTACGCCGGTTTCCATTCCTCTGCATCTATGCCGACCCGACGCAGTCCGAGGCCAAAGGCGCGGCCAAGAACAAGCAGGGATCGCTCAAGGCCGTGTGGCTGCTCGGAAAACTCGACCGTACGCTCTACGTCATAAAGGGGTTCCTCGGCAAGATGACTACCGAGGAGTTCGTGACGCACTTCTTCTCGCTCTACCTCTACGCCCGGGCCGGCGGATGCCGCGCGATATACGTCGTGCAGGAGAATAACTCCCTGCAAGACCCCTTCTTTCAACAGGTCTTCAAAAAGGCGTTCGCACGAAAGGCCAAAGAGACGGGAATCAGCCTCTCCGTCATCCCCGACGAAAAGAAGAAAACCGACAAGGCCGTGCGTATCGAGGCCAACCTCGAACCGCTCCATCGCGAAGGGCTGCTGGTGCTCAACGAGGCCGAGAAGGGCGACCCCCACATGAAGCTCTTGGACGAGGAGTTCAAGTTCTTCACGATGGCGCTGAAATTCCATGCCGACGGCGTAGACTGCGTCGAAGGCGGCAACCGCTTTATCGACGACAAGATCGGAGAACTGCATCCCGTCGTGACGACGCCCCGCTGCGTCATGGCACGTCGCAACAAATACAGACAGTAAAATATGGCACAATTCATCATCCCCGAGGACTACGACGCCTCGATTCATCAGGAGATTCTCGACGCGCTGATCCGCTCCGACCGGCAGATCGTCGAAATATGCGAGGATCGCGCCATCGCTGAGATGCGCGGATACCTCGCGGCGCGATACGACTGCGACCGCGTTTTCTCGACCGTGGGTGCCGAGCGCAACCAGCTCGTGCTGATGATGGCCCTCGACATCGCCATCTACCACATCTTCTCCATCCACAACCCGCGCAACATGTCTCAAATCCGCGTCGACCGCTACGAACGCGCCGTGGAATGGCTCAAAGGCGTGCGCAAAGGCGACATCTCCGTCGACGGGCTGCCCGAAATCGAGCAGGAGGCAAAAGAGGCAGCCTCGCAGTTCCAAATCCGCAGCAACCCCAAACGCAACAATCGATTCTGACATGGCAAAAGAAAAGAAAAAGAAAGGCAAACGCATCACCACCGGCGGCAATATCGGCCGCACGCCGACGCAGACCATCGTGCTCCAGCCCACACGCCGCGGAGGACTGGACGTGTCCGCCTACATGGACAGCATCCGGCAAGCGGAGCTCATCGACTGGCCGCGGCGCGCAAAACTCATCGACCTGTACGCCGACGTCATGCTCGACGGACATCTCTTCTCCGTGCTGCGCAAGCAGAAAGCGGCGATACTCGCCACGCCGATACAGTTCCAGCGCGACGGGAACCTCGACGAGGCGATGCAGGAACATATCGATTCCCCGTGGTTCAACCGCTTCATCGAAGACCTTATCAACGACGAATGGGAGGGCGTCGGAGGCTCGCTATTCCAGTTCTTCCTCGACGACAAAGGATGGATCGACTACAATCTGATACCCCGCAAGCACGTCGACCCGATCAACCGCACGATACTCTGCAATCAGGCAGACCTCACAGGCGAAAGCTGGGACGACTTCTCCGATCTGCTCTATGTCGGCAACCCGCGCCAGATCGGGCATCTCGCGGTCGCGGCGTTCTGGGTAATACTCAAGCGTAACAACGTCGCCGACTGGGCCGAGCTGGGCGAGATATTCGGACGGCCGATCCGCGAAGGAACCTACGACGCATGGGACGACAAGGCCCGCGAAAAACTCATCGACGACATCTACAACATGGGCGGCGCAGGGGTCATCGTGCACCCCGACGGAACGAAGATCAATCTGATTCAGGCAGGGAACATATCCGGCGGCAGCGACCTCTACGACCGTCTCCACGCGACCTGCAACAACGAGATCAGCAAGATCGTCAACGGTAACACGCTGACCACCGAGGCGGGCGACAAAGGTACGCAGGCCCTCGGAACCGTGCAGCAGGAGGGAGAGGTCGACATCGCGTTCTTCATCAAGCGCCGCATCCTCGACATTCTGAACTACGAGGTGACGGACGTATTCGCGTCGATGGGAATCGACACATCCGGAGGTAAGTTCGTATTCGTGCCGCCCAAAAAGAAAGACCCCGAGAAGCAGGTGACCATCGTATGCCGGTTGAAGAACGAAGCAGGACTGCCCATCGATGACGACTACCTCTACGAGGAGTTCGGCATTCCGAAACCGGACAACTACGACGAGATGAAAGCCGCCGTTCGGACGGCAGCGTCCGCGGCCGAAAAGCAGGCCGAGGGCGAAGACGGCAATGGCGCCGACGAGGACGATCCGACGAAGACCGGAAACGAGCCGAAGAAGAACCGTAAACTTACGGATCGCGTGCGCGATTTTTTCGGCCGCGCCCCCGAAAGTGCGGGGGCGGATTCAGACTGGTAGTCGATACGCTTTATATCGATGCGGCCGAAAAGCAATCGGCGGAGAATGGGTTCTCATTCAACGGCGAAGTGCTGGCCGCCGCGCTTCGGAACATCTACGAGCGGCGGTACGACCCGCGCACGCAGATCGACGCCGAGCTCTTCGAGGAGGTCTGCCGAATATTCGATGCGGCGACAGATGCAGGGTTCTCCGGAAGCGAAGCCGGCGGAGACTTCATGGAGCAGCTGCGCACCAACAACGCCGTGTTCGCCGCATTCAAGACCCACCGCATGGGCCGCGACATGGCGGCACAGCTCATCGACGAAGACGGCGAGGTGAAGTCCTACCAACAGTTCCGTCGCGATGTCGAACCGATTGCCGATCATCATGTCGAGGCATGGCTTAGAACCGAATACGACACCGCCATCAAGCGGGCGCACCGCGCCGCCGAGATGCGGCAGTTCATGGCCGAAGCCGACGTGCTGCCGAACATCCGGTGGCTACCCTCGACGGCGGTGAATCCCCGCGAGTCGCACATGCCCTTCTATGACCATGTGTGGCCCGTCGACGACCCGTTCTGGGAGGAGCACAAGCCCGGGGATGAGTGGGGCTGCCAGTGCGGCTGGGAGGCGACCGACGACCCCGTGACCAACAATTCGGGGCTGGGAGGCGAGCGGATCGAACCGTCGCCCGGGCTGAAAGGCAATCCGGCACGCACGGGACAGATATTCTCCGACGACCACCCGTATTTCCCCTCCGGCTGCTCGAAGTGCGCGTTCAAGGGTGTGCAGCTCACGCTCTTCACCAACCGCACGAAGGACTGTTACCACTGCAAAAACGTACTCAAAGCGGTGCAGAAGGCGGGAAAAACGCTGACGGCGAAGCGGACGACGCTTCTCGAAAAGAAATCCGACGCGACGTCCCGCATCAGCCGCTTGACGCTCCCGGCGCCAGCCGTATATTCGAGCACGGAATTGAAGTACGGAACGGTGATGTGCTCGAAGTCCGACATCCGGCAGTTGGTATATCATGCCGCCGATGCCGAAAGCGTCGATGTGTCGATGAAGATGGATCGCTATTTAGACCGGCTGCGATTCGTGCGCGTGGAGGAGCCGAAACATTTCACCGGCAAGAAGCAGTCGCGCGGACTGGTCGAATACACCGTATATGAGTTGGAGGTCGGCAAGCAGACTTTCGTGGTGAAATGCGAGGCCCGGACGAACCGGGAGACATCGGAAATATACGAACATCCGTATTCGATATACCGGAAATGAAAAAAGCATCCAAACGGCCGAAAGACACTCCCGACATGGAGCTCGGACTTATGTGCGGATGCTTTTGAAAGCGTTGGCACGCCTTCACCTGCAAATATAACAACAAATCTGCCGAAAACAAAATTCGGTGCAAATTTTTAATCGAACGGCGTTCAAATGGATATCAAAGAGTTCTCGAAGCTCATTCGAGCGAAGCAGAAAGAGATCGACACGCTGATGCGGCGCAAAATGCCCATCCGGGTCGGAAACATGGCCAAGCGGCACTTTCAGGACAACTTCCGAAAGAGCGGCTTCGTCGACGGAGGGCTGCACCCGTGGCCGAAGACCAAACGGCAGCTCGCCGGCGGAACGTCGGCGGCCAGCCAGCACAGACCGCTGCTCAGCAACCGCAACCACCTGTTCAATGCCGTGCGCTACGTGCCGGGCGACTATCGGGTCAAGATCGTGAACGACGTACCCTATGCGCCGATCCACAACTGGGGCGGAGAGACGTCGCCCACCGTAACGCCCAAAATGAGGCGGTTTGCGTGGGCGATGTACTACCGAGCGGCCGGGAAGCCGAAGACGGGAACGAAAGGCCGCAAAGCGGCCGAAAATGCCCCGAGCGGCGTGCTCTCGCCCGAGGCGCAGATGTGGCGCGGGTTGGCGCTGACGAAAAAGAAGCATCTGCGGATCAGGATTCCCCAGAGGCAGTTCATCGGTCAGAGCCGCGAACTCGAAGAACGCATACGCGCCGATGTAGAAACACAGGTCGAAGCAGTACTTAAATTATAGATAATGGAAAGTGTGAAACTCGCGCTGATGAAGCGCATCGAAGAGGCGATGCCGGAAGTCCGTATCGACGAGGATTACGGACAACTCGAATCGCAAGAGGATCAATATCCGGTCGTGTTTCCCTGCGTGCTGATCGGCATGGGCGACACCGAGTGGCAGCCGATGGCCAACCGTCCGGGAATACAGCAGGGCAAGACGTCCGTCACGTTGAAGTTAGCCATAGACTGCTATGACGACACGCATGTCGGCTCCACGACGGAGGAGAAGATCGCCGAGCGCGAACGGATGGCCGACCGGATGTTCCGGGCCGTACAGGGGATGAGGTTGTCGCAGAGGATGTCAGAGCTCGACCGACGGCGCAGCACCGAATATGCCCTCGGCGGCGGGGTCAAGGTCTACGAGGTGACGTTCGAGTACCTCGTGCGGGAGATCGTGTGACTATTCCCCGGAGAACAGGCGGAGTTGTCCGGCCGTGAGCTTCGGAACCTTGATCTTCGGAACAGGGCGGATGTCGCCCTCCGGATGCTCCTTGCAGTATTGCCGGATGATGGCCATGACGCGATCCTCGGAAATGAAGAACTCCTGCTCGGAGAGAATCTTCAGGGCGTCATCGAAGCGCAGACGCTGAACCTCCGTCCAGTAATACCAGCGGCGGCACAACGCTTCGTTGCGCTTGTCGATTAAGTCCTTGTTTCTTCCTCTCGGCATTCACGGGGGGGGTATTTCGGGTTTTCAATACACAAAAATAGGGAGAAAACAAAATTTTCTCCCTCGTTGCTTAACGAAATTAAGCTATTTGTCCGGAAAATACTACCTTTGTATCAAAATCATCTGCCATGAAACGACTGTTTCTCCTCTTCTCTGTCTGTTTTGCGGGCATCCTCCTCTCATCCTGTTCGGACAAAGAGGAAACTCCGACCTCGGATGAACTGATTGGTACTGTATGGAGCCAAACCACGGAAGGGCGCACCGATACGTTCTATTTCGCGCTCAACCGCAAATGCACAGTCGAATGGAAATACGAAAACTCCGATCCAGTCAGACAGGAATATCGGTATTCCTACAAAGCGCCGAACGTCACAATTGAGACCAGCGTGAATACGTTCACGGGACGCATCGACGGCGACGTGCTTTCTATCCACATCTTCGACCGCGATCTGGCATTGAAGAAGGTCAGGTAATAAAAATCCCGCTCCGAAAAGAGCGGGATTTGCTTTGCAGAGGGACGGCGCTATTCCATCGCCGCCAGCGAGAGTGGCAGCGCACGTTTCACACCCTTCTCGTCCTTGTACGATACCGAGATGAACTGACACGAATCCACGGGCCGATAGGCGCTCTGGATGATGTCGGTCGCCTCGATAAGTTCCGGATAGCCCGACTTGCGGGCGATCTCCCGCAGTTGCAGCACGCGGCTCGCCTTGAGGTTCCCCTTGCGGTCTTTGGCCAGCAGGTTCATCACCATCTCCGTCAGGGCGGCCGAATCGTCGTCTTTCGCCAGCGAGCGGATGAACGTCTTGACCTTGTCGACCCCGGCGTTCACCGTGTCGTCCCAGCCGTCGTTCGTGCGGTAGCCCAGAGCGACCGTAATGCTCCCGTCAGAGGTCGTGAACTGGTTGCTGTGGCGGTCGGATTTCGTGCGGAACAACTCCTCTTTGAGAGCGACCAGTCTTTCGGCATCGCCGAACACTTCCTCCTTCGCCCGGCGCATCTCCTCGCTCAATGCCTGCAGGCGGGCGAACTTGCCCCGGCAGAACTCGTCGACGGAATCCTTATACGCCGCAATGTCATCTTCGCGTTTCTGTTTCTCGGCACGCTCCTCGGCCTCAAGCTGCGCCTTCAACTCGGCGCGTTGCGCTGCTGTCATTTTTGTAATATCCATTGTTTTTTGGTTCATTTTACACAAGGGTAAACATTCACGTCCTTATTCAGCCAAGATATCTCCCGACCATTTTGGCGAGTAAAGCCATAGGCCAACGCGCCGTAACGTTTTTCAGCACCATAAAAGCACCATACCACGCAATCGTTCTCCAGCCGGAAAAGATCGCCCTTTTTAAGGTCGGACAGATGCTTGACATCCTGTATGAAATCCGATAAAGCGCAATCGGAGATAACCTGTTTCATTGTAATACCGTTAGTCGTCGGCCGGAGCTCGATCTCATAGGTGATCTCTTCCCCTTCAGTGTTACAGGTCGTAGTTTGCATGACAATGCGACCATCGGCAGGTTCCATTACCGTTATAGCCATCGACTCTGGTTTGACACCCATGCGGAAAGTGTAGAAATTTGTGGCGATTCGAAGTGCGTCCATGCGTTTCATATCAACATTTAGTTTATTGTTTATCAATCGTTTAATCGTATCGCAAACATAACATTACCATTCGGAACACGCAAGACAATTCGCGCTTATTTTCAACACTTTAATCCAACTTGGCTAATCGTCGTATATCTCTTCGACCAATTCCATCGGAAATATGTTATACACCCCGTTTTCGGTATCCGCATCGAGGCGCACCCCGATAAGATTACCGCTGTTGTCGAACACGTATTTCGCGCTCTCCAGCTCGCTGATTCCTTTGATTTTCACTTTCATCGTTTTACTCTGTTTTTGGTTTGTCGTTTCTGTCGTCGTTGCAAGCGCGTCGGCCGCTGTCTGCGGCGGATTCGCGAATGCCGCCTCTCCACCCGCGAACGGAAACGGCATCCGGCTGCCCATCGGCGGAGTTCCTCTGCGAACTGCGCGAATTCTGGCCCGAATCGGAATATCAAATTCGCCATCCGCAACATCGCTTCACCCGTAATGCGCAGCGGAAACTCAATCGAGGAAATACCTCTTGCGACCGGCTCGTTCGGGATATCGCCGCCGAAGTCCACCTCCGGAAGTACATGGACAGGCTGGCCGTTGACCATCAGAACCGTATCGCTCCATTCACGTTCTCCCATCGCCGCTACTTTTTAAGTTCACCCATCACTCCGCGTTCCATGCGGTTCTTTACCCGCTCTTCGCACGCCTCGAGGAACATCCGCAGACCGGCGATCATCTTAGCGTTCTGCTCCGACGGGAACCGGGCGTTCAGCTTCTCATGGCGGTCGAGCAGGGCAAGCACCAGCTGCTCGGACTGCAGGCCGGGAACCACCGAGCCGTCGTCGTTCTTCTGCACGAATCGAACGATCTGTTCGGTTTCGGTGTATTGCGTCTTGCCGGCGTTGAAGCCGAGGCACTCCCGGATCGTGTAGCAGTGCGCACCGCCGTAGATTGCATCGTCGACAACAGAGATCGTACGCTCGTCGCTCGGATACACCTTCGCATCGATGAGCTTCACGTCAGCGACGACACACCATGCGTAAAGTCGTCCTAATGGTAGTCCGATTTTCGATCCGCTTTCGGTTGCCTGCAATATAATTTCCTCCTCGTCATCGTCGAATCCTCGGAAAATGCCCTGATAGTGTTCTCGGTTGTCAAAAACCAATGCGATCTCCATACCTTGAGGGCAACCGCTTAATTCGGAGGGTTGTCGCCATCCGCCTACTTGTTTCTTTTCCATAATTATCGATATAAGGGGTTCAAATGTTTTGTCGATTCGTCTGCAGATCGTACGGCCTCCCGAGATGCTTCCCATAGGAGCGAATCGCGGTGCGTTTTAGGTATCCACCGCTGGGGCTGCACGGAATAGGTCGGCAAATGAATATAAATAGGCCGATCTACGACCAGTGTCTTCCGGCAAGGGCAACAACCGACAAGCGTCAGTAAACTGCATAGGTATATGAATGTCCTTTTCATAAATTTCCGAATTTGCTGATTTTCTGAAGCCATTCTCCGAGGCCGCTGAATAGCCATCCAAGACATAAAGTCAAAGTAAGACCACCTACTGCCACTACAAAAACAACCCCTAAGACCGGGAGTGCGAACAGCCAATGAAACGCCATCATTAGCGGAGCGATTGCTGTGCAGAAAAGGATATTCGACTTTGTAGGTCGATCTTTCCTTTTATAGAGCGTGAAAAAACAGGGGTGAACCATAGGACAATGCCAGCGCAGTTCGATAGCCCATTTATCCCAACCTAAATGGTGACCGACGGTAATCAGTCCTGATTTTATTGAAAATCCGAGGTCTTTTACGTGAATTACTTTTTTCATATCATGCGTTTTTGGTTACAGTTGCAGGTCGCCCGGACTCGAACCGGAACATAAGCCGCATCGCTTTGGCCATTGTGCTATGCCTCCGGTGGAACCGAAAGCCCTGCCGACCCGTCTGCCGGTCTTTCCCGGCTGCCAGAGCCTTTCGCGTCATCTGTCCGATGGAGTCAAGCGTCCTGTTCCGCTTTGCCACCGCCATTCTCCGGCGGGTAATCCCTGCGCCATCGTCGCCCTACTTGCACTCGAGTCTTCATCTAAAAAGGGGGTTGTGGGTGGCCGGGGACTCGAACCCCTGCTAATCTCTAAACAACAGCCAATCTTACCCATTTCGTTGTTCATTTCCTGTCGCCACCCGTACCGGTTACTTCATAGGGCACCTCCTTTCTGTTCGATGTTCACATATCGGCGAATGATAGCGAGCGCCCCGTCATATGTATGGGTTTGCATCACTTCTCGCATCATCTGCCCGGCAACGAACTCCGCATGAGCTTTGTCTCGATCTTGCTCTTCACGCGATTTCCGCGTTTGGAAGCCGAGCCTCCGAACGTCGGACAGGATCGCTGCTCGAGCCTCCGACATCAGGGTGAAAATATTTCCCTGCTCTCCAGACAAATCGACGATTATTGTAGGTTTCTCCATATCAACTCGGCAATTGGTTCGGTCGAATGAAAATCGGAATCTGCACGACCCGCTGCGACTTTACGGGCTTCGGCTTGCGGAGGATCGCCTCCAGCTTCGGGACAAGAGCTTGCAATTCGTCGATGGTCAGCATTCCGAAAGGTTTACCGGCGATGCGCGGGTCGAGGCAGAACTCATCTACGGCGGCGAATGTCCGGTCGGCCGTATTCACGCCGAGCCGCTGCATGCGGTTCAAAGCCGCCGACCGTGCCCGGCGCAGCCGCTCCTTGTACGCGGCCGAGGGTTCGCCGGGCTGTTTGCCCGTCTGGAGGCATTCACACATCTCCTCGTACTCGGCCGGGGTCATCTCCCGAAGCGACGACGTGCGGCCGCCGGTGAACTGCGACACCAGTACTTCCTTGTACTGCTCGAGGTCGATGCTTTTCGCTTTGGCGATAGCATAGAGCCGTGAATAATTACGCTTCCGTTTCATAGGACTGTTCGGTATTCGATTCGACAGGCACATGAGCATCGAAAGTTTCGGCAAGGAAGATGCGCATCCGCCGCTGGCGGGCGACGAGGTATTCGATCATCGCGCCCTCGCTCTGCCGCCAATCCGCCATCATATAGATCGCATCGCTCTTGAGCAGCAGCTTGACATCCTCGCCCATCTGATCCGTCCACTCCGACTCGAATGGCAATCCGTTACGGAGCGGACTGACAGGCTCGAAGCCGAAGCGCCGGATTTTCGCTTCCGCGGCCTGAAACTTGGAGATCACCTCGTCGATGGGCTGTCCGGTGATCTTCCCGCTGATGTAGATTTTCTTGATATCCATAGGTCAATCTTCGATTATGCTGCTGTCATGCAGCAGTTCTTTATAGCGACGATCCCGGGCCGCCTTCGTCGGGAACTTCTCGAGCGTTCGCCATTCGGGAAATCCGAACTGCTTGTACTTGATTTTCGGCTGAGGGTAGTTGTCCTTGCGGACGATCATGAACCCCGCCTTCAACACCTTGTTTTGAGAGTCTAAATTCATATCATTTTCTGTTTAGTGTTTTCCCTTCCCAGTAGCGTTTGGCTTCCTTTTCGTAGATCGTGCATTCCCCCTTCGGCCCGATGTAGCGGCCTTTGCTGAACGCCTTGTGTCCCTCGACCCAGATTTTCAGCGATGCATCGTACATGATCTTCATCGCCGCACGTCCTTCCGGGCGCTTGCCGTCGGCATGGCTGACGAAGATCAGCAGCTTGTTGCGATGGCGCTCCTTGAAGGCGATATACTCCTTGTAGCTCATCTGCGTATATTGGAAGGAGTCGATCACCACGAAATCCCACGAGCGAGGCTTCGACAGCGCTTCGTCCATCTCGGCGAAGGTCATCGTCGCGTTATACTGGAACTTCCGGCCGCACTCGTCCAGCCGATAGCGGCGGATGGCGTCCTGCGTCGTGCCGCCCAGTCCCTCCTCTAACGGCAGGTACAACACCCTGCCGAACGGGGTCAGTTCCTTGCAGAAGGAGGCCACCGCCGAGGTCTTGCCATTGCCCGAATTGCCCCAGAAGAAGACCACGCCCGTGCGGTCGATCTCGCCGACGCAATCCGCCCAGATGCCGCCCGGGCGGATCGTCCGGCGCTTGAGCGTCAATACCTGTTTGGCTGATAGTGTGCGACCCATTTGAACAGCGTTTGAACGGGGTTATTTCTTGATTTGGGCGAGTTTCTTATTCTTGTGCACCGACTTGCGGACGCGCCGCATGTCGAAATACTCCTTCGGCTGCTTCTTGTCCCACGGATTCACGGACATCGAGACCATCGTGCGGGCATCGGCCACCACCTCCGCAATCGCGCTGTCGGCAGTCAGGCCGTTCGCCCGGCAGACGGCCGTAACCTCGTGGCGGGTCGCAGGCGTCAGGTCGATGAAACGCCGGCCGATGCGGGAGTAGATTTCGTCGTAGCCCTTCTTGTCGTACTCCAGTCCGATGCTCATGCGGCGCTTGATATATTCGGTCGAGAGGAAGATGATGCCGCAGCGGCCTTCGAGAGCATTGTAGATCGAAATGAAGTAGTAGAACACCGTATCCATCAGTTTGTCGCCCTCGTCGAAGACGAGCAGCGGGCGGTCGAGTACACGCAGCGCGTCCGTCACGGCTTGGAGTTTCTCCCGCAGGCTCGTCTGGGCGAGCTTGAGACCGAGGACGCGGGCCATTTCGCGAATGAAGTCCCCGCGCCGCATATCCTCCGAGCACGAGACGACGAAGACGTTCTCATGCTTCGACGCATAATCGTGCGCGGTCGTCGTCTTGCCGATGCCGGCATTCCCGACCACCCACGAGACGTTCTGATTCGCTTGTGCATCGGAGAGCAGAACCGACAACTCCCGGTAGGCGGTCGTTTCGCAGACGGCCCACTCCTCCGGATTGATTGGGAAGACCAGCGACCGAATGCGCAGGAACATCTCGTCGCTGATATTGTCGAACTTGCCGTTCAGAATCGCGCTGACCGTGCCCGTGCTCAGACCGAGCGAATTGACCGCCTTGTTCTGGCTGGGATATTTGGACACGTACGCCTGAAGCTGCGTCTGGACGGTCTGTTTCTCTTCGAGTGATAACTGTTTCATGTCGATATGGTTTTAAGATTTACATTCTGCTGAAAATGGCCGTCGGGTCGAAATCCATGTTGCTGACTGCTTTCGTGTATTCGCCGACCGCAAGCGGTTCGGCCGTCGGCTCGATAGGTACAGCCACCATTGCGTCGGCCAGCCGCTCGTACTCTTTTTCGCTGATACCTTTGAGGGCCGGAGTCCGCAGCCCGTGCTGTTCCGGAGCGACACCGTGTTCCAACTCCAGCGCGTGTGCCTCGATCTGGCGGCGAACCCGCTCGCGCTTGTTCGCATCGTCGTTGAAGCGGATCAGATCCATGTCGCCCGGCCGTTGCTCCTGAATGTTGCGGCGGATCGAAAGGTAGGGATAGGCCACCGTCTCGTAGCGCAGCCCCATCGGAGTTCGTGTGTAGAGCAACGCCCGATCCATGCGCTGCGGGTCGAACTTCACGAAGAACTCCCGGCCGGTATTACCCCGGCGCCATTCGTAGTCCGGACGACCGTCGGCGGTCAGCACCTCGTAGGTGTACTTGCGGTTTCGGTATTGGATCGTGATGCCGTCGGCCGTGAACAGGCTCGGCTGCTCGGTCGTCAGCCAGAACAGATCGATCATGTCGAACTCCGTAACCGGGTCGGTGGCCGGATTCACGCTCGCACGGTACATCTCCTCGTGAGCGATCCCCGTATCGTAATGTTTCATGGAATTCCACTTGCGGCGGGCTGCGGCGTAGGCCGCCAGCATCTCCTCGTAGGTGAACAGCTTCTCCTTGTTCGCCTCGAGGAACTCCCGGTTGATCTTCCACGCCTCCTTCGAAGTGATGTTGCCGCCCGTGAAGCGCCAGTCCTCATGCAGCACTTGCTGCTGGAAGCGGCCGAATGCCGACTCGATGCTCTTCGACGGGCCGTTGTACGGCGCCGTCGGCCGATTGATACGGCAGATGTTCGCGAAGAACTTCTGCGCGATCTTGCTCCGTTGGCCGCCCTGATTGTCGGTGACGATCTCGTAGGGTTTGCAGCCGGCCGTCTCGATGGCCATGCGGAAGGCGGCGAACTGCGCGTCGAAGTTCTCGCTGGTGCTGACCGAGTAGCCGAGCAGCGTTTCGCTGTAGGCGTCGATGACCTCATAGACCGAGACCGTGCGAATGACCGTCTTGCCGTTTTCGACCGCCTTATAGAACAGGTTGAGCTTCGTGCCGTCGCCGTACCACAGCGAATCGCGCATGGTCGGCATTTCGGTCTTGTTGCGGCGGGCGTAGAGCTGCTTGGCCGCCAGTTCGCCGTAGACGGCGTCGTACCACAGCGGCTTGACCTCCGGCCGTTCGAGGTATTGAACCAACGACGACTGCGAGGCGAGCGGCTTCCATCCGCGGCGCTCGGCAATGCGGTTGAACTCCTCGAAGAGCTGCTTGGTCGTGTAGACCGGAACCCGGCAGCGGCGCAGGGCGACGATCTGACGCCCGGCCGCTTTGGTAATCTTCAGCGTATTCGCATTGCAGAACTTACCCGACACGAGGCAGACATAGCCCTCCTTGCGGTACTGTCGGAGTTTGTCGCGCAGGCGGGCTTCGCTCTTCGGGAGCGTGTGTCCGTAGGCATCGCGCAGCTCCTCGGCAGCGGCAAAGATATTCGACCAGATCACGGGCGTGTGGTTGCCGTAGGCCCGGCGCATCATCTTTTGCGTATCGAGCATACCCCGAAGGGCATTCAACACCCGTGCATTCAGCGTGTATTCCTCCTGCTTCTCCTCTGGCAGATGCTCACCGTTCGGAAGCAAGTGGTCGTGGTAGAATCTCCGAGCCTCCGCATCGGAAGCAAGCGGCATTTCATCCTGTTTCATCGTCTTCTCCGGATCACCGTATTTTTCCTCGAAGCGGATACGGAAGCGTTCGGGCAAGGAGTGGTACTCGATCAGGGCATACGATCCGAGTCCCTTCCCCGGACGTAGAACATTTACCCGGCCCCGCGTCACGAGATGGTCGTAAGCACTACGACTCATTACCGCCTCGCCATCGTCTGACCGTGTCAGCTCGTGCATCGTTACTGCTATCGTATTTCCGAAATATTCCATCGCTTCGTTGTTCTCGATCCCGCGCCGGTATCGCTCCGGGCAACGCCTTCGCATTCGCGGGAAACCGACCTACTCCCAAATTTCGCCTATCTCATCAGCGGCCTCCGATACTTGATCCCTAACACTCTCAAGCGTACTGATTGCACTTTGCATTTTCTCGCCGCGTTCCGAATCCTGAAAGGGCTCGGGGAGATTGTCGTAAGCGGCCCACTCTTCATCGCAAAGAATATCTAAACGTTCGTAGATATCTTGCAGCTCTTCTCGAATCGCCTGAAGCTGTTTGCGTCGGTTGTTATTCATCGTTTACTCATTTAATGAATCCGCGAGGCTTTGAGCCTCGAATACGATATTGCCCCAGTCGTGAATTTTGACGTCGGAAAACGTCTTCACGGAACGCCCGTTCCGGCTGATATCGGCCGCGCATGTGGCGTTGTCGAACTCCACTCGAACACCGTTCGAGAAAGTTTGAATAATCCGCCGCACGCCGCCGGCATCATGCTCGAAATCGGTCTCGCAATTCGGCATGAAACCGTTCGTGACATCGACCTCGCTCATTACGCGTCCGCCATCCTGCATGGCCATGCGGCGAATCTTTTCCGCCAGCGCGCTCTGGGTCTGGAAGGTCAAGGCTGACCACAGCGTTACACGACTTACACCCAACGCCCGACGGATGCGCGCCTTCTTGGCTGTCGGTAATTCGATATATTTCATCATTCTCTGATTATGTTTGGTTCTACAGATTAGTCAAGCACCCCTTCGAGATACCTTACATCTTCTTCCCAAAGGGGAAGCCCACTCTTGATCTTGTACAGCGTCGCTGCTTTTCTCCCGATGAGCCTGACCGCTTCACGGTAGAAGTCCGTATCGTCATAGGCGGCGGCCTTGCCGAGGAGGAATTCCGCAAGGCTCGTTCGGCTCTGCCGGGCGTCGTCCAACTCGTTATTGCGCTCCTCGAGCATGCCGTTCAAAACCATAATGCGTCGATAATATTCCGCTACGAGGGTGCTCGCTCCGTGTTTCTTATACTCTGTACAGAATTGATCCTTATCCATGTTCCCCGCGGCCATATACATCGCCTCTATCCGTGCGTACTCTTCCGATGCAACCGTTTTGCCCGTCCGATCTTCAAATTCCTGCTGTGTCATAATTTCGATCATTTAATTCTATTTGTATCATATCGAGAATGTTGCTGGTCACCATGCTGTTGACCGCCAGAACTGCGCTACCGATACCGTTCTGTTGCATCCAGCGCTTCGCCCGGTTCATAGCGGCGACTTTGCTCGAACCATCCGGAATAAATGCATCCAGATTGTCGTAGTCGTTCGTCAGTAGTTGGAACCAATATCGTTTCATCGCCGGATTATTTTACTTCATTGATGATCGGTCGTAAGGAGCAACCGTAAGCCGCCACCAAAGCATCGGACATGCGTTTCACGAAGGAGGCGGACGCTTCGAAAACAATCCCGGACTTCTCCGTATAGCAGAATGTAATACCCCGCGTAATCAGGTAAAAGCAGACTTTGTTCTTGCTGCTCTGTGTCTGCCACGTTTTCAGTTCCTCTTTCATATCCACGATTCAAAATTTTCACTACCTTTATAGCGCCTTAATATGTTAAGACGATGCAAATATAATACGCAAATGCGAATATTCAAAATAAAACGCGAACATTTTTCGCTTTTGCGAATAATTTTAGAGCAATGAATATAAACGCCCGATTTGAAGAGATTATAAATTCCTTATATAAAGGAAATAAGCGAGCATTTGCGCAGAGCGTTGGTATATCGGCAACTGTCGTAGAAAATGTAGTTGGGACTCGAAAAGGAAAACCGTCATATGATGTTCTTGAAAAAGTATGCGCAAATGCGAATATATCCGCCGAATGGCTACTGACCGGTAAAGGTGAAATGCAGCGCGCAGAAGATCGGCAGTTGGCCATTCCCGCCATCAAGGAGCAGTTCTCCCTCCGTACAGATCGCACGATTGGAATGCAGAGCGTCCCGCTGTATGAACTTGACGCCACCGCTGGACTGGTGGCCCTCTTCGATGGAACGACCCGACAGGTTCCGGTCAGCCATTTGCAAATTCCCGACCTGCCGCCGTGCGACGGAGCATTATATGTTCGCGGAGACTCTATGTATCCGCTCCTGAAGAGTGGAGACATCGTATTATATAAGGAGATTCCCTATACCGCGGGCAGTATATTATGGGGCGAGATGTATCTACTTTCGTTCACGCTCGATGGCGAAAATTACATCACCATCAAGTACATACAAAGAGCAGACGACGACCGTTTCGTTCGGCTCGTCAGCCACAACCCACACCATTCACCAAAAGAGATTCCAGCAGACTCGATCCGCGCGCTGGCATTAGTAAAGGCGAGTGTGAGGTTTAACACAATGGGATAAAAGTGTGTCTCGCGCACTTTTTCAAACAGCAAACAGCGGCAACTTGGACGATTGTCGCTGTTTTTTAGACGATTATACAGAAAATAAGCGATTGAAATTTGTAAAAAGTGTGTCATTAGGGGGTATACATACCGCCATTTTCCTGCATTTTTGCACGGTTTTCGGTAGTTAAAGGTTAGTTTAGGTACATCTCTTTTTCACGTTTTTGGCGGTCTTAATGGCTGTTTAACGTGGATATTTCGTTTTGAAACACGAAAAACAGAGGCAGTTTTAACGGCCGTTTTTGTGGCCGTTTAATACCTCGAATTAGAGGCACGACGCCAGAAATGATTTACTTTGTTTATGAGGGGTTGAACGGCATAAAATCGGCTATTGAACGCGGCGGAGAAGCAACAAGAACAAAGACCCGGCATACCCTCCAAAATAGCGGCTAAAATTGCATGTTACATGGGTTATACCCCCGTTACACGCACAAAAAATCGTCTCCGAAATTTGGCCGTTTCTGGCCGTTTTCGGAGACGATGTAACATTGGGGGTTGAACACCGCGTTCAAATCATGGATGAATGTAACACGAAAGTAACGTCGAAGTAACATTTGGTTTCGCAGCGCATCTGGGAGTGTCGCGCTGCTAACCGCTTGATATATACCGGTTACCTATCTTTCTATCGCTGCTCTTCTTTTATTCGTTTGGTTTTATCCCCCGTAGAAACCGTTTCGCCTCTTGCCGGCCCGGAGCGTTATCCTGCCGCTATTGCCTCCGCTGCCATCCTGTTTGCCGCAGTCTTTCCGCAACCATGCAGGCTGGGAGCCTTTATCGGGCTGCCCTTTTGGGGAGAGCCATGTCAATAGTAGCGGGCGACCTCTTTGAGTTGCGGATCGCGTGCCATGTCGTTGGGATTCGTTCCGGGAATATCCTGGGGAATCTCCTCTCCCAATCCGGCAAACAGTTCTGCCCAGAACCGGGGTAACGATCCGTCTGCCGCGAGGAAATTCATCGGCCGGGCCGGAAATCGTCTGCTGCCGTCCGGGGCGAGGTAGCTTTCCCATACCAGTTCGCTGCAATACATCTTGCCGTTGTCCGGTCGGAACGAGTAATCGTAGGGCTGTCCGATGAATTTTCGCGCCCGCTCTATCGCTGCCGCGACGCCCGTCGTGTCGCGCAGACGCATTACCGTAACCGCAGGCCGTCCGTCGATTCGGGCGGAGCGTGCCAGAAAATCGCCCAGGGCCGTGACCCACACACCGCCGTCGCTCGTGGCCTCCAGTACCGAATCGACCCCGTGCGACCGCACCGCTATGCCTACGTGCGAGTAGTTCAGTTGTCGCTCTTTGCCTGTCGCGGCAGTGATCGCTCCGGTCATTTCCGATGTTTCTCCGACCTGAAACAACAAATCTCCCGGGTGCAAACAAGGGGCGTTTCGGGTGCAGGAAAAGCCGCACAGTAATATACCTATATATAATAACAATCGCATGGGTATTGTTTTGAAATTGTTTCTGCAAAGATATTAAAATATTTTTACAACTAACTCGCTGATCCATAATCGGGTGAGAAAAAGACGTGAAAATTGTCGAAAAAAAGTCCCGGAATTATTTGGAAGTTGCCTGGAAAAGTCCTTATCTTTGCACCCGCTTCGAGAGAGAAACACCGCTCGAAAGCGACAAAAACAGGTTCTGAAAAATTTTGGAAAAAGTTCCGAAATCCTTTGGAGATTCAGAAAAATGACTTACCTTTGCACCCGCTTCGAATGCAACACACGGTTTGAAGCGATACGAAAAAAGGTTCTGAAAAAATTCTGAAAAATTCTTTCAAAAAGATTTGGTGGTTCGAAAATAAACACTTATCTTTGCACCGCTTTCCGCTGAAAAATCGCGGTCAGAACAGCGGGAGAGGCCGAAAGGCGGACCCCGGAGAAATAAAAGAAATTGTTCTTATAGTAATATATTGAACAGCGTTCTTTGAAGTATTTGAGCAGCTAAAAGTTTTTTCCACTCTTGCAAGAGAGTGATTTCAAACAATACCTTTGAGATTAGAGCTAAAGATTTATAACAAAACATTTTTTTACAATGGAGAGTTTGATCCTGGCTCAGGATGAACGCTAGCGGCAGGCC
>ERZ1673743.674-NODE-674-length-47353-cov-9.906106_pt1 | contig 47353 bp, 46 predicted proteins | sample MGYA00580197_ERZ1673743 | MGnify/ENA primary metagenome ERZ1673743 (study PRJEB41218, sample SAMN15661795) | gut metagenome | host: Homo sapiens | place: Canada: London | collected 2015-08-20/2019-03-30 | study: EMG produced TPA metagenomics assembly of...
TTTTTTATAAAATAAAAAGACCATTAACAAAATTTCTTTTGTCAACAGTCTGAAAAGAATAGAATTAACTATTCTTTTTTAAATTGGAAGCCATTGCTCCTAAAGAAGAGGATATAATAATAAGTAAATAGAAGATAATCATATATAATGATAAACCAGTTTTAAATATTAAAGATAGTAAGAAGAAAATTGCTGAATATAATGTCCCACAAAGAAGACCTTTTGTGTAACCTCTTTCCATTGAAACATCAGCTATCATGTAACCATATATGAAAAATATCGCGATAGTTAGTAATAAATATAATAAAGAAAATATACTTACATTAAATAAATTGATTAAAGAAAATATGATTGTAAGCACCAATATCGAAACTAGGGGAACTAAACTTATTTTTAAATATTTTTTCAAAATTATCACCTAGTTAAATATATTATTTAATTCTTGAATTATTACAATTTAATAACTTCGTTTGCTGTATGTGAGTAACTTCTAAGAAGTGGTCCAGCACCCAGTTTTATTCCTCCAAAGTAACGAACCACACATATGAAGACGTTATTTAAATTGTTTCTTTCAATGATGTTATATATTGGAAGACCAGCTGTGTTGCTTGGTTCTTTATCATCACTTTTTTTTGCTGTATTTTCAAATTTGTAGGCATATGGAATATGTCTTGCTTTTTTATGTTCGATTTTTAAACTGTTTAGGATTTCTTGAACATCTTCAATTGAGTCTAATTCATAATAATATCCAATAAATTTAGATTTTTTTATTTCATAAGTATAAATGTTTAATAGTTTCAAAACAATCACCTAATTTATAATAACATAAATGAGTAATTATTTGCTATAATAAGAATAAGTTTGGAAGTGATTTAATGAAAAATGAAAAAATTCATGAAAAACTAAAACTTGTACCACATTTACCTGGTAGCTATCAAATGAAGGATAAAAACGGGATAATAATATATGTTGGTAAAGCAAAAGATTTGAAAAATAGATTATCTTCATACTTTAATGGTCGAGTTACAGGCAAAACTAAAAAGTTAGTTTCAGAGATTGATACTTTTGAATATATTGTTACAACAAGCGAATTGGAGTCATTTATTCTAGAAATAAATTTAATTAAAAAATATGATCCCAAATATAATATTTTACTTAAAGATGATAAGAGTTATCCATATATTGAATATAAAAGGGAACCTTATCCAACAGTTAAGGTTGTTAGATATCTTAACGTAAAAATGCGAGAAAATAAACATTTATTTGGACCTTATGTAAATGCATCAGCAGCTAGAAAAATGGTAAACTTAATAAATAGACTGTATCCTTTAAAAAAATGCTTAAATGGAAGAGATTTGTGTTTATATTATCACATTCATGAATGTTTGGGTTACTGTGTTAAAAATATTGCTGAAGAAACAATTGATAATATGGAAAAACAAATTCTTGGTTTTCTAAATGGAAATGATTCAATTATTATTGATAAACTAATGGAGCAAATAACTCTTGCTAGTGAAAATATGAATTATGAACTTGCTTTAGAACTTAAACAAGATCTTGAGTATATAAAAGTAATACAAGAAAAACAAAGAGTAGAAATAAGTGATAGATCAAGTATGGATTTTATCAATTATTATTTTGAATCAGGTTTTATTTCAATTGAAATTTTCTTTATAAGAGCTGGAAAATTGGTTGGTGGAAGAAATAAAATAATACCAGTTGTAAGTGACGATGCAATAAGCGATTTAGAGTCTTCAATTGCTGTTTTCTATACTAAAAATGAAGTACCTAAAACAATTATTGTTAATAAGGATATGAATACTGAAATTTTATCTGATGCTATTGGAACAAAAGTAATAACAGTTGAAAAAGGCGATAAAAAGACTTTACTTGATATGGCATATAATAATGCTAAAATCAATTTGAAAAACAATTTTCAAACAATTCAAAATAAGATTGAACGTACAAGTGGCGCTAATGAAGAATTAGAAAAACTTTTAGGTATGAAAATCAATAGAATTGATTCTTTTGATAACTCAAACTTGTTTGGTACATTTGCAGTATCGGGAATGGTTGTTTTTAAAGATGGGCTTCCTTCTAAAAAGGATTATCGTAAATATAAAGTAAGTGTAGATAAAAATGATGATTATAATACAATGAAAGAAGTTACTTATAGAAGATATTACCGCGCTTTAGTAGAACATGGGGAAATGCCTGATCTAATATTAGTTGATGGTGGAATAAATCAAATCCATGCCGTAAAAGACACGATTGACTCTTTACATTTGAATATAAAAGTTTGTGGGCTTGTAAAAAATGATAAACATAGAACTAATGAACTTTTAGATGGAGATACTTTGGAATCCTATAAAATTGATTATACATCAAATTTATTTCATTATTTAACACGTATTCAAGATGAAGTTCATAGATTTACAATCAATTACCACAGAGAACTTAGAAGTAAAGGCTCGATTAAGAGCTTGCTTGATAATGTTGAAGGTATTGGAGATGTAAGAAAAAAGGAACTTATGAAGAAGTATGGCTCTATTAAAAAAATTAATGAAGCAAGTATTGAGGAATTGGACGAAATATTACCTCATAAAGTAAGCGAGTATTTGAAAAATTATTTGAATTCATTTTATAGTAAAGATGAAGAACAATAAAAATTTCTTGAACCATATGTTTATTTATTATAAAATTATTATAGGTGAGGAATATGAGTAAAGATTTATATAAAAGTAGAAGAATGTATCAAAATCCAATAGTTTTAATTATAGCAGTTGTCTGTGCAATGATTTTAGCTATATTCATTATAGATATAGTTTCTAAAAAGGTTTCAATTGCTAAAATAGATAATGATACTAAAACTGTTTTAAAAGATATCATGGAAGTTGAATCAGAAAAGAGAAAAGAAGTAGCTGAAGAAAAACTAAAAAAACTTGGAAATAATTCTCCAAGTATAAATATTATTGAAAATGGTGATGTACTTGTTTTAATCAATAATTCTTCTTACTTTACAATTGTTGGGGAATTGTTTAAGAAACCTAAGTATTATACAGCGTCATTTAAAGCCTCTTACAACGATTATCATGAAATAGTAGTGGAAAAGTATGATGATGGTATAAACGACTCTAAGAACGATGATATAATAATAAAATAAGATATTCGTATGAATATCTTTTTATGTAAAGCAATAAAGGTAGGGAATTTTGATGATGCAAACAAATACATATATTGAAAGAATAAATAAAGTGAATATTATTATGAAAATTTTGGACTCAACTCATGTTATATATACTGGAGAAATGAAAAAGATTGATATAAATGGTTTTAATAAAAGATCACAATCAAAATATATAACAGAAAAAATTGTCGCTGATTTCGAATTAATTAATAAACTGATTGATGATTATGACTTAATTAATGCTGCTACTATTTTAAGAGCAACACTGGAAAATATTTTTTATATTATTGCAGTTAATTATGATAAGAAATTAAAAATTTCATTGGACACTACTATTTCTGATTTTCGAAAGGTTCTTAAAGAGAACGAAAACGATTGCTTTTTTAATAATATAGACTTAGATTCTTTAAACCGTGCTTATAAGCAATTATGTAAATTTGTTCATCCATGTTCTATGAAAGAATACTTATCTTGTTTAACAAATACTAAAAAGTATAGAAAATATATGCATAACAATATTAAACATATAATGGTTACTATAGAGTATATTTATTTGTCATTTTTATATAAAAATAATGTTGATTCTCTTTATTCAGTTACCATGCAATTAGCTGTTTTTGCAAATTTTTATAACGTTTCATTATTTCTGCAAGAATCAGAAGGAGATACTTCATTTATAAAAGAATTTATGTTTAATGACATAGATAATAAATACGTAAAAGAGGTACAAGATATGGTTAGAGAAATAAACGACACTCTAAAATGTGATCCGATGCTGATCGAAAAGCAAATGAAATTATTGCCTGATGAATTCGATATCTTGGTAGCTCAAACTGAATATTGTGATGTAGTAAATAGTATTTTAAAAAGAAGAAATAAGATATTCGTGTGAATATCTTATTATATACTTAAAAAGCGCTTATATTTGCTTATTAAATTATTTAGAAATACATAATTTTCATTGCTGAAATTATTCTTATATGGTGCTAAATCAAAATTATTGGGATTTTTTAATACTTGTTTATAGTTACTCTTTATAAATGAATATACAAAATCTATTTCTTTATCAGTTGTTTTAAGATGATTTTTACTAGCAAACTTAATAATATCGTCTTTTCTTAAATTGATAATAAAATTTTCTATAATATTATTCAAAACATTTCCTCCTCGTTATATTTTATGTTTTAATGGTTAATATATTAATATGAAAAGTAAAATATATTTAATTAAAATTTTAATTGTTGTTATTAATATAGTTGTTGTTTGGAGACTATATGATATTTGTATTGTTAAACATGAAAAATATGAGTATCTTTCTTCAATAACAAATGAAAAAATAATTGAATCTAATACTACTTTAAGAGGTAGAATTTTAGATTGTAAAGGTAATGTTTTAGTGGATAATAAAGGTATAAAAGTTTTATATTATACTAAAATACCTGAAATAAAACTAAGTGAAGAAATTAAAATTGCTGAAAGTCTTGCTAAAGTAATTGATTTAAATGATTTTAAAGTTACGGATTTACAAATGAATGAATATGTTTATAAAAAATATAAAATGGATATCGATAAAAGAATTAATAAAGAAAAATTAAAAAAGTATAATGAAAGAAAATTAAATGAAAACGATTATTTAAATTATAAATATAGTTTAATAACAAATGAAGAAAAAACAAGTATTTCTAATTTGGAGGTATATATCTATAATCTTATGAATAGTGGATATAGTTACCAAGATAAAGTTATTAAAAAGAATCTTACCGACGAAGAATTTACTATGATCAATGAGATGAATTTAAGTGGAATACGTGTAGATATTGATTATGTTCGAATATATAGATATGATACGTCTTTAAATCAAATTTTTGGTTCTATTGGGCCAATCACTAAAGAAAATAAGGCCAAATATCTAAATAATGGATATAAACTTAATTCAATTGTGGGAGTTTCTTTTTTAGAGAAAACTTATGAAAAATATTTGAAAGGAAGTGCACGTAAATACAAAATAAAAAGTGACAACACATTAGAAGTTGTTGATGAAGGAAAGAAGGGGAATGATTTAGTTTTAACTATCGATATTGATAAACAAATTAAAATTGATAATGTTTTAAAAGAGGAAATAATTAATGCTAAAAAGTCTCCTAATACTAAGTATTATAATGGGTCTAATATCGTCGTGAGTGATCCAACTAATGGACATATTATTGCTATGTCAAGCTATGAGTATAATAATGGTGCTTTGAATTATAATACGATTGGAATATTAAAGAATTCATATACAGTCGGTTCTGTTGTCAAAGCTGCAAGTATGAGTACACTTTATAAATATAATGCCATACCTGGAGATAGGGTGAGGGATGCATGTGTTAAACTTTTCAGCCAAAATGAAAAGTGTTCATGGAAAAGTTTAGGCATAATTAATGATATTGATGCTCTAGCTTTTTCTTCTAATTATTATCAATTTTTAGGGGTGATAAAACTATCCGGAATGGAATATAAATACAATATGAAATTTAATCCTACTAGAGATGATTTTAATAAGTATCGTGATTATTTTAAAACTTTAGGATTGGGTAGTAAAACAATGATAGATATCGATGGGGAAGATACAGGTATCGTAGGAAATACGATAAGCGGTGATTTACTTTTAAATTTAACAATTGGTCAATACGATACTTATACAACGTTGATGCTAAATAATTATGTTGCAACTATAGCAAATGGGAAACATCGTTATAAATTAAAAATTGCTGATAGTATTGTTGATGAATCTTCTAATAACCGAGTTATCAACAAGGATGAGATACTTAATGACTATGAAATAAGTGATGAAAACTATGCAAGGATTAAGGCAGGGCTAAGAAAAGTTGTTACAAATGGAACAGCTGCTTACTATATGGATAAAAAATACAATGCAAGTGGAAAAACAGGAACAAGTGAAACGTTTTATGGCGGAGCAAACACTTATACAAAATCATTTATAGCATACTTTCCAAGTGATGATCCAAAATATGCTCTAACTATTATTTCACCTAATATTTCTTATAAAAATAGTACAAGTAATTACAAATATCCTATAAATAGTAAACTATCTAGGAAAATTGCTAATATTTTGTTTGAAAATTAACTATATATATGCTAAAATACTTATAGTTTACAAGTGAGGAGGCTAGATTTTTTATGGCAAAAGGAAAAACAGATGCTAGAACACCAATTGGATTAAAATGTACTAAATGTGGTTATATGATTAGACATACTGAAAAAAACACAAAAAATACTACTGAGAAATTAGAATTAAATAAATATTGTCCAAAATGTAAATCAGTACAAGTATTTAAAGAAGCAAAAATTGGTAAATAGAGGGATAATACATGAGTTATATTTATCATGGAACTATGCAAGATGTAATAGATTATGCTGAACTAATAAAACTTCAATCTGGTTATTATTCTAAACCAAAAAAAGTTGTTTGCTCACGTAAATCAAAATACAGCGTTGCTAAAAAATCAAATAGAAAAGTTTTAAGAAGAAAAATATATTAAAAGGAGGATTTTCATGAACATTAACATTAACGATATTAAAAACGGAATGACAATTATTATTGATGGAAAATTATGTTTAATTGAAGAATTCCAACACGTTAAACCTGGTAAGGGTTCAGCATTCATGAAGATGAAATTAAGAAACCTAAGAACTGGTGCTTTAGTTGAAGATACTTATAATACTAATATAAAGATCGAAAGAGCTAGAGTAGATAGACTTCCTATGCAATATTTATATTCAATGGGAGATAATTATGTTTTTATGAATAATGAAACTTATGAGCAATTAGAAATTCCTGCTGAAAAGTTAAAAGATCAAATTAAATTCTTAAAAGAAGGTCTTGAAATAACTATTACGATGTATGAAGGTGAAATTCTTGGAATTACTTTACCTGAAAAAATCGAATTTGAAATAGTTGAAACTAGTGAAGCAGTAAAAGGAAATACAACAAATAATGCTCAAAAAGATGCCAAAATAGAAACAGGATATGTTGTTAAAGTTCCATTATTTATTAATCAAGGAGAAAAAATACTTATTTCAACTGCTGATGGTAAGTATGCTGGAAGAGCTTAATAATGGCTCTTTTTTTATGAAATAGTTGCTAAAGTATGTGTAAAGTATTGACACATTATTAAAAATTTTGTTATGATTGATATGTAAAATAGAGAAGGGACTTGACGTAATGAAAGAGTTAAATAGATTATTAAGTGAGTTGGGTATATCGAAAGTTAGACTAGCAAAATATCTTGGAGTTTCAAGACAAATGGTTTATAATTATTTGGAATTTGAAAGTTTAAACAAATGGCCAAAAGAAAAAAAGATTTTACTATTAAAATTATTGGATATTGAAGATGGTGATGATGACACTATTGCAAAAATCAAAGTTAACACAGAATATTTGCTTGCAGTAGAGGATAGACTTAATGATGGTGTAAAGGAAAATCATGATAATGAGTTTTTGGATCTTAAAGGATTAAAAAAGGAAGAGCAAGCTTTAGTAAGTGATATTACATTCTTGATTAAGGAAAAATTAACTGATGATAATCATGAGGAAAATTTCTACGCTTTACAATACGTATATCATATGTTACAAAGTATGGATAATATTCCAGAAATTAAATATTTATTGGCTTATCTATCTAAATCTACTGGTTTTACATCACCTAATGTATTTAAATTTAATGAGGATAAACAATTTATATTTGAAGGTATAATTCATTCTGCATTCTCTTTATATAACAGTGGGGGAGCTAGCAAGACAAAAGTTATAGAATCTCGTAATAGATTCATTGAAGATCTTGAAGAGAAAAAAGAAGAAGTTCTTACACGTACTCAACAATTAAACACTGTTAGAGTTCAAGCTTTAAGAGAACTTGGATATAATGCAATTAATCCAGATAATGCAGCCGAAGTTTTTGAAAAGATTGCTGAAATTCAATCAAGAAAAGTATAAACCTACTTTTCTTTTTATTTTGCTCTACTTCCCCTACCTTACCTACTTTGTTTTTAAATAGAGGAGAGTGCTTTTTATTATTTTATTTGTTAGTATGAATTACATATAGAGAAGTACTAAGAATATAAAAATAGAAGGTGTTATTAATGATATTTTTCATAATATAAATAATAATAAAATGTATTTATATTAGCAAGGTTAATAACTAACAATCTTTTATTTAAAAATATACAAGTTAACATAATATATATTATATGAAGTTGCATATTCTTTGAATTATTCTTTATAGTTATCCATATTTAATTATTAATTCTAACTTATATATCTATTACTTATATGGTTCCATTACAAAAAAACTATATAGTTAAATTCTATATAGTATATTTTTTGTTTGTAATTTAAACTAAAAACGTTTTAAATTATTTTTCACATAATATTTTTTCTGTAATATCATATTCATTATCATATTTGCAAACACTATAATCATCATCATAAGATTTACAATCATATGCATAAGAACATTTGTTATCAAGATCATCATTGATGTAATAATCGATTTCTTCAACTACTCCATTTATAAAATATATTATAATAGGGAAGAGTAAAATAAAAATTACTAAGAATATCATTTTAAGCGCTGATATTACAATACCTGCTATAGCAAGTCCACTACCACCCTCCTCTACTCTTTTTGCTTGAATTAAGCCAATTATTGATAATACAAATCCTGCAATACTTGAAACAAATGATAATACAAATCCTACTATACAAATGCTATTAGTTCTCTTTTTTTCCATAACTTCACGTCCTTTATAATATATACTAAATGTTGAAATAATATAAAACTAACATTTTACTGTTCTTGATATTCCTCGATGATATTATATAGCAAATTCATGATAAAAGTCTAGTGCTATATACCAATTATAATCGAGATAACTATATAAACTAAGGACAACAAAATTCCGTAGATAAAATATCTGTGTTTATCAAATTTTAATGATTCTTTATATATTGAATTTATGCTTAAAGTAATCATTATACCGGCAGTAAATATAAGTATAATAGCAATCATTATATCATTAATATATTTATATAGAAATATATATGCAAGTATTGCTCCTAAGGGTTCAGCTAAACATGATAAAAAAGTAGAGGAAAACGCTTTTTTAAATGATTTTGTTCCTAAATAGATTGGTAAAGCTATGCATATTCCTTCTGGTATATTGTGAAACATAATTGCTAAGCTTAATTTAATTCCAATTTTTAAGTTTGTCACACCTGATAAAAACGTAACAATTCCCTCTGGAAAATTGTGAACCATCAAAGCTATTAATGATAATATTCCTAGTTTTAAAAGACTCTTCTCCCCTTCCATCTTTTTATCTAAAATATTTATTATTAAATATCCTGCTAAGAATGAAGTAATAATTATAATTAAAGCTTTTAAAATAGAAAAATTATTCAAGATGGTAATAATTGAATTAGGTAAAAGATCAATTACTGATATTAAAATCATTACAGTGCCTGAAAATGCTAAAACAAGGCTTATATTTGATTTTTTACCAATGTTAGGTATAAATACTAGCAAAGAACCCAAAAGTGTTCCAAATGATGCTAAAAATGATAATAAAATAGGTATTAATATTTTCATAATATATATTTATTAATATTGATATAAATTTATTCTTAAAATATATTTTTTTATTATAATTAAAAATATCTTGTACATAATAATTGTAGGAGGTAAGATTTTATGAAAACTAAAAAGACAAATAGAACTTCTAAATGTAAAAGATCTAATAAATGTCATAGAGATTCTGAAACTTCAGCAGAATAACAAAAAAAACGTTGATGATTAATTCAACGTTTTTTTTATATTTTTTTCATCATTCATGTTTTTTGTATTATTAAGCAAACCATCTATTTTTTTTGGATTTATAGTTAGTCTAGCATCTATTTCGTTTTTTAAACATAAAACGGCTTCAACCAAGTTTTTACACAATTCTTCAGTGCTCATATTTAGAGATGATGCTTCCTCATCCAAACTATATTCACCACTATAATTTACATCGAATTCCGTTAAAAGAAAATATTCACATTTTTTAGGTAAATGCGTATTTATAATTAGGTCTCGAGTTATAATATTTGCTTTCTTTAAAGATTTCAAGTAACTTTCTACACTTTCTTTTATTTCTTCAAAAGATTTAATGTTATCAGTTTCTTCCTCAAGAATATTTTTTTCTTCAAGGCCATTTTCTTTTGTTTCTATTTTAGTTTGAATACATTCCTCTATTTGTTCTCCACTTTGTAATTTTTTTCTAAATGTGATTATTGCTGCTACAGTAAAATAACTGTATGCAGTTTTATCACTTCTTAATATAGAGCTCTTTATATTGAATATGTGTTTTCCGTTTTCTTCTGTTACATCTATGTATTTATCAAAGTGTTTTTGGCCGCCCTTTTTTAAATTGCTATATAAACTTTCTAAATCTTCTTCGGTAAAACCACGATCTTTATAATAATCATTTAGTGTTTTATAATTGCTAATAGATATATATTGTGGTTTTTTAATTATTTTATCGTCTTCATGACTTTCTTTTATTTCCTCTTTGGATTGAGTTTTTTCAATGCTTTTTTGTTTTAATTTATCTTTGTTTATTCTTTCTTCTTTTATTAGTTTTCCTATACCCTCATTTTCGTCTTTAGTTAATTTATAAATTTTTTCTTTTTCTTCACTAGTTAGATGTGAATTATATATTTCATTAAAGTTTTTATCAAACTTTTGTTTTATTAGGTCTTGCTCATCTAATCTTAAACTTCGATATGCTTCTATAAATTCGTTAATAGTATACCCTTTTTCCTCATAAAATTCTATCAAATTGAAACTTTTAATCGGTATAGCATTTTGTTTTTCTTTTGCTTCTTCTTTTACAATCTGTTTAATTGGTACTTCACTTTTCTTAAGTCTTTCTATGACACTGTCGGGTCCAGAAATAATGTTTAAAATAATTTCAGCATCTTCTTTCGATACGGAAATTAATGGAGATCTAACTTTATCATATTTTTGACCATAATACTTACGTAACACCAATCTAATTCTCATTTCATAGGTTGAAAGCATTTGAACAATAGCTTCTTTGCGATACCCAAATTTTTCTAAAAACGTTATTAATGACGTTGGTACGCTTATTTTCTTTTGAACTATTTTGTTTGGATTGTCTTTATTAGTTTTTATAATATTTTCAAATTCATGTAACGCGAGCATAAGTTTTTGATATATATCGTCTGTTGAAATGTTAAATAATGATGTAATAATCGAAATTTTTTCTTTTTTTCTATTTATTCCAAATGCAGAAGTGAAAATATCGCGATATTGTGGAGAAACCTTATTGATTGCACTTTCCAATTCTTGTGGCGTTAAATCATAAGTCAAACAAAGTTTTCTTGACATCAAAGTTGCGTTGTTGGTGAAAAAACTAATTAAATTTTTATTTTTTGCTTTTAATTTTTCCGCACATAATATATCCATTTTTACTAATAGTTCTGCGAGATTATATTTATAAATATCGCTTCTTTTAATTGTTCCTTTTACATTTATTCCATCAAAATCTTTTCCATACTTTTTCTTCATTATGTCATAGACATAATCTTCTTCATATTTTATTAATGTTTTAAAAGTTTCTTCATCCGTATTAAAATCAATCCAAGCTTTTTCCATGATTCACCTCTATAATATCTATGCTTTATTTATTTTTTTCTTTTGGTTGTTTTTATCTTTTGTATATATTTCAAATGCTTTGTTGAATAATGATTTATATAATAATAACTCGGTTATTCCATCAAATGAGTGATTTGTTAATAAACCAGATAATAAGATATAGTAGTTAATACATTTACCAGCAAATTTTTGACAAATACTGGCTTTTACTATTTTATAATCTGTTGTACTCTTTTTTATCTTCATTTTTGTATCATTCAACATTGAATAGTATATATTATCAGCATTTACAATGTTTGATTTTTCGCTTTTATAGTGAATAAGAAGTGTTATAAAATAATCCAAATAATGACGTATTTCAACTAGTTTTTCTTTATTTAAGCGATAACTTGCTTTTAATTCAAATGTATCAATATCAAAATATGAAGTTAGATCAAAGTCTTTTCCATATTTATTGATAATATGTAAAAATTCAATAAATTCTGTTTCTGTATATCCAAGTGATAAAAAGAAATTCTTTAAGTTAGAAATGTTATTAACATAAGTACAATCGATTATTAAGTTGGTAAACACCTCTATCGCATCGTCAGTTGTACTGTTTTTTTGTCGTGCTAAAGATATTATTTTATCAATTGTTGGCTCGTCTAAGTCATTGATTATAGTTAATGATGCAACAGGACTACAACCTAAGTCTATAAGCACATTTCTTACGGATTGGTATTTTTCTTTCTTGTTCATATCAATAAGTTCATTATAGTTAAGTGCTAAATATATAATTTTATCAAATAAAGATGTTAATTCTTCTTCGTTAATTATAACGTTATCGCGTAAATAGGCTTGACTTGTATAATATTTATTTAGTGTACTTTTTTCTTCTGAATTTAATAATAAAACAGCCTTCTTAACATAATTTGCAGGTATTCCACGTATTCCTAGATGAACATAGTAATTTGTATAAACATTTTCAGTAACCGAACTATCATATTGAGGAAGGATACTATCATTTAAAATGCTTTCCGCAAAAGCATTATCTGGATTTATTAATGAAGTCGTTGCTGACTTTTGGAGTCCTATATTTTGACTATGTATTTCTTTTAGTACAAGGTTAGAGTCATAAAATTTTGAAATCATATTAAGTGATTCTATAGAAAATTGTTTGAAAGCTTTTTCAACTATTTCTCTTTCGTATCCTAACTTTTGATAAAAACGATATATATTTATTATCATTCCTGAAGAAGAACAATTTTTGTAGCTTGCTATTTTGTCTTTAATATTTTTTTGGATACCTTTATTTGTATTAAATAATAAATTGTATATTGAATTGGTTTCACCATTTCTAACTATTTTACCAAATATAAATTTTTTAGGAACTTTCAATGTGTAATCTGAATAAAAATAGGTATTAATTATTTCTTTATTTATTGTAGATAATTCTTCTAAAACTTCTGATACTATTTCCTTTGGATATCCCATACTAATATAATAATCTTTTAAGTTAAAATCATTTATTGGACCATAATATTTTGGTATTTTTATTGATTTTATTCTTTCTTCTATAATGTACACAATGTTTTTATCCTTAGAAATGAACACTGTCTTTAGGTTTTGGATATCTTCAGGCAACAATTTTACCTCAGTGTTTTTCTCTTTGTTGAGATATTTACCATATATTTTTTTTAAGGTGCTTTTTACGTCATCGTTATATTCTTCTATTGCTAGCTCTATATCATCATGATAATATCCTTTTTTTTCAAAATAATCAAAGAAAAAGTTTGGTAAAACAAAAACATTTTTCCTAGGTTTTTCTTCGACGTTTTTCTTGACTGAATTTAAATATAAAAAACGCATGTTAGTTCTAACTAGCCTATTTAAATCATCGTAGTTAATATTTAATGCATCAAGCACTTCATCAACATTCAAATTTTCACCAGTCAAGTTAAATAATAGTTCAATAGCTCGTCTTGATTTTTGTGGTATTATATTTAGATTAGTTACCATTGATAAGGAATCTATATTATAAGCAAATTTTATACGTTCTATAATATTATTCTCACTTAAAAAAGTTTCAAACTCTTCTTTTGAACCTAGTTTATGTAAACATAAAACATCTATAGTTACTATCTCTTGAATGATTGGAAAAATTTGTTTTTCATAATCAGAAAGAGTTATTTTTTTACTTCTAGTGAAGAAATTAGAAAATTGATTTTCTAAATGAATCCTTACTAAATCAGTTTCACATTCATATATTTCTTTCAATTCTTCATCAGTTGCATTAAATATTTTATTTATTTTTTTTATTCTTTCCATAATTTATACTACCACACCTTTGGTTTGTTATTATAGCATATTTTTAATCCCTTGGAAAGTATTTCTTATATTCGTTATGTAATGCTTCCTTAGTTAGATGCGTATATATTTGTGTTGTTGAAATGTCAGAGTGACCAAGAAGTTCTTGTATAACTCTTAAGTCTGCTCCATTTTCTAGTAAATGGGTTGCGAATGTATGTCTAAGAGTATGTGGCCCGATTGTTTTTTTAATATTTTTTAATGCAGCATAATTTTTAATCATCTTAAATATTCCTTGTCTTGTTAACATACGACCGTGATTGTTTAAAAAAATATAGTTGTTTATCTCATTTTTTACAAGTTCAGGTCGGTAATTATCAATATATTCTTTTAAATATTTTATTGCATAGTCATTTACTGGAACAATTCTTTCTTTTGAACCTTTTCCCATAACCCTTATAATACATTCGTCATAGTCGATATTTTTAAACTCTAGTGATATAACTTCACTTATTCTTAAGCCAGTTGCATACATGAGTTCGAGAATAGCTTTGTTTCTTGAAGAAAAAGCATCAGTTACTTCAATATCTAAAAGTTTATTTACTTCATCAATTGTCAAGTATGTTGGTAAATGAATACCTAATTTAGGAGATTTTATTCCATCTGTTGGATTATTAGAAATACGTCCTTGTTTTAAAAAATATGAATAAAACGTTTTTAAACTAGAAATGTTATGGCTTACAGTAGTTGGAGCTAAATCACTTAATGTTTGAATATATTTTTCTATATCTTTTGAAGTTATTTTAAGTAAATCTTTGTTTTTGTAGTATTCTTCAAATTTGTTCAAATCATTTTCGTATGAATTAATCGTGTTTTTTGAGTAGTTTGCTTCCACCTCTAGGTATGATAAAAAGTCACTTATATAGATGTTATTCATATGTTTCACCATACTTATGATACCAAATTTTTGAAAAATTTACAAAATAGATAATGGCTTATGTTATAATTGTTTATGGTGATATATATGGAACTTCTTGCTAATACTTTAAGACCAAGTTGTTTAGATGATGTTGTTGGTCAAAGACATTTGGTTGGAGATAATAAGATAATAAGAAATTTGGTTAATAATAAACATATATTTTCTATGATACTTTATGGTCCTCCGGGAACTGGTAAAACAACGCTTGCATACGCGATTGTTAATGAGCTTGGAGTTAAATATCGTATGCTTAATGCTGTTATTAATAATAAAAGTGATTTTGATGTTGCTATTGAAGAAGCAAAAATGTATGGTTCTCTTGTTTTGATTGTTGATGAAATTCATCGAATGAATAAGGATAAACAGGATATACTTCTTCCCTATTTAGAAAATGGTCTTATTACTTTAATTGGTCTTACAACATCAAATCCTTATTTTAAAATAAATCCGGCTATACGTAGTCGTGTTCAAATTTTCGAGCTTAAACCTGTTAGTAAAGAAGATATTGTAATTTGTTTAAAAAGAGCTTGTAAAAAATTAGATAAGATAAATGTAAATGATGAAGCACTTGAATATATTGCTTCTTTATCTAATGGAGATGTTCGAGCAAGCCTTAGTTTGTTAGAGGTTGCTTACTATTCTACTAAAGATGGTAATATTACAATTGATTTAATTCAAAATATTAACCCTAAAGTTATTTTAGATGGAGATCAAGATGGAGATGCCCATTATGATTTAATAAGTGCATTACAAAAAAGTGTCCGTGGAAGTGATGTTGATGCAGCTCTTTACTATTTAGGAAGGTTAATCGTAATTGGTGATTTAGATATAATATATAGAAGATTGAGTGTTATAGCTTATGAGGATATTGGACTTGCAAATCCTGGTATTGGACCTAAAGTTATGGCTGCAATAGAAGCGGCTAATCTTGTTGGTTTACCGGAGGCACGAATTCCTTTAGGAACTATAGTTACGGAAATGGCTCTATCACCAAAATCTAATTCAGCACATGTGGCTTTAGATTCTGCGATAAATGATATATCTAATGGCATAAATGGTCGAGTTCCAGCATGGCTTAAAACTAACTCTAAGGATTATAAATATCCACATGATTATAAAAATTCATGGGTGGATCAACAATACTTACCAACTGAAATAAAAAATAAAAAGTATTTTGTACCTAAAGATAATAAATATGAAATGAATTTAGTTAATATACATAAGGAGATGAAAAAATGAATATAGCAATAATTGGAACAGGAGTTTATGGTATTGCCATGGCTACAGCTCTTGCTCAAAATAAAAATAATAGTATAAAAATGTGGTCAGAAAGTGATGACTCGTTAAATAGAATAGAAAACTCGAGAAAGTGTTTTAAAGATTTAGGTGGTATTGCTTTACCGGAAAAAATAGCTTTTTCTACTTCTTATGAAGAAGTTATGAAAGATGCTGATTTAGTTTTTATAATGGTTGCAGCAAAATATGTTTCAAGTGTATGCGAAAATATGAAAAAATATATTACTAAGAATATGCACTTTGTTATTGGTTCTAAAGGAATTGAACAAAAGACATGTTTGTTTATTGATGAAATAGTTCAAAAAAATATACGCACGAATAAACTTGGTGTAATATCCGGACCATCATTTGCGATTGATATAGGTTTTTTAGAGCCTATCGGTTTATCTTTAGCTACTAAAAATAGAAGCACTTTAAAATTGGTTCATGAAGCATATGAACACACTAATATAAAGCTAAGAGATACAACTGATATAGTTGGTATTGAAATATGTGGGTCTATAAAAAATGTTATCGCGATTGCTGCTGGAATATTGGATGGTCTAGGTTATAAAGAGTCCACTAGAAGTTTCCTTATTACTGAATCCTTACATGATATTAAGGAACTTATCGATAATCTTGGAGGAAATAAAAAAACTATTCTATCATTTGCTGGCGTTGGAGATTTATTATTAACAGCTACAAGTGAAAAATCGCGTAATTATACTTATGGCGTTTTACTTGGTAAGAATGATATGAAAGAATCTTTGAATTATATAAATGAAACCACTGTAGAAGGTTATTATACTCTTAATAGTATATATGCCCTACTTCGTAAGAAAGAGGTTAAAATGCCTGTAATTGATATTATTTATGATATTGTAATAAATGGTAAAAATCCTAAAATTTTGGTAGATTTTCTTATGAAAAAATAAAAACGTTGAATTTAACTCAACGTTTTTTTATTCTCGTTTTTTTTCAGCTAATGTTGCAGTATCAGTAAAATGATTCATTTTGCTAATTACATTTTCTTTTACAAGTTTAATCGCATCCACTAAAATTTTACATAGTTCCATACTATCTATATTGAAAAGTTTGGCTTCCTCGTCTAAACTCATAGAACCATCTTTGTTTATAACAAATTCATTTAAAAGAAAGTATTCATATTTTTTTGGAAGATTAAGACTTAAAATTAAATCTTTTGTGATTATATGACTTGATTTTATTTCGGATAAATACTCATGAATATACTCTTTTATGTTATCAAATGAAGGTCCTTCAGCTATAACTAAATTATTTTGTGTTTCTTGTTTTGTTTGTTTCGTTTTGTGTTTCAAATAAATTAGTAGATTACTAGTAAAATACGTATATGCTGGTAAATCGTGCCTGTACTTAAGCGTGCTTTTTATTTCAAATATATATTTTTCTTCATTGACTTTTGTTATTGTTGTAAATTCTTCAAAATACTTTTTGCCTTGATTTGCTGATTTATACGCATTTGTTAACTCTTCATCAGTAATACCATATTTTTTATAATAGTCATTTAAATTTTTACAATAATCAAGTTTTCCTTTATTACTTTTACTATTTTCTTTCTCTATTTCTTTTTTTACAAAATTTGTTATAGTATTATTCAATTTTAAGCCATCTACACCCTTGCCACTTCTAATTCTATGTATACATATTGATTCTGGAATATCTTGCATAAGATAATGAAAATCTTTCTTATTTAAGTTCGCTATAGATTTTTTAAAAGTAAATATATGTTTATTTTCAGCTTCTTCAACAATATTCATCGTTTTATAAAAGTAATCATGGCGAAATGGTATAGATGCTAAAGATAAATATAAATCTTCCATGTCTTCATCATCAAAACCTAACGATTTATAATAATCATTTAAAGTTTTATAATCATTAATGATTTCCATTCTGCTTGTCTTTGGAGAATGAAAATCAATATATCTTTTAATGTTTTCTGTTAGATTAAGATTTTCTATTGATTTATTATTTTTAACTCTGCATCTATATAATTTTACAAGTATAGTTTTATTATAATATTTGTAATTTCTTTTATCATTTGTATCTATTCTTCTAACGAATGTAAAAATATGTTTCTTATCTTCTGTTTCACTAACATTTATAGTTTCAGAAAATATATCTTTTTCTCGTTTAGTTAAGTTTTTATAGACTTCTTCTAAATCTTCACCATCAAATCCTATTGCTTTGATAAAACCGTTAAGTGTTTTATATTTTTTTATTGATATTGTAGGTGTTGTTTTAACTCTTTCGCCAGCTTTTTTTATAGAAGGAGGCAATTTTATATTATCTACACCTTTGCCCTTTTTAATTCGACACTTACATAATGATATTGGAATGTCTTTTGTTAAATAATCATGGTCTTTTTGACATAGATCAGCGGCTGGTTTTGTAAAAATAAACATATGTTTTTCATCTTCAATTATACTAAAAAGTCTATAAAAGCGATCGTGACGTGTTGGATTTTCGTTTAAAGATAAATATAAATTTTCCATGTCTTCATCATCAAATCCTAAGGCCTTATAATAGCCATTTAAATGTATATAATTTTCTATTTTAGGAGTATTGTTACCTCTTATAGAATTAGTTCTTAAATGATTTTTAACGTTCTTGGATACTTCAATATTATCAACTGATTTGTTATTCCTTAATCTACCTCTATATAAACGTATAATAACACTTTGAGTATAGTATTGATAATTTAGTTGGTCATGATTTTGAGTTATTCTTTTTGTAAAAGTGAATGTATGTTTCTTTTCTGCATCTTCCGTAACAATAATACATTTATTAAATCTTTCCTTTTCTTTTGCTGATAGTTCGTTATACATGTTTTCTAGGTCTTCATCATCAAATCCTAGTGATTTACAGTATTCATTAAACGTATCAAAATTCTTTATTCCTTTTTCATTGTTTGGCTTATTTTCAGTTAAATCTTTAGATGGAGAAAAATTAACGTCTTTTTTTTCAACAGAATCAAATGTATTACTTTTTTGAGGAAGTGTGATGTCTTTTGACTTAGCTGGTGTTTTCTTAACTTTTATAGGTTGAATTAATTTTTCATTTTTCTTTTCTGAAATTTCTTTTTCTACTTCTTGTGGTTGTTCTACTATTTTAATTATTTTAGGCATAGTTTTATTTGTCGTTTCAGCTAAAATTTTACCTATTCCGCTTCTTTCACTTCTAGTAAGATCAAATATCATAGTTTTTTCTTTATAGGATAGTTTGGCATCTTTTATTTCATTAAAATCTTTGTCATATTTTTTCTTTATTAAGTCACATTGTTTTTCACTTAAAGAACGATATGCATTTAAAAATTCTAATGCAGAATATCCTTTATTTTTATAGAATTTTATTAAATTGAATGCTTGTTCTTTTTTTGGTCTGTTATTCTTTTTAATTTCTTCAATTGCTTTTAATTTCTTTTCTTGCAGTTTTTTTATTTGAAAATCAATGTTATTATCTCCAATTAAAACAGAATTAATGATTTTTTCATCACCTTTAGCAACAGGAATTAACGGAGATTTTGCTGAGGAATAATTAAATCCATAATACTTTTGTAAAGTGTATTTTGTTTTAGCATCATAAAGATTTAAAGCCTCGATTAACTCAGATCTTGGATATCCTCTTTTTTCAAGATCTAACATCAGCATCGTAGGTATTTTGTTTGTAACCTTTTTAACGCTTTTCATTATATTAACTTCACTTTTCAGACGTCTAATGGTTAGTAATAAGCTTTTATATATATCGTCAGTAGACACTTCGAATAATTTTTCTATATCCTTAAAGCTCATTTTTCTTCGATTTATACCATAAGAATATATAAAAATTTTTCTTTGCTCCTCTGGTAATCTAATAATTATGTTTTCTAACTTATCTATTTGAAGGTCATAGGCAGTACATATCTTCCTTTGCATTAAACCTTCTTCTTTTTTAAAAAAGGAGTCTACATTAATGTGTTTGTTTTTTAAATTTTTTATGCATAGTACATCTATTTCAATTAAAAGAGATGCTAAAGCAAATATTTCGTTTTCCTTTTTAGTGAGTTTAACTTCATTTTTGTTATCATAATTTATTCCATATTTCTTTTGCACTATAATTTTTACAAAGTCTTCTTCGTATTTCATTATTAATTTAAAAGTTTCTTCGTCTGTTTTAAAATTTGTCCACACATTTTCCATAATCTACCTCATCACGTTTTTAGTTATATTATACTCTTGAATATGTTTTTTGAAAAGCATTTTCCTTTTTAATTCAACATAAAAAGATAACTGTTTTAGTTATCTTTAAGATTATTTGTTTTTAATTATGTCATTAAATATAAATGACACACATAAAAGACCGGCAACGCTTGGAACTAAATTGGCTGTTCCTAACATATTTATTTGTTTTGGAACTTCTGTTGAAGATACCACATATATTTTTTTATTGATATGAGCTTTTCTTACTTTATTTCTTAATAATCTTGCAATTGGATCGTTGTTGGTTTTATCTAAAGTTGTAATTTCTAATTTTGTAGGGTCTGTTTTTTTTGCTGTTCCCATAGAAGATATTAGCTTATATGAATAATGTAAACTATTTTCCATTAAAGCAAATTTTACGTCTAATGTATCACAGGCATCTATTATGTAATCAAAGTTTTGGTTTAAAAGATTTCTTAGATTTTCTTTATTTAGTTTTTCATTAATCACTTGAATATTGATGTTTGGATTTATTAATAAAGCTCTTTTTTTTGCTTCATCTACTTTATACTTTCCAATGTTAGTTGAATCAGTTATTAGTTGTCTATTCAAGTTGGATAAATCGATGGTATCAAAATCAACTATAGTTATATCATAGAATCCATTTCTTATAAGTGCTTCTAAGGCGTAACTTCCTACTCCGCCTACTCCAATAAGTAAAATTTTTTTTCTTTCAATTTCTTTTAGTTTTTCTTCACCAATAAGACCAATTAGTCTTTCAAACATAATATCACCTTTCTTGCAAATAAAAAGCCTAAGAAAAGCCAGTGTGATAAAAGCCCGCTCTCACGAGGTGGGCATCACATGACTCGCATTAGGATCCCTAGTCAATGACTAGGTCTTCAACACAACAAGCCAATTAGATTCCCAATAATCACAATTAGTCGGTTTTATGTAATAGCCTTCCTTAGGTAATTTAACTATATCATATATCTAGTACTTAGTAAATATTATTTACATATATTTACATGCTTGTGTTAGCAATTTACCCATTTTATTTTCTAGCCTTTCATTTATTTCATCGACTATTTCAACGGTTTCTTGGTCAAGTTTAAAATATTCATCTATGGTAATATGAATGTCTTCACTTTCATGAAGCATATAGTATGTAATCATATATTCTAACAATAAAATGCTTATTTCATATGGTAAATATGCAGATAAAGTCATTATTTTTTGATGTACTCCATTTTGATAGAAAACAGCCATTCTAGGGACGTTTTTATTGCTATTTCTAGTTATAGTAAAACCATTTTCTCTTATAATATCAAATATACCTCCTATATTATTTTTACAAGCTAAACTAATTTTTTCGATAATTTCTTCTTTTTCCATAATTTTCTCACCTTTGCCGTATTATAATAAATTCAAAAGAAAAAAGCAATATTTTTTTATTGCTTTTGAACTGGTTTCCAACGGAATAATACATCACAGTTAGAAGAATATGGTGCAGGATTTGGCATATCCATTTTCACAATTACAGGTATTTTAAATGCTGAACCAAAGGCCACCATAGTACCACTTTGCAAACTTGTAAGTTTTTCAATAATATCTCCACTTATATTTGGAAGCATTTTATTTATGTATTCTAAGTCTCTAGGATGAGTCATTTTTAAAATACAGAAATTACTTGTTTGGGCAATAACAGTTTCTGATATTTCAACTGGACGTTGACTTACTAAATCAAGCATAACTCCGTATTTTCTTCCTTCTTTAGCTATACGTTCAAAGATATTATATCCTAAAAGAAAGTGATCATTATCGTTAACTACATATCTATGAGCCTCTTCTATAAACAAATGAAATGGAATAGCAGCTCGTACTCTTCTCTTCTTAGCAAAATCAAAAATCATTTTAGAAAATATTTTTACAATAGTTTTAGCTAAGTTATCATCAACATCTTCAAGGTTTATATTGATTATTTGACTACGTCTATTATTATGTATTATTAAGGATGAAATATAGTTGTCTATTGTTATATATTCTTTGAATGAGAAAAACTTCCTATTTGATGAATTATTCAATGAATGTAATCTAACTTGCATAATAACAGCATTATCTTGCATAATTCTATTTCCTAAGAAACCATCTCCGATTAATGTAAATGATAAGGCTCTTTCAAGATCATCTAAAGTGTAAAAAGCATCTGTTGGCACATCTATTTTACTTTCTAATTCGTCATCTATAAATTTAAGTAAATATTCATTTATAAGTACTGATTCTCCAAACTCACCATTACGGTCTATTCCAAAACATTCACTGAATTTACGTGTATAACCAATTCCTTGAATATCTGTATTAACATTAAACTCTGGAGTTGAACAATCATTTATTATTGTAAATATATCATTTTTTTTACCTGCAGCATTTTGATTTGAAAATAACACTGACATTATAGCTTTCGCTATTAAATGATTTTTTAGTTTCTTTGTTTCTTCGTCATCTTTAGAAAATAATTTTGCAAGTTTTAACATTCGTTCTACTATTGTATATTGATGATGATTATCTGCTTGTAAAAGTAAACAAATGTCATCAATGGTTAGTAAAAATACAGGAATATTTAATTGAACATCATCCGAATCTATTGGGTTTGATGTTATAAATTTATATTGATAATTTGGATTTATTTGATTTAGAACTTTGAAAGCATTTTTATATTCACCATAAGCATCAAATATAAATAAATTAGCGTTGTATGATAAAAATTGTTTATTTAAGAAGATATTTTGGACAATTCTTGCAACTGAACAACTTTTACCAGAACCAGTATTACCAAATATAGCAGCATGGTTTGAAAAGAACTGATTAATGTCAATGTAGACATTTTTTTCGGGATAAATTGCCGAATGACCAAGATATAAACTTTTTTCGTCATCTTTTCCAAGTATAATATTTAATTCATCATCATTTATAACTCGCACCCTACTATCAAGTGTAGGTTTTTTTATAGTACCAGCAATGAAACGATTTTCAACAAATTGACCGAGCAAGTCGATGTGTACAGTTTCAGTATCAACTTTCTTAACTTCACCTAATAACTTATCTTTGTCATTTTCAAAAACAACATGCAAATTCATTAAATTTGGTACAACCATGTTACTTTTATTGATATCTACAACGGCTGTAATATCATCTATATATCGTATTTTTCCAAACATTTATAACCAACCTCTTATTCTATTATCAATTATATCATAAAATTTATTCAATTCCATCATTTACTTCAATAAATGAAAAGTCTGACTCATTAAACTCAATATTTGGGTTATTTGTATAGATAGTAAATAAGACATCATCTTTTTCGACGTCTTCACCTACATATTTATTAAGCATAATTCCGACTGTATAATCAATTTCATCATCCAAGGTTTTTTTTGAGGCTCCCAGTTTAGCAGCAAGTTCACCTGCTCCATAAGCGTCTATTTTAGTAATTATTCCACTTTTTTTAGAATGAACCTTTATTTTGTTATCAGCTACATGAACATTTCTTAGACTTCCTCCTTGAGCATGAACGAATTCATAAAATTTATTTAAAGCACGTTTAGATTCAATTGCATATTTTGCTTGTTTATATCCTTCTTCTAAACCAGAAGAGAAAGTCATATCATATAAATTAGCAACGATTTCAATACAAGCGTCATATAAAGGACATTTTTTTCCATTTAAAACATTCATTGCTTCACATATTTCTAATGAATTTCCGATTGCATATGAAAGAGGTGCACTCATATCTCCAATAATTGTTCTGACGTTTCTATTATAGGCTTCACCGATTTCAACTAAATACTTACTTAATTTTTCAGCGTCTTCACAAGTTTTCATTAAAGCTCCACTTCCAACTTTAACATCAATCAAAATATTTTTTGCGCCTAGAGCTAATTTTTTTGACATGATGCTTGATGCAATTAAAGGAATTGATTCAGTTGTTCCAGTAACATCTCTAAGAGCATATATAACTTTGTCCAGTGGTGTTAAATTTCTTGTTTGAGAAACAACTGCAAAACCAGTATCTTCCACTTGTTTTATAAATTCTTCTTCTGATAAAGCGACATTAAAACCAGGAATGCTTTCAAGTTTATCAATTGTTCCACCAGTTATTCCTAATCCTCTTCCGCTCATCTTGGCCATTTTCATGCCTAATGATGCACACATTGGGCCAATTATTATAGTAGTGGTGTCTCCTATTCCTCCAGTTGAATGCTTATCAACTAAATTTTCTATCTTTTCACCCAAGTGAAGCTCATCTCCACTTTTTAAGAATATATCTGTCAAAGCAAGAGTCTCAGTAAAATTCATACCATTGATCACTATTGCCATTAAAAGAGCACTCATTTGATAATCAGGTATTTCCTTGTTTAAGTATCCATTAAATGCAAATGAAAGTTCATCATAACTTAAACTTAAACCATTTTTCTTTCTTGTTATAATATCTAAAATATTCATCGTATCACCTACTATAAAAAGTATAACACAAAAAAACACTTTATTAAAAGTGCTTTTTACCACATATCAGTAGTTATTCCGTCCCCGTTCGGATAGATATCACTCATCTCAATCACATACGTTAAATTTGGTTTGTTAACAATCCCTTTATATCATTCATATGTATATACTTTTAATTTTGGTGATAGAGATTCGGCTGTATAAATTGTTCCTATAATTTTCTTTACTTCTCTTTTTGTTATTATTAACTCGCGACTACTAGTCTTTTTCTTATCGAATGGAAAAATCAAAATTATATTTAAAATTATGCTTATAATAATAAATATTATAATCCTTCTTTTTTGCATATATTAAACTCACCTATCATAATGATTATACAAGATATTTTTCTATATATAATAAAAGAAATATTAACAATTTAATATTTCTTTCTTAAAACTTTTTGAAGATGAGACTCTAATTCGTAAAGCTCATTTAAATGTGTTTTATGAAAATCTTTATATGTGTCCACAGCTTCGATGCAACCATAGTTTCTTCTTGCTAGTTTTATCTCTTTATCAAACAATGATTCTGGATAGTCATAATTTTCACTTATTTTTTGGATGCCAAATTCATCACATATATGATTATTTTGTTTTATATAAGGCATAAAACATATATCACGTTCATCTCTTAGTAATTTAGAAAATCCGCAATCTTGTGGTAAAAACAAATCACGAGTAGCTTGAGTATAAATTTCACCATTATAGGCATCAAGCATAAGTGTTGCTCCATTAAAGTTTGCACGTGATATAAGATGATTTCCCTCTCTGATACTGCCTAAAGAAGTAATTTTTTTCATATGTTCATTTCTTATATTTGTTGCCGAAACAGCTTTGACAACTTTTTCACGCATACCACTTGAAAGTTTAAATGAACTTAATACTTCCATAATTTTCATTATTTGTTCTTTTTGCTCTTTACTTTCCAATATATTAAAGAAACCTAGACATACATCACTTTCATATCCCATCATATAATAAATTTTTTGTAATAACATGGAAATATGACGGCATACACCATGACCATTTAACGCAAGAGGACCCATTATTTCTTTTTCAATTAAGTATGAGTTTACTTCATAGTGGTCAAGTTTATCATACGAAAAAATACCATAATCATACATGAAATAAATCAAAAAATATATATCCAAAGGATTTTTTACATTCATATCACTTGCTAAATTTATTAAACTTTTAATATATTCCTCATATATTTCCTTTATAGCTACAATATCATGATCTTTTTGCACTATTTTTGTTTCTAAATCATCTTTCAAAAATAGATATGGCACAAATGATAAAAGAAATACAGCAAGTCCTGGTGCGATGTAAATACTACCTAATAAAGAAGCCCCTTCTATTGCTATGGTTGAGCCTGTAATTTTTTTCTTAAGTTCTAGTAATTCTTCATAAGAATAATCATCTATTTTTTTCATGTTTACCTCTTTCTAAATATCATGATACAAATCCACTTTATTGAATTTTTATCCAGTTATGACTTTTTTCAGCTTTTTTATGGCGAAGCTTTTTAAACGGCCTTTATATTATCATAACCAAACAAAAAAAGCAAATTTAACTATTGGAAAGATAAAAATTAAAATTTCAACTAAAAAATGGTAATATTTATTTTACCTTAAGGTAGTGAAGTTTATTTAGTATAAACTAATACTTCTTTTTCAATATTTTTTTCGTTAAATTTTCTGCTTCTTCTAGTGCAGGTAGATTATCTTTATGAAAAGTATCAAATGTACTTTTTGCTTCTTTTGCTTTATTTAAGCCTTCAATTATTGCTGAATTTATCACATCAAGTTGATATTCAGTATATTCACGAATAGGTTCTATTTCGTAATAATCGTTGAAGTTTTTTGTTGCGCTACGATTTATAACAAAAACAATGTTAGTTGGTAATATTGTCAAACAAATATCACCTAAAATGGAACCAAATATATTTTCAGTTGATGGATCAGTTAAAATTGTCATAGATTCAAAATTTACTCTTGGAAGTGCGTGATTGGAGTATCCTTTATTTTTTTCATAATTTAATTTTGAAAATATGCCTGGTCTAAGATATTTGGTAATTAATTTCTTATTCATTTCTTCACTTGTTAATGTAGTTCTTTGAGCACTCATTAAAAAAGCGTCAAAACATTTTTGATTTGTCGTGTTTAAGTGACCAGAAATAATGTCTGATTCATAGCCTAGACTTTCATATATTTTATTTAAAAATACTGCTAAATGCCTACAAACTCCATGTCCATTTAAAAAAAGAATTTTCTCCATTGCCACACTTTTTATAAAAGACATTTTTAGCGGATGGCTACAATTTAAATCATAAGAAAAACTTCCATATCTAAACATTGAATCAAACAACTGATATGTTTCTATCGGATTATTAAGTTCAAACTTTTTAAATTCTTTTATTGTATTTTCAAGTATTTCATATAAATAATCTTAATTGCTTTTATATCTTCATCATTTTCTGACATGATTATTTCAATTTCAGCTTCTTTGTTGGCTAGCTTATATGAAATTCCTAAAAAAGGAATAAAAGGTGCTGGATTTCTTAATATTGTCGTTAACACTGATGTTGCAACACAAAGTGCTCCTAATTCAAACCTGCCTATTCTTTTTTGTTTCAATAATTCTTCATAACTGGTATTTTCATCAATTTTTTTCATGTTACGCCTTTCTAATTACTGTAATTTATAAATAACTTCTATAAAATTGTTTTCAAGTTATCATTCACTAAAATGTTTTCTTAAAGCTTGTATATTTCTTTCTCCTGTTTCTAAAAGATGTTTATCTCATAAAAAGTACCATATAAACGTACTTGTTTAAGATAATCTTTATAATTTTGCTCTAACGATTCTATCCCATTTAAATCAGTTTCATTTACATATTCATAAATCATAATCTTAGGAATAGTTGTATATATTTTATCTTTTACTTTCTTTTCAGTGATTTTTTTATAAGGTATAAAAAAGTAGTCCCAATCTGTATGTAATATGTCTGGATATAAAGTAGTATAAGCAATGTGTTGAGTTATATCAAACAAATAAGTTTTATCTTCAGCATTTACACTTGTAACCATATGATTTCCTGTGGAGATTTCTATACTTCTAAAATCCTGTTGGAACTCTATATCTCTAATGCTATTTTTACGATTTGAAAAATATTCTTCAATATATCTTTTTGCTTCATCATGAGATTTTGTTTTTATTGTATCTTTACTATTAGAAATCGAATTAAAAAAACCAATCATTACAGAACTATTATAACCAAGCAAGCTATATATTTTTTGCAAAAATACTGATGCATGTCGGCATACACCATGACCATTTAAGAAAAGTTTGTGTTTTACTAAGATTTCTAAACTTTTAGACGAGTTATTTGAAAGGCAATCATTCCATTCGTTTCTGTTATATGAAAAACAGCCGTTTTAACACATCAAATTCACAATAACCCAAATATCTAGTATATCAGTAGCGTCCAATTGTTTTAAGGTATCAATAGTATGAAATAATAAAGTGTTATAAACGTTTTCTAATTCGCGATTAGATTTTTGTATGTCTGCTTTCTTACTGCTGGTTACGCGATATATATTTTTTTGAAATGGATTCTTTAAATTCATATAACCAATCTCCCATTTAAACATAGAGTATTATATGAAATTAATCTATAGTTGTCCAGTAGAAAAAACAAAAAGCAGCATTATTTTTTGCTACTTTTCTTCTTATCCTCTTTTAATAAATCTCTTATTTCTTTTAGAAGCTTTACTTCATCACTTTCAACTTTTTTTACTTCTTTTACTTCTTCTTTTTTGCCAAAATCTTTTAGTTTGTTAAAGAATTTAACAATTAAGAATACTACAAACGCCATAATAATAAAATTAATGACATCTGTTAGAAAAGCTCCATATCTTAAATGAAGATTCCATATATTTAAAGTAAATTGATTGAAATTAACTTCTGAAAAACATCCTAATATTGGAGATATGATATTATCAGTTAAACTTTTAACAAGTCCTTGAAAGGCAGAACCAATAAGAACACCAACTGCTAAATCAAGTACACTTCCCTTTAGAATAAATGATTTGAATTCGTTTACAAACTTACTTTCTTTTTCAGTTAGTTTCTTTATATTTTTTTTAGCAGCTTCACGGGTTTCTTCTTTCATTAGTTTTCCTCACTTTCAAGAATAGCTTTGATTCTTCTAATTCCTTGGCTTGATGCTTCCTCTTTTTTGATTACAAAATGGCCAAGTTCACCAGTATGTTTTACATGTGGACCGCCACATAGTTCTTTTGATACATCACCAATTGAATAAACAGTTACAATATCTGGATATTTTTCGATAAACATACACTCAGCACCTGAAGCAACAGCATCATTTTTACTCATACTTTCTACAGTTACCGGTAAATCTTCTTTAATCCATTCGTTTACGATATCTTCAGCACGTTTCTTTTCTTCATCTGTTAATTTGTGATCACAGTTAAAATCAAAACGCATTCTTTCAACAGTTATGTTTGAACCTCTTTGATGAGTGTCATTTCCTAGAACTAATTTTAAAGCAGCATTAAGTAAGTGTGTTGCAGTGTGATAACGTGTTTCAATCTCAGAGTTTCCAGCAAGTCCACCTTTAAACTTAGCTGTAGAACCTGCTCTTGAAAGCTCTTGATGCGCTTTAAAACATTCGTTATATCCAACAACATCAACTTCGATTCCACGTTCACTTGCAAGTTCAATTGTTAATTCAAGTGGGAAACCATATGTATCAAATAAATGGAATGCGGTTTCTCCATCGATTGATTTAGATCCGTTGCTTACTTTTTTATCGAATTCTTTTAAGCCTTTTTCTAGAGTTTTAGCAAATTTTTGTTTTTCATTTTTTAAAACATCTAGAACAACTTCTTTATTTTCAACTAATTCATCATAATATTTAGCATATTTATCGATAATTTTTGAAGCGATTTGTTCTTCCCAGTTAGAATTAATATCAATATTTAGATTTCTTGCGTGTCTTATTGCTCTTCTTATTAGTCTTCTTAAAATGTAACCTTGATCTGTATTGCTTGGTTTAATTCCTGCAGGGTCAGCAGCAATAAATACTGAAGAACGAATGTGATCAGCAATTATACGCATTGATTTTTCATTTCCTTTATAAGGAAGATTAGCAATACTTTCAATAAGCTCGATAATATCACTCCAAATAGAAGATTCATAGTTATCAAGTTTTCCTTCAAGAATAGATGTAACTCTTTCTACACCCATTCCAGTATCAACGTTTTTCTTAGGAAGTTCAGTAATTGAACCATCTTCGTGTTTTTCATATTGCATGAAAACATTATTCCAAATCTCTACCCAACGTTCATCCTCTGGGTCAAAAACTTCAGGAATTTCATCATCACTTCTAAAGTAGAAAATTTCAGTATCTCCACCACATGGTCCAGTTTCTCCAGCAATCCAGAAATTATCATCTACAGTTTTGGCAATTCTTTCTGGTTTTATTCCAAGACTGCACCATTTATTATAACTAACTTCATCAAAAGGTATTAAATCAGATCCAGCAAATACAGTTACAGCTAGTCTTTCTACTGGTATGTTTAAAACTTTTGTTAAAAATTCAAAACTCCAAGAAATGGCTTCATCCTTGAAATAATCTCCTAAACTCCAGTTCCCTAGCATTTCAAAAAATGTATGATGATATGTATCTCCGATGTTTTCAAGGTCATTTGTTCTTATACACTTTTGATAATCACATAAGCGTGTTCCATAAGGATGAGGTTCTCCTAATAGATATGGAATAAGCGGTTGCATTCCAGCTGTATTAAATAAAACAGATGGATCATTTTCAGGTACAACAGGAGCACTTGGAATTTGCTTGTGTCCTTTGCTTACAAAAAAATCAATATATAAATCTTTTAAATTCATTACTTCTCGCACTCTTTTCTATTTATAATCATGTCAACAACTTCTAAAGCAGTTAAATTTGTAGAATCAATCACTAGAGCATCAGGGACAATTATAAGTTTTCCTTCTTCTCTAGTATCATCAGAATGGTCTCTAAACTTAATGTTTTCTCTAACTTCCCCAACGGTAATGTTTTTACCCGCTTTAATGTATTCATCATATCTTCTTTTAACTCTTGTTTCAAAGGAAGCTGTTAGATACACTTTTACGTCCGCATCGGGAAAAACCGCTGAAGTTGTGTCTCTTCCGTCGATTATTATATCATAAAATTCACGAATACCACGAATTTTTTTATTGACAATATGTCTTACTTCATAAACCTCACAAACACGTATAACTAAAGTGTCTATCTCTTTAGTTTTAAGTTTATCACTTACATCTTCACCATTTGCAAACATTCTATTGTTTTTATATTCAAAATCAATGCTACTTGCGAGCTTAATAATGGCATCATCACTTTTAAAATCAATGTTTTCTTTTAAACCAATATATGCGATACTTCTATAAAACTTTCCAGAGTCAACTCTTAAATATCCAAGTTTTTTAGCAAGTAAATCAGCTACAGTTCCTTTTCCACTTGCTGAATAACCATCTATCGCGATAACTTTATGCATAACAATCACCTACAATAATTTTACTATATTTGTAAATTAAAAAAAAGACTTATAAGTCTTATATTTTAATATTTCTATCTAAAAATTCTTTGCTTCTTATATAAAGACCAGTATATCTATCATAGTAAACAGATAAAAATTTGTTTATAGAGTCTATTACATAATCTTTAATCTTTAGTTCTTTTATAGAATCTATTTCTACTAAATAATACATTCTAAGCATTTTTCTAACTCGTTCATCATAAATGATTTCGTTGGTATAACAATTTTTACAAATATAGCCACCAACATCCGGATCAATTGTTACAATTTCTCTTGTGCTTCCACATTTCGCACATCCATTTAGGTTTATTCCAACTCCCAAATAATCAAGAAGTTTTATCTCTAAAATATTCATAACAACCGTTTCATTTATTCCTTCATCAATTTTCTTTAAAGCACTTACATATAAAGAAAAAACTGTAGGATCAGCATTTTGCTTCATCACTTGATTTACTAAATCAGTAATATATGTTGCATGTGATATTTTATTTAAATCATTTTTGATATTATTAAAATTATCAATAACACTGCCTTCTTTTAAAGTGGATAATTTAGATTCATTATAATAGATAACATATTCACCTAAAGTCAGTTTATTAGAAATAACTCTTAAAGGGCTGTTGATACGTTTACATCCTTTGGAAACAATCCCGATAACTCCTTCTTCACATAAAATATTTAGTACTTTAGAGGAATCTTTATAAGGTACTTCGCTTACAACTATTCCTCTTATTTTTTTTAACATACTACATCACTTTCTTAAATTTTAAATAATCTTCAATCTTACCAGTTTTTTTAAATTTCTCCCAATTTTTATCGTAAGCCATCATATTCACCTCTCTACTTATATATTGAGGTAAATTTTGCTTTTTTATTCACTAGAGTTCATCAAAACCTAATTCTACTAAATATTTTTCTTTATTTCTCCAATTTTTAACGGTTTTTACAAATAATTCTAGATAAACACTTTTGCCTAACATCTTTTCAATATCAGCACGAGCTTCACTTCCAATTGTTTTAAGCATACTTCCTTGTTTACCAATAATTATTTTCTTTAGCGAGTCTCTTGAAACAATGATATCAACGTTGATATACACTGAATCGGCTTTTTCATTGTAATTAGTTAAAACACATGTAACTGAATGAGGAACTTCTGCATTAGTTAAATTAAGAATTTTTTCACGAACAAGCTCAGATATCATAAAATATTTATCATTATTGGTGATAACATCGTCCTCATAGTATTTGATATCATCTTTTAAATATTTTTTAGTTAATTTAATTAGTCTATCAACATTATCATTGTTTTTAGCACTTATTGGTATTATATCAGCAAAATCAAATAAATCTTTATAATCGTTTATGGCATTAATTATACCTTCTTTAGTAAGTCTATCGATTTTATTAAGGACTAATATTACAGGTACGTTTGTGTGCTTTAAAGCTTCCATTATAAATTTATCCCCCGTACCAAGTCCACTTGATGCATCTACCACAAAATAAATGGCATCAATATCATCCATAGATTCATAAGATTGCTTATTTAAGTGTTTTCCTAACTTATCTTGAGCTTTATGAATACCTGGAGTATCTACAAAAACAATTTGTGTATCATCATCATGATATACTCCTTGAATTGTGTTTCTAGTTGTTCCTGCTACATTAGAAACTATTGCTATATGTTCATCTATTATTGTATTTATCAAAGTACTTTTACCTGTATTTGGTCTTCCTATAATGCTTACAAAACCACTTTTCATCTATACCACCTACTTAACTATATTTAAATCATTTAATATTTCATCTTGAAGTCCAAATTGAATCTTTTCTTCTTCTTTGCTTCTTGTATGATCATAACCAAGCAAATGTAAAAGTCCATGAACACTTAAAAAAGAAAGTTCTCTTTTCTCTGAATGACCATATTCAACTGCTTGACTTTGCATTTTGGGAATAGAAATAAAAACATCTCCTAAATTGCGTATTTCACATTCAATAAAATCATTATCCTCTAAAGCAAAACTTAAAACATCAGTTGTTCTATCGATTCCACGATATTCTAAATTCATCTCATGCATTTTTTCATCATCTATAAAAATAATAGAAAAACAAGCATTATCAATATTTAATTTTTCTAAAGTATGATTTAGTACTTCATTTAAATAACTATAATCACTTTTATATCCAAATTCATCAATTATATCAAAACTATTCATTAAAAATTCACCACCACTAAACATATTAAAAACATTACTAATATAAAAAGAATAAACGAAAGAAAAGCAACTAATAAATTTAGAGTATCATTATTGCATCTTTTCTTTATTCCATTGTATATCCAAAATATAACAAATCCAATTATACCACCAATTACATTTAAAATGATATCATCAATATCAAAACTTCTTCCAATATGCATTTGTATTACTTCTATTGAAAGAGATGTCATAAATACGATGAATGTTGATATGAAAATATTAAACTTATTTGTTTTATCATGAATCATATCAGTAATTAAAAAACCAAATGGTAAAAATAGTAATATATTACCAACAACATTTCTATAAAAAAGAACACTTGTTAATTTATAACGCATAATCTCTTTAAATGGAATAAAGTTATTGGAGTAACTTTCAAAATCAGTTGTAGTAACCAGTCTAAAAAGTAAAAAACAATAAACAATATATATTAGCATTTTTAACTCTTTTAAGACATTTATTTTTTCTTTTGTCATTATGACACAGACAATTCGGTAAAGAATCATCACTAGAGAAAAAAGAACTATCATTGGTAAAGTACTGCCGATTATTCCATAAAGTTTAGTTGGTATCATTTATATCACTTTCCTCAAAGTATTCACGTTTTGAAATATTTTCTAAAACACTTACAAATACCTCTAATTCTATTTTACTATCAAATTCACTTTCTTTCAAAACTTTTTGATCAAGAATTTGACTATTGGAGGAAGTTTTTTTTAAAATTTCTGTTTTTATTGATTCTTTGGCATTATTTATAGCTTCATCATGGGTATATTTTTTTGTTTCTTCTTTAGTTTCATATTCTCTTATAATTTTGAATGAACCAAGTTTTAATAATACTTTCTCTTGATAACTTTTATAGTGTTTTTTATAAAAATAATTATCATTATATTTAAAATTAATACGTTTCTTCTTAGTTTTAGTAACATTTTTATATTTAAGTGGATAACTTACGTTTACTTTATACCAAACTTCAGCAAGGACTTCTCCGCTTGCACAGACGTTTTTCTTAATTTCTTCATCTTTTTTAATAGTTCCGCTTATTAATATATCACCTTTATTTACAACTTTATCTCTTTCTACTATGTTTTCTCCATTGAAAGTTATTACTTTCTTTATAACTCCCGATTTAGATGCAACAATATTACAGAATCCGTCTTCTTTGGTTTCATTTTTGATGATTCTTTCTTCAAAAGAAACAATATACTTCATTCCGCTTCGATATATGCTTAGCCATTCTAAAGTATCATTGTTTTCTCTGACGATTGAATCACTTATTTTATTTAATTTATCAACACTTAAGGCTATGGTATATGGTTTTATATTCTTTTCTTCAAGTATTTTTTGAATTTCATTTCTTAAATTTTTGTTTTCATGCTTAATATCTACAGAAACTATTACATTACTTATTAGATATAAAGAAACAATAATAAAAACTAAAATAAAATAATCAAATTTATATTTTACAAAATGTTTCTTTAAGCCATTTTTTCCGTAATGTTTAAGAACTTCAATCTCAGAAAAGTAACACTTTTTAACTAATTCATTTAAATCATCAGTTTCTATTTTACAAGTTATATAATCTTTATAATATTTTATATCATATAAGTTAAGTTGCATTTTTAAACACTTTTTAATAAATAACTTGATATTATTTTTAACTTTTATTAATATCATATTTTATCTATGCTTTCTATACACCCATTTACAACTAATTCATGACCAACAGTTTTTGATAATACAAAGTGTTTTCCTTTTATTTTATAAATAGATTCATTTATATTAACGAGAATCTCATTTTCTGTTAAAGATAAAATGTTATTATAGTTTTTAATATAAATACCATCATTAAACAAAACTACATAGTATTTTTCATCTTTAAAATATGAACGTATTATATCAAACATAAATATCACCAATAAATAATATGAAAGCACAAGAAAAAATAACACTTTTGTGTTATTTACTCAAGCTAGGTTATTTTTTATTTATAAGATAACGATTATTTATTGCTGCTATGAAAATCATACATTTTATATATTGTCATGGCAACTAAAAAAGGAAACTGAGTGTTTCCTCGAGCAATAATCAATTATTAATGATCAATATCAGCATTAAAATAATTTCCCATAGTAATTCTACCTTTCTATTAATATTATACTACAAATCTAAATATAGATTCAATTAGTCTTTTATTAATTTAAGTAAATTTTTTTAACACCTTTAATTAGAAAGATTATTAATGAAAAAAATCATCAATATTAAATAGAATTATATAATATTTTTTATTTTTAAATACATAAAATTAATTTTTTATTATATATTTTCTTGTTTCTATTATTACAGCAACTAAAAAAGGAAACTGAGTGTTTCCTCGAGCAATAATCAATTAATGGTAATCAATATCAGCATTAAAATAATTTCCCATAGTAATTCTACCTTTCTATTAATATTATACTACAAATGTAAATATAGATTCAATTAGTCTTTTATTAATTTAAGTAAATTTTTTAATACCTTTAATTAGAAAGATTATTAGTAAAGAAATCGTTTATGCTTTTCATAAAATCATCGATAGTTATATACTTGTTTCTATGTTCTTCATATACTTTCAACAAATTAATTAACTCCTCCATATAGGCAAATCCAGTGTTAACTTCTTCATCGATTAAATCTTTTTCATAATCTTTACCAAACATTATTGAAATAATTCTTATAGTCAATGCTCTTACAGTATATTCATTAAACATTGCAAAGTCATTTCCATAACCTAAAAATGGAATTCCACCATTAAAATAATGCGACTCAAAATTAAATAAGTTATATTTAATTGTTAATGGATTAATAATTCCGTGTAAAAATTCATGTACACATATAGGAATATTTTGTTTTGAATCTTCTTTGTAAAAGTAATGATTATCTTTACAGCTACTTTTTACTCTAAAACAATAGTGGACTTCATCATCTAAATAAATAGAATATCCACCACCAGTTTCGCATGGTATAAAATCAATATAATATTTTTTTGATGATACAATATTTCCGCAGTATTTTTCTAAATGAGTTATAACATCATATTTTTCGTAATCTTTCTTTATAGATTCAATCCAATCTTTATATTCGTCAATATGCTCTTTATAAAATTGTATAAATTTTTTAGAATAATAAAATTCTTTTAAACTTTTATTAAATTGTTTTGTTTCTTCGTTAATAAAAATATTATTTGTATAACTTTTGAACTCAAAATTATCATCTAAACATAAAGCATATTCAAAGGCGTTTTGATAATGAAAATTATGTTTATCCTTTAAGTAATTGAAATCATTAATCAAATTACTATTTTTTAAATAAGCAAAACTATTTTCTATTTCTTTAAAATAGGCATTATTTCCATTATGAAAATTAAACAACCTTTTGAATTGATCTTTTTCTTTTTCGTTGCTTAGAATCATTAAAATAGAAAATAATTGTATTTTAGGATTAACTTCTATTTTGATGCTATTAACACTTTCAAATATATTATTCATTGTTTAACCACCTCTAATTCATTATCTATGATCATCTAATGTAGATGATTTAATTAGGTCCAGCATATTTTCTTTGCCGAAAACTCCAAAACTATAATTATTTAGAGCTTTTCTATAAGTTATATAACCATCTGGTAATGATAGATTATTATAATTATAATCAGTAAATATTCTGCCATCCATTGGATCTACCAAACACCACTTATTATCTAAAAATACTTCAATAAATGTGTAAGTTGTCTTTTGATCTACACTTGCGGCATAAACACATATGGTTGGAATTCTTTTTTCTCTCAGTAAAGAACTTTCAACTAAAGCAACTTCATTCTCTCCAAAAAATATTTTTGAGTTTAATATATCATCTACAGTTCTTGAAAATTCATCTAGTTTATCGTTTCCTGAAAAAACAAAATTTTTTAAATATTCATTACACACATATTTTATAATTGCGGTATTGTCTACATCTAAAGGCAAATAAATATTTTTTGGATCTAACTCACTTTGTTTAGTGTTTATTAAAAATGATTTAATGTCAGTTCTATCTAAATTGCAAATTTGTTCTATTGTTATAAAATTTTGTGCAATTCCTTCGGTATATGATTCCAGTGATTTTTTGATATCTATTGAGAATCGATAATTAAGCGTTCCTAAATGTGCTCTATTATCAATAAATGAATTTTCAAGAATTCCATAGTTGTTTTGAATAATCTTAAATGAACCTGTATTTCTTGCATCACATGTTAAAAATACTTTTGTTAAACCAAGACGAAGACATTCTTCTAAAACCAAATGTAAACACTTAGTACCATAACCTTTTCTTCTATAGCTAGGAGATATAACGTAACTAATGTTTCCTCCATATTTTAACCAAAACTCATCAACATCAATGTTTGTTTTTATTATTGGCATTCCAATTGGTATATCATCAAGCATTAAAAAATATGGAAAGAAATGTACTTTAGTAGAATCAGAACGAGATGTTTCCATTTTTTGCAACCAATCAACAAAGTTATCCTTAGTTATGCTAGGTTTTAATTGATGACTTAAAATATCTTCATTATATTTTTCCAATAAATAAAGATCATTTTTATTTATTTCTTTCAAATATAGTTTTCCCACTTAAAATCACTCTTCTTTTTAATATCTATAAAGTACTAAGGTCTTTTCTTTTCCATATCTTGATGAATCTTCTTTTGATTTTTTATCAATATAGTTTTCAAATTTTTCTGAATTAAAATCAAGAATATTTTTGATAAATTCTTCTTCATGTAAAAATTCAGAGAAGCCATCACTGTAAACAATTATTGAGTCATTTTTACTTAATGGAACTTCACCAGATTTAATAAACTCTATAGCTGTTTTTTCTCCAGTTAATGCACCAAAAGATACACATTTGCCATCAACTATATTGTTTGGATTATTTCTCCACTCACTTCTAACTATTTTACGACATTCTGGTAAATACCATGGAGGAAGATTGGTCTTGCTTTTGTAAGGATCACTGTTAACTTTTTTATCATCGATTGTTTGAAATTTAATGTTCCCATTATCATCATATACAATAACGCCACAATCGCATATATATGCGTATTTTAAAATATTTTCTTGAAATTCTATGCAAGCAGCAACGGACCCATAATAATCGTTTTCAAGGTAGTCACATTCTTTAATATACTTATCATTTAGATTTTTTACTGCTTCGTTACAAAATACAAGTCTATCTTTTAAAGAACCACTTACAGACGGAAATTTTGCACATATTTCTTTTGCTGCTAATTCGGCGCCACTTGGTCTAGGATATTTTCTTACAGTCTCTTGTTCACTGACTACAGAAAAGTCTGGTAAACCAATCGGATCTCTTGTAATTCCATCTGCAACAATTGCACACAATTCATCCGCATAAAATTGATCTTCTATAGGAAAATCAAGCCCAATTGTTTTGATATTTTCAAAGGTATTTTTATATATTAACATAGTTCCTCCTATTCGCTTCTTAAAGCTTCTACTGGATCTTTTTTAGATGCTGATTTTGCTGGTATAATAATACTTGATACAACAAGAAAAATAGAAACAAACGCTATCAATTTACCATTAATAATAACATGAGTGTTCCTTTTTTCGTATATATTCCTTCTATCTTATTCTTATTTCATAATACCACATTTGCAATAAAAAACCACCAATTTTGGTGTTTTTAATGTAAGAAATATATAGAACAATAATCATTATTTATAATTCCATATCCATTTTGAAAGTATAGGCAATATGTATATGTAATTTTATTTGTTCGGTAATTATAGTCGTATGTTGTTTTTTCTTCTATTAAAGTTTCATCTTTATTTAATTTCTTTTTTTCTTGAATTATATTATTTTTAAATTTTTTAACTTTATTTATTATTACTGATTCATCTAGGTTTTCATTAATAAAAGAATAATATACTTTTTCAACTTTTTTATCATTTACTGAAAATGTGATTGCTTTATTAGTGCCAATATATCCATTTATATAATATACAAATCTTACTAATCCATAATCATTAGATATTTTATTAATTTGAACCTTCCATTTATTGTTGATTTCAATATTAAAGTTCTTTTGTATGTAATCCAGAAATATTTTTAAATTATCATAATCTTTTTCTTTGTCATAAAAGTGATAATCTATTTCTTCTTTTAAATCAAACTTCATATCAGTGATTTTATTTTCTAAAACAATTGCTTCAGTGTCTTTATAATCTAACGTTTTTGTATCATCATGGTTAAGTTTAAGTACTATTTTTTTACTATTAGTATTTTCTTGATTTCCTTTTAAAACTTTATAATTTGTAAATAAAATAAGTGTTGTTAAAAGTAATATAATAATTATGTAATATATTTTTTTCATAACTTTCTCCTTATAAATAATGTTTTTTATTCGCTTCTTAAAGCTTCTACTGGATCTTTTTTAGATGCTGATTTTGCTGGTATAAGTCCTCCGATTAAAGTTAATATAATCGATAAAACAACTAATATAAGAGCATGATTTATATTTAACGCTGCTGAAAGTGGAATATTACCTGTGAAATGATGAATGACAGAGTTTATTATTGGAATAAATGCATAAGATATACCTATTCCAAAAAGACCTGATAAAAGCCCAATAATAAATGTTTCAGCATTGAATATTGAAGATATATTTCCTTTAGATGCTCCAATTGCTCTTAATATACCAATTTCCTTTGTTCTTTCATAAACAGAAATGTAAGTTATTACTCCTATCATAATACTTGATACAACAAGAGAAATAGAAACAAACGCTATCAATACATAACTTACTGCATTAACAATAGTTTTTACCGAAGACATAAGAATACCTGTTGTATCTGAATAATTTATTTTTTTATCTTCATCACTTTTTTTGTTATATTCATCTATAAATGATAAGAAATGTTCTTTGCCATCAAAACTATTGAAGTAGAAAGATATATATGTTGGTTCTTCCTTGTTTTGGTAACCCAATTTTATTAAATTTGTTTTTTGAGTAGTTTCGGTTTTACTCATCATGGCACTTACAACACGAGTAAGTTCGTCTTCACTGAAATTAAGTGTAAAAGCAGATGCGATTTTGCTTGCATCAATATTAAATGAGGATGCAAAGCTGTTAGCTAAATCACTTGTTAGATTTCCAACTTTAGTTAGTACTTCACTTTTAACTTTAGCTTCGGTCATGAGATTTGCAAATTTTTCTTCAGTTTCATTGATTAATGCACTTTCAAGATAAGAAGATATAACCGTATTTTTTAAATCACCTATTATTAATACTTTTCCATTAAATGTTTGTCCTACTCCGTTTAAATATACTTTATATGCATTTAAGTATGCATTCAATAAACCTTTTATTAAAACACTATAAGAGCTTTTTAAAGTATCTGCTGGTATTAAATATGTTTTTTCCATATTCTTCAGCTTTGATGTAACATCATCTTTATTAAAGTAATTATTTACTAGTTCATCTATCTTATCTTCTTGAAAATCTACGCTTAAAACGTCATTCATAAATGTTTTTAAATTACTTTCAAATAAAGTTTTTGCTGGAGTTGTATCAATACTTATAGAACTTTCTATTTCACTTATCGCCGATTTTGTTTTATTTTCAATTGCTGAAGAATCAATTTTGCCGCCAAAAGCATTTTTTAGTTTTTCTTCATCCACTTTAACCAAATCTTCAAATGAGAAAGCATACTTGTTGTTTTCTTTATCAAAACGATTTCCGGAAAAAACATCAATTTCGGAATTTTTTAATTGTTTTTTTACAATATCGGTGTCTTTTGTTTGATTGATAATGTAATCTATTAAAGCATTAGTATAAACAACTCCTGGGTTAAGAGAAGAAGATGTCACGCCATCTTTTGCACTTACAACACCAACTATTTTTAATTTTGTTGCTTTTTCATATACTTTTTTCATGAATGATTCATCTTTAGACATATCTTCATACACATCATACTTTTTATTGTATTTATATGTATCGGTTGGAAGAACTAATCTTAAATCAACTCCCATTAGATCTTCATAAGAAAACTTTAATGGGTCATGTTTAATGTCAACTTCTTCGCCACTCATGATAGAATTAACCATCTTAGATAATTCACTTGTATCTCTTAAACCTAAAGAATACACTAACAAATCAGATATAGTGTTTTTCTCTGATAAAACGATTACCATTTCATCGTATGCTGTTGGCCAATGTCCAGAGAGAAGATCATAATCCTTAGTTAACTCACTTATATCATCTACCATACTAGAATAAACACTTGCCATAGATGAGTACGATGACATTAATGCATTACCTCCCATCATCGATGTAAATAAATTACTAGGATTCACTTTAGAAAGTTTTTTAGTTGCATCAATTGTATAAATATTAGGATCAACACTATAGGAATATTGAATGTTAGCAACATCATCTTTTATTTCGTTCATATTTTTTTCTAAATAGGATTTAAAGCTTTTTAGATCATTTGTGCTTACACTTGATAACATATTTGTTATATATTGTTCTTCAGTTACTTCGTCAGTTGACTCGCTACTTTTTTCACCACTTCTCATCGATAAAAGAATACTTGTAATATCGGATGATTCTTGCATAATAGTAAGTGGATATGAAGTTAAGGTATCTTCCTGTATAGAATCAACATAATTTTGAAATCCCGTAGACACAGCTAGAATTAGGGCAATACCGATTATACCGATTGAACCAGCAATGGATACAAGTATAGTTCTTCCCTTTTTAGTCATTAAGTTATTAAAAGAAAGTGTTAAAGCTGTAAGAAAAGACATTTTAGTTTTTTTTAATGTTCGGCTATCTTTTTTCTCTTTCTTGTAATCATATGGATTTGTATCACTTAAAAGCTTACCATCTTTAATATTAATAATTCTACTTGAATAGTTTTGGGCTAAATCTGGATTATGAGTAACCATAATAACTAGTTTATCCTTAGAAATACTTTTTAGTAATTCCATTATTTGAACAGAAGTATCAGAATCAAGTGCTCCCGTTGGTTCATCAGCTAGAATAATATCTGGATCATTAACAAGTGCACGTGCTATAGCAACTCTTTGCATTTGACCACCGGATAATTGATTAGGTTTTTTATTAATATGTTTAGATAACCCAACATCATCAAGTGCTTTAATAGCCTTTTCTCTTATAACTTTTTTTGATACACCAGATAAAGTTAAAGCAAGCTCAACATTCTTTAAAACTGTTTGATGAGTAATTAAATTATAGCTTTGAAAAACAAAACCAACTTTATGATTACGATATGTATCCCAGTCACGATCATTATATTTTTTAGTACTAACACCGTTTATAATTAAATCTCCTGAGGTATACTTATCAAGACCTCCTATTATATTAAGAAGAGTTGTTTTACCGCTTCCGCTTGGCCCTAAAATAGATACAAATTCAGATTTTCTAAAATTTATACTTACTTTATCTAAAGCTTTTTGTTCAAGATCATATGTCTTATAAATTTTTGTAATATTTTTTATTTCTAACATGAATCCACCAAATTTCTAAAATCAATATTATTATACACTTTTTTTGCATAATAAAGAATATGTTTTTTAAAATAAAAAAGACTTATGAAAGCCTTTCTTTAACAAGCGCTGATACTTTACTCATATCGGCATTACCATTTGTTTTTTCTTTTACTAAAGAAATTATTTTCCCCATTGATTTGATATCTGGATTTTCAAAAGTTTCTATAACTTCGTCTATTATCTTTTCGACCTCTTCATCACTTAACATGGCTGGCAAATAAGATTCAAGTATTGCAACTTCATGCTTTAAATCTTGAACAGTATCTGTTTTACCAAATCTCTCATACTCTTGAATTGATGAATTTCTTTTTTTTACTTCTCTTCTAATGACTGCTAAAGTTTCTTCGTCAGTTAAATCATGGCCAATATTTATTTGTTCCATTTGAAGAGCACTTTTAAGCATTCTAAGAACTCCTAATTTAAATTTATCTTGTTCTTTCATACTTGCAAGCAAGTCGCTTTTAACTTTATCAAACATGTTTTATTCTCCTTTAAATTAAAAAGAGGATTTATCCTCTTCTGTTTCTTTTACGTGAATTTTTAATCATTTCTTTTTTTGCTTCACGTTTTCTAACTCCTGGTTTGTCATAATGTTTATGTTTTTTAAGTTCAGAAGGGACACCACTCTTTGCCACTTTAAGTTTGAATCTTTTTAATGCTGAATTAATATCACCATTTTTAACATCAACCTTTGTCATTTGCTTCCCTCCTCTCAATTTCACTAGTATTATAATACACTTTTTAAATTAGTGCAATAAATTTTCTAAAAAATATCACGAATTTAGGTAAAAAAAAGATGAGTTAATTATTTATTGTCCTCATCTTTGTTTAATTCATATTGTTTTGTATTCATAAGATCATTTAAGGCTTCATCGATGTCGATGGTTGCATCTTTATCTTTGGAAAAATTTTCACCGATTATTTCTTCTTCGATATTAGTTTCATCAACTATTTCGTCATTGTTTTCTTCATTTTCCTTGCTTTCTTCTAATTCAGAATTTTTATCATTTACTTCTTCTATCTTTTTTGGTAATTTCGTTTTTTTCTTTCTAAATAATAAAATTCCAGAGATAGCAATAATTGCAAGACCAATTACTACAAGAACTATTATTAAAACTATTTTATTCTTTTTGGATTTATCGTTCTTTTTATCTTCTACTATTTCATCATGTACTCTTTTTCCATTATCATCAAATTTATATGTTCCATCTTCAATTTTTTTAGCTTCATCTGGATATTGTAATTCAAAATCAGTAAACGATAATGTAGTTTCAATGCCATCTCCATTTGTAAATGTTACCTTATTATTTAAATATGCGGTTACATCAATATCATCATCACTTAATCTAGTAATAATTAATTTATATGTTTTAGCATCATCACCTAAAACATTTGTAACAACTAGATTTATAATATTTTCTCCAACTTTTAGTTCGGTTACATCATCTACAATTACTTTAGCATTTGAGTCAACTGGAGTAAATTCAATCAAACCAGCAGTTGAGGATATTTTATTTGGAACTGTTATTTTATACTCATAGTTATTAGCTACAAAAGCAGGTTCCATTGTATAAATTCCAACACTCAACTTAGAAAGATTTGGGCTGTTATAAGCGCTTTCACCACGTATTGTTTTAAAAGTATAAACATTTGTTGTTTTACCACTTTCACTTTTTACAGTAATTCGAATATCATTATCACCTTGATTTAAAGTGATAGTCGATGTTTTTCCTGTAGAAGAACTTCTACTTTTACCGCCTTCATAAGATATTTCACAGGAACCGTCGTTACATTCTGCTGAAAATTTAATCGAATTTATTGTATCAGCTATATCAAATATTGTATATTCAAATACATCTTTATTAAATGTCGGATTCATACTTCCTTGTGAAATAGTTACACTTTTTAATGTGGCATCATCACTTTTTGGTTTTTTGCCATTTACAATATATACTTTAGAAAAAGTTTCTTGACTTCCATCATTTATTTTATATGTTACAGTTACATTAACATTATCATACTTAACTTCACTTGAGTTGGTTAATACTACATTACCAATTTGAGTGCTTGTATTCATTGGAAATTTGGAAACGTTTTGATCGTTTGGATAACTGACCATTACACTTTTTCCACTTTTGTTGGAAGTTACACCAACACCATTTATTTCAAAACCACAATCAACCGCATCAACGTTCGTTTGGCAACTTAAAGTTACGGATTCTACTGCTTGAGAATCACTTTTAACACTTATTGGTATACGTGTTTCTGCTACCGCTGCTGAAGATGTACCAAAATCTAAGGATGAAGCATGAGCAATCATTGGAAGTGCACTACCGATTATAAATCCTCCATAAATCACTCTTTTAAAAAATTTATTCATATTTTTCCCTACTTTTCTATTCTTAATTATTGTATTTTGATTATAGCAAATATAAATTGTTTTATCAATATCAAATAAGTTTGAGTAAAATCTCATTCATAACATAAATCATATTTGGATTAACAAACAAATAGCCATTTTTATATATAAGTTCGCCTTTATTTATGAGTTCTTGTACTGGGTATGCATCTTGAATATTAACGTTATATTTATTAAAAAACTCATCAACATTTATACCTTCTAATTTTCTAAGACCCAACATAATTTCATTATCCATTTGATCTTTATGAGTAAGAAGATTTTCTTCTAAACGATAATTTCCTTTAATATATTCATGAATACTTCTAGTATTAGTATATCTAAATCCATCTTTATACCCACTTGCACCAAGACCAAAACCATAATATTCACCATTATTCCAATAGTTTAAATTGTGAATTGATTTATAACCAGGTTTTGCAAAATTGCTAACTTCATAGTGATCATATCCCGACTTTTTAAGTTGTTTGCATATAGTATTATACATTTTAAAATCTAATTCTTCGTTTATGTATTCTTCACCATTTATTTTCATTTTAGTATGTTCTTCAATTATTAAAGAATAAGTTGAAATATGAGTTGGGCTAAGCTTTAGCAGTTTATTTATGTCTTTTTTTAATACGTTTAGTTTTTCTCCTGGTATTGCATACATTAAATCAAGATTGATATTTGTAAGTCCTCTAAGTCTCATCTTTTTTAACTTTTCTTCAATATCACTATATTCACATTCTCTTTCAAGTATGTTTAAGTTGTTAGAATCAAAAGATTCGATGCCAATACTTACACGATTTATTCCATATTCAATAATATCATCTAAAAACTCATCATCAATATCTCTTGGATTTACTTCAATTGTGTATTCACAGTCAGGATCTCGGTTAAATATTTCTAACGTTCTAAGCAATCTTATTCTTTCTTTTCTGGATAAACATGATGGAGTCCCTCCTCCGATGTATAAAGATTTTATTCTTTCTCCATCATAACTGCTTTCTATTTCTTTTCTTAAGGCTTCCAAATAATCGCTTACAAAAGAATCTATTTTTAATACTTTTGGAAAATCACAATAAGAACATATATGATTGCAAAAAGGAATATGTACATATACGGCTTCCATATCATCACCTACACTAAAATTTTATACTAAAACTCAATAAAAAACAAGAATATTGTATTATTCTTGTTGCAGACTGTTGACAAATAGGTAAAAATTTTACTTATTTGTCTTTTTTTTGTAAAAA
>ERZ1673743.678-NODE-678-length-47303-cov-8.671330_pt1 | contig 47303 bp, 44 predicted proteins | sample MGYA00580197_ERZ1673743 | MGnify/ENA primary metagenome ERZ1673743 (study PRJEB41218, sample SAMN15661795) | gut metagenome | host: Homo sapiens | place: Canada: London | collected 2015-08-20/2019-03-30 | study: EMG produced TPA metagenomics assembly of...
AGAAGGAGCTGTTTGCAAAGGTGCGCTCCGGTCAGGTGCGTGTGCTCATGGGCAGCACCTTCAAAATGGGCGCTGGCATGAACGTGCAGGACAGGCTCGTGGCGCTCCACGACCTCGACTGCCCGTGGCGGCCGGGCGATCTGGAGCAGCGCAGCGGGCGCATCATCCGTCAGGGCAACCGCAACAAGGAGGTTCATATTTACCGTTACGTCACGGAATCCACCTTCGACGCCTACCTCTGGCAGACGGTAGAAAATAAGCAGAAGTTCATATCCCAGATCATGACCTCAAAATCCCCTGTTCGCTCCTGCGAGGACGTGGACGAGACCGCCCTTTCCTATGCGGAGATCAAGGCACTGTGCGCCGGAGACAAAAGAATTAAAGAGAAGATGGACTTGGATGTGGATGTTGCCCGCCTGAAGCTCATGAAGGCCAGCCATCAGAGCCAGCAGTTCCGTCTGGAGGACAACCTGCTCAGGCATTTCCCCGAACAGATCCGGCAGAACGAGAGCTTCGTGGAGGGCTTCACCGCCGATATGCAGACGCTCGCCGGGCATCCGCACCCTGTGGACGGCTTTGCGGGCATGGAGGTCAAGGGCGACCTTCTCACCGACAAGGACAACGCGGGCGCTGCCATTCTGGAAGCCTTCAAGGACGCAAAGGGCATGGAGCCCGTTCCCATCGGCAGCTATCGCGGCTTTGCCATGTCCCTGACCGTGGAGGACTTCGGGCGGGACTTTATTCTCACCCTCAAGGGCAAAATGAACCACCGCGTGACGCTGGGCAAGGACGCGCGGGGCAACCTCACCCGCATTGACAACGCCCTGAACGCCATGCCGGACAGATTGCAGAATGTCAGAAACACGCTGGACGCGCTCACCGCGCAGATGGAGACGGCAAAGGCGGAGCTGGGCAAGCCCTTCCCCCAGGAGGATGAGCTGCGGACAAAATCCGCGCGGCTTGCGGAGCTGAACGCCGAGCTGAACATCGACGACCGCACGCCCATGGAGCAGACGGCGGAGGACGCGCCCGCCGTGCAGAGCGCAAAGGCGGAGCGTCCCTCCGTGCTGGCAAAGCTGAAAGCGCCGCTGTCCCAGCCCTGCGCCGAGGACAAAATCAGGCACAGGAACAAGGAAGAACGATAAAAAACAGCGGCTCCGGCGAAGAACGGATTTTGTCGGAGCCGCTTCACTACAGCTTAATGAAAGGAAGGATGCACCAATATGAAGGATATTCCCGTTTACAGATTTCCCGCCGAGCACGCCCGTGAAAACGGCGAGCTGGAGCTTTACCGTGCCTCCAACAAGGCCAGCGCCGCCTGCAAGGAGGCTATTGAGAAGGCGATCTCCGAGCATTATTGCGATAATGTCCTGCACAGGGAAGCCGTCGCGCAGGTGGCGGAGCAGTTCGGGCACGAGCGTATTTTATATGTGCTGGCGATTACCATCCGGCAGAAGGATTGGGATGGGCGGTTCTCTGCGGACAACAAACAATGGGCAAAGACCGTTCCCGTTTCGGAGAACCCCGACGCATGGGGGACGGATCGGAACTGCTATCTGGCGGTGAACAGCCACAGCGGGCTGGTTGATCTGTTTACCAAGCTGGCGCGGGAGGACGCAAGGGCGCATGAGCGCAGGCCCTCGGTGCTCGGCAGACTGAAAAACAGACCGCCCGAAGCGGCGGCGGAGGCCGTCAAAAAGACAAAGGAGCCGTCCCTGTGAGCGCGCAGTTCATGCGCCGGAACATCCGCATCTCCGTTCGCCTGACGGAGGAGGAGCACCGGCTGCTGAAGGAAAAGATGGCGCGGATCGGCGTTACCAATCAGGAGGCGTTCCTGCGGAAGATGGCGCTGGACGGGCTGGTGATCAAGTTAGAGCTGCCTGAGCTGAAGCAGATGATCTCGCTTCTGCGCTACACGAGCAACAACATCAATCAGATCGCCAGGCGGCTCAACGAGAGCGGCAGAGCCTACGACACCGACCTTGCGGAGATTCTGGAAAAGCAGAAGCAGCTATGGGGACTTGCCAACAAAATTCTTATGAAGCTGTCCACCATTCAGTGAGCAGGCAGAAATATACGATAAGCCCATGCTGCCGGCATCCTTGTTTTAGGGCAGCTCTTTCTGTATAATGAAATCAAAAAGGACGGAAAACGACTATGAAATTCATTTTGAAACTGCTGCTTGCGCCCCTTATGCTGGTTTTGTGGATCGTGGAATGGGCGCTCACGCTGGCGCTCAAGGCTTCCGCCGTGGTCTGCGTTATCGCCTCCGCACTGTTTCTGCTTTCAGGCTTCTTTTACTTTGTGGACGGCAACGTGCAGAACGGCTGCATCTGTCTGGGCATTGCGTTTCTGCTCTCCCCCTACGGACTGCACTATTTGGCGGTGAAGCTCACAGCGCGGTTTATCGGTATGAGAATGCTGCTCAAGGAGCGAATCTACGGATAAACGGAATATGCGGAATGTGAAAAGGCGCAGGCTCCCTCCTGCGTCTTTTTCCATGGAGGGAATATGGCGACCACACGAATCATACCCATGCACTTAAACAAGGGCAAGACGCTGGCGCAGTGCCTTGCCGACCGGACGGAGTACGGCATGAACCCGGACAAAACCGAGGGAGGCACGCTGATCTCCGCGTTCGCCTGCGAGCCGGAGACCGCCGTTTCCGAATTTGCCCTGTCCAAGCGGGAGTACCGGGAGCTGACCGGACGGGTGCAGGAAAGCGACGTCATCGCCTATCAGGTACGGCAGTCCTTTAAGCCGGGAGAGGTTACGCCGGAGGAGGCCAACCGCATCGGCTACGAATTTGCCAAGCGCTTCCTAAAGGGCCGGCACGCTTTTCTCGTCTGCACCCACACCGACAAAAAGCACATTCACAACCACATCTACTGGAACTCCACGGCGCTGGACTGTACACGGAAGTTCAAGAACTTCATCGGCAGCTACCGCGCCGTCCGCAGGCTGTCCGACCTGATCTGCGCCGAGCACCGGCTGTCTGTTATAGAGAATCCGCAGAGGCACGGTCTGAGCTACAACAAGTGGCTGGGCGGTCACGACAAGCTCTCCAACCGCGATCTTCTGCGCATGGCGATAGACGCGGCGCTTGAAAAGCAGCCCCAGGATTTCGACGCGCTGCTGGCGCTTTTGAAGGATTCCGGCTATTCCGTCGCCCGAAAGGGCAGGCTGTCGCTGCGGCACGAAAACCAGAAACAGAGCATCCGCCTGGAGTCCCTGGGCGAGGGATATTCCGAACAGGAGCTGCGCGCCGTCCTTGCGGGAAGCAGGACGCACAAGCCCTTTGTCAGGAAAAAATATCCGAAGCGCAGGGAGCGCGCCACGCTGATTGCCGACATTGAGGCGAAGCTCAACGCAGGAAAAGGATACCGCTACGACCAGGCGATGAAGGTGGTAAAGCTCAAGCAGATGGCAAAGACGCTGATATATCTGGAGGAAAAGGGCTTTGCCGATTTCGACGCACTTGTCAATGCCGCCGCCGATGCGGAGAAGCGGTTCTATGCTTTGAAGGCGGCCATAAAGACGGCGGAAGCTCGTATGAGCGAGATACAGACCCTGCGGACGCACATCATGAACTATTCCAGAACCCGCAGCGTTTACACCGGCTACCGCAAGGCGGGGTACTCGAAAAAATACCTTGCGGAGCATGAGGGGGATATCCTCATCCACAAGGCGGCGAAGAAAGCCTTTGATGCGTTCGGCCTGAAAAAGCTGCCCACGGTCAGGAGCCTGAACGAGGAATTTGCAAGGCTGCTGGCAGAGAAAAAGGCGGCCTACGCCGAGTACCACCGGGCGCAGGAGCGGATGCGGGAGCTGCTGATCCACAAGGCGAACGCCGCCTGTCTGCTGGGGCTGGACGAACAGAACCGGCAGACCACCGAGCGGCAGCGCGAGGAAAAATAGCGATGGCACATCGCGCAGCCACAGATGAAATCTGTGTTACAGGGGGTATGGGGAACGCCCCATCAAGCAAAAGGCGGGGACTCGTTAGAGTCTCCGCCTGCTGTCTTTTGGCTCCAAAAGACCTTGCTTGCCATTTCTGGACTCAAGTGCAATTTGGGGAGCTGACGAAATATATTTCTAGCTGATTCTTTTTTGGAGCGAAAAGTATGGTATAATGAGCAAGCAGTAGCGATGAGCAAAACGCACATGTGCACATGTTTTTGGGGTTTACTCATGGCTACAGAACCAAAGAAAGGGGGTGACAATATGAATAACATGTTCGCGAATTTAGAAGAATTGGAAATCATGGAGGTTTCGGAGGCTTCTCTTCTGGGTGAAACCGCTGCTACTAGCGGTTCCAGTTCCTGTGGTAGCTGCTCTACCTGTGGCTCCACTTCTTGCATCAGCTGTGGGTCTGGTGCTGTCAGCATCAGCACTTAAACTGCATTTCCAAAAACGTTTTTTGGAGCCATGCAGAGCGCGTCTGTTAGTGCAATCGCAACAAGCAAAGGCTTGCAACCTTTTATGTAAAGGAGCCTGCACCTCTCAGCTTGGCAATGCGTAGTGCAATAACTATTTTCGAATACTGCGGGGGCAATCAGCTCTAGTTGCCCCCGTCGTGATATTTTATGAAAGGTGATGAGTGATATGTGTGTCATTAGAGTCGATGACCTGTCAAAAAAATATGGCGAGAAGATCGTCCTGCAAAATGTTAATTTTCAGATTCCCCGTGGCGAAACGGTTGCTGTCGTTGGACCTAACGGAACGGGTAAAACCACGTTGCTGGAGATTTTGATGACCCTTCGCAAATGTGATAGCGGCACAGTGGAAATTCTGGGACATAGCCTCAAGGAACAGAAAAATGTGGATGCAATCCGTGCCAAAATCGGTGTTATGCTCCAAGAAGGTGGCATGTATAGCTTCATCAAGCTGAAGGAAGCGCTGGATTTGTTCGCCTCCTTCTATGATGTAGGCAAGGAAAAAATACGGCATTTGATAGAATTCTTTGAGCTTGAACCCTATCTGAACACCAAGTATGCAAAGTTGTCTAGTGGCTGGAAGCAGCGTTTTCTCTTGGCAATTGCATTCCTTCATGACCCTGATTTACTGTTTTTGGATGAACCTACAACGGGATTAGATCCTAAAGCAACACAACTGGTATGGAAAAAAATTAAAAGCGGAAATGAGAATAAAACGATTCTTGTATCGACTCACTCCATGGAAGAGGTAGATAAATTCTGTGACCGCGTAATCGTTTTGAATCGGGGTGGAATTATAGCCAACGATTCTCCAGCGAATATCAAAAATCAGCTGGGAGTATCGTTCTTTACAGAAGCATACTTTATGTTGATCAAGGAGGAATCGTAAAATGAGAGTTTCATACAAGAGTCTTTGGAAGCAGTTTTGGTATGATTTGGTTATTTTTTTTCGGGAACCGTTCTTTGCCCTGCCGATTTTGTTGCTTCCCGGTATTTTTTTTATCGTCTACGCTGGTTCCATTGCGAAAAACCAAAGCGATTTATCCGGCTTTGCGCAGTACATCCCGATGTACATGATTCTGATATGCTTTCTTACGGTCTTTTTTAATATCGGGACTCAATATGTTACGGATAAGCAAAGCGGAATTTTCAAGCGGATACTGCTTTCGCCGATCAGCTTGTTTAATCTGGTTTTGACCTATTCCCTCCGCGGACTGTTTGTATCCATTCTTGGCTATTTTGAAATGCTCGCTATCGCGGTCTTTGTTTTCAACATTCCGCTTGGGGAAAATATGCTTCTGTTCTTTCTGTCCTTTATAGTCATCGTGATGATTATGATGCTGCTGAGCTTGACGCTGCATGGTTTTTTTAAGAACAGCCGCCAAGCGATGCCTTTTACTATTATCGGATTCCAGTACGTGTTGTTTGCATCAGGGATGATTATGCCCGTGGAGAATATGGCAAAATTCATGCAAGTCCTTGTGTACATAAATCCCATATACCACATGAATCAGGTATTGATAAACGTGTGGTTCATGGAGCGACCCCAACTTGTGAATCTCTTGGCTTTGCTTGGCTGGATCTTGGTGTGCATTGTGCTAATTCGTATCCAGAAGGGTTTTGCCGTAGATAAGTAATAGATGTGGAACGTTAATGTGAAAAAAGTAATATTTCCCTACTGCTTGGAGCGGAGCACCAACGTAACAAAAGAACACCTGCAAAAAATAGAGTGTATGGATTTGATAGCATCTATAGATATGTATGAGCAGGCTGTGGAGGAACTGAATGTTCTGTCGAGTTTGTGCGTCAATGCCTTGGAGCAGGCATACAGCAAACAACAGAATCCAGACATTCTTAAAACTAAAAGGAAAATTTCTGCGCAAAAACCAACCTCTGGCGTTGTGCATCTAAGTGTCAATGAAAAGGTCTTGATACAACGGTACAACGCGCAGCTGGAAAAAACGCTTGCGTGCAGGGAATCATATCGTGAACTGTATTCCAGCTGCCTGAATCGTAACCGCTGTTATGTGCGAGCTGTCGTTGCAGAAAACGCAGACATTCTGCGCACACTGCCTTTAATAAACAAGGATTTTATCTATAAACTAGACAAATATATGTCTATTCCAGTGGATAAGCATACAGCTAAAATCCGAAAACTGGACCATCAGATGATTCGCCTTTTTACACGAGCCATAACAAAAACGAGCCCCTTCAGCTTTCTGACATCGGTCTGCTTGTATCCCCTTCAGCAGACTCAGACTGAAAGATATACGTCCGAGGAGCGAACTTCTCTTTGCGAGATAAACAATTATATCCTGAAAGCTATATATAGCTTTATCGTTCAAAGGGAGCATTTCGCCAAACAAATCGAATATCGACTAACTGCCCACAAAGAATATGCGGATAGGTATGTTTTTCTTTACCAGAGAGACTACGAAAAGGGCAAAGTTTATAAAACAGTAGATGCTACAGTCAGCGTGAAGAAAAGCCCCATTATAGATTTGGTGGTTAGCCATTTCAACGGAAGTGTATTCCATTATGAGGATTTGCTGAACTTTTTTGTGGAGCATGGAGCGTACGCGCAGCAAGCTGCCGGAATAATCTACAAGAATTTTATCCTTGGAAACCTCATAGTTCCCTGTACGGGCATTGATGATACACACGAGAATATCTATGCGGATTTCTATGAGAAGACGGGAAAGCTGAAGGATGATGAGGATGGTCGTTTGCAGAGTGTATTGGAGCGGGTGCGTGCCTATGAGCAGTGCGTTTCCCGGTTTGTACATGCAGATTGGCGGATGCGATTCCAGCTTGTTCAGAAGCAGGATTCCCTGCTGGGTGAAATTGAGACGCTCCTTGATAAACAGTTTGCACACAATATTCTTTTATATGAGGATTCCATGTATGCTAAACCAAAGAATCCGATTTCTGCGCAGGAATGGGATAGCTATGAGTGGGAAAAACTCCAGCTGTTTTTCAGTTGTTTAGACCAAAGCGCATTGACCTATTTGCTATTCAGTGAAATGTTCGCAGAACAATTTGGTGAAAAGCAGATTCAGGCGAATGATTTGGATGTATATAAACTGTTTGTTGAGGCGGCATCTCGATTAACAGACATATGGAAGGATAACTTTAGCCAGATTTCTTTTGAGACCAGTGATAAGATACGTCGTATCACTGAGATTAAACAAGCTTTTTTTGATGTCATCTGTCGGTGTAAGGAAGAACGAGAGCCGCAGAACCTGAAAGCGTGGATTGATGAAATAGTAGAGAACAATGCTGATTTGTTCTTCCATGAAATTGATTCTGCAACGGTTTTCTTTCAAAAATCGGACTCAGGTGAATTAATTTTCAATAAGGTTTATAAAGGACAACTGCTGTTCTTTACAAGATTTTTAAAGTTGTTCTCTGCTAACGATGCTAAAATACAGGAATATTGCCGTCATGCTTTCGGTTCCAATCCCTTGGAGATTACGGAGAGCTTCGGCTTTAATGCTAACGTGCATCAGCGGATATTTAAGCATCGACTGGTGTTGGATCTCACAGAGCGTAACGATGCGTCCAATGGCGATATCCCTATTGAAGAATGCTTCTTCTATTATGATGCAGAAAAGAAATTGGTCAAGCTGATGCATAAGGATTTTGGGGAAATTAATGGTGTTTTCCTTGGCAGCCTTGCGCAAAACCTCATGCCCATTTCTCTTCGCACGATTAACGGAATGCAGCCCAGTACCCGTTTTGATCCCACCTTCATGAATCTATGGAATGCCGCCAAGAAAGAGACCCTGATAGCTGACCATATTCCCAGAATACAATATGGAGGGATTGTGTTTTTAAGAGAGCAGTATTTGATTAACAGCAGCTACAACTTGAGTAGGCCGGTTGAGGAACTGTATATGGAGATTTTGCGAGACTTCCGGGCAGCGGGATTGCCTATGAAATTTTTTATTCGTCCGTATATTAATGGCGCTGATTTTGACTTTTATAATATGGGGCGTACTTCTCTGAAACCACAGTATATCGACCTATCCAGTCCTCTGCTATTTCAGGAGTTCTTACGGGAAATGGGAACACAGGCGCAATTTTTGATAGAGGAGCAATATCCAGATAATCTTGAGGACGACTATGTATGTGAGTACCAAATAGAATCTACTATCTATGCTTCGTGAGTGAAAACTGCGCAAAGTAACTATTATTCGATTTTAGGAAAGAAGTATAATGTAATATGATTGACTTAAAGTGCTTTAGGAAAACTAATGTTTATTTTTATGGAAATGAAGCGGAAAAGCGGGCGTTCTATATTGCCTGTGTCTGTCCTTTTTTTGAAAAACATAAAAAGGGACGATTTTTCGCAATTAGAGAATGGAACGGCGGACCCAATGTAGAGGTAGTCTACTATGGAGAGAAAATCGACAAGAAAGCTCTACGGGATGCAATCGCGGAATACTGCAAAAAAAACGACCTAAGTTGGAGTACAGAACAAATTGAGGAGAATCTACGTAGCTACAAAAAGAATCAAGAGAATCTGCTGAAAATTGAAAAAAAGAATAAGGTTGATATTTTAGCCAAAAACCATCTGCGCGTTTGCGACAGGCAGATAGATATTCAATACTATAAGCGAGTATACAATTCATCTGACCATGTAAAGCTCCATTTCGAAAGCCGGTGCTTACTCCAGCCTCTTCTGGAGGAGGCATTGGTAAAAATCCACAGTAAGCAGGATATGAACCTGCTTGTGATGAAACTGTATTGTATGACAATGCGGCTTTTTGAACATGGAGAAAAATTCGCAAGCCTTATGTTTGTTTCAAATATAGCTGGAGTTTTTGCCTTGGCTAAACAGTATGGCAAGGAAGATGCTTTCCGAAATTATTTTGAAAGTGAATATAAAAAATATCCTATGGGAGAATTTGAACAGGTGGAGTTGGATGGATCGCTATTGGATCGATTTTCAGTAGCTTGGACGCAGATTTATAACGATTGCATAGCTTTGGTAGATGAGGATTTACTATCGGAAAAAGGCTATTACCGTCTTGAGGACCAGGTGCAACAGGCGCGTGCCAATATGCATGGGCTGGAGAGCGAGTTTCACCAAACACTTATTCGGGACGAGCATCTGAATGAGATGGTAAGCAGTAGGACACATCTGGTATTTCGCTCTATTGTAAATATCCTCTATAATTTAATGCCGTCTTTGAATCTTTCTTTTTTAGATAAACAATTCTGCTGCTATGCTGTTGTCCGATATATCATGGAAAAGTATGATACGGACTGGAAGCACATTATGGAAGAGAGGGTGATTTAACTTGAAACTCATATATGCCCAAAATTGTGACATCTATTATGATTCACCTCAGGAGCGAATTATTTTTGCCAAGCGTGGGACGATTTTTGCACTAAAAAAGCCAAGAGCAGCCATGGATATTCTGAAAGAGATTATCTGCTTGTGTATGAATGGCTGTGATATTGAGGCGATCTTCCGAGATTTTCCTTCGGAAAAGCGACGAGAATATTTACAATATACCAAGTTGCTATGGGAGAATCACATTTTGGTAGAGATGCTGCCTGAACATCAGTGTTTAGATGCAGGATTGCTAGGCTTGATTTTAGGTAATTTTGACGGGAACCCAGAGTTGATTAGATTTTGGCTCAAAACCCCCATATATTGTGCTGGAGTGCCTGAAGTTATGGATACATGGCAAGGCTATGGTCTGTCCTGTGCAGAATATGTACCGGACATTGCGCGACAGGAGCCTTGCCTTTATGTGGGCAAATATTCTGAGGCACAGTGTCAGCAGCTTCTGCATGGAAAGAATCTCATGATTCTCTTCCGGGAACATGGGGGAACCAGTTATTTGCTGTTCATAGACCACTATGATCGTGATATTTATGGTCGATTCGCCTCATTTTTTTGGAAGGAAAATGACTCATTTTATGCACGGTCAGGGATTCTTCCATTGCAAATGTTTCTCCATTTTTCCAACTGCTTTACAGGAAATAATAATCAAAAACTTCTGTGTGTAGCGGCGGATGCTACGATTCATAGCTTTAACATAGAAAAATTGGAGAAGGAAAGCACGACCTATTTTAATCGGGAGCAAATCCCTTATGTGGATAAGCAGAGAGCACTTATCCAAATTGAAAAACTGGCAGAGACTTCGCCATATTTGTTTCAGGGATGCAATATCGGAAATGAGCAGAACTGTCAAAGTCCAATATGTTGTTATCGGATTAATTTCGGCTTCGACCTTGGCAGTGGTAGCTATACGGGTTACCACGAACGGTACGAGGAGGCGGCTAGTCTTGCGTTTTTGCAGGGTCTTGAAAAAATGCTCAATAGAGAGAGCGCAGGACAATGGCGCTGCGGAACAAGCCGAGAGGACTATTATGCCAGAGGCTATATCTCTCTTTTAGAGCCATCTTACAGCTGTTTTGAAATCGAAAATCCTGATCCCGAAATTGCTCAGCGTTTAGCATATCTGGAAATTGTACAGAGAAGCAAACTTCACCTATATTTCAGCAACTCAGCTGTGGTAGGGATAGGTGCAGTTCTGATTTGTGATGAGACGGGATACATTCTATGGGAGGGACAAAACGGGTATCGTCTGCGTGAAGATGCCTTAAATGGGGTATATCGCTTGATTGGCCAACATCAAAATTCAGATGTGCTTCAACAACCACAGTTATTACTTCAAGAGAAATATACGCTTCAGCAGCCGCAGAATATTCTGCCGGAGGAATACAATGCGGAGCAAACCGTGCGCAGGCTACAGGAATATTTTGCGGCAAAAAACAAAATTGTGGATGAGAGAATTTGGGCTTATCAGGCGCAGATTCAGGAAACCGGAATGCATGTTGGCGAGTTCTACTTTGTGAGATAGGAGCAATTGTGTGAAATTTGAAGTAGTTCATACTTGGGCTGAGTATAATCTGATGAAAACGCTAGAGCATAGCATTCCGCTCATTGTAACAGCTTCGTATATTTTTGCAGGTCCTCTGGGAATGCCAGAGCCTAACTGCTTTATGTGCTTGCTGGACAATATGAAGGATAACGGAAGTTTCCTTTGTGATGTGATTAACTCTACATTGGAAGCTGGTTTGCCATGTGTATTGTCATCCTTGGAACAGGCCAGTTTGGAGGGATTGGACTGGGAAAAACATGGCATTGTATGGATGATCTCTCGCAGAGATTTTTCGGTGGAAGCGTTGCCGATTCACTGCCATCCGCTGCGTAATTGTACCAAGCAAGCGAAGAATGAAATCCCACCCATACCAAACATGCAAGCCAAAATGGATATGGATAAGCGCATAAAAAGTGGTAGAACAATATTTACTCCAGAGAATGATAGAAGGTTGATCCACAGGCACAGCGGCATTGGATTGCGGTTGTATCGAGACACTGACGACAAATATGTACCAATGTGCTTTGTGAAAAGCCATCTTTTAGGGTCGCATTATTACTCCTATGGAAGAGCCTTGGATTTGGCGAGCACAGAAATGTCTGCAAAGTTTGAGATGCTGGAGCGCTATGCCTCGGTTGTCCCTCATGGTATGCCGACTTTACATGGAAGTTACGCAGAGCTTATGGCACTGGGCTATCCGATGGTTTCACCTCGCACTTTGACATTAAATAAGGTGACCTTGGATGTAGAAAAGAGCTATGGTTTTGTTCGATATGCAGATCAGGATTCATATCGCTGGTGCCCAGTATATGAACTGGTAAGCGGTTCGTTACATTATCTACCCGAGCAAGTGTTGTATTATGATGCGCAGTTGGTTAGTAAGGAGCGCCGCTTTATTTATGAAACCTCCAATGGTTGCGCATTGGGAGGCAGTTACGAGGAAGCAATTGTCTATGCGCTGTATGAATTGGTTGAGCGAGATGCCTTTTTGATGCATTGGTATAATCGTGTAGCTCCGCCCTGCTTTAATATTGAAAGGATTCACAATCGGGCTTTGATAGCGCTTGTGCGTTATTTGACCTGTATTGGTTTTGAGATTCGCATGATGAATATTACCATGGAGACTGGAATTCCTGCGATATGGGTCGCCGCAATCGACCGCAATCATAAAGGTGGTGTAAAGTGCTACAATGCAGCCGGAGCGCATTTAAATCCAGAAAAAGCATTGGAGGCAGCTTTGGTAGAAATTGCAACATCAATCAGTGTTTACGATAGCATGGTGAGGAAAGGAAAACTAGATACCCGCCTGGCAGAGCTGCTGCATAAACCAGAGGCTGTGACCAATATGGAGGATCATGTTTACTTCTATGCTTTGGAAGGGAACTTCCCCTATATTAAACCATACTATGAAAATCGAGAGATTTTGGATTTTACGGAATACTTCTCTTCGTGGTATCAGACAGAAGATCATTCCAGTTCAATGGGGGGATTTTTGCAGCACTTTACAGCTCATCATCCTGAAATCTATGTGGCAAATATGGACAACTGCATCAATCAAGAACTGGGCTTATATTGCGTGAAGGCGATTGTTCCATCACTTTTAACCATGACTTTTGGTGTGCTCAATCAGCGACTAAATTTAGAAAGGATACAGAAAGGTGCGGTTCTTGCAGAAATTCGAAGCAGTGAAATCGCTGTTGAAGAGATTAATACAAACCCACATCCTTTCCCATAGGTGTGAATATGGAATTATTTGACAGACTTACAAGAGAACGTTACAACTACCCTAACCAATATTCTTCTGTGAAGTTTGTGGATTTTATGATGACAGACTTCAGCGATAGCGTGGAGTTTTCATTGCCAAAGGAAGCTGAACCAATTGGTGCGGTTGTGCGGGGCATATTTGGTTATACCAGATACGAACCGACCAATCCATATGTTTTTCATAAAGTGGTACCTTCTGCCAGAAATGTCCATACTAATGAAGCTTATCTTGTATGCTGCGGCAATATTTGCCGATACAATTGTAAAACAAACAGTTTTGAATTTGTTTGTTATGACGGACGGGAAGCGGATAGCTTTCGTTTGGTAGTGGTTGCAGAACTCTGGAGAATCATGAAATTTTATGGGGAGTTTGGTATGGTGCTTCCGCTGCTGGATGCGGGTCATATTTTAGCTCAGCTGAAAATGGATTTGGAACAGGTTGATATTACCCGGGGGCGTATAAGATATGGAGCGAAGGATGCGGAAGAATATGAAAGACTGGGGCTTTCGCCGCAATCACAGTTTATTAGCATGGAAATCGATTTCAGTGCAGACATACAGCTTCCGCATGTCCCGATTGTGGAGAGCAGTTGCTGGCGCGCTATAAATTACGACAAAGAAGTATCTTCTTATGAAATCTCCAGGTTATTTTTGCCCTATGAGGCTGGCTTTGCTGAAATGCCTCTGATATTTGACAATGAGGCCTTAGGACCATTCGTGAATTCTCAAGATCGGGAATCGGCTCATAACTTTATAGGTATTTGTAGCCTTGTGGAGCAAGTTTCACAGACGTGGATTTTAGAGTGCGCCTATCGCTTATGTAAAAACATACAGCACTATATGAACTACGCACCTGAATACAAAGTATATATTCTGTATCGAACTACAGAAGGGGAACGGCTACTTACGATTGAACGAGGAGTTGCTTCTCAGCCCCGGGAGTGGATTATAGATCGAAATAGACTGCTGCATGATGCGCAGCATATGATTGATATGGAAAGCATGCCTGTTGTGGTGTATGTATCCTACCACTATGATCGATCTCGATCAGAAAAAGAAAACATATACCGCGCCCATATTGGGGCATCGGAAATCATCCACTATATTTCTCTTGCAGGGACAGAGCGTGGTTTCTTTACACGGCCCATGCGCAATTTTGAGGATGCTTATCTGGAAAGTGCTTTGAAAGCATCTTTAGGGGAGCGCTTTATGTACAGCCTGATAATGGGAAAATCCAATACCAAGAACTATGTTTGGCGAATGCCGAAATAATGGGGGTGAAGCTATGGGATGGAAGGCGTTGCATTTATTTATTCATGATATAACATTTCACAACGTCTTTCTGGTGGAGTATTTGAAGCCGGAAATAGAGCGAATGGAACAAACTTCTTTGCTAAAACAGTTTTTTTACATAAGCTACTGGCAGGGTGGGAACCATATCCGCTTCCGTTACAAAAGTCATCGGCCCAAACAAGTTGAAGCTGAGGTAAAAGCGTGCTTTGCCTCCTTTCAATCTTGCTATAAGCCGGTTTATGTCTTGAGCAAAACAGCCTACTATGAGCTTTATTCTGACAACAAAGAACAAGTAGAGGATTTAACATGGGTCAACGATCGGACGGTTCAAGCAATGGAATATGAGCCGGAATTCCAAAGATATGGAGGTTCAAGCTGCATGGTGCATAATGAAGCTTTATTTTCAATCTCCTCCCGGTATGCACTTCAAATCCGCAAGGATGCCGGTTCAAATATGCTCCATCGTATTATTGGTGCCTTGGATATGTTTACCATTGCGTTGCGATGCCTACAAGATCCTATGGATTTTTTGACGCGCTATCGCACTTATTGGGCGGAGTTTGCACCATCTAAAAGCAGGATTGTTATGTCTGCAACGGAACTATCAGAGAAGTATAAAGAACGATACAAGAAATTGATACAGAATGGCTATGTGTTTTATTCCGAGTGGGAAAAAGCGCTTCAAAAAGAAATGAAGGAAATTTGCAGGATTCAGACCACATATTTCGATGCAGAGTCAGCCCGTGCTATGATTCTGTCATCGCAAATTCATATGACCAACAATCGTCTGGGGGTGTTTCCACAGATGGAAGCTTTTCTGGCAGAGGTGTTGTGTTTGTGCGGGGGTGATTAAATGGATTATATTTTTTGGGAATTTCGCGAAAAATCAGAAGAAAAGTCCGAAATCTTTGAACTTTATCATTTGAACTCGGAGCATACACCGCGAACGCAATGCTTCAATGCGCCTAAAATGAATTATACATTGCCAGAGCAAACGGAAGTGCCGAAACAGACCCTATGGACAGTTCCATTCCTATCGGACATTCCTGACAGTGGTTTTTCTTTAAAGCAGGCGCTTATGCAGCGGAGAACATCATGGAATTTCTCTGCAGATCCTCTGACAGATCAGGAGTTGGAGACTTATATAGCCTACTGCTTCGGTATTAACAATAAAAAAGAGAATCTAAAGACCTATCCCTCTGGGGGGCGGTTGTACCCTGTTGAGATTTATTTTATTCCGACTAAACGACTCCTCGGAAAAAACAAGATTTTCGAAGGAGATTATAGCCTGCGATATAATGTTCATACTCGCGGCTTAGAATTGCAAAGTCGAATGGTTACAGAATGGGTTGATACTCTGATTTCCGCAACAGATATTGGAAGTATGTCTTTTGAACAAGCACAATTCATTGTGTGTTTGGTTGGCGACCCTACTATTATGAAGAAAAAATATCATGCACTGACCTATCGCTTAATGCATAATGAATGTGGGCACATTGGTCAGAATATGATGTTGGTGGCACCGTTGATGGGACTTCATATCGTTCCTTTAGGTGGATTTTTTGAAGAAAGAATTCGTAGTGTCTTGGAGATTCAGGACACCCAGAAACGAATTTTATATGTCTTGGCTGTTGGATAGGAGAATCATATGGAAGAAAAAACTGTTATTAAGCTTAAAGAAGACTATGTGTTTTTTCAAGACGGAGTCTTTGTATGCCTCTATGAAAAGCATACCAAGAAGGTTGTTTTGAAAATGAAAACGGGAGAGGGTGCCTATACAGAAGATGTAAAAAGCGACCTCAGCAGACCTCATACCCTTAAATGGCTGGCTGTGCAGCGCTATTGGAGATGGCTTGGGCTTGTAATCATGCGCTACCCTGATTATTTCGATATACTAGACAAAGAACATACGGCAAGGAGTAGAGTTGAAACGAACTACTTTTCCGTTGTGAAGCGGGAACACTTTGCAGAAAACTATTCTGTAGACAGCGCCTTTGACGAAATGCGCATCTTTCTGTGGGGTGCAACCGCTATTAATCTCTTACTTTTGGAGCCCATACTTAAGCAGACGCCAGAGGTATACCTGATTTGTGATACTCTAGATATTGAAACTGACAGCTTCATGTCCTCACAACAGGAACGGGATATGCTGGGTCACTTTGGAAAAGATAGGTGTATTGCGGAGCGGCAGTTAGAGTTCCTGAACATCTGTGAGGATGATCTGTTTTTCGTGGATGCCACAGGACTTGCAGAAGAAGAACTCCTCAGGATCAACGATTTTCTTGCTGCATCAGGCTGTGTAACTCTATTTTATGGGAACAAAAATAAAGAAGTGGTTATTGGTCCCCTATTAATTAGTAGAGAAAGTGCCTGCATGCGCTGCTTACAGCTACAGAATCTTATGAGCAGTTACTATAATGGTGAAAACAGCTTCATAGACGAGGTCCATGCGCATCTGTTTCAGTTTTTTCTATTACGAATTCTGTACTATATCAAGGGGAAGAACTTGTACTATCTGCTGTCAGATGTTCAAATTCCAATCAACAAGGTGTTTACAATCCAAAAAGACGATATTACAGCAAGTGTGAAATATATCTTGCGCAGTAACAAATGTGGCTGTTATAAGGGGTTCTCTGACCAATGAAGTAATCAAGAAGGTCAAAATCTCGATCAGTCTATACTTGCTAAGATTAAAGTTTATATTCATAAATTTAACAATTAGTGAGATAAAGCGGAAATGCAGACAATTATTAGTGTGATGATATGCAAAAGGCTACAGGTGAGGCTCTCAGACAGCCGTGATGATGCAGCTATTGTCGATTATCGATACAATGACTTTGATGCTTTCCGACACACTGTTAACTGTTTGCTTCCAGTGTGAAAAAAACGAGTCCCAAAACCGTGTGATATCCTCCTCACTCTGGGGTGTTCTTATCCACCGCCCATGGGACGGCGGTGGATAAGTACAGGGCTCTACTCCCAAAATCGTAATGGATTTACGAATGGCTGATGCTTTTTATTCCACGGAACTGTCAAACACCCGAGTACCACGGAAATCAACTTTTATCCAGCAGCCTGAGGATATTGTTAGAGGAAAGCAGACAGTCGAATATAATCTGAGATAACGGACGCTTTGAAGCAGCATTTTGCTTGTGCTGCTTGATAATGGATAACGCAAATTTGCGAAGCAGATTCGTGTTTTTCTGAATTGTCTGATTTGCAACACGGAAGTAGTCCTCATCAAAATGCACATCCAGCAGCCAATGCATCGTTTCTACCGATCACTATTTTCGGGCGTAGTAAAGAAGTTCCGAGGGTGTCAACGGACGACTGGAGATATAGTAGTACCATTGGCTGGTTGCCATACCTCCGCGAGTAAACGCCGTGTGGATAGCCCCAATGCAGCAGAGCTTGCTCCATTCGTCTTTCTCAGGCATCCAGGAAATATCCGTGGTGACATATGCGGTGCACTTTTCGATTTCCGTGCCCGAGTACAGTACCATTGCAATTACAATGATCTTATGCTATAATTAGGGGCAAATTGCAAGTTAAAGGTGGGTAGATATTTGAATTTAGATGAATTAAGAGTTGATATTGCAAAAAAGCAAAAGAAGGGACTCCCTTTTATTTGTTCATCAGTGATAATCTGGTTGCTTATTTTGGTTGTCGTTTCTTTGAAAATGCCTATTCAAAGACAAAACATGCTTGTGTTTTGCTGTTCTTGTGTGCTGATGCCCTTAGCATGGCTCGCAGGAAAATTACTTCGTGTTGATATCTTTGACAAAAGCAACGCACTAGGAAATTTAGGATTCCTGTTCACTTTAAATCAGTTTCTGTATATATTGATCGTTATGTGGGTATTCAGTGCTGCCCCGGATAGAATGGTGATGGTTTATGCGATGGTGTTTGGGGCTCACCTGCTTCCTTACTCGTGGTTGTATATATCAATAAGTTATTGTGTCTTTGCAATAGGTATACCGATTTTATCACTCGTTTTAGGTTGCCTTTATTCATCATTTGCAGTGGCAACAACAATGATTATCGCCGAGGTTATATTTGTTGTTTTGCTGTTTATAGAGAACAGATGGTTGTGCCAAAGTTGACTCAGACCATTCGCCTTACGGTTTAGTCAGATAGCAGGCTGTACACGTTGCTATAGTCTACAAGATGACGGTTGCACGCGAACATACATTCTTGCGTGTGCTCTTTGGAAATATAGACAACATTGTCTGCCTGCTTTCCGATTGTACTATAAACTCTGCGATCTATAGGTGACCATCTATCTACTTGGGACACAGGGCAGTACTAGGCTGAACCGGATGTAGGATGTACGAAAATTCTTCCTTTAACCTTAAATGGGAATCGTTCTATTCGACCATAACGAAGATTAGCTATCGAAATGGTGATGATAAGCAAAAGTAGGATTGGAAGACAAGATGACTATCACAGACCGAACACTCCTAATATTCAAATATCTCTGGTAGACCACGGACGAGTCCAATCCTGCTTCCCTTGCAGACATATCCGCCCATTTGAAGGAACACGGCATCACCGCCGACCCGCGCACGCTCCGCAACGACATTGAACAGCTTGTGGCTGGGACAGGACGGTGGCGCAGGATGAGAAAAGCAAGCACTCCCCGTAAGCTCTCGCCGGATGTGTCACGCAGGCTGTCCGATTCCCGCAGGCAATCCGCCTCGCTGACACTCCGGGAGGTCCACTGCCCCTTTTGCAGCTTTCTGGTGGAGAAGGTGTTCTCCGACGCAGCGGGACACAAAATGGTCTACTGCCGAAAATGCAAGTCGGAGTATCCCATCAATCTGGGCTGCTTCCGCAGGATGAAGGCGAAACAGGCCGTCTGCCGCCTGTTTTCCGGAAAGGCGAGGCAGAAACGATAAACTGAATACAAAAACCGACTTTTAATCGAGCAAGCGGAGAGAATCAGATTCGTTCTGAGGAGACTGCCAAGCGCCGTACAAAGTCAGACTGAACCGGTAAATGGGTTCGGTCTGCTTTGACGGCGCTTTTTTGCTGCCCGATTTCTTTGTACGGCGTTGAAAGTCCTTTCCCGGCTTGGCTCGGGAAAGGACTTTTTCCATGAAACGCCGCTTTGAACAGTACAACACCCATTTCCTGGATTTGCAAGAACCAGCTCGGGCGGCGAAATCTTACGCCCCAGCAGAAGAAATATCTGATCGGGCAGCGTTACGATGCAGAGAAAAAAACACATGGAGGAGATCGGAAAAGCAATCTGCCAGAATCAAGTGGTCAAAATGACCACTTGATTGCAGCACAGAAAACAAGAGAGCGAATTGCTTCAGAGACAGGAACAAGTGAGAGCTATCTCAATCGATGAAACTTGCAGCCGTTCCGAGGAAAGTGGCCTCTCTTACCCGATACCATAGCAAGACACAGTACCGTCAAATTCTTCTTCTGCGCTTTCGCAAGGTCACGGCAGCCCCTGCTGCAACGAGCATAATGCCCGTCATTACCATGCTGACCGCGCCTGTCTCAGGCGGACCCACTTCCTTCTCTGTAACCGTGACAATGCATTCGGCTACATGACCTCCGTCTTCTGAAACTGCCGTCACTTTCGTTGTGCCAAGTTTTGTGCCGATAATTTCCGCCTGAGCATCGCCCGGAGTGATGCGGATAATGCTGTCGTCTTCAACATACCATTTGATGTTTTTGTTCGTTGCATTCACGGGATTAAACGCTACATCCAAGGTGATTTTATTGTTCAATCCGACTTTAGCCGTTGCAGGAAGGGCAATGGATTCAACGCCGTAGTTCGTATCATCCTTAACGGTGACAGTGAACTGTCCCGACACGCCGTATGCAGTGGTTCCGGTTACGATAACGCTTCCTTCGGCAAGTGCGTGCATAACGCCGAATTCATTTATCTCAATGACGCCTTCTTTATCCATTGAGTAGGTCAGATCGGTTTCGGTTGCTGATACAGGCTCAAAGGACGGCCTGATAAGCGTTTTTTCACCAATAACCATTTCCACATCGGAAAAACTCACTGCCGTTGCATTTTGCATAACTGTAACTTTGGCTGTTACAGCCTTGTTGCCGTCGGTTGCAGATATAGTTGTTTTGCCGTATCCTACCGCCGTAAGTACGCCGCTTTCGGAAACATGCGCTATCGATTCATCTGCTGAATGCCAAACCAATTTATCAGAAACAGCTTCTGCCTCGCTTCCGGAAATCTCTATTGGCAGCACATCGCCCTTGTTGACCTTGATCGAGGAAGGAATTTCCCATTCCGTAAACCAGTCCTCTGCCGTTCCTTCTACGATCTTGGTGATCGTATCGTTGTCGATTACCTGGGCGGTTCCGTCAAAAGATGTAATCAGCCCTGAGTCATGTGTACTTGCAACGGAAGTCATCACGCTGAAGTCTTTCCATCCATCATCAACCAGAGTAGAAACAGAAGCGTTGAAATTCACGCTTACACCTGCGGAATCTCCATGCGTGAACACAATTTTGTATCCGCTGTTCGGCATATAGATCGAGGCTTCCGTCCTTTCTCCGTCTTCCTCCACATCTGCGAATGAATCAAAGATAAAATCGTTCTCATCAAAACCGCTTATGCCTTCCGAAGATGCCTGCGCTACGATATTGCTATCTGCATCGTAGATGGTGGCAGTAACCAGTGCATCCGCCTCATAACGGATTTTGACCAATTGGCTAATGCCGACAGTGTCCGCTGTATAATGCTTCTCACTGTGATTACGCATTCCCTTGATTTCAGTGCATATCTGATCAAGTACCTTGGGATCTTTAGCCAATTTACCATGATCTGCCGAAAAGAAACAGGTTCTTAGTTTCACGAACCCATCAATCGACCCTGTCGCGCTCATGCCCTGAACAGTTCCGTCTCCATTTCTGTCATATACGATATCAGCCAGTTTTTTCCCACCGTTACGGTCGCTTCTATATCTGGCTGTCTTAGTTGTTGAATGCCCTGATGTTGTACAGATCAGCAATGTGTCAACCTCCATCAGGGATGCGAGCGACCACTGGGTTACAACATCTCCATGCAATGCCTCTTCGCGGAAGTATTTGTGACTACGATTGGGTTTGTTTTCAGTTTCATTTTCAATTCCAATTGTCAACTTTGGGTTTATCCGTGGGCTGCGATTGAGAACGTTATAATATCCATCGACAGAGTCAACAGATTCTGAATTCCACCACGCTGTCCACCAATTGGTGCTGGAACTGTCAAGCAAGGGGACTTGGCGGAGATATTCGTCGCTCGGCAACAGCTGGTATGTGGTCGGCGAATTTTTTGCCCATCCGCGTACCCACCAATTTGCCGTAATAGCATCAATCCAAAAGTCCATGCCGAGGACGTTTAAAGTCTTCCTGGCATCCCCTCTCTCTATTGGGAGCAAGGATGCGTATGTCCCGAAAAGGGGGGCTGCTATCAATATGGCTTTGGATACCAACAACTTGTTAGCGTCGCTCTTCGCTATGAATGCAGAGGCTAACAATCCGCCTGTGCTGTGGGTTACAAAGATGACGCTGTCGTAATGGTTTTTCCGAATGTCCCTTTCAAGCTTTTTGACGCTGTCGTTCAGATCCTCCAGCCAGTTGTATGGAAAGAACCTCACATCATACTCGCCGTTTTCACCGCCAAATTCTTTTTTGAGATTCTTTACTAAGGTCTCATAAGTAGTATATACAGGAGCTATGTTAGTACCGTATTCGTCACGTTCATAGTCAACATGTAGTTGAGTCCCATTCCCGTACTCATCTTGGTAGAATTTCCTTAAATTTTCCTGTCCAACTATAGTATCTAAATCAAATGGATTTTCAGGAAACCACAGGCGTTTTCCGCCGCTTGTGCCATCATCGGGACCATCGTACAGCTCGGAGCCCAAGTATCCGGGCAAAACGTATATCGCTTTCTTTGCCTTTCCTGTGAGTCCGAGGATTTGGTTTGCTAAATCCGCAAGGACAGTGCTGAAATCGGAGGAGATATCCGCTTTGATGCCGCCTGTTGTGTCGGGTAACGCATCATAGGTTGAAAACTCGCTCTCTTCTGTAACGACAGAGGTGGTGATACCGGCTGTCAAAAGCGCATCTGCGACTTCCTGCAAGCTGTTAAATCCATGCCTGTTTGCAATCTTATAACCTGAATCTGTCAAAACGACTGCAAACTTATATGAATCGCTGCTCCACGGAATCGTTTCGCCATCGACGAGGTAGCCCAACCCATCAATGACCGTTTCCGGATCATCACCGCCGCCACCGGCAGAGATGCCGTTGAGCACCTCAACCATTTCGGAAGTGCTGTTCATCCATAGAGAATGATTGAGCTCATGGATAATTGTTGAATCCATTCCATCCTCCTCTATGTCACGGTATTCAACGATGCCTATTCGCAAGTTTACTCCTTGCGTCTCCAATGAGTTGACAAAGGATGTTATCCCTGTCTTGACGTTTTTGATGGCGCCGCTCATTGAACCGGTAGAATCAATAACGAACACCAGCTCAGCCTTCTTTTGAACGGTGGCAGTTTCCGGCTCGGCATGTATGCCATGGACAGGCAATGCGGAAACAAGAAATGCCATTGTCAACAGCAGAGCTGTCAACAGTTTGGACGTGTGTTTCATAATGAAACCCTCCTTCTTTGATTATTTATAGAGTTATCGGCATTAGCCGTAGCTCCAAAAGTATCTTTTTTCGATATGTGTTTCGTTCGCCATGGAGATGGAGAATAGCGAAACCGTCAAAAACTTCTTCGTGCTTTCGTATAAGAACTGCAAAAAGAAGAACACAATGCCTGTATCCCATTCTTTTGGTTGTTAGGTGTTGGGTTGAAGCTATATCTGTTTGCAACCATATAACTTGCGTTAGTAAACTGAGCTGCAAATTCATAGATGGTGTTGCTGCGCAGCCGCGTCCTGTGTCAAGTTCACGACGGCTTCCGTTCTGAGTTACGAAGGATACTGCGCATAACTGCCAAATGTATATTTATGCGCTATCCTAATTTGGAAAACAGTATGCGAAGAACAGTTCTGCATAGTCAAGTAATACCTGTATTCAGCGAAGAGCCTGTCCTTTTCGCGCCATTATTGTACACAATTGTGGCAATATCTGTCAACATCGCAACAGTATAAATATGCATTATATGCAAATATATTTTTTCTTATAAGTGGGCATTGCGAATGACGGGCAGCGTTGCGCGTAAATAGAAAAGCAAAGCCGCCTCAAGCGGGAGTTTTATGGGTCTTCCTCAGCCAATGTTTAGTCGGCACCTGCACCTTATAAAAACGCAAGATCTGTATTTTTTATCTGATTCTGCGTTTAAGGAGCCATTCCCCAAAATGTGACCGTGGTTGTTGTTAACCATGGGCATGAGTTGTAACCTCTATGTCAATGAGAAACGTTGAATATGTAAAGAGCTATCGTGGGGACATTTCTCTTGATAGCATCACCACAAGCAAGGAAGTATAGGAGGAACCGAATATGATCAAAAAAAGAAGAAACCTGTTTATCATGCTGGTTGTCATCGTTCTGATGCTCAGCGCGACAGTCGGCGTGATTGTCGCATCATCGAACGGAACGCGCTTTAACAACACCATACTGGCAAGCAGCGTTGCAGCCGTTTCAAGCAGCGGCCTGTTGACAGTAACCAATCAATATCAAGGGATTTCCGGAAAAACAACCAAAGGTGAGATCACGACTTATATTGAGAAGAAAACGTGGGGGTTGTTTTGGAAGCGCGTTGATATTGGCGAGCCTAATAACGAATGGTACGATGTGATATACAATTACGTTTATGCCGGCGATCACACGTTCCAGCTTCCATCGAAAGGGACATATCGCATCACGGTTGTCTATGTGATATCCGGTTCGGGTGGTGCTCCCGACACGATTACTCGAACAATCAAGAAAACGTATTAGGCGCACTGCCAAGCATTGTTTGGAATGCCTTTCAGTGTGAGATACAAACGAGGGAGATTGTCGGCATTAGCCTGCAACCTCCCTCGTTTCGTTTGTGCTGTTGTTTCACTGCCTTTGAACCGAGTCTATTAACTTAATCATCAGGTCAATCCCGTAGTCTCCATAAACCGTTAGATTGAAAGCGTATTGATCGTGAAGCCACACTGCAACCATAACGCCGGCAGATTCATAAATTGATACATCTGTGCCGGATAGGTCAATTTGGGAGTGTTTCCCATTCTCATTATCTACATCAATTACAAAATCTTCTGTTACGCTTTGCGCAAAGATGATCCGATCTCCCGCCTCATTTTGATAGAAGGAAATACAACAGGAGTCATTTTTTACGACGATTTCTTCTGCATATCCATCCGGAAGTTCCGTTAGACGGTAATGCTCTGTAATCTGTCTTCTTTCAGACTTTTCCGTAAAGAAGTGAACATAGGAGTCAAATGTCTCCCGGATGAATTTAGTTGCCGCAGCTCGTACCGAAGGAATGCTGCAAGCGGTCAGCGCAATCAGTAAAAATGCGGCTGCGACGGCTGCAACCCGCTTAGGCACAGTGTTCGTCATTCGCCAGAACCTGCTTCGCTGTGCATGTGTGAGTTTATCCATTCTGCGCAAAAAATCATCTGAGAATGAATGGTTTATCTCTCGTTCATTCCTTGGAATCTCGGCGAACTCAGCAGAAACAACTTCCCGAAGCGCCGTTTTAAGTTTGTTTTCAGCCATTATTGTTCCCCCCTTTCGAATAGCTGCACATGAAGAAGCTTTTTCCCACGCACCAGCCTTTGCTTTACGGTTGACACCTTGCAGTTCAGCAACTTAGCCGTTTCAGGCACCGATAGCTCCAATACAAAGTGATAATACAGGGCATCTCTGTATATGTCGCCCATAGATGCTATTGCTGATACAATCTTTTTGTACTCAATGCGATTATGTATCTTTTCGACAAGAGCATCGTCCGGCATTTCTTCCGAATCAGGCACATCTGTTTCGTTTTCTTCCTCCGTCCGAACACGTTCATGACGATGCTTTCTTAGGTGATCTAAGGCAGCGTTTTTTGTCGCTTTTAACAAATAGTTCCTTAAATCAGTCTCGTTTTCGATGGTACTGATTTTTGCCATATACTTCCTTGCAATCCTCAGAAAGACGTCATGTACAATATCCTCGGCATCAGAATCGTTTTTAAGCACGGTGCGTGCAACGAGAAACATCTGTTTTCGATAACTGAGGTATATTTCCTCAAATAGTCGGCGATGAGATTCGTCGTCTATAAAGCTCATATAAATCAATAGCATTGGTTTTCCTTTCTATAGCCCATGAGCCTCCATTCATACAACGATTGTAACGGGAAACAGGTTACAATCAAAGCTCAAGAATGCTATTGGCAAATTCTTCCCATCGGTACCACTTTTCCTTCTTATGCGCAAGGTAATCAATACCGCTCTCGGTCGCCTTATACACCTTGCGTTCTCTGCCGGCTACCGGGACAAGCCGTGATGACAAATATCCCTTAGTCTCCAAAGCAGACAGCAGAGGATAAAGCATTCCCGTTTTCAGTTCAAACTCAGCATCGGTGCACCTATCGCTGACTTTCTTTATGACTTGGAACCCGTACATCTCCTCTCTGCTCAACAAATGCAAAATCAGGAAATCATAGCGACCATTCATGTTTTCACTCCTCAATGTCAGTACAAATTCTACTGTATGATTTCTACTGTACAAATTATACCATGCCCTTGGCGTGCGTTCAAGGCAGGGTGGGATAATTTCTTTCGGGAATCTGTAACCGGTTCATAGCCTCAAAACGTTGTATGTGTAGAGGCGGCAATAGAGCGGCTCAACAGATTGAGAGGAGGCGATGTTTTATGATTGTAGCGTAGCGGAATTGTTTTGAAGAACACGCAATTCAAAAGAATAATTAAAAGAGTTTCAACCTGATTGAAACAAAAGCAGGCGGTATAGCAGCGAAACTATCGTAGGTGGTGATTAAAATGGTACAGCAAATTGGCAGGTACAGTGGTTAATTAACCAGCTGTATCACGGTTAATAGACATCATTACAAAGAAATAGCAGTAAAACATACGGAGGTATCATATGAAAAAGACAAGAAAAGGCATTAGCATTTTGCTGGTGGCCATACTCATCTTCTCGGCTTTGAGCAGTTCTGCTTACGCAGAGAATCGAGAAAGACATACTGCTGTCCTTGGTCCCAATCACGAGAACACTCGTACTACGGTCATGGTGGATAATGGAGATGGACAATGGCGTTACGGAACAGGCATCGGGTTTGTTGGAACCAAGCCCGTAAAGACAGCTTATTCCAATCTGGATCATAACACCAAAACCCATCGTTCCTCCTGTGAGATTGATGGGAACTACAACAATAGCGGGTGGGTTCCAGCCCGGACGACATCCTATTCCTCGACTAAGGGTAAGAACCTTCAGTCTATAGCGTACACCAATTGGGATGTTCGAAATTGAGTCGCTGTTTTTTGAACGTTAAATCCCTACCGGCTAATGGCGGCGGAAAGTTGTTGCCGCCATTAGTTCTCGGTGTATCATTGTAAGGGAGGATGAACATGAAAAAAGTTGTATCTTTTGCTACCGTGGCTGTCTTTGTGATACTAACAATAACAACTATTATCGAGTATTCAAACAAAGAAATATCGCAATTGCGGTCGATTCCATCTCAATTTCGATACATAATCAATGTCAATTCTTACGATGTAGAAGTGCTTGATGCGTTGTGTTCAGTAGCCAATGACAAAGGTGTTGATATAGTACGGCAGGTCAACTCTTTTGACTACAACAATAATAAGTCTGTTGTCGAGGAGTATGTTTTTACAACATCGATATATGGGAAAAATTGTGAGGTGATAGAGGGCAGAATGCTTGGTTCTTCAGATATGGACTATCTGCAAGCATTTGTGTCAACAAGTCAAACTAAAGATCAAAATCAGATCGGAACGATATATGGATTCAACAAATCTACGGTTTTCTATATCCGACCACTAAAAGCACTGCCTCAAAACTACGAAATAAAAGGGACATATAATATTTGCGTCTCATCTCAATCAGACGCTGAGGTATTCGTTGCTGAAGTATCTGAATATCTGCGTCACGAGTACAATATTCCGTTTGAAACGGAGCAGTATACCATAAATATGAACTCCTCATTTCAAATGGACGAAGACGATAATCTTAGCAACATTTTACTTTATGTAAAGGTGGCTGCTCTTTGTACTTTATTTTTGATATTTGCTTTTTCGTGCGTCTTCTTAGGTAAAGAAATTGCCGTGTTGAAAACAACGGGATATTCTACCGCTGAAAGTGTTTTTCGTGCGGCTCTATGTTCATTGGCAGGTTCGGTTTTACTATCCTTTTTGATTTCAACGATTATTTTACTAATTGCAGACTCATTGCAAACTTACCTGATTGTTTCGACTTTGCCAACCATAATAATATGTGGAATCATTGAACTGCTAATTGCAACTATTACCTATATGGGATATGCGGCAAGAATTAAATTGACACAGACAATGAAGGGGCAAGCTCCTGTGAGGACGGTAGTTGTTATTAATCTTCTCTGCTACATTTTAACTTCTGTTATTTGCGTAGCGATTTTAAATGCAGCAATAACAAATATCAATATTGTTAATAAGAGAACAAATAATCTTTCTGTTTGGGCTTCCATTCAGGATTATGGCGTGTTCTTTCCAGTTTCTTCCGGAAACGATCAGGATGCAATTAGACGTGGCGAATATCCTCTTGATATTCCAGGATATGAATTTTTCAAGTATGCCAACTCTAACGAGGGAGCAATCTATGCAGCATCGTTGCTGTTTACAGAACAAAATGATCAACTTAATGCGGATATCTTAAACCGTATTTTTGTCGTAAACGCAAATTATCTTTTGAAGTTTCCTGTCAAAGACTTGAATGGAAACTCGGTGCATATTGATGAATTTGAAGAAAAAACTATCTATTTAGTTCAGAACAAGTATCGGCAAAGAGAGGCTGAATTGATCAGCGTATTATCTTCAGACAGGGAAGCGTTCCATGATAGTTTGCATGTCGGCTTATATGGTTGTGAAGAACGGCCGTCTGCACGTGAACTTAAGATCATTTATATTGCAGACGATCAAGAATTTTTTTCTATAAATCCTGATGTTGCACCAGATAAGCACAATTACATAAACGATGCGATTGTTCAAGTTCTCACAGCCAACAACTGCCTTGTTCCCGATATCAACTTGTTTGGAGGCAGGCCGTATCTTTTTATTCCATTAAATGGACTTGCGCCTGCTGATAGAAAAGCAACGTTAATGGAAGAGATAAATAAAAATTCATTAGACGATAATCTGCCGAGTTTTGTTATCCCTAATACTCTTATCAGGCAGGAACTTGATGACCTTCGCGTCCAAACGCGCGCGTTATTCGCAGTTATGGGTATTTTTGCGTTTTTAACGATTATGACCGTTTCCCAAGCGATAATATCTCTATTTAGGATTAATGAGTATAAGTGCTTTATTCTGCTATCATTGGGTCGACCAAGAGCAGAACGATGGAGAGGAATAGTCCTTCCCCTTGTTGTAGCTCAGGTTCTGATTTTTATTGTGTGCTATGCAATAACAGGAAAGCAGGGACTAAAGGCACATCTAACTCTACAAGCAACAGAGATCGCATTCTCTATCGCTGTGATTGTGATTAGCGAAAAGAAGAATATTATTAACGTGCTAAAGAAAGGGGTATAATATGTCGATTGTAAAACTGGAAAATATCGCCGTGCGCTTTGGAATGAAAACAGTTTTTGACCGCTTTAATCTTGTAGTTGATGTCGGAGAATTCCTCTGTATTATGGGTGAAAGCGGTTCTGGAAAATCAACGCTTCTCAATGTAATAGGACTTCTTGAAAAGCCTACATCTGGACGAGTCAGTTTGTTTGGAATCAGCGGGGTATCCCCTGGAGGAGCGACCGCAAATAAGTTGAGAAGGGAAAAAATCGGCTTCCTTTTTCAAAACTACGGATTGATTGATAACGAGGATATTGATTACAATTTAGATATCGTCAGAAATAAAACCTGTTCAAGGGTAGGCTTTAGCCAGCGCAAACAAAAAATGCTGTTTGATTTGGGGCTATCTTCCATAAAGACCAACACGAAGGTTTATAAGCTTTCTGGAGGTGAACAACAACGAATTGCGTTAGCAAGGCTTGTATTAAAGAACTCCGAGTTGATTTTGTGTGACGAGCCAACCGGGTCGTTGGACATGAAAAATGCTGAAGTTGTACTGGATATGCTTTTGAGATTGAACAACGAAGGGAAGACGATAGTTATCGTTACGCACGATCCGGAAATAGCGAGGAAGGCCACCAGAGTGATTACGCTAAATAATGAACCGCTGGATAGCGTATGAGGAATGCCGAGAAGATGGACATCCGCGTTCAAGAGAGGAAAAATTACAATGATTAAGTCAAACGGAAAGACAAGAAACCGCTATGCTAAGCACTGCAAAACCCAAATAGCAGGATAAATATCCTCTGCGTTTACTAAAAACCCCCACTCCTTTTGCTCATTCATGAAGATGACTATTTTCAGAAACGGAGGAACTATGGCACTCACAAACCGCACGCTCATCCTGTTCAAATACTTCTGGGAGACCACGGACGAAGCGCACCCGGTCTCCCTTGCGGATATCTCCGCCCATTTGAAGGAACACGGCATCACCGCCGACCCGCGCACGCTCCGCAACGACATTGAACAGCTTGTGGAGTTCGGCGTGGATATCGTCAAAGAACGCAGAGTGCAGAACCTCTACCATGTGGCAACCCGGCACTTTGAAGCCCCGGAGGTCAAGCTGCTCATCGACGCGGTGCAATCTGCGCGGTTCATCACGCCGGGAAAAAGCAAGGAGCTGGTCAAACGGCTGACGACCTTTGTTGCTCCCGGAGACGCCGCACTGCTGGAAAGGCATCTGTACATCGACAGCCGCGTAAAAGCTGTCAACGAGGGCGTCTACATCAGCGTAGACCGCATCCAGACCGCCATTGCAGCGCAAAGGAAAATCGCCTTCCGCTACTTCGATTATTCCCCCTCCAAAGAGCGCGTGCATCGAAACGGCGGGAAAGTCTATTCCGTCTCCCCATATGCCCTGCTCTGGAACAACGACAGCTACTATCTTGTGGGCTTCCACGAACACAGGCAGCAGATTGCGAAGTTCCGGGTAGACCGCATCGACGGGTTGCAGATCACGCAGGAAGCTGCCCTTCAAAAGCCCGAGGATTTCGATGTGTCGGCGTATTTTACACAGGAGTTTTCCATGCTTGCCGGCAAAACATGCCATGTTACGCTGCTGTGCGAAAACACCCTCATGAACAGCATCATCGACCGCTTCGGGGAGGATGCTCCCACGCAGATTGTGGACAAGAACCACTTCACTGTGGAGGCGACCGTTGATCTCAGCAGCAATTTCTACGGCTGGGTATTCGCCTCCGGCGGGAAGATGAAGATCACAGCGCCGCAGGAAGCGGTAGACGGCTTTCAAAGGATGCTGGAGAGCTTCAGCGAACGGCAACCAGCCGATGAAACGCCCAGCATATCCATCGGTCAGGTTAAAAAATGAAGATTTTCCCCCGAAGGTGTGCATCTGATTGCACACCTTCTCATTTTCCCTCTTGATTTTCTGCTCGTTTTGTGTATAATAGAGCTATCAGGAACTTTTGTTCCAGATAGGAGAAAAGTACAATATGAGAAGCAAGAGCGAGGAGCTGATGCTCCGCATCCGGGAGTACATCGAAAGCTACTTCGAGCGGTATTCTTCTACCCCCACCGTTCGGGAGATCGCCGGAGCCATGAAGATCGCGGTTTCCTCCGCACACAGATACCTTGTGGCAATGGCGGAGAAGGATATGGTTTTCTATGAAAACGGTACGCTCTCCACGCCGAAGATCCGACGGATGAATCCGGCGGTGAGCCCCGCCGCCATTGTCGGTTCCATCCCCTGCGGCTCGCCGGAGGAAAAGGAAGCCCAAGTGGAGGAATACCTGCCCCTGTCCGTGTCCTTCTTCGGCAAGGGGGACTTCTACGCCCTCCGCGCCTCCGGCAGCTCCATGACGGGGGCACAGATTGACGATGGGGATTTGGTTATCATCCGGCAACAGCACACCGCCCAGGTTGGGGAGATCGTCGTTGCCCTCACCGACGAGGACAAGAACACGCTGAAGCGGCTCTTATATGACGATGACCGGCAGAGCTATTACCTCCACCCGGAGAACAAAGACATGGAGGATATCTATGTGTCCGGGCTTCGGGTACAGGGCGTAGCCACCCATGTGATCAAAGCCCTTTGACGGAGGTATTGCCCATGCAGAAAAAATATGTGTCCGTCAATGCGGAGGTGGATACGGACGGCGTGATCCGCCCGCTTCTTATCCGCTGGCATGACGGCAGACAGTGGGAGGTGACAAAGGTGCTTCATACCTGCACTGCTTCTCACGATGAGTTTGAAGGCGTCCGCTACACCGTCAAAATCGGTCGTGCGGTAAGATATTTGTATCGGGAGGGTCAGCGCTGGTATGTTGACCGCTCCCCATAGGAGGTGTTTGTGAGACATGAGGATTTTTTCCTATGAGGAACTCGACGAATTGGGCGAGGGCTTGATCCGCCAATATCTTGGGAAGGAAGCGGAGCGCACCTGCTGCGTGGACATCGAGGGGTTCGTTACGGACTTTCTGAAGCTGCCCCTGCTGTACCGCAGCTTTGCCGAGGAGGACAGCGACAAGATCGGCTTCATTGCGGACGGCGTGACCCCTCTGCGCGTCTACGAGAACGGGGCCGTTGTCCGGCGCGTGTATCCCAGAGGAACCATCGTGATTGAGCGCTGTCTACGGCGGGAGCACGAAAGCGGCAGGCGGCGCTTCACCATCAGCCACGAGTGCGCCCACTACATCATGGACAGGGCGATTCCCTCTGCTGCTTTCCACAGAGAGTTTGATAACGAGCGCATCTACTCTCAGGAGGACTTCAAAAACCTGTTCAGCTTTCGGGAGACGCAGGTTGACCGCATGGGCGCAGCCCTCCTGATGCCCCGCTTCATGGTACGCAACGTAGTTGCCATGCACGGCTTCTCCGAAGGTATCCCCGTATTCGGTGACAGCGTTATGAGAACAACGGATAAGCTGAGGATCAAGCAAATGGCAAATACAATGGGCGTGTCCTTCTCCGCCTTTCTCATTCGGCTGCGGGAGCTGGGCTGTCTGTGTTACCGCCCGCTGGCGGAGTACATCACGGAGGAAATGGGGCTGGGACAGGGCGGTGGTATAGGATGAGAAAAGCAAGCGCTCCCCGTAAGCTCTCGCCGGATGTGTCACGCAGGCTGTCCGATTCCCGCAGGGAATCCGCCGCGCTGACCCTCCGGGAGATCCACTGCCCCTTTTGCAGCTTTCTGGTAGAGAAGGTGTTCTCCGATGCAGCGGGACACAAAATGGTCTACTGCCGAAAATGCAAGTCGGAGTATCCCATCAATCTGGGCTGCTTCCGCAGGATGAAGGCGAAACAGGCCGTCTGCCGCCTGTTTTCCGGAAAGGCGAGGCAGAAACGATAAACTGAATACAAAAACCGACTTTTAATCGAGCAAGCGGAGAGAATCAGATTCGTTCTGAGGAGACTGCCAAGCGCCGTACAAAGTCAGACTGAACCGGTAAATGGGTTCGGTCTGCTTTGACGGCGCTTTTTTGCTGCCCGATTTCTTTGTACGGCGTTGAAAGTCCTTTCCCGGCTTGGCTCTGGAAAGGACTTTTTCCATGAAATGCCGCTTTGAACAGTACAACACCCATTACCCGTGAGCTCCGAATTTTTGATTTCACCCAAATTCAAAAATTCAAAGGAGATCACGGCATGAAAACATTAAAGGAGTTCGATTACGACCTTTGGGCAATCGAGGAAAACGGAAGAAAGAGGTATTTCGCCAGAATCAAGGCCACCGGCGAGGAAACGGAGGTCAGCCTTGAGGTGATGCGGCTGCTGCTCAGTCAGGAAAAGCAGATGCGCCGGGAGTACGCAAAACAGCAGACCATCGGGCCGGTTCTGAGCCTTGACGCCATCCGCGACGGCGGAAGCATGGACGAGGCCGCATGGCTGCTGGATACGCGGCAGCGCATCGACTCCGAGGTGCTCACGGCAGAACTTACAGACACATTCTGCAAAACGCTGACGGACAGCCAGCGTTCGATCTTTCGGGAATGCCTCATCGAGGGGAAAAGCCAGTCCGCATATGCTGCGGAGCACGGCATGGCCAGGCAAAGCGTGCATGACACAATCGCACTGATCCGCAAAAAAGCAAAAATATATTTTGCGTGATACCTGACAAAGGGCAAAAAAATGTCCATTGAAAGGTGAGAGGACAAATCTCACCGCAAGGGATACGGAGATTCAGTTTTCTCAGAGCCTTGCGGCTCAGCGAACCTTGAAAACTGAATATCCAGGCATCAGGCACATTCCCAACGCTATGGGCTGAACCCCTGAGCCGCTTTCGTGAGTGCGCCGAGACCCCGGAGACGGGCGAGCGATAAAACTTACACGATAAAAGCCGGGCTGCTCCCGGTGGAGGCGATGACAGGTGTTGGGGACAATGATACTTCCGTAATTCGCGGCCCGGCCACAAGGAAGGCGGGGAGGTTCGATTCCTATGGAGCGGTGCAGCACACCGCCGTCTGATGTTCTCCCTGCTCTCGGGGCGTCGAGGACAAATTGAGAGCGTACATACCCGAAAAACCACAATGACAAAAGACAAGGAGACGCAATATGAACGCACAGGACAGATACAACAGCGAGAGATATCCGGACATGACCTGCTTTCTCGCTTTGAGGAATATCGAAAGAAACGAAAGAAAGGAACGGAGAAACCGCATGAAGGAAAACTGGATTTACCGCAGGGGCGACGTGTATCTTGCCAACCTCGACCCCTACATAGGCTCCGAGCAGGGCGGCACCCGCCCTGTGGTCGTCCTGCAAAACAACACCGGCAACTACTACTGCCCCACGCTGATCGTCGCGCCCATCACGTCCAAGGCCGGCAAGAAGCCGTCCCAGCCCACCCATTACTACGCAGAGCGCATCCACGGGCTGGAGCTTCCCGGTATGGTGCTGCTGGAGCAGATCAAGACCATCGACAAGCGGCGTGTGAAGAAGTACCTGGGCAGGATGACCCGGCAGCAGATGGATGAGATTGGGGAAGCCATCGAGGAAGCCCTCGGGTTGTATGTCCCCGAAGAAATGGAGGCCCCGTAATGAATCCCGTACTGACCATCGACCCGGAGTTCGAGGCGAAATGCCCGCCGCTGACAGATGACGAGCTTTCGCAGCTCGAAGAAAACATCTTGGAGGAAGGGCTGGTGCTCATGCCCCTCATCGTCTGGAACGATACGATTGTGGACGGTCACAACCGCTACCGCATCGCGCAGGCGCATCCGGGCATCGGGTTCCGTACCCATGAAAAGCAGTTCAGCAACCGCTACGAGGCCCTTTCCTGGATTTGCAAGAACCAGCTCGGACGGCGAAATCTTACGCCCCAGCAGAAGAAATATCTGATCGGGCAGCGTTACGATGCAGAGAAAAAAACACATGGAGGAGATCGGAAAAGCAATCTGCCAGAATCAAGTGGTCAAAATGACCACTTGATTGCAGCACAGAAAACAAGAGAGCGAATTGCTTCAGAGACAGGAACAAGTGAGAGCTATGTTAAACGAGCGGATCAGTATGCAAAAGGTGTGGACGCCGCTGAAGAAGTGCTTCCGGGCATCAAGAATGACCTGTTGCTCGGAAAGTTTAAGCCCAGAGAAACCGATGTGGCGGCTGTTGCCCGCGCATCCCCGGAGGAGCGCCGGGAAAAAGCGGAACAGCTCAGGGTGATCCCGGAAAAGAAGCCCAAGGCAGATAAGGAGTCTGCCCGGAGCGGCACAAAGCGCCGGCAAGAGGTTTATGCGACTATCGACAAAAGCTACGAGGATATGAAGGACTCCAAGCGCGTCACGGAGGATTCGGCACTGGTAAGCCTGCGCTATACGGCGCGGAATATGGTCGAAACCTGCGACGTGCTTTTTACGAACTTCCCCGGTCTATTGGAAAAGCCGGACTACAAAGATCAGGTCATTGAAATCATGCAGGAGCCAAAACAATACATTCTCAAATTGGAAGGAGAAACAGACAATGAACAGCATTAAGACACTCTACAAGCTGATGGAGGTCAGCAGCCGGGATTTGGAGATTCCCGATGCATACCAGCGCAAGCTGAACACCGAGCGTGTGGCAAAGATCGTGGCCGAGTTCAATGAGCGTATCGCCAACGAACCGAAGGTTAGCTTTCGTGACGGTCACTATTATGTGTTTGACGGGCAACATACTATTGTGGCGCGCAAGCACATGAACGGCAACAACGACCTGCCGATCCTCTGTAAGGTGTACTACGGTATGACAGAGGCTGATGAAGCTCTGCTATTTGCCATGCAGACCGGCTACTCCGCAGCCCTGACGCCCAGTGCAAAGCTCCGCGCCAATCTTCGCGGAGAGGATAAGGCGTCGGGCGAGTTTTACGAAGCGACCGAGGACGTAGGATTTCATGTGGGCTTTGAGCGCGGCGGAGGCGTCGGGCGCATCATCTGCATCAATACCGCCTTTGCTGAGTTCAAGCGTGTCGGCGCAGAGATTTATAGGGAAGCGCTGACCCTCCTGCTGGAGGCATGGGGCGGCGATCCCGATTCCCTGAGAGCGGAAATCATTCAGGGAATCGTCCATTTCGTGGAGCTGTACCACGGCGAGTACGACCGGGAGCGTCTCATTTACATCCTCCGCGCCTACGAGCCCAAGTTTATCTACGCGGCGGGCAAGGCGGAAAAGGAGCTGCGGGGCGTAAAGCGCTACGTCAACCTGTTCTACCGCATTTACAACGGCAGGCGCAGGCACGAGATTCTTCCCATGAAGTTCTGACCGCCTGCACAGCTTCAATTCAACCATAAGGAGGTAATCCATGCAGGAAAAGCAGACAAAACCCGGCGAAAAAGCAAAACATGATCTGAATGAGAAAACGACCTATCGCTTCGGCAACAGGTCGTTTATTGTTGAACCGGTGTTCAAGGAGGAGACGCAGAACACATTGGGCTGCGTCCTTCTGCGCCTGATGAAATCGGAATCTGCTGGGGCGTAGTCCCAGGCGGTGGGGCGTATCCCCGCCGCATACATGACAACAGGGCGAGGCAGTGATATACTTGTTGTGGAATACAAGTGTTGCTGTTCGGCTGCCCGGAAAGGAGGACTGCATGAAACAGTCGAATAACAACAAAAAATCCCGTGACGTGACCGCCTTTCTGTATGAGAGGCTTTCCCGTGACGATAACATGGACGGCGAGAGCTACAGCATAGGGAATCAGAAAAAACTGCTCATCAAGGTCGCAAAGGAAAAAGGCTACACGAACCTGGTTCATTTTTTTGACGACGGCATCTCCGGTGTTACGATGGATCGTCCCGGCTTTGCCGATATGATTCAGCAGCTGGAGCAGGGAAAAGCAGCGGCCGTGTTTGTAAAAGATCTCAGCCGCCTGGGTCGTAATTACATCGAGGTCGGCAGACTGACCGAGGAGTTCTTCCCCAATCACGACATTCGGCTGGTCGCTGTTTCGGACAACATCGACACCGACGAAGGTGAAAACGAGCTGGCTCCCATCCGCAATCTTTTCAACGAATGGTATGCGCGCGACATCAGCAAGAAGCGGCGCATCAGCAACAAGATCAAGGGCAATGCCGGTGAACCCATGGGGCAGCCTCCTTACGGGTACATCAAAGACCCTGAGAACCCAAAACGCTGGATCGTGGACGAGGAAGCGGCGCAGGTCGTGCGGCGGATTTACCGCATGACGCTGGAAGGGGTCGGAACGGAGCAGATTGCCGCGAAGCTTGAAGAGGACGGTATCCTGACCCCGCGCGCTTACTGGCACTCCAAGGGAATCAATCGCCCCGGCAAGGTCAAGGATCTGCCGCCCACCCATTGGAACAGCTCCAGCGTCATAAAGATGCTTTCCGTGCAGGAGTATTGCGGGGACATTCTCAACTTCAAGACCTATTCCAAGTCATACAAGAACAAGAAGCGACTGGAGAATGACCGTGAGAACTGGGCGATTTTCAAGGATGTGCATGAGCCGATCATTGAGCGGGCCGTCTTTGAACAGGTGCAGCAAAAGCGCGGCAAGATGAGAAAGCGTCAAGCGAAGGACGGCGAAAGGAGCATGTTTTCCGGGCTTCTGGTCTGCGCCGACTGCGGGAGCAACCTTCATTTTCATTTCAATCAGGGAAACCCGGAGATCAAGTATTTCAACTGCTCCAACTACAAGGGCAATCGCGGCACCTGCGGCTCCACGCACTATGTCAGAGTGGACTTTCTGGAGCAGGTCGTTCTCGGCGAAATCCGTCGTCTGACGAAGTATGCCGGTCTTTACGAAGACGATTTTCTCAAAGAAGTGATCGGTCACTCCCGGCAGGCGGAGGAAACGGAGCGCAGACTGAAGGAGAAGGAGCTGAAATCACTCCTTGCCCGCGACGATGAACTGGACGGCCTGTTCGAGCGCATCTATGAGGACAATGTTTCCGGCAAGCTCAGCGACGACCGCTTTGCGAAGATGTCCCGCCGCTATGAGGAGGAACAGAAGGAGCTTTCGGAGAAAATAAAAAAGCTCCGTTCCGAGATAGAGAAGCAGAGCAGCCGCGCAACCTCAACGGATATGTTCGTGTCCATCGTCCGCAAATACACCCGCGCCAGAAAGCTCACGCCGCGGATGCTCAACGAACTGGTGGAGAAAATCGAGGTCTACAACGCCGAGAAGATCGACGGCGAGTGGGTACAGCGGCTTCGCATTCACTACAACTGCGTGGGGGAAATGAACATTCCCAACGAACCGGCACTGCCCATCCCGGCCGTCACCGTCAACACCAGAAAAGGCGTGTTCGTGAGCTACACGACAGACGACAGACCCGCTGTTTGAGCAGAAAAAAGCGAGTGTCCTCACAGCTTTTCAAATGCTGTAAGAACACTCGCCATGGTTGCGGAGGCGGGACTTGAACCCACGACCTTTAGGGCATGAACCTAATGAGCTACCAACTGCTCCACTCCGCTATATAAAACAACAGCAAGCAAACCGTCTAACACTATTATTATTTAGCGATTTTTCGCACCACGCGAACCGTTTATTAATTGCGTTATATGGGAAAAATCACGGTTATACACTGTATGGAATCGAATGATACTGTTTGATATTCGCGTCACAACCACTGTTAACTGGCTCGGAGCACCGCGCTGCCTGCGGCAGATGAAGCGGTGCTATGAGCAGGAAGAAACAACGAGCATTGCGAAGCGCTCCAAGCGAGCAAGGCGACTATGTTTCTGACCGAAAGGGTCGTTGATTTCAATACACCTTCGGTGCATGAAAAATGAAGTCGCTTCGCTAATGGAGTGCGGTCAAACCGCATAAAAAACAAGAGGTGCGTCTACTTCATGCGAGCATAGCGAACGCTTCATGACAACGAAGTTGTCGCTTCATGTTTGCGGAGCAAACACTTCATTTATTAAAAAATCATTGTATTAAATGAATTCTATTTAACTAACAGAGCAGGGAGACACCAGTCTTTCTGCTCTGTTTTACTTTACCTACTGACCCCAACCAGTGACTCTGCCACACACAGCCACACGGCTGTTAACTGGCTCGGAGCACCGCGCTGCCTGCGGCAGATGAAGCGGTGCTCTGAGCAGGAAGAAACAACGAGCATTGCGAAGCGCTCCAAGCGAGCAATGCGACTATGCTTCTGACCGTATGCGTCGTTGGTTCGAGTCCAACAGGGGGAGCCAGGAAAAAGCACTTGCAAATGCAGGTGCTTTTTCAATTAAGCGCACCTTCGGTGCATGAAAAATGAAGTCGCTACGCTAATGAAGTGCGGTCAAACCGCATAAAAAACAAGAGGTGCGTTTACTTCATGCGAGCATAGCGAACGCTTCATGACAACGAAGTTGTCGCTTCATGTTTGCGGAGCAAACACTTCATTTATTAAAAAATCATTGTATTAAATGAATTCTATTTAACTAACAGGGCAGAAAGACATCAGTCTTCCTGTTCTTTTTTACTTTACCTACTGATCCAAACCAACTACTCTGCCACACACTGCCGCACCAATGTGAACATCGACTGATTCTGTATATAAAAACGTAACTAATTGGTGTATTAATTTTTCTATAAAGCTTTACACTTGATTTTTTTGTAATTTGTGATATTATTATAAAAAAGGAGCGATAATATGAAATTTGCAGAATGTGTAAATAATGTATCTACATTTATTGACTTAAAGAGGCTAGCTAATGAATATGTTATTGATTATAAGCGGTTATCGTATGATGAACTAAAGGCGGCAATGATAAAAACGGCTCCGCAATATTATAATCAAGAAAATGTCTATAATACAATTGAAAGTTTGAAGCTTCATGAAGATGAGAGCGTAAGAACACTTCTCGAAATTATAATTAGAGAAGTATTGCTTAATGAAGATAATTTTTCCTTGTGCCAAAAGGATTTAGAAGATGAAGTAATACTTTATGAACAATCAATTTTGGATAGGGAAAATGAAGAGGAAGAGCTGTTCGAAAAGGAAAACATAAAATTGTTATCTTATGTTATAGATGCGGCATGGGAAAATAATCTAGCCATTTCTGCAGATGAACAAAATTTAATATATAAGCTGAAGAAGAAATTACAAATATTAGATGATGAATATGAATTAATTCAGGCACATAGAGGGATATTTCCGAAACATGGAAATGTGTTGCATACTCGTGATGAGATTGGTGCAGTACGTAAATTTCTTCAACAGAGGGGAATTCTTTTTGTGGTCAGAGATTCTCAGGGAACAGATTATGATATATTACCTGAGGAAATAGCGGATGTTATACGTACTTATTATAATGTTGATATTAAAAAGTTTTCATACGAAAAGTTACTTGAAAGTAAATATGTTAAGAAAAAAGCGTATTTAATTGACATTTTGCAGAAAGCGAGTGTTGAATTAGGAAAGAATGGAACAATAGAATCCTTATCTTACAAGGTTATGAGACATATAAAGGCGCATAATTTAATAGGAGGGTTCACAGCAAGAGACGGACTTAACGGGACTGACCTAGTGAAATGGTGTAATGATATAGGCGTTTCATGCAGGGGTTCAAAAAATGAACTGATTGATAGAATAGTTGCCTATTACGATGATATTCAGAAAATCGAAGTTACGGAGGATGATGAGAGGGCGCTCTATTACGAGTTTTATGAGGATTTAGCATCGCGCAATTTGGATAAGTTGCGTAAACAAGGCATTATTGATAAAGACCTTGAATGTGAACACAAATTTGAGGAAGCAACAAATTACTTATTTGAAAAGATTTTGAAGAATAAGCCGCTGATGCTTAAAGGAACAGAACATGCTGATGGAATGCTGTCGTTTGGAAATAAACTTATACTTTGGGATAATAAATCAAAAGAAACGCCCGTTAAGCTGAGTGATCATATAAAACAGTTTGACAGATATATAAAGGGCGAAGAGAAAAGTATACCTGTTTTTATAGTTATTGGACCGGACTTTACCGATGATTCGCCCAAAGAGTGTCTGAAATATTCAATGAGCAATGATACAAACATTCTTTTGATTACTGCATCAGAGTTAAAAATGGTCGCAGAAAAATGGAAAGAAAATCATTGTGATGATGACGAGGTATTTCCGCTGGGATATTTTAAACAATCCGGACGCTTTGATATTTCACTTATTTCATTCAGTTAAAACTTTAGATATAGTAAAAATGAGGCTGATTATCAGCCTCATTTTTCATTCCTCCACATACCAATACGACCGCATGCCGGACATATATACTCTTCCGTTCTTCGGCACCTGGCGTATGGCGTTGAAAACATTGTAGTAGTCGCCCGCGCCCATGCTTGTGCAGATCATGCCGAACATGGTCATGAATATAAGCTTTGGGAAAATCATGCCGATAACATAGGGGACAATGCCGAAAATTATGTTCGGGAGCATCGACATGAATATGAACCTGCCCTTGCTCATCGTCTCCGTGCCGATAACAAACAGCATGCCTTGCTTGAGATTTGTGTAAAGATACACATCTTTTTTGAAGCAGAGGGCGTGGAGCAGCTCGTGCGGGAAGATTATCACTATAGAGCCGAGGAGCGCCGCAAACCAGGTGATTGTTGCGGATTTTGGTTCTGCAACGGGAACAATTCTGAAGAACGCCGCCGCGCCGAGAATGACGAGTATTATGCAGGCGACGGTGTTCGCGATAACGGACAGTTTTTTCATGCTGTCCGCCTCTTTGAATTCCACCGCGCCGGGCTTGTGCTCCGCCTGCGGCAGACTGTCCGGGTCGAGGTTGAACTTGCCCATGTAATGAAGCTTCATGTCAGCCGCCCTTTCTCATTTTTTCGATAGTTTCTTTTATTTTTGTCGGAGCCTCGGCGGGGTCGTCAATGTCCATAACTGCCTTTTCCATCGGGCACATGCCGTCTTTTTTGCGGTTTATTATGTATTCGACCTCTTCGCCGCAGGAATATTTTATCCCATACTCGTCAAGAATCTTTTTAGCGCTCCGGCTCATAATCGCGGCGTATATTTCGCCGACGCCGAGCAATACGAACAGCATCGCCGCTGCCTTGCCGACCGCCTTGTCTGCGGCGGAATATCCGCGGACGTCAATCTTACTGTCCAAAAGTTCAATGAGCGGCGCGACTCCGCGCTTTTCGCTCGTGTGTATGTCATCGCCTCTGCAAATGACGCAGGTGTATCCCTCGCCTGTAAGAAGCTGTTTTGCGTGTTCGATATCAGTCATGCTTTCCACCGCCTTGTAAATTCCCTGTGTAAAAGATTATACTATAAACGCACCGGCTTTTTCAATCGGCAATGGACAAAAAGCGCGGGCTGTGCTATCATAATGAAAACGCTTTCGGAGGAAATGCATGGACTGCAAATATATTTTTCTTGATATAGACGGAACGCTTGTTGATTTTCAGGGCAAGCTCGCCGACTCAGCGCTCAAGGCACTGGAAACCGCAAAATCAAACGGACATAAGCTCTTCGTCTGCACTGGCAGACAGCGTTCACAGATATATCCGTGGCTTCTCGAAAAAGTGGAGTTCGACGGCGCGGTATGCTCGTCTGGCGCATATGTTATGGCAGACGGCGAGTGCATAGCTCAGCACTGCTTTTCAAAAGAATATATAACCTTTCTTTCGGATTATTTCACCGCCGCGCACACTCCGTACTGCGTGCAGACAGAGCATACGCTGATGCTCGAAAAGTGGTGCGCGGACGCGATAGTTGAGCATTATCTCGCCGACGGCATCGACCGCGGCAAGATAGATTCGCTCTTCGGCATGACAAAAATAGTCGAGAGCGTGCCCGAACTTACGGTTGCCGAAAAGCTCATATATTACGGAGCACCGAAAGGGCTTTCCGATGTTGCCGCTGACCTCGGGGACAGGTTCAGCGTCGTGCGGTACAGCTTCGGCAGCATGGGTGACCGCTGCGGCGAGGTGACAGACAGCAGATACACCAAAGCTACCGGCATGGCGGAGATACTGCGCCGCTTTGATGCGCCTCAGAGCGCGACAATAGCCTTCGGCGACGGCGACAACGATCTTGAGATGATGGACTTCGCCTCTTTCGGAGTCGCCATGGGCAACGGAACTCCGGCTCTGCGCGCGGCCGCCGATATGGTGACCGACGATATAAATTCAAACGGACTCTATAACGCGTTCAAAAAGCTCGGATTGATATAAAAAATTAAGCCGCCCGGCTGTATTTATTACAGTCGGGCGGCTTTTGCTTGTTATTTTATCAGTTGTCCTCGTCGAAATGATCGATGTCGTTTTCGCTGTCTAACTCGTCGCCGTCATCGTCAATGATGCTCAGCTCCTGTTCGAGTCTCTCGCGAAACTCCATGAAAACCTCGTCGTATTCCGGTTCGTTGCCGGTCACATAGGTGTATTCGTCGGTCTCCTCGTCGTATTCGATCTTCATCACGGCGAACTGCATGTCGCCCGATTCGATGTTCTCAACGGGCAGGAGAATGACATAATTTTCGCCCTTGTGCTCGACTATGTCGACTACCGACATCTCAACCTCGTTGCCCTCGTCGTCAACGAGAGTAACGTAGCTGTCCTCGGCGCAGGAATCCTCCTCGCCGTCGGGATAAAAATCAAGAATGTTGTTGTCCTCAGCCATAATTAACTCCTTTTACACATTGAATCTGAACAGCACGACATCGCCGTCATTCATGACATATTCCTTGCCCTCGCTGCGGACAAGACCCTTTTCCTTTGCGGCGGTCAGCGAACCGCAGGCGATGAGATCGTCGAAGCTTATGACCTCGGCGCGTATGAATCCGCGCTCAAAGTCGGAGTGAATCTTTCCTGCCGCCTGGGGAGCCTTTGTGCCGCGGGTTATCGTCCAGGCTCTGACCTCGGGCTTGCCGGCGGTCAGATATGAGATAAGACCGAGCAGGTGATAGCTGCGCTGAACGAGCAGATCGAGTCCGCCTTTCTCGATTCCGAGATCGGTCAGGAACATCTCGCGCTCCTCTTTTTCGAGCGAGGCTATCTCAGCCTCAAGCTCCGCGCAGATCGGCAGAACCTCCGAACCCTCTGCGGCGGCTATTTCTTTGACCGCGAGATAGTGGCGGTTTGTATCAATATTGTTTGCAAAATCGTTTTCACTCATGTTGCAGGCATATATTACCGGCTTCGCGGTGAGCAGGGCAATCTGAGCCAAAAATTCGCGCTCGTTCTCGTCGCACTCGACATTTCTCGCGGGCACTTCGCTCTCGAGCTCGGTTTTGAGCCTCTTGAGGAATTCGAGCTCGGCGGCTGCGGATTTATCGTTTCTCGCCTGCTTTGCGACCCTGTCTATCCTGCGCTCGACCATCTCGAGGTCGGAGAGGATGAGCTCGAGGTTTATCGTCTCGATGTCTCGCTTCGGGTCGATGGTCGCGTCAACATGGACAATGTCGTCGTCCTCGAAGCAGCGAACAACATGTATTATCGCGTCGACCTCTCTTATGTGCGAGAGGAACTTGTTGCCGAGACCTTCGCCTCTCGATGCGCCGCGCACAAGACCTGCTATGTCAACGAATTCGATCGTCGCGGGGGTTATCTTGTCCGGGTGATACATCTCGGCGAGCTTGTCCAACCGCTCGTCCGGCACTGCGACCACGCCGACATTCGGCTCGATGGTGCAGAACGCATAGTTCGCGGACTGCGCGCCCGCGTTTGTGATGGCGTTGAAAAGTGTGCTCTTGCCGACGTTCGGCAGACCTACTATTCCTAATTTCATTTCAAATGACATCCTTTATTTTGATTGATATTCATTTAATTATAACCTCTGGCGGACAAAAAAACAACCGCAACCGCGCTTTTAATCAATAAAAAATTGCAAAATCTTCGCCCATGGTGTACAATAATCCCATAAGAAACTACCGGAGGCAGATATTTTGGATCTTTCGCGCTTTTCAAGAAGTGAAATGCTCATAGGCGGGGAGTCGGTCGAAAAGCTGAGCCGCTGCCATGTCGCGGTGTTCGGGCTCGGCGGCGTCGGCTCTTATACTGCGGAGGCGCTCGCCCGCGCAGGAGTCGGCGAGCTGACCGTTATCGACAATGACAAGGTTGCGATTACCAACATCAACCGCCAGCTCTACGCCCTCTCTTCGACGGTCGGCATGAAAAAAACTCAGGTCGCGGCGGCGAGAATAAAAGATATAAATCCTGACTGCAAGGTGAATATTATCGACGGGTTCTATCTCGAAGAGAATTCTGCGGATTTCTTCGAGAACCGCTATGACTATATGGCTGACGCGGTCGATACCGTTCAGGCAAAACTGTCGTTAGCCATCGAATCGCAGAGGCGGGGGATACCGCTGATATCGTGCATGGGCACGGGAAATAAGCTCGACCCGACGCTTTTTCGGGTCTCTGATATCACAAAAACTTCGGTCTGCCCGCTGTGCCGCGTGATGCGCCGCGAGCTGAAGGTCAGAGGCATAAGTCACCTGAAAGTCGTCTGGTCACCCGAGCAGCCGATAAAGCCGAATGAGACCGCCGAAGTGACTTCACGCAGGGCACTGCCCGGGAGTATATCGTTTGTTCCGCCCGTTGCAGGCATGATAATGGCGGGCGAGATAATCAAAGATCTGATAAAATAACGTAAAGCTATATAACTTTACACTTCCCCGAGAGGAGATAAGTATGAAGAAAAAAATTATCCGCGCCGCGGCGGCGATACTTGTGCTGACGGTCGCGCTTTCTTTCGCATTCAGCGGCTGTTCAAACAAAAAGGACGGCGGGGATGAGACAACCACCATGCCGCCCGAGGCGGTCGAGGCGGTGCAGACCCTCAAACTGCCGTATTCAAAAGGCGACAAGCTCAATCCATTTACGGCAACAAGTATGCTCAATCAGCAGCTGATGCCGCTTATCTATGACGGTCTGTTTGCCCTCGACAAAAATTATAATCCTCAGCCGCTTCTCGCGTCGAATTACAGCCGGAGCGGTCGAACCCTGACGGTATCTCTTGCGTCTGCAAAGTTCTCGGACGGTTCGAGCGTCTCGGCTTCCGATGTTGTCGCCTCGTTTGAGAGCGCGAAGAAATCGCCCGCATATAAAACGCAGCTTGCGAATTTCAGCAGCGCAAAAGTCAGCGGGAACAGCGTCGTGTTTTCTCTCGCCGATGATGATCCGTATGCCGTCAACTGTCTGACCTTTGCTGTCACAAAGGGCGGCTCGACCGAGGACGGCGCTGCGGGCAGAGGCAGATACACATATTCTTCGGAAAACGGCGTCGGCTATCTCAAAGCGAGCAGCGCGCGCGGCAACTTCTCGCCGAAGAAAACGAGCATCACTCTCTATGATGTCAAAGATTTGAGCATGCTCAAATATACCCTCGCCATCGGCAATATAAGCTTCGCTTTTGACGATCTGCGCGGCGGCTCTTATACCCGCTATTCCTCGTCGGTCGCAGATATCCTGATGAATAATTTAGTCTATCTCGCTTTCAACAAGAGCAGCTCCGCGCTCTCATCCGAGAAGGTGCGTCAGGCGGTGGCACTTGCCATTGACAGGGCGAAGCTCGCTGACGAGTCGTTTCAGGGTCACGCCAAAGCGGCGTATACTCCGTTTAACCCCGACTGGAATGTTATCTCCGGCAAGGACTATACAGTCAAAACCGACCTCGAAGCGGCGGGAAAGCTGCTCGACGAGGCGGGATATACTTCAAAAAATGACGCTGTGCGCGCGGACGCAAACAAAAAACAGCTCACTCTCAAGATAGTCGTCAACAAAGACAACGGCTTCAAATCGGCGGCGGCGCAGAGCATAAAAGAGATGCTCGAAAAGCTCAAAATTTCCGTCACCGTCAGCGCGCTGAGCGAAAAAGATTACCGCTCGGCGGTCGCGTCCGGCAAATATGATATGTATATAGGCGAGGTCAAGCTCACCGAGAATATGAGCCTTTCGCCGCTTCTCAAGAGCGGCGGCAGCGTGGCTTACGGCATCAACACTTCGGGCGCCGCGAGCACTGCGTATTCGGCGTTTCTCGCAGGCTCGTCCGATGTGAACACATTTATAGATGCGTTCAATGCCGATATGCCGTTCGTCCCGCTTTGCTACCGTTCGGGGCTTGCGATATACACGCGCACGCTGAAATACGGCAACGCTAATCATATCAACGATGTCTATGCCGATATCGATTCGTGGGATTTCCATTGACAGCAGAAAATCAAACAGGGCTTCCGATTTTTAACGGAAGCCCTGTATTTTTGTCACGCAACAGTTGAAAACCCCCGGTTCTACCGGGGGAAAAAGAAAGCTTAA
>ERZ1673743.687-NODE-687-length-46507-cov-11.168712_pt1 | contig 46507 bp, 45 predicted proteins | sample MGYA00580197_ERZ1673743 | MGnify/ENA primary metagenome ERZ1673743 (study PRJEB41218, sample SAMN15661795) | gut metagenome | host: Homo sapiens | place: Canada: London | collected 2015-08-20/2019-03-30 | study: EMG produced TPA metagenomics assembly of...
ATTATTAAATTTCATAAAAGGTAAAATCGAATTACACAAAAATATTTACAGTCTCGGAGATGAAAACTCCGCTAAGGAGTTCATCAAGAAGGCGAACAGCAAGGAACATGTGGATTATGCTCAGCATCCGCGTGCATACTACCACAAAGAAGACTCAAAAAAGACCGAAGTGCTTGTAACAAGCTCTACCGGTTCTGTACTTTATGATACTCTTCTGCTTCACTCTTTATCTGATGAAGCAGAGAAGCTCGGAGGAGTACTGATGTACACTTAAACAGACTTCTTCATTATGAAATAGCGTCTTGTACGCTATAACATGATTTCCTCCTATTATTTGATTTTGGCGTTCCTTTATTTAGGAACGCCTCTCCTTTTATTTTTCTATTTTTTTAGTAATCATTTTTAAAGCTTTTGGTCTTTCTAACACAACTATATGTCCACACCCTAAACATTTTAATTTAAAATCTACCCCTATACGAGTAATCTCCCATAATTTACTTCCACATGGGTGTATTTTTTTTGTTTGTACAATATCCCCTATATTATATTCCATACAAACTCCTCTTCTTATTTAACTGCTTTTTCTAGCCTATTTATTACACTTTCTTTTCCAAGTACTTGCATAATTTCATACATATCTGGTGTATTTTGTCTACCTGTTAAAGATACTCTAATAACAGTACTAATATCACCAACATGTCCTGGCCATTTTTCTGGTTCTTTTTTATATTCTTTAACTTCTCTTGCATATCCAACTTCTTCTGCTAAATCTTTCATTTTATCAAACCAAGTTTGCTTATCGTCATTAATATCAAAATATTTTTCGATATATAGTTTTATAATTTTACTTATTTCTTCTTTATCTGAGATTTTAGCATAATCATAAGAAATATTATCATTAAAGAATACATCATCATACATATATATAATTGAATTTTTTACATCTGACCATTTAGCAATGTCTTTTCTAGGTTTGTTATTTCCTCTTTCAATTCCAAATATTTTTAATGAATATTCTTTATTCTCTAAAAGTTTAGCAAGTTCTTCATCATATCTTTTTGCCCAATCTGAAACTTCTTCAAAAATTCTTTCTTTTGAGTATTTAGATATAACATTTTTTGATACATCTAGCAATTTTACCATATCAAAAACTGCTCCACTTCCACTCATTTTATTTATTTCAAACTTGAACTCTGAAATATCAGTATCTGGATTTGCTTTTCTCCATAATTCAAAACTTGAATTTCCTATATTCATTAAATATTCGCAAACTGCTTGTGAAGGAATTCCTTGCTCATGATAATAGCTTACAGCAGCTTCTGGATCTTTTCTTTTACTAATTTTTCTCTTTTTACCATCTTCATCTTTTAATATTGGAGCATAATGGCAATATTTTGGTGTTTTAAATCCTAATGTTTTAAATAATTCTAAGTGAAGTGGTATAGATGATACCCATTCATCAGAACGAATAACGTGTGTTACTCTCATCAAATGGTCATCTACAGCATGTGCAAAATGGTATGTAGGAAGACCATCAGCTTTTATAATTACTATGTCTTGGTCATTTTCTGGAAAATCTATGTTTCCTTTAATAACATCATGATGTCTAATTTTCTTTTCTTCATTTCCCATAGACTTAAATCTAATTATATATTTTTCACCAGCTTTTATTTTTTCGATTGCCTCATCTACTGATAAGTTTCTATATTTTGCCCATACGCCATAATATCCAGTTCTTAATTTTGCAGCTTCTTGTTTTGCTCTCATTTCTTCTAATTCTTCTGGAGTTGCAAAACAAGGATATGCTCTACCTTGCTCAATTAAGTATTTGGCATAAGCTCTATATATTTTTCCTCTTTCGCTTTGTTTATATGGTCCATAATCACCTTTTGATTCTGTTTCATTAATCATGCCTTCATCAAATTCTATATTAAAGTCTTTAACTGCTGAAACAATTTGATTAACACCATTTTCTATTTCACGCTTTTGATCTGTATCTTCAATTCTTAATATAAATACTCCATTTGTTTGATCTGCAAGTTTTCTATCTATAACACATTGCATTAATCCTCCAATATGAACAAAACCTGTAGGACTTGGTGCAAATCTTACAACCATTGCACCTTCATCTAATTTTCTTTCTGGATATTTTTCCTCATAATACTCTATTTCCTTTACATCAGGATATATTAAATCTGCTAAATCTTTATAATTCATACCATTTGCTCCTTACTACATTTATTTTATACTTCCATAATAATTGGTAAGATCATTGGGTTACGTTTAGTTTTTTGGAAAATATAATCTCTTAAATTATCCTTTAATGTTGATTTTATAGTTGACCAATCACGAATTCCCTCTTCTTCAAAGTTTCTAACTTCTTCACGAATTACCTTTTTAACATCTTCCATTAAATTTTCAGATTCTCTTACATATACAAATCCTCTAGACACAACATCTGGTCCAGATACAATTTCTCCTGTTGAAGAATCCATAGTCATTACAATTACAATTAAACCATCTTGTGATAAATGTTGTCTATCTCTTAAAACAATATTTCCAACATCTCCAACTCCTAGACCATCTACTAATATTTTTCCTGATGGTACAGATGTTGTTAATTTTGCTTCTTTTTGATTTACTTCTAATACTCTACCATTATTTAATAAAAAGATATTTTCTGGTGGAATACCCATTTTTTTAGCTGTTTCTGCATGTGCTCTTAATTGTCTATACTCTCCGTGAACAGGTATAAAGAATTTTGGTCTAGCTAAGGCTAAAATCAATTTTTGCTCTTCTTGGCAAGCATGTCCTGATACGTGAATATCTTCTAACGCACTATATACAACTTCTGCTCCAATTTGCATTAAATCATTTATAACATTTGAAACTAATTTTTCATTACCAGGTATTGGAGTTGCAGATATAATAACTTTATCATTTGGAGTTATAACTACCTTTTTATGATCTCCTGATGCCATTCTTGTAAGAGCAGACATAGCCTCTCCTTGGCTTCCTGTTGTAATAATAACTAATTGATCATCTGTATAATTTTTAATCATATCTATATCAATAAATAAATTTTCTGGTGCATCTATATATCCAAGTTCTCTTGCAGTATCAATCATATTTACCATACTTCTACCACAAATTGCTATTTTTCTGCCATATTTTACTGCAGAATTTACAATTTGTTGTACTCTGTGTACATTTGACGCAAATGTTGCTACAACTATTCTCTTTGTTGTATTTAAGAATAATCTATCAAATACTTCTCCTACAGAACTTTCTGACATTGTAAATCCTTTTCTTTCTGCATTTGTACTATCAGCAAGTAAAGCCACAATACCTTTATTTCCAAGTTCGGCAATTCTTCCTAAATCCATTGGTTTATTGTCTATTGGAGTATAATCTACCTTAAAATCTCCTGTATGAAGAACTACACCTGCTGGTGTATGAATAGCAAGCATTACAGAATCTGGAATACTGTGGCAACTTCTAATAAATTCTACTTTTATATTTCCAAAATTTACAGTATCTCCTTGTTCAACTGTTACAAGTTTTGTATTTGCAAGTAGTTTATGTTCTTCTAATTTATTTTTTATTAATCCAATTGTAAGTCTTGTAGCATAAATTGGCATATTAATCTTTCTTAAAACATATGGAATTGAACCTATGTGATCCTCATGTCCGTGAGTTATAACTAATCCCTTTATTTTATCTTTGTTTTTTTCAAGATATGTTACATCTGGTATAACTAAGTCTACACCTAACATATCATCTTCTGGGAATTCTAGTCCACAATCAACTAAAACAATTTCATTTCCATATTCAAAAACTGTAATATTTTTACCAATCTCATCTAATCCACCAAGTGGAATTATTTTTAAATTATCTCTTTTAAATTCAAATCCTTGTGTATTTCTTGGTTTTCTTGGAAGTCTTCTTCTTTCTTCTAATACTAAATTTTCTATTCCTTCTGTTTGTTCCTTTGTAGTTTCTTTTACATATTCTTTTCTAGGTCTTCTTGTTCTATCAACTGTCCTTTTCTCCCTAGGAGCTCTTTCGCTTCTTGTTCTTGTTCTTGTTTTTCTTACAACCTCTTCCTTCTTTTCTTGAATGTTATTATCTTTTTCGTTCATTTTATCTTCCTTTCCTTTTTCATTTATATCCAATTTTATAAAAAACAGATTTCGTATTTTCACATAATAAAAGAGTAGTTTAAAATACTATAAACTACTCCTTTTTAATTTATAAAACATTTTTTATTTTCTCACTAAAATTAATATGTTTATTTTATTCCGCACCATAAACACATAAAAAACACCTATATATTTTGTATAATAAAAAACAATTTTATAATCCGCTTCATTAATTTATAATACTTTATTTAAATCTCATTTCTCATTTTTAATAATTAAATATAAATCTCTTCTTTACCTATTTTGGTAATAACTGTTTTTTATTATACCTTTTTTTTTAGCTTTTGTCAACTAATTCCATTTTTTACATACCATTGTTTGAAATAATTTTACTTTTATTTCATCCTACAAAACCGCACCTATCATTCCTGCCTCATTATCAAATTTTGCTAAAACAATTTCTGGAACAAAATCTGTATGGAAAGCATACTTTTTTTCTTGCACTTTATTTACTATAGGCTGATATAAGATATCCTTGTAATGTACAAATCCCCCACCTAAACATATTGCCTCAGGTTCAAAAATATCTATTATATTAAATAAACCTACTTCTAGATCATTAATATAATTACCAACGATTTCCTTTATTTCTTCATTTTCTAAATTTTGATATAGTAATTGCTTTAATACTACCGATTTATCTAGTCCATATTTATCTCCATATATCTTTTCTAAAATGTTTCTTATTTTACTTTTAAATCTTTTTATAGAACAACATGTTTCAAAACATCCTATTTTTCCGCAGTTGCATCTTGTTCCATTTTTATCAATTACCATATGTCCAAGCTCAAAACCTGCTCCTCTATTTGTTTTTAGTAAATTATTATTTAAAAATACTGCTCCTCCAATACCAGTTCCTAAGCATAAAAACACACAATCTTTATACTCTTTTAGTGCCCCTATATTCTTTTCGGCAAGTCCTGCGGCCTTTGCATCATTAATTACATTTACGCATGTGTTATATTTTTCTAGCAAATATGAAAAATCAATTTCCTTAATATTTAAATTTACTAAGTTTTTTACTATATAATTCTCAGGATCTCCCGGAACAGCTATTCCTATCTTATCTATAAATGCATTTTTGCTTAATTTTTTTATGGCTTTTTCCACATAATTCACAATATATTCCTTAGCATTTTCCTGTTTCTTTATATCTTCTTCTAATTTATTAATAATTTTACCATCATCTTCAATTAAGCTAACAGCTATATGACTTCCGCCAATATCTATTCCAATTTTCATATAATTTACCTCGTTTTTATTATTATATTATTTTATAAAAAAAGATACAAGGTTTTTCTTGTATCTTTTAGTTATTATAAATTGTCCCAATCTATATTTACAGAATCGAATAGCCATCCACCCATATACATTTCAATACATGGTACAATAATTACTACAACTAAGAATATTAAGAATATACCAACAATCGAGTATATGATTTGTGGAAGAACTGCCATAATCTTTCTCATTAAGTTTTCTATATCAATTTCCATGTACTCAACTAATTTGCTCATCATTTCTGGCAAGTCAGTCTGCATACCTATTTTTAACATTTCTGTTTGCATTGGAGATGTAAGTCCAGACTTTTCAAATGGTTCAATCCATGATGCACCTATAAAAATGTTATTTATAGAAGTTTCAATTATAGAAAGCATTACATAGTTTTTAACCACAGATTTACTAACTTCTAATGCTTCTTGAATTCTCATACCATTTTCCAAGTTTAAAAGCATTGCTTTCAAAAATCTAGAATAGTCAAGTGCAAATACAAGCTTTCCAAATATAGGCATTTTATATTTAAAATAATGAAAATTATATTTACCTTTTGGTGTGCTAATATATGCAATTATAATTCCAACAATACCTAAAATTATTACTACTGGTATATACCAATATGTTGATAAAACATTACAAAACTTTACAAATGCAACTGTTATTCCTGGAAGTTTTGCACTTGAACCAGCTTTTGCAAAAGCTTCTTCAATCTGTGGAATAATATACGCTACACCAAAAATAAGTATACCAAGTATTACTATAATCATTGCCGCATTTGGAATAATCATTTTTCTTATCTTTCCATTTGTATCATCAGCTGTTTCTAGATATTTAACAGCTTGCTCTAATGATTTAGTTAAAGATCCTGAAAGTTCTCCAACTTTTATCATATTAACATATAAGTATGGAAATATATTTGAATAATATTCCATTGTTGTATACATATATTCTCCGGCTTCAACACCAGCTAATATATCTTGTAATACCCCTCTTAATGTCATATTTTCTGTACTATCAATTATTGTTGATAATGCATGAATATTATTAAAGTTTGCCTTTTTTAATACATAAAAATTTTGAGTAAAAATAATTAAATCCCTTGATGTAACTTTTTCATCTCTTGCTAAGGTCATATTAATCTTTTCTTTTAGTGTAGGCTTTAACGTAGTATTACCTTGCAAAATATTTGCAGAATCAGCTTGTTTCATAATATCATCTATATCCATCATATTACGTTTATTAGCTTTTTTTCTATTTTTATTTCCATTAATTCTTACTTGAGTTACACTAATTGGCAACAGTTCATTATTCTTTAACTTTCTAATTAATGTATTTTTGTTAACTTCTTCTACCTTATTTCTCACAATCTGTCCTTTTGAAGTTACAGCTTTGTATACATACTCTGGCATTGTTTCCTCCTTTTACTTAAATTATTGATTTATTCTATCTCTATCCCTTTTTATTTTTAATTGCATAATTGTTCTATTCAGTGTTTCTATATTTTTTTCTTCTATTTGTGCTTTTGCTTGATCTAATGTTATTATATCATTTACAAATAATTCTGCAATAGAATTTATTAATCCTATACTACCTTTTTCACTATTACTTTGAATTGCATCCTCAATTTCTGATACACTTATCTTTTCTTTTCTTATTATACCCGAAATAATATTATCTACAACCATAACTTCAGGAACAAGTGCTAGTTTTCCATTTATTCCTGGCAATAATCTTTGTGATATTACAAGTTTTAATAATGATGAAATCATATATTTTACAGTTTGTTGATCTCTTATCTCATAGAAATTTACCATTCTATCAATTGTTTCTGCACATGATTTTGTATGAAGAGTTCCAATTACTAAATGACCTGCTTCAGCAGTTTCTATAGCAGCTTCCATTGTTTCTTTATCACGAATTTCTCCTATTACTAATATATCACAATCTTCTCTTAAAGAGTTCTTCACTCCATCACTAAATGTTAAGCAATCACGGCCAAGTCCAATTTCTTTTTGAACTATTATAGATTTTTTTGATGTATGCTTATACTCTACTGGATTTTCCAATGTTAATATTTTTTTATTTTGTGTTTCATTTATTTCATTGATTAAAGCATTTAAAGTTGTTGTTTTTCCTGAGTTTGTTTTTCCTGTAACCAATATTAATCCTTGTGGTTGATATGTCATACGTCTTACAATATCTGGCACACCTAAATCTTCATACCTTGGAAGTTCATTTTTTATTAATCTTAAGGTAAATGTTGGAATTTCATTTGTTTGTGAAATATTTACTCTCAAACGTATATCTTCAAATTCGAAAGAGCAGTCCAATCTTTTTGTTTCTTTAAATACTTTATCTTTATCTAAGTTTCCTCTTACAAAATAATCATATGCTTCACTCATATCATCATCAGTTAATTCCTCTGTTCCTTCACATGGAATAAGTTCTCTCATTATTCTTAGCATTGGTTTAATACCACAAATTAAATGAACATCTGATGCATTCTTTTTCTTAGCTGTATCTAATATTTTATCTATATCTATCATTTGTTACCCTCCTTACATTTTAGTAAAGTGCTAATTTATTATTAAGTTCTTGTAAATTTATAGTTCCAGCTAATATTTTCTTAATTCCATCTACTACTAATGGTTTGTATCCTCCATTCATAGCTACTTTTTTTATTTCCATTGCTGATGCATTGTTTACAATTAACTCTCTTATTTCATCATCTAATACTAAAACTTCAAAAATCCCTATTCTTCCGTAATATCCACTATTATTACATTTTTTACATCCAACTGCATCATATGTTTTAATTCCATCCAAATTAATATTAACACCATATTTACTTGCAATTCCATATATTATTTCTTTTTCTTCTTCTGTAAAATCTCTTTCTTTAGCACATTCTGGACATAATTTTCTTACTAATCTTTGTGATACAGTTGTTGCAAGTGTACTTGATATATCATAGTTTGATATCCCCATTTTTCTAAGTCTTGTTATTACTTCAACGCTATCAATTGTATGTATTGTTGACAAAACATAGTGTCCAGTTTGTCCAGCTTGTAATGCTATTTCTGCTGTTTCTGTATCTCTAATTTCACCTACTAGAATTATGTCTGGGTCTTGTCTAAGTACTGTTCTTAATGAACCTGCAAATGTATTTTTACTATCAACTTCTATTTGGTTAAGTCCATCAATTCTAATTTCTACTGGATCTTCAATTGTAGTTATATTTATTTCTGGTCTATTTAAATAATCAATTATACTATATAATGTAGTTGTTTTTCCTTCTCCAGTTGGAGCAGCAATAATTGTTATACTGTTCTTTTTATTAAATGCTCTTTTTACTAGGGTTGCATCTTGAGGAAAACCTAGTTCAAATATTTGCTTTACATCAGCATTTTTCTTTAAAAGTCTTAAAACAAATTTTTCTCCATACACATTTCTTTGTGATGATACACGTATGTTATATTCTGGGTACATTATAATTCTACCATCTTGTGATTCTTGTTTTTCCTGGTGCATATTAGATATTGCTTTTAATCTTCCAACTATTTGAGCTTCTTTTTCTTTTGAGATATTAACTGCGTTTATAAGCTGTCCATCTATTCTATATCTTACCCTTAAAGTGTCTTGCATTGGTTCAAAGTGAATATCACTTGCTCTTTTTTCCATTGCTGATCTAATTACACTATCTACAAATGATGAGGCATCTGAGTTTACCTCAATATTCCCGGTATTTCCTTCTAATGAATTTAGAATTATATCTACATTTGTTTCAAATGTAATATATTTATCCATTATTAAACCTTTATTTAATAATAGCAATCTTACTGTTTCTACTGATCTTCTATTTGATGTATCGGCAAAGCATACTTTTACTCTTCGACTTACTTCTTCAAATGGAATTGCTTTATTTTGTTTTGCAATATCAACAGAAATATAGTCTGCAATATTTACTTTAATATCAGATTCTCTTAAATATATCGCTTTTTCTTCTAAAATTTCTCCCATGGCATCAATTAACACATATGGGTCGCATACTCTCAATATGTTTAAAATATCCCCTATTTTTTTCTTTGGTTCTGCCTTTTGATAATCGAGTGCTCTTGCAATATCATCTTCTGTTACGATTCCCTTTTTTACTAGTTCTATCCCTAATGGTTGTTTTCTTTTTCCTTCCATAAGTGACTCCTTTCTTTTGTTTACTCTCCATTTAATTATACAATATTTTCTATATTTAGTGTATACATTGTATTAAAATACATTTATTTACCAATATCTTAAAACAAAATCTATATTTCTTGTAATTTGCTCATTACCCGTACCAAAGGTTGAACTTACATTAATTAGTGTTTTAGAAAACGAGTTTATTACATATGGCTTTTTTTCAAATGAAAATGATTTAACATATTTTGATATCTCTTCATTATTTCTATAAATACTATTATCTCTATATTCATATTTTGTTCCATCTGCAAATTGCAAACTATCTTCAGAGATTGTAACAATCTCTGTGTTTCTTTTTACATCTGCTATAAAAAACATACTAAATTTATTAAACTCAGCTACATATTTAGGTGAATCTTTTATTCCTCCTATATTGCTATAAAAATAATTAGAAATATTAGCCATAATTGCAATAATAATAACAAAAACAATAATATATATAACAAGTGATGTTAAAGTAATTCCTTTTTCTCCTTTAAGCATTTGTTTATTTAGTTTAATCATGGTTATATTTCTCCTTTCTTATTTTATAACTCTTTAACTTTAATTTTATTTATTACAATCTTTTCATTATCTCCTGCAATTTTATATTCTATTGTTAACTCAACATTCTTTATTAAGTCTTCTTTATCATTTCCTTCATTATAATTAGTTACTTTCATTTTTAAACTATATCCATCTGGAATTGAAAACTTTTGTCTGTATGTATTTTCCATTCCATTTTGAACTTCGTCATATGTTATTTTATCTATATCTTCTAATATTTGAATAGAATAATTTGTTGCTGACGCAGTAATTTTGGTTTTAGAATTAACAACATATGAAGAGTAAAATGCTGTTACTACTAATCCCGAAAATATTAAAAAAATTATTAATGCAACAACTAAATCTGTCATTGTAAATCCTGAGTTTGATTTTATATTTGTTTTAATCATATTATCACCTATAAAAAATATATAAATTTGTAGCAATTAAAGAAATTATATTTGAAACACATAAGTAAAAACCTATCGAAATTTTACTTGATACTTTATTATCAGTTTTAACAAATTTTATTTCTTTTTTTACTAATTTTTTTATTATTAATTGTATAGATATTGCTACTAATGTCATTATTATTGTAGTAATACATACAACTTCATATGTATACATAAGCATAAATATAACTAATATTAGTATATCAATAGGGTAACTATCTTTTGATTTTTTTCGAAGATATAATGTATTAAATAATATTAGTATTCCTATTAATATGTAATATATAACATATCTATATATACTAGTGTCATGTTCTATTAGGTATAGATATATTATATATAGAGTAACACAAATAATGCCAAATAATAAAACTGACTTTTCAATTTTGATATTTTCCTTATCAATTCCTGCAATAATAAATAGTGTAGAAATATATAATAATCCCATAATTAAGTATGCAAGGACTTGTACATTTAAATTAAAAATGTTTAACTTTATAGATACAGCAAATAAAAGGAAAACTATTCCAGATAGTATCTCAAGCATTAAATATCTTGGTCTAATTTTTTCTTTACAATATCTACATTTTCCACCTAAAAAACAATAACTTAAAATTGGAATCATATCAAAAAATGAAAGCTTGTGGTTGCATTTCGGACAATATGAACGAGTATGAGTTATATCTTGTCTTAATGGTATTCTATAAACTGCTAGTGTAAAGAAACTACCAAATACTGTTCCTATGCAAAAAATTAATAGATATAATATATAGTCCATATTTTCCTCCTTATTTGAAAATAGAGGTTACCTAAATATAATAGATAACCTCATATTTAGTTTAAATTAATTTAAACTACATTAACTTATTTTGAAGCTGGCATGTATTTGTCAATTACATTTATAGCTATTTGCTCAAATGCATTATAATTGTCTTCAGCATTTGCGTAAATATTTCTTGCAGTTTCTGCTTTTCCTATTAATCCTGAATTTACAGCAAGTGAAATAGAAATTGTAGCAAGAATAACTAATATAATAATTGTTACTACTAAAGCTACTAATGTGATACCGTTTTGACTCTTTAACATAAAAAATTTCCTCCTTATTTTATATTTTTTGTATATATCTATTTATAATAAATATAACCTAAATTATTTATATCCAAATTCATCATTGAAAAATGTATTTGTTGAACTATTTGTTACACTATTATTTGTATTTCCTGTTGTATTTGTATCTGTATTATTTCCAGTTGTATTAGCTGTTTCACTTGTCAATTCTGCAAATGGATCAGGTTTTCCTGGTTTATAGCTTGATGTTTGTTTATAAAGTTTTAAATCTTTTTCTGTAACTTCATAAGAAATTTCTGTTTTTTCTATTTCTGTAATTTGCTCATTTATTTCTTCCTTCACATTATTTGGAGTTTCATACGCTTCCTTTACTGGAACCACTTTATTTGAAGGAATGTAATCATAGAATAATATTCCTAAAATGAGTATAATAGCTACACATAATAGAATCATAATAAATGTTTCCTTAATAATTGTTTTTATCATATTTTCCTCCAATCTATAATCCAAGTTTTATCTACATCATTTTTATTTTACTTAATTATTTGACGTAGCAGTTTCACCTTTTATTCTAACATTTCTAACTTTAAATGTTGCAACCAAATCGCTTCCATTTTTAGTCATTTTAAAATTTTCTATTTTAAATCCTAGTTTATCATCATCTTCTAATGATGCAATAAATTGTATAAGTTGTGCGTATTGACCTTTTGCTGTAAATGCAAGCGTTTTTATATTTTCATCTCCTGCATCACCAGTATTTATGTCTAATTTTAACCAAACACCTCTTGAAGTAGCCTGTCTACCAATTCTAACCCATAAATACTCTCTTAAATATGTCTCTTCAGTGTTGGCTTTTGAAATTTCATTTTCTGTACTTACCTTTGCTAAGTTAAAATATTCTTCTTTTTGTTTTAATAGAGTATTTACAGAATTTGAGAGTTCTTGTTTTTTACTTGGATAGTCTTTTTTCAAAAGTGAATTTGCCTCTTCAATGTTTTTGGTTAAATTATCATTTTCTGTAATAATTTGATCAATGCTTAATATTTTAATGTTTCCAATTGTTATTCCCTTAGCCATTACAAAATATACAAGAATGACTAATAAAACTATCAAAATTCCAATTAATAATTTTTTTAAGTTCATGGCAAATCCCCCTCTATCACAATTTTAACATATTCGTCTTGCTTTTCTGCTTGTGAGGAAATTACCGATTCCTTTTCTAAAATATTATCCTCTTTTAACTTTGCCTTAAAATATCCCAATTGTTCATATTGCTTTGATTGAGCCTTAATTACAACATGTCTACCAGTTGTGTTCTCTATTTCTGTAATCTGAACTCCTGTTGGAATAGTGTTCATGATTTCCATTAGTAAATTTGGAATAATATTTTTTGATTTTTCGATATCTTCTATTCTTTCATTTATATTTTTTAAATTATTTGAAAGTTCTATATATCTATTTGTTTTTTGTTTTACAGCAGTTGTATCTTTTTCCACCAAACTAATTTGAACCTTAGTATCTGTTTTTACCTCATCTACTTCTTTTATTTTTTCACTAATCTGTTTATCTAAATATAATGAAAATCCAGAATATAATAATGTTAATATTAATATTCCACCAGCAGTTCTCATAAGCCATCTTTCTGTATGATCCATTTTAGTTTTTAAACTATCTAAGCTAAAACTTACTGGAATGCTTTTCTTTTCCTTATTTGTATTTTTATTTTTATAGCTGTTATTTCCGCCTACTTCAATTTTTGCCCAATCATGCAAACTCTCCATAAAACTTTTAGCCTTAAAGTTCATATTTTTTATTCCGTAACCTAGACCTTGTAAAGCAATTGCTATAGCTGAATTGACCTCTATATAATCTTTTATATTTATTTTTACATTTTCGTTTGCAAAATAAGGTTTTAATATTTCACATTTTTCACTTTTAAAGAATTCTTGAAAATACAAATCAATATTATTTATAACAGACATTGTACCTGTAATATATATTTTATCAAAGTCAATTGTAGAATTTGTAACATATTCTTGTAGTTTTGTTACTATTTTATACAATGTAGGCATAATTTCATCAAGATATTCATTTTCACGTTCTTGTAATTCTTGAGAATCCATTGTATAAATTGTAGAATTTTTGCATATTTCATAAGCCTTAGAATATGAATTCTCTTTCATACTTATTTTTTGTAAAATTTCCTCAGAACCTTCATCAATTTTTTCTATATTATAAACCTTTTGATTAATTATTGTTGTTATAGTTGTTTTTTCTTCCATGTTAACAATTATAATATTTTCCTTAGGTTTAATAGCTGCAACATTTGCAATACTTGTTCCTATTGAAGTAACACATGAAGCTTTTGTATCATCTGTTAACTGTATTGCTTTGTTAATTGTTGCTTTATTAGCTGATACATATATAACTTTCAATTTGTCTTTATCTTCCGGAACTGTAGCTAAAGCATATCTACCTTCATATGCATTTTTATTCATGTTTTTATCACTGCAGTATGATTCAAACTCAGTTTCTATTGCTTTTTTTAAATCGTTTTTATTTAAAAGGCTAAACATATAAAAATAATTATACATTTCTTCTGAAAGGTTAACGCTAATAGGAATTTTATAGCTATAAGTTTCTGAGATTATTTGTGAAATTGCATCACTTAATCGTTCATAAAACTTAATGCCAAAAGATTCTATTTTTAGCATTTCACGTTCTTTTGTGACTTTTGCATATTTAATTAAATTGCTCTCAATATATAATCCCAAACAACTTGCCATTTTATTCTCCTTCGTTTTATATAATAAAATTTATTATTATATTTTACAAAATGTAATAATTAATACTTGAATGTTTTACCTTTTTTATCTCATTTACATTTTTCAACATTAATTTTACCTTTTTTTTCTAAAAAGTCAATATTAACATTCAATATTTAATATTATTGTAATATTATTGTAATATTTCTGTAACATTTCATTACTTTATAAATGCAAAAATTAAAATAATAATTCCAAATATTATTCTATATATTGCAAATACTTTAAAGCTACCTTTCTTTAAATATTCAAGTAAAAATTTTATTACAAAAATTCCTGTTATAAAACTTGCTAAAATTCCCATAATAAGTGATAAATCAAATTGAAATTTTGTTAAATCAAATATAACTGCTGCAAAAGTAATTGGCATAGCAAGTAAAAAAGAAAATTTTGCAGCACTTTCTCTATCAATTTTCAAAAATCTTGCAACTGTCATTGTAATTCCAGATCTTGATACTCCTGGGAATGCTGCAGCTAATGCTTGTGAAGCACCAACTAATATTGATTGCTTTAAAGTTATATTTTCATATTTTACAGTTGATTTTGATTTTTTATCTGCTAAATATAATAAAACACCCATAATAATTAATGTAAAAGCTATTATTTTCATTTGTAAATTTAAATTGTCACCTATAATCATACTAGATATTTTATCAAGAACTAAACTTAATATACCCGCAGGTATTGTAGCTACAACTAAGTACCAAAATATTTTTCCTTCTTTAGAGTCTTCTCTTTTTGTAACTTTTTTGAACCCTGCTACTATTAATTTTATCCAATCTTTCCAAAAGAATATCACTAAAGCAAGTAATGTTCCAATATGAAGTGCAACATCCATTCCATCCGATAAAGGTGCCCAATTAAAAAGCCATGGAAAAGCATTTAAATGTGCTGAACTTGAAATTGGTAAAAACTCTGTTAACCCTTGCACTATTCCTAAAATTATTGATTCTACAATACCCATAATTTCCTCCTAAATTTTATAATTTTCTATTGTTTGTTTTATGTATTTTGCGGCAGTTTTAGGTGCATTTTTCCCAGGTAATCCTAAGGCCGTAATTACGTTTAAGTTATATCTCTTTGCTTCTATTTTGTCAATACCTCCGTGGCAATGACGCTAAATCTATTATTACACAATCTTTTTTTAATTTTTCAAGTACATTTTTGTTTACAACTAGGCTTGGAACAGTATTAATAAGTAGGTTGGTTTTAGTTACAAAATTTTCTACTTCATTGTATTTTAGTGGCAAGCATCTCATTTCTCTAATCCATGCAAAATCCGCTTCTTTTCTTGCTACACAATATACATTTGCTCCTAAATCTAAAAATCTTCTACACAAAATTTTTCCAATTCTTCCAAACCCATAAATCAAAACATTACTCTCGTGGATTGTTTCTTCCATTTCTTCTAACGCAATTTTTATAGCTCCCTCTGCCGTTGGAATAGCATTTAATATTGTAAGTTCTTCTATTTTTAATAAATCTATATTATTTATAGTTTTATCTTTATAAAAGAAGTCTGGAATTTTGCCTGCAAAAAAATTTTTATTAGATAATTTTTCATATAATTTAAATAATCCAATTTGCTCATCACTATATTCACAGTTTACTGTAATATTATTCTTAGATAATGGCATAGCACTTATTATAGTTTTGCTCGCATCTATACATTCTTTCAAATCTTTACACACTTTTATTTTTTTATTTTCTCTATCCTTCCAATATTTTTCCTGTCCAAAAACAAATACGGCGTAAGATTCTTCTGATAATAATTCTACAAGTCTTACCATTCTTAAATCTCCACCGTACAATTGATATTATATTTTCCATAAAAGTCTCCTTTAAAATTTAATTTGCAAAATGCAGTTATTAAATTTATATGATTACTTCTATCGAAAATACTTATTAATTTAATTTTCTCTTTGTTTTTGTTTTACTTCTTTTTCCTTTTGCTTTACATTAAGCATCATTTTTATGTCATCATTGTTTAAACTACTTACAAGCATACATGTTTTTGCCAAATGATTCATTGCCTTTTTTTCTTTTTTGCTCATTTTATTTTTACGAGCATTTTTTCTTTCTTCATCAGTAGGAACTTTAACATTTTGTTTAATTGGTGTAAATATGTTTTCTTTTTGTACTCTATCATACATTTTAGGATCTAACTCAATTGCCAAGTTTAAATAGTTAGTTGCTTTTTCAGTATCACCTCTTAATATTGCAACTTGAGCTAAATAATAATATGATCCTGACTCTGCATCTTCTCCTTTTAAGCTTTCTTTTAAGTACCTTTCAGCCTCATCTAAATCTCCATATATAATTGCAATTTGTGCTAAATCTAATTTTGCATTATATAACAAACTATTTACTTCTGCTGCTCTATCATAAAACTCTTTAGCCTTTTGAAAATCATTTAACATTGTATATGCCATTCCCAAGCTATAATATAAATCATAATTTCCTGGATGATACATAAGTGCATTTGTATAAACATTTACTGCCTCTTTGTATTGTTCTGTTTCATATAAAATATCTCCAAGTAGGCTTGTTGCCTTATATAAATCAGGCTTTTGTTTTAATATGTCTTGTAACACTCCAATCGCATCTATTTTTTTGCCTTCTTCATTCATAAGATTTGCAATTTCATAATTTATCATCAAATCTTTTTTATTAATTTCTATTACTTTTCTGTATTCATCAATTGCATTGTCATTCTTGCCTTCTTTTTTGTAAACTTCTGCTAATATTTTATGTCCTTGGTAACTTTGAGGATATTTTGATATTAGTTTTAAAGCATATTCTTTAGCTTCCTCATTTTTTCCAACAGTAATATACATTTTTGCCATAGTAATATAGAATATCTCAGAAAAATCCACTTTTTTAGTTCTTTCTAAAATAATAACTGCAAAAGGTATAATAATTGAAAGTAAATACATTATTACTCTAAAAAAAGGTGCAAAAGTTGTACTTAAAATTAATTCAAAAAAGTTTATAACTAATCCAACAAATTCTAGTCCAAGTATAGGTACATATATTGTGTCATTCTTCTTTATCATTTTCATAAACAAAACAATAAATACGGCAAGTGCTATGATATTAAAAATAATTTTCTCTACTATCATTTTCTTCTTCCACCACTTTATTCATTTTCAAATTTTTCTTTATATGCATTAATACATTTCTCAATAATTCTTTCAGCATCTTTTCTTCCTAGCATTTGGTCGATTGTTGTAGTCTTTCCTTCTAATTGTTTATATACTTCAAAAAAGTGCTTTATTTCTTCAGATATATGATTTGGCAGTTCAGAAATATCATTATAATTATTTAAAAATGGATCTTTTTTTGATACTGCAATAATTTTTTCATCTTCTTCTCCACCATCATTCATAATAAGAACGCCAATTGGATAACATTCAACCAATGTAAGTGGGATAATGTTTTCTTCGCATAAAATCAAAACATCTAAAGGATCTTTATCCTCTGCATATGTTCTAGGTATAAATCCGTAATTTGTTGGATAATGTGTTGATGTATATAAAACTCTATCTAATTTTAACATTCCTGTTTCTTTATCAAGTTCATATTTATTTTTTCCACCTTTAGTTATTTCCACAACACCCACAAACTCTGTTTTACTAATTCTATTTTCATTAATATCGTGCCATATATTCATTTGCATTTGCATTTTCCTCTTTTCTGTTTTTTCTTATTTTAAATGATTTTATATGAAAAGTCTACACTATATTCAAATTTTTTTGCATACTAAAAGCGACCTTTTTGATACAAGTCGCTTTTAGTATTTTATATTATTCGCCTTTAAGTTCTTCTTCCGCTTCTTTTACAGCTTCAACTTCACTCCAAGGATATCTTACTCCTTTAATTTCCTGATAATTTTCATGTCCTTTTCCTATTAAAAGAATAACATCTCCTTCTTCTGCATTTTTCATTGCGTATTTAATTGCTTCTTTTCTATCATTTATAATTATATATTTGCCATCATTTCTATTTAGTCCAACAATAATATCCTTATTAATAGATTCTAAATCTTCAAATCTTGGATTATCCTCTGTAAGGATGCTCAAATCTGCCCACTTAGCTGAAACTTCTCCCATATCATATCTTCTAGATTTAGCTCTGTTTCCGCCACCACCAAAAATGCATATTAATCTTTTTGGTTTATATTCAGATATAGTATCCATTAAGTTGTCCATTTCGTCTCTATTATGTGCATAATCTACAATTAATTTATATTTATTACTTGAACTTACAAGTTCCATTCTTCCGGCAACTTTTACACTTTCTAGAGCTTTTTTCATACTTTCTGTATCAATTCCTAGTTCATTTGCAACAGTAATTGCACATAAAGCATTATATACTGAAAATCTTCCTGGAATATCTAACTTAAATGTTCCATTTACCTTTCCAGATACATCAAATTTAACCCCGAAAAAATCATTTTCCATTATAAATTCAATGTTACTAGCTTTAATCTCTGCCTCATCACTTTCAAGTCCATATTTAACAATTTCACATGTATGGTCTTTTGTAACTTTCATCCATTTATCAGAATCACAATTTACTATTCCTACTTTGCATTGTTTAAATAACAAACTCTTGCAATACATATATTCCTCAAAGCTTTCATGTTCGTTTGGTCCTATATGATCTACAGATAAATTTGTAAATATACCATAATCAAATTCAATACCCGCAACTCTGTCCATTTTTAATCCTTGTGAAGATACTTCCATAACAGCATATTTACATCCTGCTTCTACCATTTGACTAAATAGCTTTTGTATTTCATAAGAATTTGGAGTTGTATTATGTGTCTCAATTTTTTGGTCATTTACCATTGCACATATTGTACCAATAACACCAACTTTATTTCCTGCAGCTTCAAGCATACTTTTTATAATATATGATGTAGATGTTTTTCCACAAGTTCCTGTAATACCTATTGTTGTTAATTTTTTAGCTGGATATTTAAAATATGCTGCTGACATGAAAGCTAGCGCTCTTCTTGATGATTTTACTTTAATAACTGTTACATCTTCATTTATTTCTACATCTTTTTCTATAACAATTACTTTTGCACCTCTTCTTATTGCATCTGGAATAAAATTATGTGAATCAACTGTTGTTCCAATCGTCGCAATAAATAAATCATCATCATACACATTATTTGAATTGTCCTTTATATCCTTTATTTCTGTAGCTAAACTTCCCTTTACTAATTCATATTCTACATTCTTTAATATTTCTGATAATTTTACCATTCTTTTTCCTCCCTTTGGTATATCTATTTCAGATTCATACACAGTATGTGAAGGTCCTTTCATTAATACGTTATTTGTTTTTTCGTTCCATTCAACATCTAGGTTACCTCCTATTTGTTCTACAGAAACCTTTCTCTCTGTTCTTCCAGTAATTACTCCAAATACAGCTGCTGTACAACAACCTGTTCCACAGCCTATTGTTTCTCCTGTACCTCTTTCCCATTCACGTATTTTTATATAATTTTTATTAACAACTTTTGCAAATGTTACATTTGTTTTATTTGGAAATATATCCGTTTTATATTCAATTGCTTTTCCGTATTTTTCAACATCAAAATTATCAACATCATCTAAAAATATAACACAATGAGGATTTCCCCATGAAAGAGCCGAAATCTTAAATACTCTATCTAATATTTGAACTGGTTGTTCAATAAACTCTTCAAGTTCTGTATTTACCGGTATTACCTTAGTACTTAATCTAGGTTCTCCTATATTTGCCTTTATATTAACTGCAACACCATCTTTTATAAATAATTCTACATGCTGAATTCCACCTAAAGTTTCAATTGTGAGCTTTGTTTTATCTGTAAATTTGTGGTCATATACATACTTGCTCATACTTCTTAATGCATTTCCACACATTTCTCCTTCTGTTCCATCTGGATTAAACATTCTCATTCTAAAATCTGCTACTTCTGATGGACAAATCATAACCATTCCATCTGAACCTATTGCAAAATGTCTATCACTTACATACTTTGCAAGTTCATTTGGTTTTTCTATCTTTTGATTTATTGCATCTATATATACATAGTCATTTCCATAGGCTTGCATCTTTGTAAATTTTATTTTCATGTTTTATACTTCCCATCCTTTTATTTTAAAGCTTGCTCTAAATCAGCAATTATATCATCTGGATCTTCTATTCCAACAGATAATCTTAAAAGTTTTTCATTTATTCCTAGTCTTTCTCTTACATCTTGTGGTACTTCATGATGTGTTACAATCATTGGATAAGTTATTAAGCTCTCAACTCCGCCCAAACTTCCTGCAAATAATATCATATCTACTTTGTCTATTACTTTTTTAGCTGTTTCTTCACTATCTACTTCAAATGAAAGCATTCCTCCAAAACCTGTTGTTTGTTTTTTAGTTACTTCATAATTTGGATGATCTTCAAAACCTACATAATATACTTTTTTTACTTTTGGATGATTTCTTAACCATTTAGCAACTTTCATAGTATTTTCATTATGTCTTTGCATTCTAATTTCTAATGTTTTTATTCCTCTTAAAGTTAGCCAAGCATTAAGTGGAGCTAAGCATGCTCCTTGATATTTTAAAAAGTTTCTCATTGCTTGTCCAATCTTTTCATCTTTTACAACAACAAATCCTGCCATTGTGTCATTGTGACCTTCTAAATATTTAGTTCCACTATGAACCACAATATCAGCTCCTAGTGTTAAAGGCTTTTGATAATATGGTGTAAGTAATGTATTATCAACTGCAACTATAATATTTTTTTCTTTTGCTATTTTGCAAATTTCTGCAATATCTGCAACTTTCATCATTGGATTTGTTGGTGATTCTATAAATACCATTTTGGTATTTGGTTTTATATTTTTCTTAAATAATTCAATATCACTTAAATCAACAAAACTTGTTTCTATTTTATTGTCTACAAGTACTGTTTGTGCAATTTCATATGTTCCACCATAAATATCATCTGATAAAATCAAATGATCTTCTGGTTTTAATATTGAGAACGCACACATAACTGCTGCCATTCCACTACTTAATGCAAAACCTTCTGTTCCTTCTTCTAAAATTGCCATTGTTCTTTCTAATTCTTCAATGGTTGGATTTTGACATCTTGTATAGTCAAATCCTAATGAATCTCCTAATCCTCTAAACTTAAATGTTGCTGTTTGAAATATTGGAAAACTAACAGATCCTGTAATAGGTTCTCCTCCAAGTGCACCATGTACTACTTTTGATCCTACCTTCCAATTTTCTTTTTTGTCATAATCCTTATAATTACTAAAATTTTTCATGTTTATTACCTCAGTTTTTCTATAATTTAACCAGTATACTCTTAATTAAGACGTATAAGCCTGCTCAATAAACATTTCGTCTTGTATTATATATCATTTTTTTACTTTCGTAAATATTTTATACAATTTTTTTACAAAACATAGAAAATTATGCAAAAGAATTGTAGTATTGTTCCTGCTAAAATAAACAAATGAAATATTGAATGCATATATTTTTTCTTTCTTCCAAGTCCATAAAAAATTGTTCCTAGTGTATATGCAATTCCTCCTAAAACAAGTAAAACTGTTCCTTTAACGCCTAATAGCATAGGCAATAAATTTGCTTTAACAATTATCGTCCATCCCATACCTAAATAACAAATCATTGAAAATACTTTATACTTTTTTAAATCTATAGAATTTAATACTATTCCTAAAATTGCTGTAGCCCATATTCCTCCAAATATAGACCAACCAATTACTGCATCATACTCTCTAAATGTACATAGCGCAAATGGAGTATATGAACCTGCAATTAATAAAAAGATAGTACAGTGGTCTAATACTTGCATTACTTTTTTTCCTTTGCATTTTGGACTTAGTCCATGATAAATACTAGACATTGTGTATAATATAATTACACTAGCTCCATATATAGCAGAACTAACAACAGCATAGGCATTTTTATGTATTGCAGAAACTATAATACACAAAATTGTTATTACTATTCCTAATACTCCTCCAACAATATGTGAAACCATGTTAAATATTTCTTCTCCTTTGGTATATGTTGGTAACACTCTATCTTTTAACTTTGTTCTTTTCATTTTATCCTCCACTTTTTCAAACATAATTTACATTAAATTTTCATATAGTATAACACGAGGTGGCTGTATATGAAAGTATCTTTTTTATATTTAAAAAATCTGATTTTTAGATTTTCAAATTTTGTTATAATATTTACTTTATTTATATCGTATACCTACATTTTAAATTATTCTCCAAATACTCCTATTTCAAACAACAATGAATACTTTTCTTTTTCAAATCAAATAAAAAACATATATAATTCTGATGAAAAACTTGCTTTTTTAACATTTGATGACGGCCCTTCTAAAAATATAACTCCTAAGGTTTTGGATATATTAAAAGAAGAAGATGTAAAAGCTACTTTTTTTGTTGTTGGAAAACAAGTTAAAGAATATCCAGAAATTACTAAGCGAGCTTTTGAAGAAGGGCATTATATTGCAAATCATGGATATTCTCATAATAACTTTAAACTGTATTCTACCTCTCAAAGTTTTATAGATGAAATTACTAAGACTGATATTGCAATTGGTGAAGCAATTGGTATTCCTGATTATTGTTCTCATCTATTTAGATTTCCAAATGGTTTTATGGCATCAATGTATAAAAAGCAAAAAAGAGAGGCTCTCCCAATATTAGAAAAACTTAATTATACATATCTTGATTGGAACTGTTTAAATAACGATTCTATGAAAAAATATTCTAGTATGCAGTTATTAAATAATCTAAAAAAATCCTCTAAAGATAAATCTGTTTTAGTTATTCTTATGCATGATACAAGTGATGTAAGTAATAGTTCTCTTGTATTAAAAGACTCTATCTCATATTTGAAATCTCAAGGTTATACATTTGATAACTTTTATCGTTTTATGTAATAATATATTTGCTTAAAGCTAGCTTAACCGGGTAAAAAAAGATAGGCACCCTATCATTTGATAGAGTGCCTTTTGTCAGCTTTTGCAAGCTCTTTCTCTGTAGATCTGTTTGTAAGCTTCTTTACGTTTGTTTTTCCACTGTCTGTACACAGCATCTTCGTCGTCTGCCTTCTTGATGGTAACCTCAGTCCCATTTAGTTTTGTGCAAATAGCACATACCTTCTCGCCGATTTCCTCCGAGAAATTGGATTCTTCGCTAAGAAGTCCGTCTACCATCTTAAAGTAAGACATTACCGATAATGTAGCCGTTCCCTCAATGGTTACGATGCCTGCATTTACGGATTTTACTGTGATTTCCTCCTTATATGGAGCATCAAGTACATCATAAAACTTGCCGTTTTCCGTTTCTCTAAGAAATTTTACGTTTGTTGCCATAACAAAATCCTCCTTGTTGCATTTTTCCTAAAGAATTAGCTGACCATTTATTTCAGTCATAATAACATTATATAACAATTTTATTCATTTTTCAAGCTTTATGTTTACTTTTTTGTAATTTTTTTACTTTTTTATTTTTCTATATATCCAGATGTGGCCTTTGTATACATATCATCTGATATTGCTTTATATCTTTCGCCTGAATAATCATCAGTAAAACCATTATATGCTTTATATATATCGCCTTTTTCTGTATCATACACTCTTTCATATCCTAATATAGCATCACTTTGTTTTTGGCTCATTATATCATAGCTTGCACTTCTAGCTTCCCATGCAGACATTATACTATCTGTAATTTGATTACAGATATTTCTAACGCTTTGGAATGTTTTCATTACAGAGTCTTGTTGACTTTGGTATTGGCTTATAAATGTATTTGAAAATTCTAAAGATGCAACCATTTTATTTAATGTATCTTCCCAATCTATTAATTCATTTTTTGGTGCTGTAACAAATATTGTATTGTACACATTTAAATAATATATATCTATTTGATTTCCTGATGTTATGTTTTCAGTTACATAGTATGGTCCTGGATCATATACATATGCTGTAAATAATCCTTCACCTTCTTTTCCATTGCTATCCTTAAATGTTGCTCTTAATAAATCTCCACCTAAAGCAGATGTTCCTAATTTTTGAACTACTGTAAAATCTGTTAAAGTAGGGAATGTAAATTCAGATGTATTATTTAATGTTCCTAATTCGTTGAATATCTTGTAAAATCCTTCTGTTGTCTTATCTTCTATTACAGCACATTTTGCAAATATATTGTTAGGATAATATGTTTGTTGCCATTTTTTTGCTGCCTGAGATTTATTATATCCTTCTGTTTTCATGTTAAAGAACATTTGATACATTGGATTTTCTGGATTATATACTTTTATTGTATAATGTATATAATCGCCCAAAACATCAACTTTCCATCCTTCTGGTATATTTAATGAAAATAATCCATTATCGAATTTAGTAAGTTTTATTTGTTTTGTTTCACTTTCTCTTATTTTTACTTCTTCTTTCATATCTTTATCATCCTTTTTTCCTATGCTCCAATTATTATTGTTATTTCCTTCAGTTGATACACCTGTTCCTGAAATTTGATTTTTTATAAAAAATACACCTCCTATAACTAACGGAATTAATATTGCCATTCCTATTACAATACTCACAACTATTATAACTATTTTTGTGTTTTTATTCATATTTACTCCTCCTCTATTATTCTTTTAGCATGTAATACCACCCTATACATATTGTTATTAGCACATGTTGATAAAGTTAAAATTGTATCATCTTTTGAAACATCCTCTTTAAAATCCTTAACACTCCTTTTCTTTATAGTATTTAAAAATTTTTCATATTCATTATTACTACTAAAATTTGTTTTTATATAATAATCTTCTTTTTCTATTTGATATACAGAAAAAACTCTATATGTATAGTTTTGCCCATTTATATTAAATATAACATTTTGATTTTCTTCATTATTATACCATTTTGAACTTAGAATATTTTTTAGACTACCAAACATTGAGCCATCTCGTCTATTATGTCCATACACAACTATGTTTTTATCTTTTCCATCAAATTTATTTTTGTAATCTGCAAAAATCCATCCTGCTGAATTTTCACTTTTGTCAAAACTACGAGTTAAATAATAGTCATTATTCTTGGTTTTTACAACTGGATATTCTATTTTTGTATTATTTACCTTTAACCAAGCTACCGTTTCGCTGTTTTGTTTTTTTAAAGCCTCAAAGTCTATAACATATTTATTATTTTCTTCTGGTTCATCATCTTTTATAATTACAGCTTCACTTACCTTTTCTATTATTTTGTTATTATTGTTATTTTCTTTATACCATTTATATATTTTAATACCTGAAAATATTAAAATTCCAACTAATATTAAACAAACAATCCAAAATAATACCGTATTTTTCTTACTTTTTTGTTTTTTCCTCAATTTAATTTCCTTTCTATACTTATATAACTTATCAATAATATAATATCATATTTATAGTTTAGCAAGCATTTTTTTACCAAATTTTCCGTGTTTTTTTGGTAATATTTTTTATATAATGATTGAAATGAAAATATCTATATGTTATATTTTTTTGAAAAAGGAGGGTATTATGCATTTTTATAATATAATAAATGAATTATCAAAAAATCAAAAGATCTCATTATATGTTGATATGGATGGAGTTATCGCTTCATATGATGCTGGCAAAAAATTAGACTTTAAAAGCAAAAGGCCACTAACAGAAAATATAAATAAATTAGAAAAGGTTGGTCAATTATCAAATGTTGATTTATATATTTTATCTATTTGCAAAAAAAATTCTCAAATAATAGATAAGAATAATTGGCTAGATAAGAATGCCCCTTTTTTCATTCCAAGTAATAGAATTATAATATCAAAGGAACAATTTCCAAATACTGACTCTTCAACTTTAAAAGTCAATTATCTCAAAAATTTAATCACAGATACTCAAATTGTCTTAATAGATGACGATAATGCAATTATAAAAGCCGTACTTTCATCTATAAATAATATAATTGTTTTCCAAGATTCAGAATTAATTGATTGATATTTTACTATTGACATATTAATGTATCTGTATTAGTATTTGTGGTAACATCAATTTTAAGGAGGTACCAATATGAAACGGCCTTGTATAATTGAATTTTCTGGATTACCCAATTCAGGAAAGACAACACTTTTGCATAGGGTCAACTCGTTATGCGAAAGTGAACACATTAATGCTCTTTTTGTGCAAGAACCCGCTGAAATTCTTCCTTCTGAAATTCCTAAAGGCTCAATAGCCCAGAATTTATGGATTACACTTGAAACCCTTCAAAGAAATCTTGAGTCTATCTATCAAAATGATGCTGATTGCATTTTACTTGATAGAGGATTTTACAATCAACTTTTTTGGGCAACAATGTATTCTGAGAAGGACCCTCGGTATTCTGATTTTGTTATTAATTTTATGCATGAATTGGATGAAATGTATAATATAAAACCAGATTATTTATACGTCGTAGATGTTGACGTTACCGAGGCAATCAGGCGAAGAATGGCTAATGGTGGCAATATTACATTTTCCAAAAAAGATTTCTTAATTAGCTATAAAGCAAAATTTCAAGAATTCTACGAGAAAATTAATCCAAGGTTCTACATTGACACCACGCATCTAACAAAGGATCAGGTAGCCTATTCTGCATTCGAACAAATTAAGAAAATAATGTAAACTAAGCATTTCAGTCTGGTATTTATTAGAGTTTTGATTAAATTCTCTAAAAATGACATCCTATTTTAGGATGTCATTTTCTTTTTATATCTTTTGCTATAGTTACATATATTGTTCTTCTAATATTCTTTAAATCCTCTTTTTGTTATAGATGCAATTTGTTTCATTTTCCCTTGTATTGCACCTGGATAAATTTTTAATATATCCTGAACAGTTTCTGAACTTACACAGAAAATTGAAAAGAGTTAGGAAAATCTGCTTTTTAATAAATAAAAATCAAGTATTTTGCATATTTTTTTATGTAAATATGCCAACAGGGGGGAGTTATAAAACTCCCCCCTGCGGTGTGCATAGATTGTAATCAGATGTGATGGCCTTGGAATCAGAACATCTTTTTGAAGAAAGTTACTACCCTCGTAATCAGAATCCTTTTACTGTCATCCTTAGGTGCCTTTTTGGTGTAGTCCAGCCCATCGTATGCCTTTTCAAGTGTTATCTCGTTTACGTCACAGGTCTGCTCGTCGAACATCTTGTGAATTCGGAACTGGAAGCTCTTTGCATACTCGGTCCAGTTTTCCGGCTTGGTTTCGTGCATCAGCAACGAACGAATTACAGAATCGGAAGCATACGCTGTAAAAGCAAATGGTTCACTCTCGGTATAGCGTTTGTTGGGTCTAATCCAGATTTCACCATCAGGAATTCCTCTTCCGCAAAGGAAGTTACGAATGGTATAACCAGGATTTTCCTGCTCAAATCTCTCGCAGAGAGCCTTAAATAGGTCACGCCTCGGATCAGGTTCATGTACCACCTCTTCATCCCATTTTCCTTCCTTGTACTCACTGAGTGGGCAGTTTTTCACAAAGCAATCGGCACATTTCCCCTCGAGAGGCATGTAACCGCAAGACCGGCAATAGCCACGGCAGGAAAGAATCTGAAGATAACGGCGAACTTCATCCTTGTGACCAACAAGGTCAAGAGGCTGATAGTAACCCCCATTCAACATAGAGCTACCACCCCAGTAGTACCCCACCTGCCAATCGGCAGAGGCGATATAATCGTGGGCAGAGACATTGCCAGAGGCGAGAGCCTCAAAGTCATCCGGATGGATGTCGATGAAGAACGGACCTCTGTAGTGATGCAAAAGCATCGGTGCGCCAGCCTTGGGAGCCTGAATGTAGTAGGACCGACCTTTAGTAGAAGGATGGATGTTGTCCAATCCGATGTGCTGTCCGATGAGTTTGCTCAGTTCGGTAGCGAAGCTATTGATGTTGATGTTTTCCATGATGATTCTCCTTTTCATCTTTCAATGTACACCTTTGTACTCCAAAATAATCGTTTTACTAATCAGTTGCTATTCCATAAGGTGCAAAAAGAGTGTAACTAAAAAGTAAACTATAATAATTATACCACAAATTAACATAAAAGTCAAAATCATGCTTGTTTTTCTATAGTTATTCGACGTATAAATTATCTACCCTTTCACCAAAAAGTTTATTTCACCACATTTTACATAATAAAGTAATAAATATATAAATACTCGATATTATATAAAATTTATATATTCAATTCATATTTTACCTCATCTAATAATTTATTAAATACCATTTGTCGTTTTTTAGATGTATCAATGCATTTTATATTATACATCTTACAATCACTTATAATCTCTTTTTCTATATCTTTATAAAATCTAAAATGATTTAATAATTCATCATCTGACCTTCTAGTAGTCCATTCTTCTTTTGCATCAAACTTCCTACAGTTTTCTAGAATTTGTTTAGGAGATAACTTTTCAGTTACAAAATAATAAACAATCATATCTATTAAATCAAAATATTTAGATAAATCTTTTGGCATGATAGAATCTCCATTTATTATAAAACCTAGTTCTTTTCCATTTTTATTAATATTCTTTTGTATAAGCAAATTCAATAATTCAGGCAATCTATTTTCTTTTAAATTATCGTGAATAAATCCAATTGGAATATTTGGTACAGTTCTTTGTAATGCAGAAATTATTGTGTCAACTTCTATAATTTGATAATTATTAAATTCTTTTTGTATCATTTTTGAAAATGTAGTCTTCCCAGTTCTGCATATCCCAAGTATCATTATATTTTTCATAGCTGTTCTCCTTTACTCATTTTTACTGCTTGTTTTAACAATTCTTCTAATGAATTTATCGGCTCTTTATTATATTCTAAATTATATAACCAATCCAAATATTGTGTTCTATAAGCACCATCTGGTCTACCATATATGCATTTCTTACTTTTTAGCCAATAACCAAATTCTACATTTGTAGTTATCCTAGCATTGATGGAAATTTTCTTGGTACCCAAAATAATATTACATTTGAATTTATATAACAATCTCTTTCCCAAGATACTTGTTCATCTTTTGTTTTAAATACTGGCATTTCATCTTTTAGCTCTGGAACATACACAATCCCATCATAACCAATATTTTGTAATATAGCCAAAGCTTCTTTTCTCCAACTCATTACTTTATTATTTCTTGGAGTTGGTTCACATAATGATATTGCTTTGTTACTTTTTTCAATTTTATCACCATAATATTTTACTTTCATATATACCTCTCTTCGTAATTTTTGAAAACAAGTCATCATATATTTCATTACTATTAGACTTTTGAACAAATTTTATTTTATGTCTAAATTTTGTTAACTTAAATGATGTATACTCTTTTATTCTTGGACAACCTATTTCAATTGTTTCAAACCATTCTTTATTAATCCAGTACTAATATCCCATATAACTCTTCTTAATATATACATCTGTATCAATAGATTTTATGCAACAAGAACAAAAACAATAAAATAAAAAGCCTACTGCATACCTATTGCATTAATTTTAAAATTAAAAGACCTTATAACTACTGATATTTCAATAATTATAAAGTCTTTTAATTGGTGCAGATGGCCAGAATCGAACCGGCACGGTTTATTTGGCCACAGGATTTTAAGAATTTTACGCCATCGACTTTTTGATATTTTATAATCCCTTTTATCAATGTTTAATAGGCTATAAAATGAGCATTGCTCTAAGAACATAACAAGATAAATATTGATTAAACTGTATTTAATACTAAAAATCTCCTTTCCAAAATTTTGAGTTTAATGTTAGAACTGTGTTAGAACTTTTGATAGAATAACAGTCTAACTTACTATTGATATTAAATTTATATAAGCAAAAATCCTAGAAAAGATTTTTAAAGAAAAATTAATATAAAGAAGCAATTATTAGTAGATTAAAAGAAATATGCTTATCGGTTCAGATTTTTGATAATGATTATAGATATAAAATTTAATAAAAATATTCGCAAACTTTTGTTCATAAATGTATTGACTTTTATACAAATAATTTGTATAATCTTGGAAGAAAATAAGGAAAAGCAGGGTGTGGTATCATCTCAATTCTTACAAAGAAAGCGAGGTGATGCATATGTTAGAAGCAGCATTATTGCAATTATTGATTTTATCATTAGTTACAAATATAGCTCTTGCTATCATCTCTTTTGTTTTAATTATAGCTTTGGTTATAATTACATATAAAGAGAATCACATCTCTGCTAGCCATTAGAGATGCGATTCTTAAATCAAATTTATAATGGTACCACACTTTGTGGCTCCTTGTTTTCTACATTTATTATAGTATATAATCTTTGATATGTCAATTTTTATTGGCATTTTTTTAGTTTTAGAGTTATTTAACTAACTTTTTAATAGTTTCAACAACTTCACTATGTACTTTTCCATTACTAATTATTGCACCCTTTATATCAATATCATATCTTTGCTCTTCTCCAAATAAGTTAGTAACCTTTCCACCAGCTTCTTCAACAATTACCTTAACTGCTGCTATATCACAGTTCTTTCTTTTTGTACCTGGAAATATTGCCAAATTAAACTCTCCAGAAGCCACACACATGCAACCTCTAATAACACTTCCTACACTTACAAAATATGTTTTCTTACCTAATTCTTTAATACTATCATATAATCCATATTCAGCTTCAGGCCACATATCAAAATTCGAAACACTTCTCATATCATTAAGTTCATAATCATTAACTGTTATTTTTTCTCCATTTTTATATGCTCCTTCACCTTTAATAGCAGAATATAAAGTATCTGTAAATACATCATATACTACACCAACTTTAGATTCTCCATTTACAACTAAAGCTAAAGAAAATACCGCTACTGGAATATTTCTAGCATACATTGCAGTACCATCAACAGGATCACATACCCATACATAATCACTTTTTCCAAATTGTTCTTCTTCGCCATCAACAGAATGAGCTGGAAATTTTTCTTTTACTCTATTAATTAAATATGTATTTATTTCTTTATCTGCTAAAGTAACAATGGTTTTATCTCCTTTATAACTAGATATATCTTTAGTATTAAAATACTTTAACATTATTTTTCCCGCTTCATATGCAATTTCTTTTGCAAACTCTAAATATTCTTTATTTTCCATAATTATACCTTCTTATAATAAAATTTCAGATTGATTTCATGTGCATCGTAATATTTCAAGATTTTTTGCATTATGCTCGTTGCTAAATTTAACATTTTATCTGTTATTGTATATGGCGGATAATTTATTTCCATTTGAAACCTCCAATTTATATATGCATTAAATCATAAACTTTTTATAATATTTTTTAAAATTTTCTTAACTTACACAGAAAATTAAAAATATGTTAGGAAAATCCGCATTTTTTATAAATTAAAACCTCAAGCATGTCTTACGAACTGCTTGAGGTTTTAATGGTGCAGATGGCCGGAATCGAACCGGCACGGCTTATTGGGCCGCAGGATTTTAAGTCCTGTGCGTCTGCCAGTTCCGCCACATCTGCATTTATATATACGTAACTGACATTGATTATTGTACTACGATATGGTGTAATTTGTCAATACAAATTTTAAATTTTTTATAAAAACTTTAATAAAAAAGATACAGACAACTAAAAATCTGTATCTTTATATGAATTCATATAATTTATATAAATTTCAATTATTTTTTATTTACTAAATCTTTTAATGCTTTTCCTGCTTTGAATACAGGTGCTTTTGAAGCTGGTATTTTGATTTCTTCTTTAGTTTGTGGGTTTCTTCCTTTTCTAGCAGCTCTTTTTCTTACTTCAAAAGATCCAAATCCAACTAATTGAACTTTATCTCCTTTTTCTAATGTTTCTGTTATAACATCGATTAATGCATTTAAAGATGCTTCTGCATTTTTCTTTGTTTCTCCAGTTTTAGCTGCCATAGCTGCGATTAATTCTGATTTGTTCATTTACATTACCTCCTATAAGATTTGAATATGTAGACTTAAAAATGCATCTACTATTATCATTATTCGCCAAAGTTAGATAAAATCCTTCTTTTTTACTTTATTTTTTCATTGTTTAGCTTAATATTAAGCCATTTTCTTTATACTCTCTTACATTTTTTGGAACTATTTAAGCATTTATTTAACATTTAATATTAGTTCTAATCCCTATATATTCCAACAATTCTAAGCATTTTATATATTTTCTGTCCATATGGAATCATAAAGATATTATCCTTTGAAAAAATTTTTAAACAAAATACTAAAATTACGTATAATATTGCGGCAATTAATAATGATAATATTGTACACAACTTTTCAGAAATAATACATAAAAGTAATTTATTTATATAAATTGCACATATTGCCATCATTATTGTAGCAATAATTGGCTTTACAATATATGAACTTATCTTTAAATCCAATTTAATATATTTGCTCATTACATACATATCTATTGTAAACGCTACCAAATGACATATTGTAGTTGAAATCGCAGCTCCTGCTGTTCCTCCTAATATAAATATTTCTGGATTAATAGGTATTAAAATATTATTTAAAATTAGTTTAACAATTACTCCCACTCCAAGTGCTATTGCAGGAACATATGATTTTCCAAAACCTTGAAGTATTCCACTTATTGTTTGCTCTAATACAATAAATATAATAGATGTTGCACTAACTTTTAATATAAATGCTCCAGATAATTGATTTGGAAACAGCAATTTTAAAATTGGTTCTGCAAAAACAATTAATCCCACCATACATGGAAGTCCTATCAAAATAGTCGTAAGCAGTGTAAATTCTATTCTTTTCTTTGCTGTATCAAAATTTCCAGTTGCTTTTGCTGATGAAACAGTAGGTATAAGTGCTGTAATAAAGGCAATATTAAAAGACATTGGAAGAGAAACTATTGTATCTACCTTTCCGCTTAATATTCCATATTGCGCCTTTGCCGCCTCTTCTCCTAAAAAGTTTTTTAATCCTCTTATTACAGTCATTGAATCTATATTTTTATTTAACGTACCTAAAATTGGAGTTATAGACATTGGAATTGATACAGATAAAATATCTTTTATTATTCTACTTATGCCTTTGTATTTATAGTTTACACTGTTTTTTACTTCCCTTGCAATTTCTTTTTTTACACTGAGATAATATCTATATAAATAGAAAAAGCATAATATTGATGCAAGAGTAGTTGCAATATTTGCACCTGCTGCCATAACTACTGTATCTGCTCCACTTGCCATTGCAATAATTTCAACTATAATAATCGTAAGTAATGTTTTAAATACTTGTTCAATAGACTGAGAATTTGCAGTTACCCTAACACATTCTCTACCATTAAAATACCCCTTAATAACGCAAATTAAAGAAACAAAGAAAATTGATGGAGATAGTGCCACTAAACTCATTTCAGCCTCAGGCATCTGTAACCAATAATTTGCTATTATCTTTGCTCCCATAAAAAGAAGCAAAGAACATCCAAAACCAATAAATCCAAAAGTAACAATTGCAATTTTAAATATTTTATGAGCTCCCCTATTATCACCTATTGCTACTCTTTCAGATACAAGTTTTGCAACTGCATTTGGAACTCCTATAGAAGATATTGTAAGTAATAATGCATATATTTGAAAACCACTGCTATAAATTGCATTTCCTTTATCTCCAAATCCTTCCCTATTTGTAAGGTACATTCTATAAATGAGTCCCATTGCCTTAATAAGTATTTGCGAAAGTAGTAAAATAAATACTCCTTTCATAAAACCCTGTTTTTTTATTTTTTTATCTTTTTTTAAATTTCTCATGTTAAATCATATTGTGAAACTCTAAATTTATTCTTATTAATTTTTACAAAAAGTATTGTTTTTTTCCTTATTTTATAGGATAATATATATGTATGAATTTATTTTATTGAAAGTGGTGAAACAGTTGAAATACATAGACAAATTTTTAAAATTTTTAAAAACTGATCGTAATACGTTTGCAACATATATTTTAACATTAATAACAGGATATGTACTAATAGATAGACTTGTAGAATTAATGTTTATGATATTCACAGGAGTTTCTTATTCATATTGGGGACCTATACAATATACATTCGCATTTGCGGCTTGTATATTTGCATTTTATTTTTCTTTTGGTTCTAAATTTTCCAAAGCAGATGTAGATAAAATTAGATTTTTTAATACATATATTATATGTTTATATATCCTTTGCGTATCTGCACTCGTACAATGGCTAAATTCTTCTGTATGGATTGGTTTATTATCAATTCCAAACTATCCAGAGATAGTTGCAAATTTTGGATATTTATTTAGACCTGCATTTACTGCAATTTCATTATATATTCCACTTGTTACATTTTACAAATTATTTAAATGGCTTACATTTAGTGTTAATGATGTAAAAGATATTAGAGATTCTATCTCAGATTATGGTGGAATAAGCTTAGCAGGTAAAGACGGATCTACTGGTAAATTCTCTTGCGAGGTTAAACTTTGTGTAGATACTGAAACTGGTGAAGATGTTGTAATTCCAGAATCAAAAAGATTAGAATCATTTTTAGCAGTTGGTGTTTCTGGTTCAGGTAAAACAACTATGATTTATGAGCCAATGATTGCAAGAGATTTAGATAGAAAATATTTCTTTAGAGAAATTTCAAAAGAGATGGGATATACAGCATTAAGAACAGGTATTGCTACCCTAAATTGCCCATATGATAACTCATATTTGAATGAACATTTTACACTTAACATGATTTCACCTGTTAGTGAAAAATCTGATATATATGAAAAATACATGAAAAAAATGATAATAGGAAAACTTTCTGAAAAATATGTTTATAAAAATTTAGGTTTAACATATCTTTCAGCAGAACACGAGTCAATCGAAAAAATGCTTAGCGTAGCTAATAACTTTAAAATACCAGTAAATTTGATTGACCCAAATGATCCAAGTTCTCCTGGATTAAACCCATTTATATATTCTGACCCAATAAAAACTGGAGTTGCAATTTCATCTGTATTAAAAGGATTATTTGCAACAAGTAGGCCAGATATTCAACTTGCATTTAGAGAAAATGCAGCAATTCAAGCAATTGAAAATATATCAATACTATTAAAAGAAATGTACCCAAGGTTAAATAATAATGATTTACCAAACTTAGAAGATTTGCTAAATATGCTAAATGACTTTTCATTAGTTCAATCAATGTGTAACCAGATGAAAGAAATTCCAGAACTTGCTAGCAAATACAAAATTTTAATTAAGTACTTTGAATCAAACTTCTATGAAGGCGGAGCAAATGTAGAACATACCCGCACATCAGTATTTACAGCATCTGCAGAATTGGATAATTTATTAAGATACCCTGGTGTAAAATCAATATTATGTAACAGAAATAATAACTTAGACTTTGATAAAGCACTATCTGATGGTGAAATAACTCTTGTATGTACAAGAAGAGGCGATTTAGGAGCAAATGCTCATAAAGCATTTGGAATTTTCTTCTTACTTTTAATGCAACAATCTGTACTATCAAGGCCAGGTAATGAATCAAATAGAATACCACACTTCCTGTACATTGACGATTTTCCTGAATATCTATGTAAAGCTATTGAGCCAATTTTCACAATTTACAGAAAATATAAAGTTGGAAGTATCTTATCCGCACAAACACTATCACAACTTGGTGATGAAAAAGGTAACTTTAAAGATGAAATTCTTGCAAACTGCGTAAACAAAGTAATCTTTGGAAATGCTTTACCAGAAGATGTAAAATGGTGGCAAGATGAGTTACAAGATAAGCGTGAATGGACATGGGGTAGTTCTTATGAAACAAATCCAGAAAAAGAAAACTTTGGATATGATACAAAGGCAAATAATATTGAATTTAAATGGAAGCCAAATTATACAGCTGGAAAAATAATGTCCTTAAAATCTAAACAAATTCTATTTAAGGTAAAAGATAGTAAAGGAAAAAGTTATGTTGCAAAAGGTAAATTGGACTTCTTAGAATCTAAATATAAAGAGCCAGTAAAATTAAAAGAATACAACTTTGAAAAATTCACTAACGGAATTTCAGATTTAGAAAAAATTAAAGAATCTTCCAAAAGCACAAGGGGTGATTTCTTGAAATCCGTTAAAGCAAATGACCAAACCAATATAAATTTAGAAACAGATCCTATACAAATTGATCAAAGTGATTCTAAATACTTCGTAGATAATGAAGATGCAATCATATTTGATTTAAATAAAAAGAAAAAGAATGGATAAACAATCCATTCTTTTTTCATATACAATAAGGCTAAGTTTCTTTAATTCATGTCGATTATAAATCAATCGTGTACATCCAGCGAAACCACTTTTCCTATATTCCTAATAACTTAACTTCTACATTTTCCATTTTGTATTTACCTGTTGTTTCATCAATTTTAAACTCTACCAAAGTTTTAGCAAGTGTTTCTTCATTTTGTCTTAAATCTGTTGAAAAATATAATTTTATTTTTGATATCTCAACTTGATTAACAACAATAGTTTTAAATGTTTCTACCATATGTTTTTCATCTTCGCATATAATAATTAGTTGTGGCATTGAACTAAATCCTGAGTCCATTGGTACAAAATTTTCATAAAAATCTTTATACATTCTCATTTTATCTACAAGTTTCTTTTGCCAATCATCTTCTCTTCTTATTACCTCAAATAAAAATTCTATTGATTTATTATTTTTAGTAAGTTTAACACTACCACCTGTAGCTTTAAATGTCTTTCCTGCCATTTTAGCTGTTATAGCAGGCTTTACTGTATATGAATCAAATGCTTTAACTTTTCTTAAATATGCTATAATTGTTTGATTTCCAGCTAAACGTTTTTTTATCATTGGAACAGGTTTAGTATTATCTGTTGGTTGCCATTTACATTCAATACCTCTTGAATTTAATAAATATTTTCCCATTTTTTCTAAACAATATATACGATAAATTCCTTTACCATCATCACCTGTGAAATAATATCTTGTTAATATTTTTGATTTTACAAGTTGATCTAATTTATTATTTAATTTATCTTGTGAAGCAATATCGACATTCTTCCATTCTAGCATTTGAAATAATTGTCTAGATGTTATAAATTCAAATTCATTTACCAATTCTAAGATTGTAAAATGTATATCATTTATATGTCCAATATTAATTTTATGGATTATTTGGTTCATTGATACATATCCATCTTTACCATCAAAAGTTTTTATTTCTCCTTCTCTTACTGCAAATGGTGATACTTCAGCTTTAATTTCGTTATCTTCTACCATACTAGTTCCTCCTTAAATTTACATTATAGTTAATTTAATTTTGTGCTTTTCAGGAATAATCCTTTTTATATTTACAACAACATCTTCTCCATATTGAATATTAGGTTTAAACTCTGCAAGTCCTACCAAATTAGGCTTTAATTCAATAAATATACCATTATTATTTTTTTCAGTTTCTCTTGCAATTCCTGTTACAATATCGCCCTCTTTAAACTGCTGTATATTTTCTTGCCATGTTCCTAATAATTCTTTATATGAAAGATTTATTCTTCCGTTCTCTCTATTTATAGATTTTACCACAACATTTATGTTTTGTCCAATTTCAAATCTTTCATAAGGAGTTTTTATTCTTGCAACTGAGATATTTTCTATATGTAGTAGTCCAACCATACCATTCTTTAGTTCAATAAATGCTCCATATGGCTGAATACTTTTAACTATTCCACTTACAATATCTCCTTCCTTAAGTTCATTACCATTCGTATCTTCTGTATAGCATATAAATTTTTTCTCTTGTTTATCACACATTATTATCACCATTATCCTTTGTTATTTTAATAAACTTTTTACCTCTTTATCAGTTAAAAATCTCCACTCACCTAATTTTATATTTTTTACATTAAGATTACCTATTCTGCTTCTATGTAAGGCTAAAACCTTCTTATCTATTGCACTGCACATTTTTCTTACTTCTCTATTTTTACCTTCATGAATTGTAATTTCTAATCTTGAAATATTCTTTTCCTTATCTATTTTTAAAATTCTTACATTAGCCTTGCCAGATACATAGTCTTCTATTTCTACACCATTTCTTAATTTTTCAATTTCTGCCTCTGTAACTTCTCCCTTTAATGTAACATTATATGTCTTTTCTATTTCGTATTTTGGATGTGTTATTTTGTATATAAAATCTCCATCATTTGATAATATAATTGCTCCAGAAGTATACATATCTAGTCTTCCAACTGGTAAAACTTTTTCTTTTACCTTTACTAAATCAAGTACAGTATCTCTTCCAAATTGGTCCTTTGTTGTAGTTACATATCCAATTGGTTTATTTAATAATATATAAACCTTTTTATCTGTGTTTTCAGTAATCTTTTTTCCTTTAAACACAACTTCATCTTTCTCAGGATTAACTTTCGTTCCAAGTTCTGTAACAACAACACCATTTACTTCTACATCACCATCTAATATATGTTCTTCTGCTTTTCTTCTCGAACAAACTCCATTTCCAGCTAAAAATTTTTGTAATCTAACCTCTTCCAATTTCTTCTCCTTCTAAAATAGATTTAAAATATTGTGGTAATTCCGCTTCTAAATGCATCTGCTTACCTGTTATTGGATGCTTAAAATCCAAACTTTTTGCATGTAACATTTGCCCTTGGATTCCAAAATCATTTTTTCCATTCGAATATACCATATCCCCAACAACAGGATGTCCAATTTCAGCCATATGAACTCTAATTTGATGAGTTCTTCCTGTATCAATTTTAACTTCTAATAATGTATATTTGGGATATCTTTTTAACACTTTAAAATGTGTTACGGCTTGCTTACCATTTTTTGTAACCGCCATCTTTTTTCTATCTTTAGTACTTCTACCAATCGGCATGTCAATTGTTGCATCATCTTCTTGTATAACCCCTCTTACAAGAGCAATATACTTTTTAGTAACCTGTCTATTCTTTATTTGTTCACTCATATTAATATGAGCTTTATCATTTTTTGCAACAATTAATAGTCCTGATGTATCTTTGTCTAATCTATGTACTATTCCTGGTCTTAATTCTCCCCCTATCCCTGAAAGACTTTCCTTGCACATTGCCATAATAGCATTTACAAGTGTTCCATCAGGATTTCCATTTGCAGGGTGAACAACTAATCCTTTTGGTTTATTTACAACTATTATATCATCATCTTCATATACAACCTCAATTGGTATTTCTTGTGGTTTTAAATCTGTTTCTTTAGCCTTAGGAATACATATAGATATTTCGTCATTTAGCTGTACTTTATATGATAATTTTTTTATATTTCCATTAACTTTAATAGAACCTTCTTCTATTAGCTTTTGTACCATTGTCCTTGACAAATCTTTATATTTATCTGTAATATACACATCAAGTCTTACATCTTGCTTGTCTACAATTATCTTATCCAATTTTATTCCCCTTTTATACTTCCAATCTTTCATATATAACAAAGTTTTTATCCGAATAAATTTCTTTATACTTAACATCTCTCATAATTAGCATATTTAACTTTGTATTCTTCTTTAAAATAACATGTGTAATTTCATATTGTTTAAATTTATCATCATAATATGTAGATATATTTGATGTATTTATATAATCACTAAATATATCTCTACCGTTATATTCTCCATTTTCATCTTTTGTTCCATTAAATTCTGGTGCATATAAATCTGCTCTAGAATCGATAAATACTGGAATTCCTCTATATAATAAATAGCTTCCATAATTATATTCATTAAATAATTTAATTTTACTTAGGTCTAGATTTTCTATTATATAATCACAAGCTGCAACAGGATATGAGCTTTCATCAATTATTTTAGCTTTTATTTTTCCTCTATAAAAGTAAAAACTAATTAAAACAATTAATAATGTTGTAAGTATTTTTCCAACAATTGTTGTCATTGCTGTGCTAACTGCATCACAACCATCTTTATCATACTTTTGAATAAAACTTCCAGCCATTTTTTGGAATATAAATCCCCCAACTAATGCAAACATAGAAATTTGGCGTCTAGACATAAAGCTTAAAAGTACAAGTCCACAAAGCATAAAAAAGTCTCTTAAAGTTATCTTTGTATCTGTACATATTAATAATGCTAAAAACATAATTAATACTACTATCATATTTGTATTATTTATAAGTGTTAAAGGTAAATGTTCACTAATGCTATCCATTGTATTACCTTGCATTGTCTTTATTAAATACGTATAAGGTGTATCTCCAAGTGGTGTTAAAAGGCCAGTAAATGCACATATAATCATAATTACTATTAACCATTTTACATTACTATTTTTCTTTATAATTATTTTATATGGATTATTTCTTCTTTTTTCTCTCTTTTTAATTGATTCTTGTTCTTTTTCTTTTAAATCATTAATTTGTTTTTGTACTTTTTCTATTTTTTCTTTTTGATTTTCTTTCTTTTCTAATTTTTTAAGTTTGCTATTCTTTATAGCTATATTCAATCTATAATATAAATTTGAATCAGCTATAAGAGCTATAATATATTCTGCAACATATGGTAAGAAAAGTACAAAATAAAATGGCCATACAGCTGAATGAACATTTGCAATAATAATTGGAATGATAACTAGTCCTATAGCATATCTTTTCTTTTTTGTTGCCAAAAATTGTTCAATAAATAAAATTTGAAGTACAAATAGTATATATGTTACAAGTTGAGCTCTTGCTGCAATAAAGCTTTTTAATAAATATAAAACACCTAATGTTACAATAAAAGCTATTAATTCATTTTTGCATATTTTATTTGATGCGATATATAAAGTTACTCCTAATATCATTGCAAGAACAACTGTCATAACATAAATTGCCGTAAATCCACCAATTCCAGTATTTTCTCCTAACTGAAATACCTCATATGTTGCTAAATCATATGCCCAATGTGGATATGTATATGGTAAATCTTCATGCCATGAAAATGGGTCTTTCATATCTATACCATTTTGAGTAATATGTTCTCCTATTTTTATTGTATAATATGTATCATTTTGCAATGTTTTTGGTGTTAAAGCAAAGCAAAAAATCATAATCATAATTACTGCTAAAATATTAAACTTTATTTTTGTTCTTTTATCCATTATTTATCTCCATTCTACTTTATTATTCTGGACTATTATATCAAAAAATTAGCACGAAGTACAAGCTTTTTCGTAAATAAGTTATACATAAAAAAAACAAACCAAAAATTATTTATCATAACTTTGGTTTGTTTTATTATTATCTAATTCTAATAGCATTTATAACAGTAATTATTGTAACTCCAACATCCGCAAATACTGCAAGCCAAACTGGTGCAACTCCTAATACTCCTGCTGTTAATACTATAAGCTTCATTGCAAGTGAAAATATAATATTTTCCTTCATAATTCTAACCGTTTTTTTACCAATGTTTATACTTTCTGGAATAGCTTCAAGATTATTTGAAATTAATATACTATCAGCTGTGTTGCTTGCAATCTCTGTTCCTTCTCCCATTGAAATTCCAAAATCAGATGCTGCTAAAACTGGGCTATCATTAATTCCATCTCCAACAAATAATGTCTTTCCTTGTTTTTTTAGTAAGTTTATTTTTTCTAGTTTTTCTTGTGGCAGTAATCCTGCATATAAATCTGTAACATTTAATTTGTCTGCCACAATCTTTGCATTTTTTAAATTGTCACCTGTTAAAATAACTGTTTTTTCTATTCCAACTTTATTAAGCTTTCTCATTAATTCTTGTGTATTTTCTCTTGTTTCTTCTTTTAAAGAAATATCTCCAATTACTTCTCCATCTACTGTAAGATAATTTCTTCCTTCTTTTAGGTCATCAAATTTTATATTATTTTGTTCTAATAGCTTTTTATTTCCAAAAAGCACGATTTTTCCGTCAATGTTTCCACATAATCCACATCCTGCAATTTCTTTATACTCTTTAACTTCCTTTTCAGTAATCACATTTTTAAGATTACCATCTTCTATTTTTTTATTAATAGCACTGGCAATTGGATGTGCAGAATTTTTTTCTAGCAAATATATATATTCTAGTACATCTTTTTCTTCATGATTTCCATATATATTTAGCTCATTTATTTCCATCTTTCCTGTTGTAAGAGTTCCTGTTTTATCAAAAGCTATAATTTTTGCTTTTGATAAATCTTCAATATGTTTTGTTCCTTTTATTAGCATTCCTTTTTTAGATATTGCACCAAGTCCAGTATACAATGCTAAAGGAATTGATATTACAATACTACAAGGGCAAGATGCAACTAAAAATACAAGTGCTCTCATAAGCCATTCTTTAAATTCTAATCCTATAATAGGTGGAACTACTGCAATAAGTATTGCAAGAACAATTACAATTGGAGTATATATTTTTGAAAATTTTGTTATAAATTCTTCTGTTTTCCCTTTATTATTTTGTGCTTCATAAACTAAATCTACAATCTGTGAGGCTGTTGAATCTTTAAACTCTTTTTGTACTATACATTTTAAGCTACCATTTAAGTTTATTGTTCCTGATAGTAGTTCCATATCATCAGATACAACTACTGGAATACTTTCGCCTGTTATATTAGATGTATCTATTTCAGATTTTCCACTTATAACTTTGCAGTCAACTGGCACCATTTCTCCAGGTTTTATTAAAATATTCTCTCCAACTTTTAATACATTTACATCAACTACTTCTACATCATTTTCTTTTAACAAATTAGCATTTTTAGCTTTTATATCGGCAATTTGTTTTATGCTGTCATTTGATTTTTCAACTGCACGGTGTTCAATAAATTCTCCAAGTTTAAATAATAATATAACTAAAGCACCTTCAGTAAATTCTCCTATAACACACGCTGCAACAACAGCTATTGCCATCAATGTGTCTTCTTCAAAATTCAATTTAAATATATTTTTTATACCTTCAAATAATATTTCATATCCTGCAAGTATTATAGATACAATGTATATACCAATTTTAATATTTTCTGGTATTTGTGGTATAAATGTAATAGCAAAAATTATTACTGATATTATATATAAGATTTTTTCTAATTTCTCGTGTTTTTCTTCTTCCTCTCCGTGGTGGTTTCCATTGCAATTACAATTATGACTCATTTTTATTCTTCCCCCTCCTTTATATGTGCAAGCGCCATTTTTATGATGCTTTCAATATGTTCATCTTCCAAGCTATAAAAAACTTGCTTACCTTCTTTTCTATATTTTACAAGCTTGCTATTTCTAAGCAATTGCAATTGATGTGATACAGCTGATTGATTAAGATCTAAAATCTCACACAAGTCGCATACACAAAGTTCTGTATTTAATATTGCACATATTATACGAAGTCTTGTTTCATCAGCAAATAGTTTAAATATTTCAGATAAGTCTTGAATATCTTCTCTTGCAATATTATTAACTTTTACTTTGCTTATTAACCCATAATGTGGACATTTTTCTTTACATACAAATTCGTCTTCTCCCATATTTTCTCCTTTCAACATATGAGCATATATTCATATATATTATATGATATTCTATTTATTAATAAATTGCAATAGTTTTTTTAAATTTCTATAAACAAAAAAAGAATTTCTAACAATTTTTCTTGTTAGAAATCCCTTTTATTTAGAATTAATTATCCATTAATTTGTTTTGCAACTTCTTCTGCAAAGTTTTCTTCTCTTTTTTCTAATCCTTCACCTTTTTCAAATCTTGCAAATCTTACTATTTTAGCTCCTTTTGATTCTACAAGTTTTCCAACTTTGATGTCTGGATCTTTAACGAATTCTTGCTCTACTAAGCATATTTCTCCATAGAACTTTCCAATTCTACCTAATACTATTTTCTCAGCGATTTCAGCTGGTTTTCCTTCATTCATTGCTTGAGCTTTTAAAATTTCCATTTCTTTGTCTACTCTTTCTTGTGGTACAGAGTCTCTATCTAAGAATTCAGGTTTTGCAGCTGCAATTTGCATACAAACATCTTTTGCAAGTTCTGGTGTTGCATTTTCCATTTCAACTAAAACAGCTATTTTTCCTTCTCCATGTATATAACTTTCTAGCATATTGCTTGTTTCAAATCTTTCAAATCTTCTAATAGACATATTTTCACCAATTGTAGCTATTTTGTTTGTTAAAACCTCTTGAACTGTTTTATCTGGTTCTGTAATTGAGTTTTGAGCTAATAATTCTTCAACACTTGCTGGTGCTTTTTCAACAACTTGTCTTGCAACATCTTTAACAAAGTTTTTGAACTCATCATTTTTTGCAACGAAATCTGTTTCAGCATTAACTTCAACAACTGCTCCTACTTTTCCGTCTTCTGAAATATATGTTTCAACTAAACCTTCTGCTGCTATTCTGTCAGATTTTTTAGCTGCTTTTGCAATTCCTCTTTCACGTAATAATTCGATTGCTTTTTCAAAGTCTCCATCTGTTTCTGTTAAAACTTTTTTGCAGTCCATCATTCCTGCACCTGTTTTTTCTCTTAATTCTTTTACTTGACTTGCTGATATCATTATAAATCCTCCTTTAGATTAAAAAATAAGGAGTAAGAGCAGATAAGCTCTCCTCCTTTATATTAAACTATTTAAAATTATTCTTGAGTAGTTTCTTCAGCTGCAACAACTTCTTCAATACTTTCTGGTTCAGCAGTTTCTTCTGCTACTTCTTCTTGCATTGTATCCATTGCTTCACCTTGTCTACCTTCGATAACTGCATTAGCCATACAATCAGCGATTAATCCAACTGCACGGATAGCGTCATCATTACCAGGAATAGCATAATCAACATCTTCTGGATTACAGTTTGTATCAATTAATCCTATTACTGGAATTCCTAATTTTTTAGCTTCTAAGATTCCAATTCTTTCTTTTTTAGGATCTACGATGAACATTACTCCTGGAAGTTCTTCCATATCTTTAATTCCACCAAGATTCTTTTCAAGTTTTTCCATTTCTTTCTTTAATAGAATAACTTCTTTTTTAGGTAGTACATCAAAAGTACCATCTTCTTGCATTCTTTCTAGATCTTTTAATCTAGCAATTCTTGTTCTAATTGTTCCAAAGTTTGTAAGTGTTCCACCTAACCATCTTTGGTTAACATAGTACATACCGCATTTTTCAGCAGCTTCTTTTACACAATCTTGTGCTTGTTTTTTTGTACCAACAAATAGAATTGTTTTTCCTTCTTCTGCTTGTTCTTTTAGGAAGCTATATGCTTCGTCTAATTTTTTTGATGTCTTTTGTAAATCGATAATATGGATACCATTTCTAGCTTGGAATATGTATTCAGCCATTTTTGGATCCCATCTTCTTGTTTGATGTCCGAAATGAACACCTGCTTCAAGTAATTGTTTCATTGCAACTACTGCCATTTTTTATTCCTCCTTTTTGTTTTACCTCCACTAGACTTAAACATTTAAAAAGACTTGTTTTTATACAAAACAAGCACTACTCTTTAAACTGGCCCGTGTGTGTATTTTTAACGAAATTATTATATCAAAAAATTATTACAAATGCAATACTTTTTTAACAAAAAGTATTAGTTATAATCAATGTTACATTGTTGAACACTATAATAAATTTGCAATAAAAAAAACTCTCTAAAAAATGCATAATTAATATAAAATCTATAACCTTTGCTTTTGCCAATAATAAATTAATTTGTACAACTTTATTTTGTATGTCTTCTATACTATTTGCATAATACGCTATTTCTAACATATCA
>ERZ1673743.688-NODE-688-length-46423-cov-18.457492_pt1 | contig 46423 bp, 63 predicted proteins | sample MGYA00580197_ERZ1673743 | MGnify/ENA primary metagenome ERZ1673743 (study PRJEB41218, sample SAMN15661795) | gut metagenome | host: Homo sapiens | place: Canada: London | collected 2015-08-20/2019-03-30 | study: EMG produced TPA metagenomics assembly of...
TTCTCAAAAGCGAGTGCAAAGTTACAACCTTTTTCCGTCCCCTCCAAATATTTTTGCCACTTTTTTATGCTGTAAAACATAAAAATTTATTAATCGCCTGTAATGGTGAAACATGCGACAGACGATTTTTCAGCGGTAAAAGTAATTTGAAATAGCAGCAGACGTAAAACGGATGAATTTTTATACATTTCCGACGATTGCCTCCCTATTGCCGGGGTCGTGATATTTGTGTATTTTTGCAAAAAAATTATCAACTATGAGAATTCCGACCTTTATATTATTCATAGCTTCGGCTGCCGCCGCCATCGCAGCGCCGCAAAATGTAAGGTGGCACAACGAGGCATCGGACACTACTCTGATCACGGAAATACTGACCGAAACGGCCTCGCGCCGATTCAGCGACCCGGGAGAGCGCACCGGATTCATAGCCCGCAAATTTCTCGGCCGCCCCTATGTGGCCCACACGCTGGAAGGCGACCGCGAGGAACTGACGGTAAACCTTGACGAGCTCGACTGCACTACGCTGGTCGATGTGGTGATGGCGCTCTCGTACAGCGTAGGCGAAAACCGGCTCAGCTGGCAGGACTTTCTATACAATCTGCAGCGGATGCGCTACCGCAACGGCGAAATAGACGGCTATGGCTCGCGGCTTCACTACAACTGCGACTGGGCCATCGACAACATCCACCGTGGCAACTTTACGGACGCCACGGACCGCCTGCCGCGCGTGAAATACATGGTGCGCACGATCGACTTCATGACCGGCCACCGCGACCGCTACCCGTCGCTGGCCGACAGCGCCGCCTTCGAAAAGATGCGCAGCGTCGAGAGCAGTTACCGCAACCACCGCTTCCCGTACATAAAGACGCACGATCTGGGCTACAAGGACGTGCAGGGGGCGCTCCGCGAGGGCGACATACTGGCGTTCGTGTCGAACCTGAAAGATCTTGACGTCACGCACATGGGTATAGTCGTGAAGGAGGATGGAGCGACTAAAGTGCTGCACGCGTCGAGCACCGACGGCAAGGTAGAGATATCGTCGGTGCCGATCGACGATTTCGTAAAGCGCAACCGCTACTGGATCGGCATCCGCGTGTACCGCCTGAAAGAATAAAGGCAGGCAGCCCGCACGCACGCCGCAGCGATGTAATAATAAAATTCCGCGCCGGAATCCCGTTGGGGGACCGGCGCGGATATTTTTATGCCGCTTGGAGCGGATTATTTACGCTTGGTCTTCTTGCCGTAGCCGTAAACAGCGTCGGCGCCGAGCTGCTCTTCGATGCGGAGCAGCTGGTTGTACTTGGCCATACGGTCGGAACGCGAAGCCGAACCGGTCTTGATCTGGCCGGCGTTGGTGGCAACGGCGATGTCGGCGATGGTAGCGTCCTCGGTCTCGCCCGAGCGGTGCGAGATCACGGCGGTGTAGCCGTTGCGCTGAGCGAGCTCTACGGCGCGGAGGGTCTCGGTGAGCGAGCCGATCTGATTAACCTTGACGAGGATCGAGTTGGCGCAGCCTTCGTTGATACCGCGCTGGAGATACTTGACATTGGTCACGAACAGGTCGTCGCCTACGAGCTGGCAGCGGTCGCCGATGAGGTCGGTCAGGATCTTCCAGCCTTCCCAGTCGTTTTCGCTCATGCCGTCTTCGATCGAGTCGATAGGATATTTCTCGACGAGTGACTTGAGGAATTCGGCCTGCTCTTTCGAGGTCAGCTTGGGAGCGTCGGCACCCTGCTTCCATGTGTAGTCGTAAACGCCGTCCTTGTAGAATTCCGACGAAGCGCAGTCGAGGCCGATGGTGACGTCCTTGCCGGGTACGTAGCCGGCGAGCTCGATAGCCTTGATGATTACCGACAGAGCGTCCTCAGTGCCGTCGAGGTTGGGAGCGAAGCCGCCTTCGTCGCCGACAGCGGTGGAGAGGCCGCGGGCCTTGAGGACCTTCTTGAGGTTGTGGAACACCTCTGTGCCCATGCGGATGCCTTCCTTGAACGAGGGAGCGCCGATGGGACGGATCATGAATTCCTGGAAGCAGATGGGAGCGTCGGAGTGTGCGCCGCCGTTGATGATGTTCATCATCGGCACGGGAAGCACGTAGGTGTTGCAGCCGCCGATGTACTTGTACAGAGGCAGGCCGAGATAGTCGGCGGCAGCCTTAGCGACGGCGAGCGATACGCCGAGGATGGCGTTTGCGCCGAGGTTGCTCTTGGTGTCGGTACCGTCGAGCTCAAGCATCTTCTGATCGACTGCGATCTGGTCGAGAGCGCTCATGCCTACGAGGGCTTCGGCGATCGGGCCGTTGACGTTGGCGACTGCCTTGGTCACGCCCTTGCCCATATAGCGCTTGGGATCACCGTCGCGGAGCTCGAGAGCTTCGTTTTCGCCTGTCGATGCTCCCGAGGGAACTGAGGCGCGGCCAAATGCGCCGGATTCGAGGATTACGTCTACCTCAACAGTGGGATTGCCACGCGAGTCAAGTACTTCGCGACCGATAATTTTTTCTATTTTCATATTCGTTACTTTAAATAAAAAGTATGTTAATGATTTGTTTTAGTCAGTTATAGCGCATCGGCGGCGCACTGCCGCTTTCGCGCCACAAAGTTACGATTTTTTGCACAAACTTACAACGTTTCAACATACTAATATTCGGTGCGGAAAGTCACAAATTATCTCAAATTATCAAAATATGAGCAAAAACAATCCGGCGGCTCCCCGCTGAAGGGGCGTCGCCGGATATTATGCAGTGACTCGGATGTGTCTTACTTGGCTTCCTCAGCTGCGGGCAGTTCGGGAGTCTCGGCTGCGGCCTCGACGGCTTTCTCGGCCTGCTCCACGGGAGCGGCGGCCGACTTGCGGCGCGAGCGGCGGGTAGTCTTGGTCTTGGCGTCCTTCTTGTCCTTGAGCATGGCCTCGTTGTAGTCGACGAGCTCGATGAAGCAGGTCTGAGCGTTATCGCCCAGGCGGTTGCCGGTCTTGAGGATGCGGGTGTAGCCGCCGGGGCGGTCGGCGATCTTCTGAGCGATCTCCTGGAAGAGTTCCTTGACGGCTTCCTTGCTCTGAAGGTTCTTGAAGACCAGACGGCGGTTGCTCATGGTATCCTCCTTGGCGCGGTTGATCAGCGGCTCGGCGTATACGCGCAGCGCCTTGGCCTTGGCCAGGGTGGTGAAGATACGCTTGTGGAGGATGAGAGAGATAGTCATGTTAGCGAGCAGGGCATCGCGATGTGCCTTGGTGCGGCTAAGGTGATTGAATTTTTTATTGTGTCTCATCGTGGGTTACTCTTTATCTAATTTGTATCGTGAAATATCCATACCGAACGACAGGTTGAGGCTCGTCAGAAGATCTTCAAGCTCGGTAAGGGATTTTTTGCCGAAATTGCGGAATTTCAGCAGGTCGATCTTGTTGAATACGACAAGCTCGGCCAGCGTCTCGACCTCGGCGCTCTTGAGGCAGTTGAGGGCGCGGACGCTGAGGTCCATGTCGGTAAGCTTCGACTTCAGGAGCTGGCGCATATGCAGCACTTCCTCGTCGAACACCTCGTTGTTGTCGGCTTCCTGGGTCTCCAACGTGATCTTCTCGTCGGAGAAGAGCATGAAATGGTAGATCAGGATCTTGGCAGCCTCCTTGAGGGCGTCCTTGGGGAGGATTGCGCCGTTGGTGGTGATTTCGATAGTCAGCTTGTCGTAGTCGGTCTTTTGGTCAACGCGGAAGTTTTCAACGGTGTACTTCACGTTCTTGATCGGGGTGTAGGTCGAGTCGATGGCGATCGTGTCGATGTCGTCGTTCGGCGTAACGTTCTCCTCAGCCGGAATCCAGCTGCGGCCCTTGTTGATCGTAAGTGTGATGTTGAAGCTTGCCTTGGGATCCAAATGACAGATGACAAGGTCGGGGTTCATGACCTCGAATCCCGAGAGAGCCTTGCCGATGTCGCCGGCCTTGAACACATCAGTGCCCGACACGTTGATCGTGACCTTCTCGGTGTCGGTATCCTCTACGGTCTGTTTGAGATCAACCTGCTTGAGGTTCAGGATGATGTTCGTGACATCTTCCTTCACTCCGGGGATGGTATCGAACTCATGCTTGACGCCGTCGATCTTGATCGACGAGATGGCGAAGCCTTCGAGCGATGAGAGCAGCACGCGGCGGAGCGCGTTGCCCACGGTGATACCATAGCCGGGCTCCAGGGGTTTGAACTCGAACTTACCGTAAAAGTTATCAGCCTCGAGCATGATCACTTTGTCGGGTTTCTGGAATGCTAAAATAGCCATGGATCTGATGTATTTGGTTAATTATTACTTCGAGTACAACTCGACGATGAGCTGTTCCTTGATGTTTTCGGGGATATCTTCGCGTTCGGGCAGGTGGAGGAACTTGCCGGCCTTTGCGGTCTCGTCCCACTCAATCCAGGGATACTTGCTGTGGTTGAAACCGGCCAGAGCGTCGCCGATAACCTCGAGCGACTTCGACTTCTCGCGGACAGCCACGATGTCGCCGGCCTTAACCTCGTACGAAGGGATGTTGACCACGGCGCCGTTGACGGTGATATGGCGGTGGAGCACCAGCTGACGGGCAGCAGCGCGGGTCGGGGCGATGCCCAGACGGTAGACCACGTTGTCGAGACGCGACTCGAGCAGCTGAAGGAGGATCACACCGGTGATACCCTTCAGGCGCGAAGCCTTCTTGAACAGATTGCTGAACTGCTTCTCCAGAACGCCGTAGGTATATTTGGCCTTCTGCTTCTCACGCAGCTGAACGCCGTATTCCGACGTCTTGCGGCGCTTGTTCTGGCCATGCTGGCCCGGGGGGAAATTACGACGCTGAAGAACCTTGTCTTCGCCGAAAATGGGTTCGCCAAAGCGACGGGCGATTTTGGTCTTGGGACCTGTATATCTTGCCATTTTATTTAAAAATCAGTTTATGGAAGTTCCCGGAGTGCGGTATCGCTCGATGGCTGCGCCGGCTGTTGGTCAAGGTGTCGTGCCGGGCTGCACTGCGGGGCGGACTTCCGTCGATTATACTTATGTTGGTGTATTGAAACTAAAAGAGAAAGTAGAGTGGACCGCCGCTGCGCCTCATGTGTGGCTCGCACGGTCTCCAACTGATTATTAAACTCTTCTGCGCTTGGGCGGACGGCAGCCGTTGTGGGGCAGCGGAGTCACGTCTATGATCTCCACTACTTCGATGCCGGCGCCGTGGATCGTGCGGATAGCGCTCTCGCGGCCGTTGCCGGGACCCTTGACATAGGCTTTCACCTTGCGCAGGCCCAGATCGTAGGCAACCTTGGCGCAGTCCTGCGCTGCCATCTGAGCTGCGTAGGGAGTGTTCTTCTTCGAGCCGCGGAAGCCCATCTTGCCTGCCGACGACCAGGAGATGACCTGACCTTCGCTGTTGGCAAGACACACGATGATATTGTTGAAAGATGAATGAACGTGAAGCTGGCCTTCTGCGCCGACCTTGACGTTTCTCTTCTTTGCTTGTACTGTCTTTTTAGCCATAGTAGATTATTATTTGGTAGCCTTTTTCTTGTTAGCGACGGTTTTCTTGCGGCCCTTGCGGGTGCGGGCGTTGTTCTTGGTCGACTGGCCGCGGACGGGGAGGCCGTTGCGGTGACGGATGCCGCGGTAGCAGCCGATATCCATCAGGCGCTTGATATTAAGCTGAATCTCGCTGCGCAGATCGCCTTCGACCTTATAGTCGTTGCCGATCACCTCGCGCACTTTGGCTGCCTGATCGTCGGTCCAGTCCTGAACTTTGATGTTTACATCCACGCCGGCTTTTTCGAGAATCTTCTTAGCCGAGCTGCGACCGATGCCGAAGATGTAGGTCAATGCGATTTCACCTCGCTTGTTCTGAGGGAGGTCAACTCCCACTATACGTATTGCCATAAATTACTCGTATTTTTTCTGCAAAAATAACAAAAATTATCCTTGACGTTGTTTGTACTTGGGGTTTTTCTTGTTAATGACATAGAGGCGACCCTTGCGGCGCACGATCTTGCTGTCCGGGGTGCGCTTCTTCACTGAAGCTCTTACTTTCATCTTTTTCTTTTAGTTATATAGGGTTGTAGTTATCGTTATTTGTAGCGGAACGCGATCCGGCCTTTCGACAGGTCATAGGGCGACATCTCCACGCGCACTTTGTCGCCGGGCAGTATCTTGATGTAATGCATACGCATCTTGCCCGAGATGTGCGCCGTGATCTCATGTCCGTTTTCGAGTTCGACGCGGAACATGGCGTTGGAAAGAGCCTCCACTATGGTGCCGTCCTGCTCTATTGCTGTCTGTTTTGCCATACTTATCAAATAAATCTGTCCTGGATTGCCTGGTGGATATAGTCGAAGGTGGTGAGCACCTCGGTGCGGTCGTTCTCGATCGCTATCGTATGCTCGAAGTGAGCCGACGGCTTGCGGTCGCGCGTGCGGCAGGTCCATCCGTCGTTCTCGATGACGATATTGCGCGAGCCCATGTTGATCATCGGCTCGATGCATATGGCCATGCCGTTGCGGATCAGCGCGCCGGTGCCGGGGCGCCCGTAGTTGGGCACATCGGGCGATTCGTGCATCGACCGTCCGATGCCGTGGCCCGTCATCTCGCGTACGACGCTGTAGCCGCGGTGCTCGCAATACTGCTGCACGGCGTGGGCTACGTCGCCGATGCGGCGGCCGGGGCGGCAGGCCTCGATGCCTTTGTAAAGGCTCTCGCGTGTGGTCCTGCACAGCTCTATCACCTTCGGGTCGACATCTCCGACGGCGAACGTGTAGCACATGTCGGCACAGAAGCCCTCCTTTTCCACCACCGTGTCGATGCCGACTATGTCGCCCTCACGCAGTGAGTAGTTCGACGGGAATCCGTGCACGACGGTCTCGTTCACCTCTATGCAAAGCGTACCGGGGAATCCCTCGTAACCAAGACAGGCAGGCTTGCCACCATTGTCGTGAATAAATTCACGGGCAATGGTGTCAAGTTTGCGTGTAGTGATACCCGGGGCGATCCAACGGGCAACTTCGCCCATCGTGCGCGAGATGACGTCGGCTGCGACGCGCATCTTACTGAAATCTTCCGGTGTCTTCAGATATATCATCGAGATATCTATCCTGTGGTCAGTCGTTGAATGTTATCAGTAAGCAGAGCCGGTCGTACGGCCTTTGATCTTGCCTTCCTTCATCAGACCGTCGTAGTGGTGCATCTTCAGGTGCGCCTCGACCTGCTGCAGCGTATCGAGAACCACACCCACCATGATCAGCAGCGACGTGCCGCCGAAGAACTGGGCGAAATTCTGCGAAATGCCGAAGAAGCGGGCGAATGCGGGCAGGATTGCCACGATACCCAGGAAAAGCGAGCCGGGCAGAGTGATGCGCGACATGATCGCGTCGAGATACTCGGCGGTCTTCTTTCCGGGCTTCACACCGGGGATGAAACCGTTGTTGCGCTTCATATCCTCAGCCATCTGCGTGGGGCGCACGGTGATTGCCGTATAGAAATATGTGAACGCTACGATAAGAATGAAGAACAGCAGGTTGTACCAGAAACTGTTGATGTCGGTGAACGCACTCATGAAGCCCGACTCGCCGCCGCGGAAGCCCGCGAGAGCCATCGGGATGAACATGATTGCCTGCGCGAATATGATAGGCATGACACCGGCGGCATTCACCTTAAGGGGAATGTACTGGCGCTGGCCGCCGTACTGGCGGTTGCCTACGATGCGCTTGGCGTACTGCACAGGCACCTTGCGGGTACCCTGCACGAGCAGCACGGCCATAACAGTCACTGCGAACAGCAGCACTATCTCGACGATGAACATCACCAGACCGCCCTGGCCGCCCGACACGCCCGGAAGGCGCGAATAGAACTCATAGTAGAGAGCTCCCGGGAGACGGGCAATGATGCCCACCAGGATGATGAACGAGATACCGTTGCCGATACCGCGGTCGGTGATACGCTCGCCGAGCCAAAGGATGAACATTGCGCCGGCAGCGAGGATAACTGTCAGATAGGCTATCTTCCAGAAGCCCATGGCCATCACGGTGCCGTGCGAAGCCTGAGCCACCTGATACTGCAGGTTGGTCAGGTAAGCCGGAGCCTGGAGGACCAGGATAAGGACTGTCAGATAGCGGGTGTACTGGTTAAGTTTCTGGCGTCCGCTCTCACCCTCGCGTTGCATCTTCTGGAAAGAGGGCAGGATCATGCCGCAAAGCTGGATCACAATAGAAGCCGTGATGTACGGCATAATACCCAAAGCGAAGATGGATGCCTGGGAGAAAGCGCCACCCGAGAACATATCGAGCAGCTGCATCAGACCGCTTTTGTTGGTGAAGTTGGCCAGCGCGTCGATGTCGGAGGGCGAAACGCCCGGCAGCACGACGTAGCAGCCAAGTCGATAGACAAGCACCAGCAGCAGCGTCACGAGAATCCGCTTACGCAGCTCTTCGATTGTCCAGATGTTTTTGAGGGTGTCGACGAATCTCATTATTTCTCAATTTTTATTACCGAGCCTCCGGCAGCCTCGATTGCAGCCTGAGCGGCAGCCGAAAATGCGTGAGCCTCGACTGTGAGGGCGCTGGTGACGGCGCCGTTGGCGAGGATTTTCACGAGTTGCTTGCGGTTGATGAAACCGGCTGCGCGCAGCTCTTCAAGGCCTATCTTGGTAAGGTTCTGCTTCTCGGCCAGTGCGGCGATCAGATCGAGGTTGATACCCTTGTATTCCTTACGGTTGATATTGTTGAAGCCCCACTTCGGGAGACGGCGCTGAAGAGGCATCTGGCCGCCTTCGAAGCCGATTTTGCGCTTGTAGCCACTGCGTGATTTTGCACCTTTGTGACCGCGGGTCGATGTGCCACCCTTGCCCGAGCCGGGTCCGCGGCCGATGCGGGTCGAATGCTTTACTGAACCGGCGGCGGGCTGTAAATTACTTAAGTCCATAGTCGATAATCTTTTATGCGTTGGTCACTTCTACGAGGTGGCGAACTTTGTTTACCATACCCATCACCGAGGGAGTGTCTTCTTTCTCCACCGTGTGATGCATTTTCTTGAGGCCAAGTGCGTCCAGCGTGCGCTTCTGCACGGCCGGGCAGTTGATGCGGCTCTTTATCTGAGTGATTTTGATCTTTGCCATTGTTTCTGATTACTTTAGCCTTTGAATACTTGTTCTACAGAGATACCACGGTTCTGGGCTACCTGAGCCGGCGAGCGCATTTCGCCCAGGGCTGCGATGGTGGCCTTGACCAGGTTGTGGGGGTTCGACGAGCCCTTGCTCTTGGCAAGCACGTCGGTGATGCCCACGCTCTCGAGGACCGCACGCATGGCGCCGCCGGCCTTGACGCCGGTACCGTGGGATGCGGGCTTGAGGATGATGCGCGAGCCGCCGAACTTGGCTACCTGCTCGTGGGGAATGGTACCCTTGTGTACGGGGACCTTGATGAGGTTCTTCTTAGCGGCCTCCACGCCCTTGGCGATGGCGGCCTGCACTTCGTTGGCCTTGCCGAGGCCCCAGCCTACGATGCCCTTTTCGTCGCCTACGACGACGATGGCAGCAAACGTGAACGTGCGGCCACCCTTGGTCACCTTCGTTACTCGGTTGATGGCCACCAGACGATCCTTCAGTTCGAGATCGTTCGTGGTTTTTACGCGGTTATTCTTTGTTGCCATATCCTTTAGAATTTAAGGCCGCCCTTGCGAGCTGCGTCGGCCAGTGATTTTACGCGACCGTGGAACAGATAGCCGTTACGGTCAAATACTACTTCAGTGATTCCGGCCTCGAGAGCCTTCTTGGCGACGTTTTCGCCGACCTTGGCTGCGATTTCGATCTTGGTGCCTTCTTCAATACCCTTCGACGAGGTCGATACGAGCGTCTTGCCTGCGAGGTCGTCGACGAGCTGGACATAGATCTGCTTGTTCGAGCGGAAAACCGTCATACGCGGACGGGTAGCTGTGCCGGAGATGCGGCCGCGGATGCGGGCCTTGATTTTGTTTCTTCTGTCTATCTTGGATATCATGGTGGTGTCAATTTATTTATTTGGCACCGGCAGTCTTGCCGGATTTACGACGAATAACTTCGCCAACAAACTTGATACCTTTGCCCTTGTAGGGTTCGGGCTTGCGAAGCGAGCGGATCTTGGCACATACCTGACCCAGCAGCTGCTTGTCGTCGCTGGTGAGGATGATGAGCGGGTTCTTGTTGCGCTCGCTCTTGGCCTCTACCTTCACCTCCGGCGGAAGCTTGATATATATGGCGTGCGAGAAGCCGAGCGACAGCTCCAGCACCTGGCCGGTAGCGTTCGCGCGGTAGCCCACACCTACTAATTCGAGTTCTTTACGGTACCCTTCCGAGACGCCAACGACCATGTTGTGGATCAGCGCGCGGTACAGGCCGTGCTGTGCGCGGTGCTCGCGGTCGTCGCTGGGGCGGGTCACATAGACGTGACCGTCCTTGACCTCGACGTTGATGTCGGGGTTGATCTTCTGCTCCAGGGTAGCGTTGTTCTTGCCTTTGACTGTTACGACGTGGTCCTTGACCTCGACAGTAACGCCGGCGGGGATTGCAATGGGTGCTTTACCTATACGTGACATTCTTAAAGAGGTTTAAAGGATTAATATACGTAGCACAGTACTTCGCCGCCGATCTTCTCTTCGGCAGCCTTCTTGTTGGTCATGACTCCCTTCGACGTCGAGAGGATGGCGATACCGAGTCCGTTCAGCACGCGCGGCATGTCCTTGTAGCCGGCATACTGGCGGAGGCCCGGTCGCGATACGCGGCGAAGGCCCTTGATGGCGTTCACGCGATCAACGGGGTCATACTTGAGGGCTATCTTGATAGTGCCGGCGGGATTCTCGCCTTCCTCGAACTTATAGTTGAGGATATAGCCCTGTTCAAAAAGAATCTTAGTGATTTCTTTTTTCAAGTTCGAGGCGGGGATCTCTACCACACGGTGGTTGGCTTTGATAGCGTTCCTCAATCTTGTGAGATAATCTGCTATAGGATCTGTCATTTTTGATGTTGTTTAAATTGATTGGGACTTGTCCCAACAATATTTAATTCTCTGATTGGTTGCAAAAAGTTCGGGAGTCGACCCTGAGCGGATGCTGAGAGTATCCGCGCCGGGCGCAGAGAAGGTTTGAGTCGTGGCTCATGGCCGTCTCCCTAAGTAATATTCTCTTGCGGTGCCCTTGCGGCTGTGGGCCGGTAAGCTTAACGACTGCTTACCAGCTTGCCTTCTTGACGCCGGGGATCAGCCCTGCCGAAGCCATCTCGCGGAACTGGATGCGGGATATACCGAACTCACGCATGTAGCCTTTGGGACGGCCGGTGATCGAGCAGCGGTTGTGCAGACGTACCCGCGATGCGTTCTTGGGCAGTTTCTGCAGCTCCTGGCATGCCTCGTAGTCGCCGATCTTCTTCAGAGCGGCTTTCTTCTCGGCATATTTGGCAACGAGTTTGGCGCGCTTGACCTCGCGGGCTTTCATTGATTCTTTAGCCATAGTCTTTCCTTATTTTTTGAACGGCAAACCGAAAGCTTTCAGCAGGGCGAAGCCTTCCTCGTCGGTGGGAGCCGAGGTGACGAAGGTGATGTTCATGCCCATGAGCTTGTTGATGTTGTCGATGTTGATTTCAGGGAAAATAATCTGCTCGGTGATGCCGAGGGTGTAGTTGCCGCGGCCGTCGAGCTTGCCTTCGATGCCCTTGAAGTCGCGGATACGGGGCAGAGCCACCTTGATCAGACGCTCCAGGAACTCGTACATACGCTCGCGGCGGAGGGTCACGCGCACGCCGACAGGCATTTTCTTGCGAACCTTGAAGTTCGAGATATCCTTGCGCGAGAGCGTGGCGACGGCCTTCTGGCCGGTGATGGCGGTGAGCTCGTTGATAGCGATATCGATCAGTTTCTTGTCCTGGGTTGCTTCGCCGATGCCTTGGTTGATGACGATCTTCTCAAGGCGGGGCACACGCATCACAGTCGTATAGCCGAACTCCTTGGTCAGGGCCGGGACGATACGTTCCTTGTAATCTTTGCTCAGTGTTGTTTCCATTATTTGATCTCCTGTCCTGATTTTTTAGCGATTCTGACCTTGGTGCCGTCGTCCTTGCGCTCGATGGAGATGCGCGTGGGCTTGCCCGACTTGGGGTCGATGAGGCTGAGGTTCGAGATGTGGACCGGGGCCTCCTTCTTGACAAGGCCGCCCTGGGGATACTGGGCCGAAGGCTTAGTAGCCTTGGTGATGATGTTCACGCCCTCGACGATGGCGCGCTGCTTCGAGGCGTTGACCTCGAGGACGCGGCCGGTCGTTCCGCGGTCTTCGCCGCTGAGAACGTACACCATGTCTCCTTTCTTTATATGTAATTTCATTACTTCGGATTTTTGACGGGTTACGATTTACAGTACCTCGGGGGCAAGTGATACAATCTTCATGTTGGTTGCGCGGAGCTCGCGGGCGACGGGGCCGAAGATACGGGTGCCGCGGAGCTCGCCGGCGTTGTTGAGCAGCACGCAGGCATTGTCGTCGAAGCGGATGTATGAGCCGTCGGCACGGCGGATTTCCTTCTTCGTGCGGACAACGATCGCCTTCGATACAGTACCTTTCTTGACGTCAGAGCTGGGGATGACGCTCTTGACCGATACTACGATGATGTCGCCTACTGACGCATACCGGCGACCGGTGCCGCCGAGCACATGGATGCACAGTGCTTCCTTGGCGCCGCTGTTGTCGGCTACGGTTAAACGGGATTCTGTCTGTATCATAGCTTATTTAACTTTTTCGATTATTTCAACTAAGCGCCATCTTTTGGTCTTGCTCAGAGGACGGGTCTCCATCAGACGTACGGTATCCCCGACGCTGCACTCGTTGTTCTCGTCATGCGCGTGATATTTCTTGCTCTTGTTTACGAACTTGCCGTAAATGGGGTGCTTTTCCTTCCACTTGATGGTCACAGTGATGGTCTTGTCACCTTTGTTGCTCGAAACTACCCCGATGCGCTCTTTTCTCAAATTTCTTTTTTCCATATTCGTTGAGATGGGGTTTGATTATTTGTTAAGTTCGCGCCGGCGCAGTTCCGTCTTCACTCGCGCTATCATCTTGCGGTCGGCAGTGATCTTGGCCGGATTGTCCAGCGGCGATACTGCGTGGTTGACCTTCAGCTGGAGATATTCCTTCTCCATCTGGGCCAGACGCTCCTGAAGGTCGGCCGTGCTGAGTTCCTTTATTTCTTCTTTCTTCATAGCTCATTACACGTTTTGTGTCGGATCATAGTCGCGACGAACTACAAACTTGGTCACCACGGGCAGCTTCTGGGCGGCCAGGCGCAGTGCCTCCTTAGCGATTTCGAAGGGAACGCCTTCGACCTCGATGATCATGCGTCCGGGGGTAACGGGAGCCACGAATCCTTCGGGCGAACCTTTACCTTTACCCATACGTACTTCGGCAGGCTTCTTGGTGATAGGCTTGTCCGGGAAGATGCGGATCCAAATCTGGCCCTGACGCTGCATGTAGCGCGTCACCGCGATACGGGCGGCCTCGATCTGACGGCCCGTGATCCATTTCGACTCAAGGGTCTTGATGCCGAACGAGCCGAATGCCAGCTGGTTGCCGCGCTGGGCGTTGCCCTTCATGCGGCCTTTCTGCTGGCGGCGGAATTTTGTTTTCTTAGGTGCTAACATTGTCCTTTAGTCGGCTTTAGAGGTTTAACGATTGTTTTTGGCCCGACGGAAACCTCCTCGGCGGGGTGCGCCGGGAGCCGCAGCGGGACGGCTGTCTTTCTGAGTGTTGGTGAACTGGGGAGCCAGGTCGCGCTTGCCGTAGACTTCGCCGCGGCAGATCCACACCTTCACGCCGATGACACCTACCTTGGTGTGTGCCTCGACCAGAGCGTAGTCGATGTCGGCACGCAGCGTGTGCAGCGGCGTACGGCCTTCCTTGAACATCTCGCTGCGGGCCATTTCGGCGCCGTTCAGACGGCCCGATACCTGCACCTTGATGCCTTCGGCGCCGGCGCGCATGGTAGAAGCGACGGCCATCTTGACGGCGCGGCGGTAAGCGACCTTGCCTTCGATCTGACGGGCGATGGTTGCGGCTACGATCTCGGCGTCCAGTTCGGGACGCTTCACCTCATATACATTGATCTGTACATCCTTGTCGGTGATCTTCGAGAGCTCCTTCTTCAGCGCCTCCACATCCTGGCCGCCGGTGCCGATGATGCGTCCGGGGCGCGAGGTGCAGATGGTGATGGTGATGAGCTTCAGCGAACGTTCGATCACGACGCGCGATACGCTGTAGTTGGCGAGGCGGACGTTCAGATATTTGCGGAGTTTGTAATCTTCCAGGATGTTGGCGGGATACTTGCCTTTTTCAGACCAGTTCGAGTCCCAGCCGCGGATTACACCCAGGCGATTGCTTATAGGATTTACTTTCTGTCCCATTGTTATGCCTCGTGGGTTTTAGCGTTATCTATTGTATCTACGATAATGGTCACATGGTTGGCGCGCTTGCGGATGCGGTAGCCGCGGCCCTGGGGGGCGGGACGCAGACGCTTGAGCATCGGAGCAGGATCTACGAAGATCGTGCTGACGTAGAGCTCGCCGCTTTCGGCCTTGCGATCGTTCTTGGCTTCCCAGTTGGCGACGGCGCTGCGCAGCAGTTTTTCGACACGCTGGGCAGCCTCCTTGTTGGAGAATTTCAGGATACCGAGGGCACGGAACACTTCCTTGCCGCGTACCATATCGGCAACCAGGCGCATCTTTCGGGGCGAAGTGGGCACGTTCGTGAGCTTCGCGAAGGCGATGCTCTTCTGCTCCTCTTTGCGCTTTTCGGCTGATAATCTTTTTCTTACACCCATTTTATTGTTTCTTTTTTTATTCGAAATTTGTTAACTGGGCCCTTGATTATTTCTTCTTATTGCCTGCGTGGCCGCGGAACGTGCGGGTCGGGGCGAACTCGCCCAGCTTGTGACCTACCATGTTCTCGGTTACGTACACAGGAATAAACTTGTTACCATTGTGAACTGCGAAGGTGTGGCCTACGAATTCAGGGGCGATCATCGAAGCACGGCTCCACGTCTTGATGACGCTGCTCTTGCCCGACGCATTCATCTCCTCGACCTTCTTTTCGAGTTTTACGCTGATAAAGGGTCCTTTTTTTAATGAACGGCTCATATTATGCTAATTTTTCAGATTACTTTTTACGTCTTTCGATGATGAGCTTCGTCGAGAGCTTCTTCGGAGCACGAGTCTTCAGGCCCTTCGAGTACAGACCCTTACGCGAACGCGGGTGACCACCCGAAGCACGACCTTCGCCACCGCCCATGGGGTGATCGACAGGGTTCATGACAACGCCGCGGTTGTGCGGGCGGCGGCCCAGCCAGCGCGAGCGGCCGGCCTTGCCGGAGCTTTCGAGCGAATGCTCGCTGTTGCCGACGACGCCGACAGTGGCCTTGCACGTAGCAAGCACCTTGCGGGTTTCGCCTGAAGGTAATTTGATGATAGCATAATTTCCCTCACGGGAGATGAGCTGTGCGAACGTGCCGGCCGAACGTGCCATGAAGGCTCCCTGGCCGGGACGCAGCTCGATGCAGTGGATCACGGTGCCGACGGGGATCTTGTTCAGCGGCAGAGCGTTGCCTACTTCAGGCGCTGCGTCGGGTCCGCTGACCACAGTCTGACCTACCTCGAGACCGTTGGGTGCAATGATATAGGCTTTCTCGCCGTCCACATAGTAAAGCAGGGCGATGCGGGCCGAACGGTTGGGATCGTACTCGATCGTCTTTACTACGGCAGGAATGCCATCCTTGGTCCTCTTAAAGTCGATGAAGCGGTATTTGCGCTTATGACCACCGCCAAGGTAGCGCATGGTCAGGTGACCTTCGGCATTTCGGCCGCCGGTGACACGTTTACCGCCAGTAAGAGTCTTTTCTGGTGCATTAGCAGTGGATGTGCGCACAGTCGTCTTGCCGTCGACTTTCACGGCTTCAGCGCGCTTGAATACACCAATAACTTTGTGACGTTGCCCAGGTGTTGTGGGCTTGAATTTCTTTACTGCCATTTTTTATCAGATGTTGCTAAAAAAGTCGATTGTTTGACCTTCACCTACGGTCACGAACGCCTTCTTCCAGCGTGCGGTCTTGCCGCGGAGCAGGCCGCTCTTGGTCCAGCGCGACTTGTTCTTGGCACGCATGACCGCGGTGTTCACCTTAAGCACCTTGACGCCATAGAGTGATTCAACCAGGTCCTTGATCTGGCCCTTGCCGGCGTCGACCGACACGGCAAAGGTGTAGCAATTAAGCTTCTCTGAGAGCTTAGTTGCCTTCTCGGTGAGTATGGGTTTGATTGAGATTTCCATTGTCCTGTGCTTTAAAGCTTGTTAACGACCTCAACGCTACCCTCGGTGAGGACGATAGCATTGTTGTCCATGATTACATACGTATTGAGGTCGGATGCAAAGGCGAGCTTCGCATTCGGCACATTACGCATTGACAAATATACGGAGTTTTCTTTAGTTGACAAAACCACGAGAACCTTTTTGCCGTCGACTTTGATATCTTTAGCAAATTTTAAGAATTCTTTAGTTTTGGGCGTGTCGAAAGTGAAGTTCTCGACAACTACGATCTCGCCGGCAGCTGCCTTGGCCGACAGAGCCGAGCGGCGTGCGAGGGCCTTGAGCTTGCGGTTGAGCTTGAAGCGGTAATCGCGGGGACGGGGACCGAACACTCGGCCGCCGCCTACGAGTACAGGCGAGTTGATGTCGCCGATACGGCTGCCGCCGCCGCCCTTCTGCTTGTGGAGCTTACGGGTCGAGCCGCTGACTTCGCTGCGTTCTTTCGACTTGTGAGTACCCTGACGATGGTTGGCCAGATATTGCTTGACGTCGAGATAGATGGCGTGCTCGTTGGCTTCGATGCCGAACACCTCGTCGTTCAGGATAGCCTTGCGGCCGGTATCCTTACCTTCTTTTGTTAAAATTGCGACTTCCATGTTATTTCTCGATTAAGACAATTGAACCTTTGCTACCGGGGATAGAACCCTTGATCATTAACACGTTGTGTTCGGCGATGACCTTCACTACCTGAAGGTTCTGCACGGTGACGCGCTTGTTGCCCGTCTGGCCGGCCATACGCATGCCCTTGAATACCTTTGCGGGGTACGAGCACGCACCGATCGAACCGGGGGCGCGCAGGCGGTTGTGCTGGCCGTGGGTGGTCTGGCCTACACCGCCGAAGCCATGGCGCTTAACGACGCCCTGGAAGCCTTTGCCTTTCGATGTGCCGATGATGTCGACGAAATCTGATTCCGAGAAGAAGTCGACGGTGATCTTGTCACCGAGCTTATACTCCTCACCAAATCCTTTGAACTCGGCCAAGTGGCGCTTGGGAGCGACGCCTGCTTTGGCGAAATGGCCGATTTCGGGCTTGTTCAGATGCTTTTCCTTCACATCCTCAAAGCCGAGCTGGAGGGCGTCATAGCCGTCCGTAGCCACGGTCTTCACCTGTGTCACTTCGCAAGGACCTACTTCGATAACAGTGCACGGCACGTTCTTGCCGTCGGCACTGAATACGGATGTCATTCCGATTTTCTTTCCAATTAATCCTGGCATTTCTTTGTTATTTAATGTTGGTTGAAGTGTCTTATGTTGACTTATTGTATTTGCTTTGCTGTCGCGCTGTCAGCACGGCGCGGCCGCCGCTGAGTGCGGTGCGGCGGCCGTCCGGGCTGCTGTGGGTTATCAGACCTTGATCTCTACCTCCACGCCGCTGGGGAGCTCGAGCTTCATCAGAGCGTCGACGGTCTTGGCGGTCGAGTTGTAGATGTCGATCAGGCGCTTGAACGACGAAAGCTGGAACTGCTCGCGGGCCTTCTTGTTGACGAAGGTTGAGCGGTTGACCGTGAAGATGCGCTTGTGCGTCGGCAGTGGGATGGGACCCGAGATGACAGCGCCTGTAGCCTTCACAGTCTTGACGATCTTTTCGGCCGACTTGTCGACCAGGTTGTGATCGTAAGATTTGAGTTTAATACGAATTTTCTGGCTCATATTATTGTTCTTTTTATTGTTTACTTAAGAAGGTCTACACGGCCCTGGCATTCGGTCAGGACGTTGCGTGCGATCGACGACGACACCTCGCTGTAGTGCGAGAACGACATCGTGGAGGTTGCGCGGCCCGAAGTGATGGTACGCAGGGCGGTCACGTAGCCGAACATCTCGGCCAGCGGAGCCTGAGCCTTCACGACGCGGGCGCCAGAGCGGCTTGTCTCCATGCCTTCGACCTGACCGCGGCGCTTGTTAAGGTCGCTGATCACGTCGCCCATCGATTCCTCGGGGGTAACGACCTCGATCTTCATGATCGGCTCCATCAGCACGGGACCTGCCTGCTCGCAAGCTTTCTTAAAGGCCTGGATGGCGCAGAGCTCGAACGAGAGCTGATCCGAGTCGACGGGGTGGAACGAACCGTCGAGAACGGTCACCTTCAGGTGTTCAACCGGATAGCCGGCCAGGACGCCGTTCTTCATGGCCGTCTGGAAGCCCTTCTGGATCGAGGGGATGTATTCCTTGGGGATGTTACCGCCCTTGACCTCGTCAACAAACTGGAGGTTGCCCTCGAAGCCTTCGTCGACGGGTTCGACACGGACGATGATATCGGCGAACTTACCGCGGCCGCCGGTCTGCTTCTTGAATACCTCGCGTAGCTGAACGGGCTTGGTGATGGCTTCCTTGTAGGTAACCTGCGGACGGCCCTGGTTGCACTCGACCTTGAACTCGCGGCGGAGGCGGTCGATGATGATGTCGAGGTGAAGCTCACCCATACCGGAGATGACGGTCTGGCCGGTCTCCTCGTTTGTCTGAACGCGGAAGGTAGGATCCTCCTCGGCGAGCTTCTGCAGGCCTACGCCCAGCTTGTCGAGGTCCTTCTGGGTCTTGGGCTCGACGGCGATACCGATAACGGGATCGGGGAAGTCCATGGCTTCGAGAACGATCGGGGCGTCCTCTGCGCAAAGGGTATCGCCGGTGCGGATATCCTTGAAGCCCACACCTGCGCCGATATCGCCGCAGCCGATGCGCTCCTTGGGGTTCTGCTTCGACGAGTGCATCTGGAACAGACGCGACACGCGCTCCTTCTTGCCCGAACGCGAGTTGAGTACGTATGACCCGGCGTCGATGTCGCCCGAGTAAACGCGGAAGAAGCACAGACGGCCTACATAGGGGTCAGTAGCGATCTTGAACGCCAGAGCGCACATGGGAGCGTCGCTCGACGGTTCGCGGGTCAGAACGGTGTCGGGATCGCCGACAGCGTGACCCTCGATGGCGCCTGCGTCGACAGGCGAGGGCAGATATGCGCAGACAGCGTCGAGCAGACACTGCACGCCTTTGTTCTTGAACGACGAGCCGAGAATCATCGGCACGAGATCCATGGCCAGGGTGGCCTTGCGCAGAGCGCGCTTGATCTCTTCCTCGGTGATGGTAGAGGGATCGTCGAAATATTTTGCCATCAGATCGTCGTCGTATTCGGCGATCTTTTCGAGCATCTTGTCGCGCCACTCCTCGGCCTCGGCCTGGAGGTTGGCGGGGATGTCATCCACTTCGTATTCAGCACCCATTGTCTCGTCGTGCCAGAACAGGGCCTTCATGCGGATCAGATCGACCACGCCCTTGAAGGTCTCTTCGGCACCGATAGGAATCTGGATAGGCACAGGATTTGCGCCGAGCACATCCTTGAGCTGACGCACGACCTCGAAGAAGTTGGCACCCGAGCGGTCCATCTTGTTGACGTAGCCGATGCGGGGTACATTGTACTTGTCGGCCTGGCGCCATACGGTCTCCGACTGGGGTTCAACGCCACCTACGGCGCAGAACGTTGCGACAGCGCCGTCAAGCACACGGAGCGAACGCTCCACCTCGACAGTGAAGTCGACGTGTCCCGGAGTGTCAATCAGGTTGATCTTGTACTTCTCGTCGTTGTATTTCCAGAAGGCGGTGGTGGCGGCCGATGTGATGGTGATGCCGCGTTCCTGCTCCTGTTCCATCCAGTCCATGGTGGCTGCGCCGTCATGTACCTCACCGATCTTGTGAGTCAGGCCGGTATAGAAGAGGATACGTTCCGAGGTAGTGGTCTTACCGGCATCGATGTGGGCCATGATGCCGATATTACGAGTATATTTGAGTAATTCGTCAGATTTAGCCATTTCTTATATCTTATGAAAAATTTAGAAGCGGAAGTGAGCGAATGCGCGGTTGGCCTCGGCCATCTTGTGCATATCTTCTTTGCGCTTGAATGCTCCGCCCTGGTTGTTGAAGGCGTCGACGATCTCAGCGGCCAGCTTGTCGGCCATCGTCTTGCCGCCACGCTTGCGGGCATAGATGATCAGATTTTTCATTGATATAGATTCTTTGCGGTCGGGACGGATCTCCGTCGGCACCTGGAAAGTAGCACCGCCGACGCGGCGCGACTTCACCTCAACCTGAGGAGTAACATTCTCGAGGGCTTTCTTCCAGATTTCGAGAGCGGTCTGCTCTTCGTTGGGCAGTTTCGATTTCACAATCTCAAGTGCGCCGTAGAAAATGGTGTATGCGGTGTTCTTCTTGCCGTCATACATCAGGTGATTCACGAACTTTGTCACACGCACTTCACCGAATACGGGATCGGGCAGTATGACGCGTTTCTTAGGTTTTGCCTTTCTCATTGTAGGTTTTACCGATTTGTGTTTTTGATCGCTTGGTTGCCTGCGTCTGTTCTTCAGTCATCCCGCGGGAGCATCGGCCTCTGCCGCGTCCGGATTCTACGGGTGCTTACTCAACCGTGATTTCAGCTTTCAAGATGTCAAAAACGAGTTAAATGAAGTGATTTAATCTCGCGGTGCGTTTAGAAAATCTTCACCTATATATATTATAGATTACTTCTTGGCTGCACCGGCCTTGGGTCGCTTGGCGCCATATTTGCTTCGGCGCTGCGTGCGGTCCTTGACGCCCGATGTATCGAGCGTGCCGCGTACGATGTGATAACGGACACCGGGAAGATCCTTGACACGTCCGCCGCGCACCAGAACGATCGAGTGCTCCTGAAGGTTGTGGCCTTCGCCGGGGATGTAGCTGTTCACTTCCTTGCCGTTTGTCAGACGGACACGGGCAACTTTTCGCATAGCCGAATTAGGCTTCTTAGGGGTCGTGGTGTACACGCGGACGCACACGCCGCGACGCTGCGGGCATGAATCCAGCGCGGGCGACTTGCTCTTGTCGACCAGCGCCACGCGACCTTTTCTTACTAACTGCTGAATAGTAGGCATCTTAGTTTTTTAGTTTGAACTTAATTTTATATCTCTTGGTTTATTTCTAAATTTCACTCGTTTTCAGGCCCCACAACACCCGCCAAGCCGCTACCCCCCAATGGTTTAGCCACCTGACAGGAGCTTTGAAGCCCTCTAATCCGGTGCAAAGGTACGAATTATTTCTTTAACTGCCAAACCTTTGCAAAAAATATTTCTGCGGTTCAGCGCAATTATTCTTCGTACGTATAATATGGCCGCGCGTGCGTTTTCTACAACTTTTCCCGCGAATCTTTTTGCATGCGATACAGATTTTTTTGTATCTTTGTACCCGAAGCGCAGCGGCGCTTCATCCAATCCCTCACTAACCGATACCATAACCAACTTTATCGCAGGAATCATAACCAACGACAATCACATTTAACGACCTAACTATGAACAGATTTTCGCTTCAGGGCAAGACTGCTCTCGTGACGGGAGCCGCCTACGGCATCGGCCTTGCCATAGCCAAAGCTCTCGCAGGAGCCGGAGCCCGCATCGTATTCAATTGCTCGCGCCAGTCGACCGTCGACCGCGGTCTGGCAGCTTACAAAGAACTCGGCATCGACGCCAAGGCCTACGTCTGCGACGTCACCGACGAAGAAGCCGTCAAGGCAATGGTAGCCGACATCGAGGCCACCGTCGGGACAATCGACATCCTGGTCAACAACGCCGGCATCATCAAGCGCATCCCGATGGAGGAGATGGCCGTCGAGGACTTCCGCCGCGTGGTCGACGTGGATCTCGTAGCGCCCTACATCTGCGCCAAGGCCGTCATCCCCGGCATGATCCGCAAGGGCCACGGGAAGATCATCAACATATGCTCGATGATGAGCGAGCTCGGCCGCGAGACCGTCAGCGCCTACGCCGCCGCCAAGGGTGGCCTGAAAATGCTCACGCGCAACATCTGCTCGGAATACGGCTCGGCCAACATCCAGTGCAACGGCATCGGTCCGGGCTACATAGCCACCGAGCAGACGGCGCCGCTGCGCGAACGCCAGCCCGACGGCTCGCGCCATCCGTTCGACAGCTTCATCATATCCAAAACTCCCGCCGGCCGCTGGGGCACACCCGAGGATCTCGAAGGTCCGGCAGTGTTCCTGGCTTCGGACGCATCCGACTTTGTCAACGGCCAGATCCTCTACGTCGACGGCGGCATCCTGGCCTACATCGGCCGCCAGCCGCAATAACGGGCAATTCACCGACATGACCGACTGATATGGAAGAAGTATTCAGCTATATCATCGGCCTTGGCGCCGCAGTGATGATGCCGGTGATCTTCACCGTGCTGGGCATCTGCATCGGCATCAAGGCCTCCGAGGCCCTCAAGGCGGGTCTCAAAGTGGGCGTGGGCTTCATCGGCCTGTCGATCGTCACCGCCCTGCTCACCTCAGCCCTGGGCCCGGCCCTGAAGGACGTGGTGAAAATCTACGATCTTCAGCTCCAGGTCTTCGACATGGGCTGGCCGGCCGCCGCCTCGGTGGCCTACAATACGGCCGTTGGCGCGTTCATCATACCGGTGTGCCTGGGCGTCAACATACTGATGCTGCTCACCGGCACCACGCGTACCGTCAACATCGACCTGTGGAACTACTGGCACTTCGCCTTCATCGGCGCCGTGATCTACTTCGCGAGCGACTCGCTAGCCTGGGGATTCTTCGGAGCCATTATCTGCTACATCATCACCCTGATCCTGGCCGACATGACGGCCCGCCGCTTCCAGAACTTCTATAAGGACATGGACGGCATATCCATCCCCCAGCCTTTCTGCGCAGGATTCGCGCCGGTGGCATGGGCAGTCAACAAGGGGCTCGACCGCATCCCGGGCATCGGACGCCTCGAGATCGACGCCGAGGGGCTCAAGAAGAAATTCGGCCTGCTGGGCGAGCCGCTGTTTCTGGGTGTGATCGTCGGCATCGCCATCGGCTGCCTTTCGTGCCCTTCGTGGACAGTTGTCGTGGATCGTATTCCCTACATACTGATGCTGGGCATCAAGATGGGCGCCGTCATGGAGCTGATCCCGCGCGTGACAGTCCTGTTCATCGAGGGTCTGCGGCCTATCTCCGACGCCACGCGCCGGCTCATCGCCCGACGGTTCAAGAATGCCGACGGCCTCAACATCGGCATGAGTCCGGCCCTAGTCATCGGCCACCCGACCACGCTTGTCGTGTCGCTGCTGCTGATCCCGGTGACGCTGCTGCTGGCCGTAGCGCTTCCCGGCAATGAATTCCTGCCGCTGGCATCGCTGGCCGGCATGTTCTATGTGTTCCCGCTGGTACTTCCCTACACACGCGGCAACGTGCTGAAGACCTTCATCGTCGGGCTGATAGTGATCGTGGGCGGTCTGTACATGGTTACGAGCCTCGCTCCGGCATTCACACTCGCCGCCAAGGATGTATTCGCAGCCACCGGCGACGCCGCCGTGGCCATTCCCGAGGGCTTCGAGGGCGGCAGCCTCGACTTCGCCTCGAGTCCGCTCGCGTGGCTCATCTACCAGGGTGTGGAGAATCTCAAATGGATCGGAGCCTCGCTGCTCGTGCTGGTAACTATGTTCATGATGTGGCGCAACCGCGTCAACATCATCCGCAACCGCGACACCATGATCGCCGCCGGCTCCGACCGCCTCATGAAGGACGAATGACAAAACATCATCACATAACCGAAAAGACATAACTATGGCAAAAATAATCACCTTAGGCGAGATCATGCTCCGCCTTTCGCCGGCCGGACAGCACCGCTTCGTGCAGGTCGACAGTTTCGATGTAATATGGGGCGGCGGCGAAGCCAACGTAGCCGTCAGCTGCGCCAACTACGGCCACCATGCCTGCTTCGTGAGCCGACTGCCCGAGCACGAGATCGGCCAGGCAGCCGTCAACGCCCTGCGCCGCTACGGCGTCGACACGCGCCACATAGTGCGCGGCGGCGACCGCGTCGGCATCTACTACTGCGAGACCGGCGCCTCGATGCGCCCCTCGAAGGTAATCTACGACCGCGCCGGAAGCGCCATCGCCGAAGCCGCCCCCAAGGACTTCGACTTCGACGCGATCATGGAGGGCGCCGACTGGTTCCACTGGAGCGGGATCACGCCCGCGATTTCCGACAAGGCGGCCGAGCTCACGCGTCTGGCCTGCGAGGCAGCAAAGCGCCACGGCGTCACCGTCAGCGTCGACCTCAACTTCCGCAAGAAGTTGTGGACGAGTGAAAAGGCTATCTCCGTGATGCGCCCGCTGATGAAGTACGTCGATGTGTGCATCGGCAACGAAGAGGACGCCGAGCTCTGCCTGGGCTTCAAGCCCGACGCCGACGTCGAGAGCGGCCACACCGACGCCGCCGGCTACCGCGGCATCTTCGAGGCCATGATGAAGGAATTCGGCTTCAAATATGTCGTATCGACCCTGCGCGAGTCGTTCTCGGCCACCCACAACGGCTGGAAGGCAATGATCTACGACGGCCGTGAGTTCTACCAGAGCCGCCGCTACGACATCGACCCGATCGTCGACCGCGTCGGCGGGGGCGACAGCTTCGCGGGCGGTCTGATCCACGGGCTGCTGACCATGCCCACCCAGGGCGACGCCCTGGAGTTCGCCGTAGCAGCCTCGGCGCTGAAGCAGACGATCAACGGCGACTTCAACCTCGTCAGCGAGGCTGAGGTAAAGGCCCTTGCGGGCGGCAGCGCCAACGGCCGCGTGCAGCGGTAATACAATTTAAAATTCAGAATGCATAATTAGGAATTATGGCAAGATTCGACAAGATGGCCGTCATGGCCAAGATAAAGGAGGCGCCGATGGTGCCCGTATACTACAACGCCGACCCGGCCGTGGCCTGCCGCGTGCTGAAAGCCTGCTACGACGGGGGAGTGCGCGCCTTCGAATTCACCAACCGCGGCGATTTCGCCCACGAGGTGTTTGCCCGCCTGGTGCGCTTCGCCGCCGCCGAGTGCCCGGAGATGGCCCTGGGCGTGGGCTCGGTGGTCGACGCACCGACGGCCGCGCTCTACATCCAGCAGGGTGCCTGCTTCGTGGTCGGCCCGCTGTTCAGCGCCGAGGTGGCCGGGCTGTGCAACCGCCGTCAGGTACCCTACACCCCCGGCTGCGGCTCCGTCACCGAGGTAGGCATGGCCCAGGAGGCAGGCTGCGAGCTCTGCAAGGTGTTCCCGGGCGATGTCCTCGGCCCGAAATTCGTCAAAGGCCTCATGGCTCCGATGCCCTGGAGCAAGATCATGGTCACCGGTGGCGTCGAGCCCACCGCCGACAACCTGCGCCAGTGGTTTGCCGCAGGCGCCTTCTGCGTGGGCATGGGCTCGAAACTCTTCCCCAAGGGCGCATCGCCCGAAAGCATAACCGAAAACTGCCGTCAGGCACTCACCGTCATATCCGAAATAAGAAAATGAAAAAAATAATACTCGCCGCCATGCTGGCGGCCGCCTGCCTGGCCTCGCCGGCCAAGACCAACTACACCATACTGCGCGCCTGCCATCCCGACGACGTGCGCCACTACGACACCGAGCAGCTGCGCTCGCACTTCATGATGCCGACCGTCATGTCGCCCGATGACATCAACCTCACCTATTCGATGTATGACCGCATCATCTACGGCGGCGCCATGCCCGTTGCGGGCCCGCTCGTCCTCGAGACCATCGACCCGCTCAAGGCCGATTACTTTCTGGAACGCCGCGAACTCGGAGTCATCAACGTCGGCGGCCCGGGCGCCGTCACCGTCGACGGCAAGGAATACCGCCTGGGCTTCAAGGATGCCCTCTACGTGGGCCGCGGCAACCGCGAGATCGTATTCCGCAGCATCGACGCCGCCAATCCGGCCCAGTTCTACATCAACTCAACCCCGGCCCACAAGGCATACGCCACCCAGCTCGTCACCATCGACGGCCGCGACGGCAGCATAAAGGCCAACCGCATCAAGGCCGGTTCGATGGAGGAGTCGAACGACCGCGTCATCAACCAACTCATCACGGCCAACGTACTGCGCGAGGGTCCCTGCCAGTTGCAGATGGGTCTTACCGAACTGATGCCCGGCTCGGTATGGAACACCATGCCCGCCCACACCCACGACCGCCGCGTAGAGTGCTACTTCTACTTCAACGTGCCCGAAGGCAACGCCATCTGCCACCTGATGGGAGAGCCGACCGAGAACCGCCTCATCTGGCTCCACGACCGCCAGGCCGTCATGTCGCCCGAATGGAGCGTCCACGCCGCCGCCGGCACCTCCAACTACATGTTCATCTGGGGCATGGGCGGCGAGAACCTCGACTACGGCGACATGGACAAGGTCACTTACCTCGACATGAAATAAAAAAAATGATTTCTTTTGCCGTGAGATATATCAAATATGCCATCGTCGGCCTGACGGCACTCTCGTGCTGCGCCGAAGCGACGGCCGAGACCGTTGAACTCAGCTCGGCAGGCGACTCATACATTTTTGAGAACAAACGCTGCTCCGAGGTCGACACCCGGGAGATAACTGTCGGCGGCCGTCCCTTTGACGCGACACGCGACCGTCTGTCAATCTACGGCAACGGCGCCATCGTCATCGCCGACGGATGGACAGAGCCGCTGACCATATATTCCGAACCCGGCTGTCAGGGCCCGAGCCGCGTGCTTGAGCGCGACCGCTTTTACCGCGGCGAACTGCAGGGCGCCGAGTCGTTTCTGCCCGAAGAGCTCTTGGGCGATTTCGACAATGGCGTGCGGTCGTTCCGCCTCAAGCGTGGATTCTCGTGTACCATGGCCAACAATCCCGACGGCACGGGTTATTCGCGCGTGTACATCGCTGCGGACGACGACATTGTGGTCAACACCATGCCCAACGGGCTCGACTTTGTATCGTTCATCCGTGTATGCCGCCACGACTGGGTCGGCAAGCGCGGCGTTTCGGGCGGCGACCTGCCCGAACTGACGCGCTCGGCGTGGTTTTACGACTGGGGTGCCGGCGCCGTTTCCACCGACAACTGCGAATACATACCGATGCGCCACAACCGCTGGTGGGACAGCTGGGATAACATCGGTTCGCGCACCAACACATCGTGTGTCCTCGGATTCAATGAGCCCGACCACGCCGACCAGTCGGACCTCGGCACCGAAATCGCCATAGAAATGTGGCCCGAGTTCATGAAATCGGGACTGCGCATAGGCTCACCCGCCCCCGACAACATCAGCAAGGACTGGCTGCGCGAGTTTCTGGCCAAAGCCGACTCTCTCAACTATCGGGTTGACTTCGTCGCCACCCATATGTACCTCGCATCGCAGGATCCCTACACCCTGGCCAACACAATAAACCGCCTATGCCGCGAAAGCTACGGCGGACGTCCCATGTGGATAACCGAATGGAACAACGGCGCCAACTGGACCAACGAGCGCTGGCCCGACCAGAAAGGGCCGCAGCGCGACGCCGACTTCAACATCATCTACGACACCGACGGCAACACCACCGAGGTAGCCCGGCCGCACACCCCGGCCAACTCGGAGGTACAGTGCGCGTGGCTGGCCAAGGCCCTCGACGCCTTCGACAAATGCGACCGTCTGGAGCGCCACGCCTTCTACTCATGGGTCGAGGACGCGCGTGCGATCGTCATCGACGGGAAACTCACCCCGGCCGGGAAAGTGTTCGCCGAGTTCAATTCGCGCCCCGGCTTCAACCGGCGGACCCAGTACCTGCACCGCTGGCGCATAGCGCCGCCGCGAATATCGGGCATCATCTCGAACCGCCAGCGCGTCCGTGTCAATTTCTACGACCACAACGGCGAGACGGCCGTCGGCTATATCGTCGAGCGCCGGATCGACGGCGGTCCATGGGAACAGATCGCCTATCTGCGCCCCGGCACTGACTACCGGCAGGGCAGGAACACCTATTTTGCCGACCGCGACCTTGTCGGCGGTCTTATGGAGTACCGCATGAAGGCGGTGTCGTACAAGGGAACCGAATCGATTTACTCGCGCATCGTCGGTAAGCAGATAGAGGCCGGCGCCGATGACATAGCGGCAGACTCCGGCTTTACAGTTCGCACCGACGGAGATGCAGTCATAATCGAGTCGGACCGCGAAGGCCGCGCCGACATATACGCTGTCGACGGCCGCTTGATCCGCTCGGTCAGCTATCCGGCCGGCACGGCGGCCGTCGGCGGCCTGTCTCCGGGAATATATTTCGTCTGCGGCAAAAAGATAGCCGTCGGAGCGAAACTCTGACACCGCACGCCGCGGGAAAGAATGCATGCACGGCACCGGCCTCACCGCCGCGCGCCCTGTTGACATATTTTAATATATTTCATGGTGTGAAGCGTTGGACTCTGAGGAGAAAAATGCGTAACTTTGCGAAAAGTTTCAAAATACATCCTTATCATGAAAAAAGTAGAACGCTTGCTGGCAGAGAAGCTTCTGAAGATCAGTGCCATTATTTTACAAGTCGATAATCCGTTCACCTGGGCATCAGGATGGAATTCACCGATATATACCGACAACCGCAAGACGCTCTCTTACCCCGACATACGGTCGTTCATCAAAGTCGAACTCACGAGGCTGATAATGGAATCGTTCAAGGAAGTCGATGTAGTGGCCGGCGTAGCCACCGGAGCCATCGCACAGGGCGCACTCGTGGCCGACACGCTCGGACTGCCATACATCTACGTGCGCTCGACACCGAAAGACCACGGTCTGGAGAACCTGATCGAAGGCAGCCTTAAGCCGCGCCAGAAAGTCGTGGTGATCGAAGACCTGATATCGACCGGCCATTCGTCGCTCAAGGCTGTGGAAGCCATCCGCGCCGCCGGCGCCGAGGTTGTGGGCATGGTGGCCCTGTTCACATACGGATTCCCTATCGCCGAGGAAAATTTCCGCAAGGCAGGCGTGAAACTATACACACTGAGCAACTACAACGCCATGATCGAAGCGGCTCTGGCCACCAACTACATCCAGGCTGCCGACGTAGACACTCTCAAGGAGTGGCGCAAGGATCCGGCCAACTGGGTCCCCGCCCCCACAAAATCAGATTATTGAAAACCCGCCGGCGCCCGGAGCGCCGGCTCATCCCACCCGAACATACAATTGGCAACATTCAGCAGCAAACCCGCGACGGTCAATCAGCCCGCCGCAGCGATATATGAAAAATTCAGCGACCTGTCTAACCTGCAGACCGCTCTTGACCATATGCCCGCCGAACAGCGGGCCAAGGTAGGCGACGTGAGCCTGACCAAGGACGCACTGACCATTCAGACTCCGCAGGTCGGCCAGATCACCTTCGCTGTGGCCGAGCGGTCGCCCGAGCGCATTACACTCGAGGCCAAGGGAGCTCCGGTGCCGATGAAGCTGGCGGTCAATATCAAGGCCCTCGGCGCCGACTCCACCGAAGTATCGACAGAAATGGACGTAAACATACCTCCTTTCCTGAAAGCGATGGTAGGCGGCGCTCTCCAGAAAGCCGTCGACCAATTCGGCGAACTGATGGTAAAGCTCGCCTGACCCTGCGGCTTCCTCCTCTCATCTTCCGCGGACAATGAAAAGTGACAGCCGGTCTTTAGTCATCACCCTGCTGGCGGCAATCGCCGCGGCAGCGCTGACCCTTGCCTCGTGCCACCACGTCGACAACCGCCGGCTGCCCATCCACTTCGCCAACCTGCTCTTCTGGACGCAGGCCGACTGGGTTCGCTTCGGCGTCAGCGGGGCCGGCGACTACCGCGTATTCAACAAAGCCAAACGCATTCCGTCAGACTTCAACTATCTGGCATCTTCAGCGACAGGTTTCGGAGGCATCCTGCTCGTCAGCACGCTCAGCGGCGAACCGGTGGCCTACGATATGGCGTGCCCCGTCGAATGCCGCTCCGACGTGACCGTGTTCATCAACGACGATCTGCAGGCCGAATGTCCCGTATGCCACAGCTGCTACGACGTGTTCATGCAGATGGGCGCGCCGGTGGCCGGAAAAGCCGCCGAGGAGGGCTACGGCATGGAGGTCTATACCGTAAGCCCGGGCCCGAGCGGCGAATATATGGTAATCTATTGAGATGAAACGCAATTACCTTGGCATATGGCTTCTGCTGCTTGTGGCATTCGCCGCGGTATGCGCATTGTCGGCGTTCAGCCCTGTGAGCATCGGCGGCTACGAACTGCGCGACTCCGGCCTGGCCGACGCGCTGACCGCGTCCCGCGCGCCTGTGTCGGCGTCGGCCCAGTCGCTGACAGCGGGGCAGGGCGATGCAGCGGCAGCCGATTCTGTGTTCGAACAGCAGATGCACCGGATGCAGGCACCCGTCGATTCGTCGGCCAAAGTGCTGCTGTTCATCGGCGACTCCATGCTCGAGGGCCTTTCGCCGCGCCTGGCCGCCTACGCCAAGCACAACGGCCACACACTCTATTCCGTCATCTGGTACAGCTCCACCTCCGAGGTCTGGGGCCGCTCGGGCAAGCTCAAGCGCTATATGGAGCAGATAAAGCCCGACTTCGTATTCATCAGCCTGGGCGCCAACGAGCTGTTTGTCAAGGATATCAAAACCAAGCGCGACAAATACGTCAAGGCAATCCTCTCCGAACTCGGCGACACTCCTTACCTGTGGATAGGGCCTCCCAACTGGAAGCCCGACACCGGCATCAATGACCTGGTGCGCGCCAACACAGGCCGCGGATGCTTCTTCCTCAGCGACGGCATGCACTTCGACCGGGCCAAGGACGGCGCCCACCCCACGCGCTCGTCGGCTGTGCTGTGGATGGATTCGGTGGTGCGTTGGATGGGCGACAACTGCCCTACTCCGTTCGTGCTCGACCTTCCGCCGATGAACACGGCATCGCCCAAGCGCATATTCATCCACCAACCCAACGAACAGTGACGCCATGTGCTGGACAGACATTGCCCAAAACGCGGCCGAATTTCTGAAATTCATACCCGGGGAGCCCATGCTCTTCTCGAGCGGCACGTTCTGGGCGCTCTTCCTTGTCTTCATACCCATATACGCCCTTGTACGCGGGCGCCGCTGGCAGATGCTCGTGTTCGTGTCGCTGTTCAGCCTCTATTTCTACTACAAGTCGAGCGGATGGTTCATGGTGCTTCTGATCGGCACCTCGATAGTCGACTGGTGCCTGTCGCGGCTGCTCGTGCAGCTTCGCTCACGTGCCGCGCGACGCTGGTGCGTGGCGGCGTCGCTGATGACCTCGCTGGGCATCCTGGGCTACTTCAAGTACGCCAACTTCTTTCTGTGGAACATCAACGCCCTGGTTGGCGGCAATTTTCAGCCGCTCGAACTTATACTACCGGTCGGCATTTCGTTCTATACCTTCCAGAGCGTCAGCTACATAATCGACGTATACAAAGGCCGCGTACGCCCCACGCGCTACTGGCTCGAATACTTCTTCTTCCTGTCGTTCTTTCCGGCTCTTGTCGCCGGCCCGATAGTGCGTGCCGACTATTTCCTGCCGCAGCTCGACCGCCGCAACCACGCCACGCGCCGCCAGATGTGGACGGGCATGTGGCTGATTCTGCTCGGCGTTGTCAAGAAAGCCATAATCGCCGATTACATAGCGCAGTACAACGATCTTATATTCCAGTCGCCGACAGGCTACTCGGGATTCGAGTCGCTCATGGGCATAATCGGCTACACCATGCAGATCTACTGCGACTTCTCGGGCTACAGCGACATGGCCATCGGCATAGCCCTGATCATGGGCTTCCACCTGGCGCAGAATTTCAACTTCCCATATAAGTCGCAGAATCTAACCGACTTCTGGCGACGATGGCATATATCGCTTTCAACCTGGCTGCGCGACTATATCTACATACCGCTGGGCGGCAACCGCCATGGCACCGGACGGACGTATCTCAACAACTTCGTCACCATGCTGATCGGCGGCCTGTGGCACGGCGCTGCATGGCGCTTTGTCTTCTGGGGAGCGATGCACGGAGCTGGTCTGGCCGTCCACAAGGCTTCGAAGTCATATCTCGGACGGTTAGGCGACTCATGGCCCGTCAAGGCGCTGAGCTGGCTGATTACCATGACGTTCGTAATGATTCTATGGGTCTTTTTCCGCGCCGAGAGTTTTGGCGACGCCGTGGCCGTACTCGGCAATGTCGTCACAAATTTCGACCTGGCCTATGCCGTGCCGTTCGCCTCTGCGCGTATGCTGTGGCTGATACTGATGCTGGTCATCGTCGTGTCACACTGTCTTCCCGCCGGCTTCTGGCAGCGGATGGGCATCCGCTGGGTGCAGTCGCCCTGGATCGTGAAGCTCATCGTCTTCCTCCTCGTCGTCCAGGGCGTCATCGAGCTCCGCTCCGAATCAGTCATGCCCTTCATCTACTTCAACTTCTGATCCCCCGGACACCCGTCAGGCATTTAAATTAAAAAAACGGGGGTAAAAGTTGGGAATTGGCGGACAAATGCTTAAATTTGCGAAAAATAAACATATCTAAATCACACAAGAGATGAAAAGAATTATCTTAGCAGCCTTTCTGGGGGTTCTGATGATGGTCGGCTCGCTGGCACAGCCCGCAGCCGCCCAACTCTCCGACAGCGACGTCAAGGCCTTCGTCACCGAGATGAAGAAAAACGTGCCGATGGAAATGATGGACGGCATGACCTGGCAGAATATCCGCCTGATGGATAACGGCGTGATCGAATACACCTTCATGGTGGATCCCGTCAAGTTGGGCGCCGAGAGCACCAAGACTTTCGCCGACGAAATCGACGGCATGACCGGCAAGCAGATGCTCGAACTGCTCGGCACCGAATTCAAGTCGATGGCTGAAATGGTGGGCCGCAACGTGCAGATGGTCTTCAAGTACCCCAACGGCACCCAGTCGGCCAAGCGAATCAACGTCCGCTGACACGCTTCCGCTCACATCACACAGAGCCTTCGGCCCGACGGCCGGAGGCTCTGCACTTTTATTGTAAATGACGTGATCAGTCGTAGCGCTTGAAATTGCCCTGACGGTCGAACTTGATGTCGATGCCGTCGGAGAGCTCGATTTCATAGCCGCCACGGTCCTGCTCGATACCTACAATTTTCCTGCCTTTGTGGTTCTTGGCCACGTAGTCGGCCACACCTTTGGGGACGAATGCTTTAGGAACCGCCGTCGAGGCCGAGGTCTCGATATCCTTCCAGTTGCCGCTGCGGTCGAATGTGATCTCCGTGCCGTCGGTCAGGACCACCTCATATTCATCTACGCGTCCCATGGTCTTGTCGACCTTGATTATGCTGACTTTGGCCTTGAACTGGGTTGATATGACGTTCTGCGCAGCCTGGGGCAAAATAGACGGATCGCGGGAATAATTGTCGCGGGCCGACAGCGCCGCGACTGAACAGATGGCGATGACCAATGTGAGTATTAACTTTTTCATTCTGAGAGTAATTATTATATTTTATCGTGTATATAACTAAGTAACGTCCGAATGTGTATGTTTGTTATCGCTTAACAATTATTAACCAATCACCGGACCGCTCATAATAATATATTGACTAACTTTGCAGCGTACGAACAAGAGCAATGAATTGCAGGGACTCAGCTTGCGGACATCCGCAGCTCGGGTTTCTTCTTTTTATTTTGTCGTCCAAAAAACCATTTTTGAAACTAAAAAAACGCTAAGAATATGGCTATCACTTACATGACCAAAGAAGGTTACAAGAAAAAGATGGACGAGATCGCATATCTCGAGAATGTGAAGCGTCCGGAAATATCACGTGCCATCGCCGAGGCCCGCGACAAGGGCGACCTGTCGGAGAACGCCGAATACGACGCCGCCAAGGAAGCTCAGGGAATGCTTGAGATGAAAATATCGCAGCTCAAGGATCTTGTGGCCAACGCCAGAATTCTGGACGAGACGAAACTCAACACCGAAGAGGTCCAGATCCTGAACAAGGTGAAGATCAAGAACGTGAAAAACGGGATGGTGATGGAATACACCATCGTGGCCGACTCCGAGGCAAATCTCAAGGAGAAGAAGATCGCATCGTCGACCCCCATCGCTCAGGGGCTGCTCGGCCACAAGGTCGGCGAAGTAGTCGAGATCAAGGCTCCCGCCGGTCTGATGAAGTTCGAGATCGTTGAAATTTCATTCTAAGCGGCCATGGCTTCGATTTTTTCACGCATAATAGCCGGAGAGATTCCCTGCTACAAGGTAGCCGAGGATGCCGACAACTTCGCTTTCCTCGACATCAATCCAGTGGCCGAGGGCCATGTACTGGTCATACCCAAGAAAGAAGTCGACTATATCTTCGACCTCGACGAGGCTGACTATGAGTCGCTGCAGCGTTTCGCGCGCCGCGTGGCCATTGGCCTGAAAAAGGCAATCCCCTGCCGCAAGATAGGCGTGGCCGTCCTCGGCCTCGAAGTCCCGCACGCCCACATACACCTGATCCCGATGCAGACCGAGGCCGACATGGACTTCCGCAAGGAGAAACTGAACCTGCCCGCCGACCGCATGGCCGAAATATCCCGCGCCATCGCCGCGCAGATTGACTGACACCACACTAAACAGAGAAGAAGAATGAAGACAATCATAAGGCTCGCCCTCGCTGCCGCAGTCGCTGCCGCAGCCACCGCCTGCAGTCATCAGTCCAACGACGGCTGGGGCGTCGAAGGCACAATAGAAGGCCTTGACGGCGGCAAAGTCGCACTTGAACGCTTCAACAACGGCCGCTGGATCGTCGTCGACTCCATCGCACCCGCGGCCGACGGATCGTTCAGCTACATAGCCGAAACAGCCTCTCCGTATCCCGAAATAATGCGTCTGACCCTCGACGGAAAGAGCGTCTACTTCCCCGTCGACTCCGTCGACCGCCTTACCGTCGAAGCCAAAGCCGCCGACTTTGCCTCGGGCAAAGTATCGGGCACTATGCAGGCACAGCGCATGCAGTCAGTCGACAGCCTGCTGCAGGCCACCATCGCCCAACGCGGCATCGCATACGCCCTGACCGACAGCCTCACCAAGCGCGAGCTGTTCAAGATCGCCCACAGCGATCCGTCTGTAGTCACCCTCTACTATCTAGTCAACAAATCCGTCGGCGGCACACAGCTCTTCGATCTGAGCAAGCCCTTTGACCTGCGCCTGTACACGGCTGTGGCCCAGCGCTTCGCCACCGAGCTCCCCGACGATCCGCGCACGCAGTACCTCGCAGCCCGCGCTGCCGAGGCCCGCAAGGCTCTCAACCCTACGACTGTCGAAATCGACGTACAGGCGACCGGACTCTTCGATCTCGAGCGCTACGATGCCAGGGGGCAGAAGCAGTCGCTCGCCAAACTCGCGGCCAACGGCGGTGTGACCCTGCTGAGCTTCACGGCCTATGACCTCGAAAGCTCACCTGCCTACAACATCGTACTCAACGAACTGTGGGAGAAATACCACGGCCAGGGACTCAACATCTACCAGATCTCGTTCGACGGCGACGAGGCTTCCTGGCGCCAGCGCGCGCTCAACCTGCCCTGGACGGCAGTGTGGAACTCGACCACCGACGGCAACGACGCCCTGATCAAATACAACGTAGGCGCCCTGCCGATGACCTTCATCATCAACCGCCAGGGTGAAATCGCCGAGCGCGTCACCGATCCGGCGCAGCTCGCGACCTCTATTGCCAAATACATGTAATCGCCACCTTCCGAATACCCCAAAAGCGCAGGGCCCACGCCCCGCGCTTTTTTTTCATGATAATGTGTCCAAAATGCCACATATACCGGATTTTTATATAACTTTGCATAAAAAGCATTTTCATATCAGCTGAAATCATGAAACAAAAGGCTACACCGTCATGCCTCGGCGCTATTGCGCTTGTCATTTTTCTTACAATATTTACAGGCGAATTCTTTACCGGACATCTCGCCGAAAACTGGGGTCTACGATTCATTGTATGCATTTTTATTGCGTTAGCGATATTCGCTTTTGCATCTTTGGCAATGAGCCTGTGGGCGAAATTTATCACTGCACCCGAAGAGAGAAATGCCCTGAGAGAAACTCTGGCCGATGAAGAACAGAATACATTAGAGCGGATCGACCGTGATTTGCAAACCGTTCAGGCAAGACTTGCCGCCTGCACCGATGATAATGAAAAAATAGCTTACGAGGCCTTTATCAATTCGAGAAAACGGACGGTTATGGAATCGCTTTACTCCAGACGGAAAGCCGAATTCCAGGAAAGACCTGATTTTGACAATGCTACAATACAAAGCTATTACGAAGAAAACGAACAAAAATTAGAGCATATCGACGAGATCTACCCATTGGTAACCAATGACATACTTGACATGCGCGACCTCTCGGATATAGAAATTGAAAATTACCGGAAACTGAGCGATGCCTTTAAAGAACTTGCTTCTTCCGACAAGATCTGGAAAATCCTTTCCACAAAATCGAACAACGAGAGGAAATCGTCCGCAGCAGCTCTTGTCAACCGAAAAGAGACAACCCTGCAAAGTGCGTCTTTCATGTACCTTACCGTCGGAGATCTGGCAATTCCGCATTTTGTCGACGACAACGGAGAAGACGTGTACATTTATCCGAGGTTCGTCATCGCCTACAATGGGACTGCAGACTTCACGGTAAAGCCTGTCTCCGAGGCTTCAGCTCTCAGTGTCTGGCAAAACTTCATAGTGGAGGACACACCGCCCAAGGACGCCAAGCTCATCAATCACACATGGCGCTATGTCAACAAAAACGGGCAGCCCGACGGACGCTATGCCAACAACCCGATGCTGAGCGTCTACCGTTACGCTAATTTATCCTTTCCGACTTTGGACATCAAGCTGCAGTTCAGCAAATACCTTGCGTCAGATCATTTCGCCCAAGCCCTGAAAGATATGGTTTCCGCGCCGGAAGTTGACCTCATAGATGTCGACCCTGTCAGTGAAAACTGTCCCTACGGAATCTCGGAGCAATATTTCGACCTCTGCCATGAACAGGCAAAACTGATTTTCAGATATCTCAAAAATATGAATGACAATGAGGAATTCATTGAATTCATAATGAAAATCGGAGGGATGGAGAGCCTTGACTCCTTGAAGGTCTTCCCTGAATATAATAACCGTGTCGTCATTCTGATGTTGCACGATTTTACAAAAGTCTATAATCATCTCGAACACGACTTCGAATCATATTCAGCCGAAGTTCTCACCCTTGCAATCCTTATGGGGTTGATCATCGCGCCGGAAAAAACAGTAACATACAGCAACCTTGAGCAGTTCTACTCCACTGTCGTACCATCGCTGTGCCAGACACTCAAAACAATCAGCAATATGGGCGATCGGAATATGTCCGGCCTCTATGATTTTTACTATCCGCGTATGTTCGAGGTGTTCGAAAAGGAGCGTATTCAGACATACAAGGTTTTGCTTTACCGCTTCGCTTCTCTAGTGGCCAAAGCCGACGGAAATATTTCGCTGCCCGAAAGCGTCTACCTCTCCGGACTGATGAAGGGTATCGAAAAAATAATCGGATTCAACAAATCGATAAAGAATATCACCCCATCGGCCGACAAGATCAACCGCATAGCCCACGGCGTATCGTCAGACGTGGCAGACGCCGCCCGATATGTCGTTTCGGCTAACAACGCGTCGACATCCGCTATACAACGACGTTTTGCCTGGGGATACAGTAAGGCCGGCAGAATAATGGACGAACTTGAAGCGCTCGGCATTGTGTCGGCATCAAAAGGCGCCTCGCTTCGCGATGTGCTCGTGACTTACGATGAACTTGAAAAAATATTAAACAAAGCATCCCGGGGTGTTGTTTCGGACAAAGGTGCCGACATTCCCGATACGCCAACCAAAACTGCGATAAAGCCTATGCGAGTCTCCGAAAAGCCGAGGACCCGAAAATCCAATCAGGCCAAAAGACTTGAATCGCTTATCGGTCTGAATTCCGTAAAGGACGAAGTCAACCGACTTACCAATTTCATCAAGATTCAGCAGGTCCGCGCCAACGAAGGCCTGAAGACATCTCCGATATCGTATCACTGCGTATTCACTGGCAATCCGGGCACCGGAAAGACCACTGTTGCCCGAATCATCGCAGAAATATATAAAGATCTCGGCATACTTGCCAAAGGTCACCTTGTAGAAACCGACCGGTCAGGGCTCGTAGCAGAATATGTCGGACAGACAGCCGTCAAGACCAACAAAATAATCGACTCCGCGCTCGACGGCATTTTGTTCATCGACGAAGCCTACTCCCTCGTCACCGGTTCTGGGAATGACTTCGGGCTTGAAGCTATCTCTACGTTACTGAAACGTATGGAAGACGACCGCGACCGGCTTGTAGTCATTCTCGCCGGATATGGCGACGAAATGAAAACCTTCATTGACTCCAATCCGGGTCTTCAGTCACGTTTCAACAGATACATTCACTTCAATGACTATTCTGTTAATGAGCTTGTTGACATTTTCCGGCTGAATGTCGCAGAGCATGACTACAAGCTTTCAGACGGAGCGGCTGAGCTTCTAAAATCGTACATAGAAAACGCTGTCGCAAACAAGGATAAAAACTTCGGCAACGCACGATTCGTCAGGAATCTCTTTGAAAAAACACTTGAAAACCAAGCCTCCCGGCTTGCCTTCGAGGGCAAGATTACGAAAGAAATGCTTCAGGAAATCAAGACTGAAGACATTCCCCGAATTTGAAATGGCTTCTTATTCAATCGCATCGGCTGTGATGCGACTGGCTTTTTCTTTTCTATTGCGATACCCCCGAAGTTCTTCAAGGTAGCTCGCGGTTATTACACCCGACGGCAGTGCGATAATGGCCACACCGAAAAGCGACGACAGCATCGACACGACACGGCCAATGTCCGTCACCGGGCACAGATCGCCGTAACCGACCGTGGTCAGCGTCACTGTAGCCCAGTACAACGCATCAAAGAACGAGCTGAAAGTCTCCTCGCCTGTTTCCGGATTAACATGGGGCTCCGCATTGAACATGATCAAAGCCGTAATGAATATGTAGAACAGAGCGAGCAGCAAAACTGCGAAAAGCACATGACGTTCCTTCTTCAAGACGTTCAGGAACATTGAAATCTTACTCGAATATCGGGTGATTTTCAGCAGACGCACAATTTTAAGAAGCCGTGTCAGTCGAAGCAACTTGAATGAGGCGTTCATCAGATTCAATCCCGGCAATATCGAAAGTAAGTCAATAATCGCCATAGGCGTGAAGGGATCCAGTATGAGTTCACGCCCATGTGCAACTGCAGCGGCGACGAATACCAACGGAGCAGATAATCAATTATAAACGCCGTGACCGTTACCTTTTCAATAACCCCGAACATATGGTAATCGTCGATAAACATAAGCGGAACGATACTCGCTATAATCATGACGAGCATCATCCAGTCGTATATACGGCTGGCGACGTCCTTTTTTCGGTCCCGGTTTACTAAATTAAAGATCCAGTTCTGCAGCATGGTATTTAAGCATTATGTATGCAAATGTACGAATTTCTGTCGAGAAATCCGTCAATACCACAGCTGTTGATTATTTGGCGGGGGGATTGAAGACGGAGAGGTGGGGCCAGAGGGCGTTGGGGATGAGGCGCCAGAGGGCGGTGACGGCGGCCCAGCGGCTGTCGATGACGGCGGTGCGGCGCCCGCGCAGCAGGGCCTTGACGATCAGGCCGACGGCGTAGTCGAGCGACATGGTCAGCGGCAGATCCTTCGGACCGCGGTCGAGCAGCCCGGTCTGTATGAAGCCGGGGCGGATGTCAGTGACTCCGACGTTGACGTGCCGGACGTGGGCCAGCTGATCGATGGCCTGCAGATAGGTCCACTGATAACGCTTCGAGGCCGAATAGGCGGCCGAGATGCCGAGTCCCTTGACGCCGGCCACGGAGGTGATGGCGGCAATGCGGCCGCGGCTGACGTTGGCCGTGCGGCTGTAGTAGCCGAACGAGGCGTTGACGATCTTGGTAAAGCCGGTGACATTGGTTGCCACGGTGCGTAGGTCGTCGGCGGTGTCGAGTTCGGGGTTGTACCATCCGCAGCCAGCCGCGTATAGCATGATGTCCATGCCGCCGAGGCGCTCGACAAGGTCGAGAAAGAGTCGGTCGGAGTTTTCGGCCGCCACATCGAAGGCGGCGTATTCGATGCGGCCGGGATAGGTCTCCGCGAGCTCGCGGAGGGGTTCTTCGCGACGCGCCGTGACGCCCACGCGCCAGCCTCCGCGCGCGAATGCCTCTGCGACGGCGCGGCCGACGCCCGACGAGGCTCCTACGATAACGATGTACTTCATACCTGTGCTATTGAATCGATTACAAGACCCGGGCCGATGATCGTGTCGCCGGGCACTATGAGGGTGTCCGGGCGCTCGTCGTCGGGTACTGATTCAATAACGGCATCGGGAAGCGCTTTGTTCAGCGGCAAAGTGTAGGATATGGTGAACGAGCCGGTGATCGACTGTCCGCGGCCGCCGTAGCCGGGTATGTACCACGGCTCGCCGTGGCGGCTTTTCGACTCGTGGAGCAACGAATGGTAGCGCACGTGCCAGCCGGCGTGGATATTGGCGCCGAGACGGATTCGGAGGCCCAGCACAATCTCGGCCCAGCCGGCAGTCGAGTGCTGCGACGGGATATCGAAGGTGACGCCGTCGCCCCAGTACGGCGAGTCGAGCGTCACGTTGTCGACCGCCCACGAGAACGGAGAGAAGCCGTAGCGCAGACCGGCAAAGAACTGATAGTCGGGATTGGAGTTGTACAGGAAATTGTAGTCGGCGCCGATCTTGAAGTAAACGCTCAGGGGCGACCGGTATGTGTAGTCGTTGTCCGACGGCGTATTTCGTGCCATACCCAGGCCGACCTCGACGGTAGGGAAGTAGCGGTTGTGGAGCGACACGGAGCCGCTGAAGCCGACAAGGCCGTGTTTCTGGCCGAACAGACGCATGACGGGGTCCCAGATGTCGACTCCGACATTGACGGCCGTGAGCAGCGGAAACTTCATGCGCGGCAGCTTGCGGATTGCCGCCGAGTCGATCCATTCCTCACCGGTGACGGTGTCGACATATACGATGGCGCCGTCGGCGCGGTGGTAGTGTGTCGAGGCTGCGCGGCGGGCAGCGTTGATGCGCGAGGTGTCGCCGCGGGTCTCGTTGACGGCCTGCGTGGCGGTGGCCCCGTTGTTCACTGGAGTGGCACGGCGCTGGCTGCGGCGCTGTGCGGCAGCCTCGTCGGTCGCCGCGTAGGTGGCCAGGGCGATGACGCAGGCCGCTATTACGGCCACGGCCCGTATGGTCCGGCGCAGTAGCGGAGTGACCGTACTCATGGCTGCTGCCCTCCTTCGGCAGTGGCTGTGCGGAAAAATATCTTTATGGTCTCGATGTCGGCATTGGTGATGAGCCGCGACGTCATGCGCACGCTGTCAATAAGGTGGCCGGTACATTCGACCTGCGTGACATCATAACAATACATGGCGCCGCATTCTTCCGACGCGAAGTAAGGCACAGATTCGTAAGTGAAGGTCAGCGTGTCGTTGAATTCGGGAAAGTCGAGCGACTTCTGCCTGTAGCTGATGATCCACGAGGTCGACTGCGCGGCCGGATTCATGGGCAGATAGACCGACGAATGTGCCGAGCCGGGGCGCACTACGGCCGAATCGCCCGGTGCGCCGAGCCCCACTATGGCTATGGAGTCGACGGATATGCCCTCGGCGGTCGCCGACGAATAGAAACCGGCCAGGGGAATGGCGCTGCCGTTGTCGAGACAGCCAGACGTGTTGCACGAGGCTGCGACGAGTGCCAGCGCTGCTGCGGCGGCGGCCGATGTCAGAGCTTTCCCCATCGGATGATCTCGTCGGCGGTCTTGCGGGTCTTGACGGGTACGGGACAGTCGGGAGCGGCGTAACCGATCGGGATGATGGCTATCGGCTCGAGGTCGGCGGACAGGCTGAAGCCGTCGCGGATGATGGCCGGGTCGAAGTTGCACACCCAGCAGGTAGCCAGGCCCAGGGCTGTGGCCGCCAGGCATATGTGCTCGACGGCTATGGCCAGGTCGACGTCGGTGTGATCTTTGCCGTCGGCGCGGTGCCAGGCCTGGCTGTGGTCGCCCAGGGCTATGATGTAGGCCGGTGCGGTGCGGATCCAGTCGCGGTTGTACGACATGGCTATGATGTCGCGGGCTTCGGCGCTGTCGACCACCAGGAATTCCCATGGCTGGCGGTTGCAGGCCGAGGGCGCGATGCGGGCGGCGTCGATCACGGCGCCGATAAGGTCACGGTCGGCCGGCCGGCCGAGGTCGTAGCTGCGGCACGAGAAGCGCTGATTCATCAGCGACAGCAGATTGGGGTATGACTGAAGATTGCTCATTGTCCTAATTTTAGTTCTGATTTATTATTTTTCGGCGCGCAGGTTTATCTCCTCGTCGATCTCATAGTCGTTGCGCCGGGGGGAGTTGCGGGCCACAAGCTCGCCGACGAAGCCGGCAAGGAAAAGCTGCGAGCCCAGCAGCATCAGCGTCAGCGACAGATAGAAATATGGCGACGAGGTCACCAGCGTGTAGTGGTTGCCGTGGTGCATGTTGTAGAGCTTCATGCCCCCAACCACGGCCACGGCTATGAAACCGAGGATGAACATCAGCGAGCCGAGCAGCCCGAAGAAGTGCATCGGCTTGCCGCCGAACTTGCCGGTAAACCACAGCGTGGCCAGGTCGAGATAGCCGTTGACGAAGCGGTCGAGACCGAACTTGGTCTTGCCGTACTTGCGGGCCTGATGGTGTACGACTTTCTCGCCGATTTTCGAAAATCCGGCCAGCTTGGCCAGGTACGGGATGTAGCGGTGCATGTCGCCGTAGACCTCGATGTGCTTGACCACCTTGTTGCGGTAGGCCTTCAGACCGCAGTTGAAGTCGTGGAGGTTGTGTATGCCGGTCACGCGGCGCGCCGTAGCGTTGAAGAGCTTCGTGGGGATCGTCTTCGACAGCGGGTCGTAGCGCTTCTGCTTGTAGCCCGATACGAGGTCGTAGCCGTCGTCGACAATCATATGGTAGAGGGCCGGAATCTCGTCGGGCGAGTCCTGCAGGTCGGCATCCATAGTGATGACTACGTCGCCCTTGGCGCGGGCGAAGCCGGTGTTGAGTGCGGGCGACTTGCCGTAGTTGCGGCGGAAAGCCACGCCCTTGAGGCAAGGATTGGCGGCCGAGAGCCTGCGGATCACTTCCCACGAGTCGTCAGTCGAGCCGTCGTTGACGAAAATCACTTCGTACGTGAAGCCGTTGGCGGCCATCACGCGCTCAATCCACGCGGCCAGTTCGGGCAGCGACTCTGCCTCGTTATATAAAGGTACTACAACTGAAATATCCATTTCACAGATTACTTGTTTTCAAATTTCGGCGGCTCCGGCCGGCGGCGCGCACGGATGAGCAGAGCAAGCAGCATCGACAGCAGCGAGCCGGTGAACACGACCACATAAATCAGTTCGAGAGCCATGTCGATGGGAGCGGGCACATTGCCGGCGGCAACCGACTTCTCGAACAGACGCGAAAGCTGCTCGGCCTCGGCGGCGGGCTGCTGCGCCAGCAGCTCGGCCAGCAGCCGCATCTGGTCGGTGATATATCCGGGCCACACCCAGCGCAGGGCCACGAACACGGCCACGGCCATGAGCAATCCGCCGAAGAAGAATCCGCAGATACCCTGAAGCCATAGTGCGGAGAACGTGGACCGGCCACCATCCTCGCGGAAACTCCGCGACAGCAGTATGTAGGCCGTGACGGGCACGGCTATAAAACCGAATACAGCCGGCAGAGCCAGCAGCGGCACATAGCCCGCGGCGCCCATCATGATCACCGTTACGGCCATCAGAGGCCCCATAATGAGGCCGTCCTCGGCCCCTCGGCGGTATACTGAACGTTGTCTTTCCATCTCAGGGACAAAGTTAAGCAATTTTTCGCGATTAATGGACCGGCGAACATAAAAATTGGCCGCTTCGCGGATTTTGTGTAATTTTGCACCAAATTCTGACCGTCATGCTGCTTTCAATCGTATATCTCATTGCCGGACTGGCACTGATTCTCGTCGGAGCCAATATACTCACCGACGGATCCGCCGCCCTGGCACGCCGGATCGGCATTTCCGACCTCATCGTAGGCCTCACAGTCGTGGCGTTCGGCACCTCGACGCCCGAACTCGTCATCAGCGTCCTCTCGGCCGCGCGCGACACGGCCGGCCTGGCCGTCGGCAACGTCGTGGGGAGCAACATCTTCAACATCCTCGTCATCGTGGGCATCACCGCCATCGTCAGGCCCATCAGCGTCGGGCGCGACATCATGTCTACCGAGATTCCGCTGGTCATCCTATCGTCGCTGCTGCTGATCGTCATGGCCAACGGCCCACTGCTCGACGGCGCCCCGACGAGTGTCATAACCCGCGTCGACGGCATCATCCTGCTGATTTTCTTCATTCTGTTCATGCGCGAGACGCTGGTACGCTCGCGCCGCCGCCCCGCTCCTGCCCCGGAGGCCGCATCCGGCCCCACGGCCAACCCCGCAGCCAATGAAATGCCGCTCGCCAAGTCGCTTGTTTTCATCGTGCTCGGCCTGGCCGGACTGATCATCGGAGGCGACCGCTTCGTGGCCGGCGCCTCCGACATTGCCCGCGGCATGGGCGTCAGCGACGCCGTCATCGGCCTCACCATCGTGGCCGTCGGCACCTCGCTGCCCGAGCTCGCCGCCTCCGTCGCCGCCGCCCTCAAGGGCAACTCCGACATGGCCCTGGGCAACGTCATCGGCAGCAACGTGTTCAACATATTTCTCGTGCTCGGCGCCGCGGCCACCGTCCGCCCCCTGCCGCTCGGCGACGTCACGGCCGTCGACCTAGGCACGCTCATGGGCGCCTCGCTGCTCTTCTGGATCTGCGGCTGGCTCGTCGGACGACGCACCGTCACCCGAGGCGAAGGCGTCATGCTCACCGCCCTTTATGTCGCATACATGGTATGGCTGGTAACGCACGCGCTGTGAGCGCGCCTGTCGTCGGGCGCTTCGCCCCGTCGCCCACCGGACGCATGCATCTGGGCAACGTATACACGGCCCTGATCTCGTGGCTCGCCGCCCGATCGGCCGGCGGCCGCTGGATTCTGCGCATCGAGGATCTCGATCCCCAGCGGTCGCGGACGGAGTATGCCCGACAGATCGAGGACGACCTCCACTGGCTCGGACTCGACTGGGACGAGGGCGGCCTCGACGACCGCGGTCCCCATGGCCCCTACTCGCAGAGCCGCCGCTCGCATCTCTATGAGAACACACTCGCCAGACTGTGCGCCACCGGCCTCATCTACCCCTGCCGCTGCACCCGCGCCGACCTCAACGCCTCGTCGGCGCCCCACGCCTCCGACGGGCGCCGCATCTATCCCGGCACCTGCCGCCCGGCGCCCGCACCGCCGTTCCCGGCCGTTGAGCCCGAACCCGACCGTCCGGCTGCCACGCGCCTCTACGTGCCCGACACTCCCGTGGCGTTCACCGACGCCGTGTTCGGACCGCAGACCGTCGACCTCGCCCGCGAGTGCGGCGATTTCGTCCTGCGCCGCGCCGACGGTGCCTGGGCCTACCAGCTTGCCGTAGTGGTCGACGATGCCGACATGGAGGTCAGCCAGATCGTACGCGGCGCCGACCTGCTCGCGTCCGCCGCCCAGCAGGACTATCTGCGCCGGATCCTCGGTCTGCCGCCTGTGCAGTACGCCCATCTGCCCCTGGTATGCAACGCCGGGGGCAGGCGCCTGAGCAAGCGCGACCCCGATCTGGACATGGCGCACCTGCGCCGCGACCGCACCCCGCAGCAGATCATCGGACTGGCCGCGCGCCTCGCCGGACTCAACCCCGCGGGGCTGTCGGTGCGTCCCGCCGACCTGCTCGCCGATTTCTCATTCAGCCGCATTCAGGCCACGCCGACGGTCACCCTCGGCTGACCGCTCCGGCAACCTGCTTTTTCGCGCTTTCTTTTTCTTCCTGATATGTCCGGCGGCATGGACTATGCCGACAATGACCATCAGAAAACCGATCTTGCCGTGGACGCCTCCGACGGGCGTATGGCCGCCGGCTATCCATTCGGCTGTCGCGGCGACGCCGCTCGCAGCCGTCAGCAGAAACGTCCACCACAGTATGCTGGTCGACTTGTTGGGATTCTTCGCGAAACGCGCGAACCAGTTGCTCTTTTTCCTGACTTCGTCACTCTAAAAAGTGTGATTTTATAATTGTCTGATGAATAGATT
>ERZ1673743.689-NODE-689-length-46365-cov-11.628136_pt1 | contig 46365 bp, 43 predicted proteins | sample MGYA00580197_ERZ1673743 | MGnify/ENA primary metagenome ERZ1673743 (study PRJEB41218, sample SAMN15661795) | gut metagenome | host: Homo sapiens | place: Canada: London | collected 2015-08-20/2019-03-30 | study: EMG produced TPA metagenomics assembly of...
AAGAAAGAGGTAATTGAAATGAGCAAAACCATTACATCCCCATATCGCTATGATTTTGTAGGCAGCTTTTTAAGACCTGAAAATCTGAAGCAGGCAAGAAAAGACTATAGCGATGGAATCATCAGCAAAGAACAGCTTACCGCTGTTGAAGATGAAGAAATCAGAAAGCTTGTAGCAAAACAAAAAGCAGCAGGCTATCATATTATTACAGATGGAGAATTTAGACGGAAGTTCTGGCATCTTGATTTTATGTGGGGATTTGAAGGGGTTGGACATCAGGAAGCCATTGCAGGTGTTCAGTTTAATGGTGAAGTTGCACAGTTGGAAGATACTTATCTGACTGGTAAAATAAAGGCAGTTCCACATCCGTTTGTGGAATATTTCAAGTTTTTAAAGCAGTTTGAAGATGAAAATACGGTTGCAAAATATACAATTCCTGCACCGGCACAGACCTTCCAGCAGATGATTGTTCCGCAAAACTATGAGAATACTAAAAAATATTACGCAATCAATGAAGAACTGATTCAGGATATCGGACTTGCTTATCAGGCAGTCATCAAGCAGTTCTATGCTGCTGGCTGTCGGAATCTTCAGTTTGACGACTGCACATGGGGTGCAATTGTAGGCGATGCTGCAAAGCAGCGATACCAGTCACTGGGAATTGACCTTGAAGATGTAAAGGCACAGCTTCTTGCAGTAAACAACCTTGCCCTTGAAAATAAACCAGCAGACATGGTAATCACCTCGCACATTTGCAGAGGAAATTATCACTCTACGTTCTTTACCAGTGGTTCTTATGATTCTGTAGCAGATTATGTATTTGCACAGGAACATGTAGACGCACTGCTGCTGGAATATGATGATGAAAGAAGTGGCGGATTTGAACCGCTGGCGAAGGTTTCACCGGATAAGAAAGTGGTTCTCGGTCTGATTACCACAAAAACGCCGAAACTGGAAGATAAGCAGATGGTTATAAACAGAATCCATGAAGCAGCCCAGTATATTCCTCTTGAGCGCCTTTGCCTGAGTCCACAGTGCGGATTTGCTTCCTGCGAAGTTGGAAACAAGTTGACAGAAGAAGAACAGTGGGCAAAATTGGCTCTTGTAAAAGAGATTGCAGAAGAAGTTTGGAGATAAAATATAATCGGAATCCATTTTCGTAGTTGTTTACAAAGAAAGGAGCGATTGCAATCGCTCCTTTCTTTGTATCATTCAAAGCTATTTTTTATTTTTTGTGAAAAACAGTTGCATTCTTAATCCAGTTGTGGTATAATAAGGTATAATATTTCTATAAAAAATAGAAATCAGGTTTTTGGGGCTATGATTAGGAGGAATGATTATGTTTTGTAAAAAATGTGGAGCATCTATTTCTGATACAGGGAAGTTCTGTCCAAAGTGTGGTACACCAGTTTCTTTGAATGCAGGAACACCGCAGTGGGATGCTGAAGCAAGGATAAACCAGATACCGCAAACGTCAACAAATCCATATGGGAAGCGTGACATTAATACGACAACAAGTACCTCTTTCACAATGAATAAAAATATTTGTAGAAAATGTGGAGCATCTATTTCTGATACAGGGAAGTTCTGTCCGAAGTGTGGTACACCAGTTTCTTCGAATGCAAGAACACCGCAGCGAGATGTTGAAGCAAGGATAAACCAGATACCGCAAACGCCGGTTGATGTTCCACCAACTAGAGATCCATATCATACCATAACCAGTGGCTCTGTCGCAACGAAGAAAAAGAATTGGAAACCAGTTGCAATTACAATTGGATCTATTGTGATTGCTGGTGCAGTTGCAACTACAATGGCTGTAAACGCATTTGCAGCGAAACCAATTCCATCATTGGCACTTGGATTGAATAACTTGGTGAAATCTGAAAAAAATGTAAAAAGCTTTCATATGTCTGCATCGGGATATGCGGAAGAATCTTTAAACATAGATGCAGACGTTGAAATCAATCAGAAAAAGGAACAGTTCTATCTGTATGGCACACTGGAAGAAGACGGTGAAAGTGCTGAATTTGCAGTCTGCATTGAAGGAGATGCAGGTGGTTATTCCGCCATTTATGATGGAGATTGTTATGGAGATTCCATTGACAGCGATTTGCTTCATGAAATGTGGGAAAATTATGAAGAAACAGATATTAAAGACTTCAATGTACAAACATACTTGGAAGATTTGGGATTAGACGATGAACTGAATGCCTATATTGATATCAATAAAGTGGATGATGTCTATCAAAAGTTCTTAAAGCGGCTTAGTAAACGCAGCACGCAAAAAGATTTGGAAAATGCATTGCAAATTGAGACCAGCAAGAAATCTGGGGAACATGTTTATCAAGTTTCTCCGGATGGAACTTCTCTCATCAATACTTCTAATATCCTTCTGGATATTTTTGAGGAAGAAGCAGGAACTGCACTAAGAGGAAATTGGCTGAATGAAATCAGAGGAGAACTGGACAGTATTGATTATGAAGATTTGCGTGAGCTGAATAATTTAGGAAATTTTGAATGGCGTACCAAAAGAAAGATGCTCACAGGATTAAATTATCAGTTTTCTCTTGATGGTGTAAGTATGCAGGCAGATGCAAATTTCACATATAGCAGAAAAAAGATCAAAGAAATACAAGCAAACTTTACTTATAATGATAGTTATAATGAAATTAATCTTAATTTTATGATTGATGAAATCAATCATGTGGATAATGTAAAAGATAAAATTTCAAGCGATATGCTGTATGAAATGAATATGGAATAAGCAAAAATGAAGTGTTAAAATCGCTTTTTCTTGCTCAATCTCCCCGATAAAAAATATAAAATCATTTTCAATCAAGGAAATTTTTTCCTGTATCGTAAAATTATCCTGCTGACATCAAAAAGCACTTGAAACAGGCGTAAAACTGCCGAATATTTATCCATCTGCTGACGATGAATCTTAATATACACAAACAACAAAAAACGAATTGCTTTTTCAAAAAAAGGCGGATAAATCATACAAAATCCTCGTATTTCCGGAAGTTTTCTGAAAAACAGTTGCAATTTTAGATCCGATATGCTATAATAAAAACAGTTCATGCATGAATAAAAAGAATAACGCTAAGAAAACGGTGCTTTTGGTTTTGCGTTTGCAGAATACAAAAGGTAAAAGGGAAACCAGTGCAATTCTGGTACGATCTCGTCACTGTAATAGGGGAGTGTTCCGTAATAGATGTCACTGTCGAACGATGGGAAGACGACGGAATCATGTTGAGCCTTGAGTCAGGAAACCTGCCGTTTTTTGTACAGGAATCAAGATTCCAGATCACGAGGCATTGATCGTACAGAAACACTTTTGAATGGTGTTTGTTTCGGTATGCTTTCGGCTCATTTTTGAGCAGAAAGCTTTTTTATTTCCTCTGTTTTGTTTTCCTGATCTTCCTTGATTGTTTAGAAGGAGAATATATGATGAAAAAAGTAACTATTTTTATGCTTTCTTTGGCAATGACCGCTGCAATGTTGTCCGGATGCTCCAGCAACAATGACAGTTCCAGCAGTTCTACAGCAGAAACAACAACTGCTGCTGAAACAACTGTTGCAGATGAAACAACAGAAACAGAAGCTGCTGAAGAAACTTCTCAGGAGGAAACTGTGGACGAAGAAGAAAATTATGATACCGGTGATGCATCCTTGGATAATATCCGCAATCAGGATGAAATCGGTGAACAGGAACTGTTGGTACTGAGTTTTGGTACAAGCTACAATGACAGCCGCCGTCTGACCGTTGGTGCAATTGAAAATGATTTGGAAAAAGCATTCCCAGATTTTTCTGTTCGCCGTGGCTTTACTTCCAACATTATTATTGACCATGTCAACAAGCGGGACAACATTCTGATTGATGACGTAGACGCTGCAATGAATCGTGCTGTAGATAATGGCGTAAAGACACTGGTTGTACAGCCGACACACCTGATGCACGGTTTGGAATATGATGAACTGGAAGAAGAAGTTGGCAACTATGCGGATGCATTCGACCAGGTTGTATTTGGCGAACCGCTGCTGAGCAGTGATGACGACTTTGCAAAGGTAGAAAAGGCAATCACCGAATGGACAGCCGAATATGATGATGGAAAGACTGCCATTTGCTTTATGGGTCACGGTACAGAAGCAGATTCCAATGAAGTTTATCAGAAGATGCAGGATTTGCTGACCAAGGATGGTTATGCAAACTATTTTGTTGGAACAGTAGAAGCAACGCCGTCTTTGGAAGATGTTCTGGCAAAGGTACAGGCTGGCGATTATGAACGGGTTGTACTCGAACCGTTGATGGTTGTTGCTGGCGACCATGCAAATAATGATATGGCTGGCGATGAAGATGGTTCTTGGAAGAAGACCTTTGAAGATGCTGGTTATCAGGTAGAATGTCTGGTTCGTGGTCTGGGTGAAAACGAAGCCATTCGTCAGATTTATGTAGAACACGCACAGGCAGCCATTGACTCTCTGGCAAAGAACTAATTCCCCCTCTTGTTGATTTTGTTCATCGGATGAAAATAATAAAAAGCGGTTCGGATTTTACCGACCGCTTTTTTGTGAAAGGAACTTTTATGAAAAAACGAATTTTTTCAATGCTGTTGGCATCTTGCTTTTTGCTGATTACCTGCTCTGGCTGCGGAGATACAAGCGAATCCAGTACCGCCAGCACAGAAGCAGCTACAACTGCGGAAACTGTTGAAACAGCAGAAACCGTACAGGTGGTACAAGATGGCATGCAGCCGATTTTTGGCAGCGACATCAAAGACGGCACGTATGAAATCACAGTGGATTCCAGTTCTACGATGTTCCGAATTACTGCCTGTCAGCTGACTGTAAAGGATGGAACAATGACTGCGGATATGACCATGGGCGGTACAGGATACCTCTATTTATATATGGGCAGCAGTGAAGATGCAGAAAAGGCAGATGAATCCGACTATATTCCATTTACAGAAAATGCAGATGGCACACATACCTTTACCGTTCCAGTCGAAGCATTGGATTCTGGAATTGCCTGTGCAGCATTCAGCAAGAAAAAAGAAATCTGGTATGACCGAACATTGGTATTTCGGGCAGACTCTCTGCCAATGAATGCTCGTTCCGATGATGCCTATACAACTGTAGAAAGCTTGCAGCTGGAAGATGGCACCTACACTTGCTCTGTCCAGTTAGAGGGCGGTTCTGGAAGAGCCAGCGTTACATCTCCAGCCACAATTACAGTAAAAGACGGCACTGCCACAGCAGAAATCGTTTGGAGCAGCTCCAACTATGACTATATGAAAGTGGACGATACGCAATATAATCCGACAAATACAGAAGGGAATTCCACATTTGAAATTCCTGTCTTGGGGTTTGACTATGCAATGCCTGTGTCTGCGAATACCACTGCGATGAGTACACCGCATGAAATTGATTACACCTTGTTCTTTGATTCTACCACCTTGGAGAAACAGGAATGAAGTGGCGTTCCATTGGTGTGAGCAGTCTACTTTGTATGGGACTGCTCACTGCATGTGGGTCAACATCTTCCGAACAAACAGAACTGTGGTCGGAACAATCCTGTACCGGACATATGACGTTGCAATACGCAACAGAATTTTCTGTGGACTACTATGACCCCTATGCATTGATTACCATTGCAGACAATCAGCAGTATTTGCTTGTTCCAGAGGGAGAAACTGTTCCAGTGGGACTGGACACGAACATTACGGTGTTACAGCAGCCATTTCAAAATCTCTATGTTGCAGCCAGTTCTGCAATGGATTTATTTGATGGAATTGGTGCTTTGGAGCAGGTGCGAATGACCAGCACAACAGAAAAAAACTGGAGTCTTCCGCATATTCAATCGGCACTGGAACAGGGAACGATGCTGTATGTTGGAAAATACAGTGCTCCTGATTATGAAACGATTTTATCTAAAGGATGTAATCTTGCGATTGAGTCGACTATGATTTATCACAGCCCTGAGATTCAAGAAAAGCTGGAAGCACTTGGAATTCCTGTTTTGGTAGAGCGTTCCAGCTATGAATCGCATCCGCTTGGAAGAATGGAATGGATGAAACTATATGGGTTACTGATGAATCGAGAAACAGAAGCAGATGCGTATTTTACAGCACAGTCCGAAAAACTGGATTCCATCTTGACGGAAAAAAATACGGGAAAGACGGTTGCATTTTTCTATATCACGACAAATGGTTCTGTCAATATTCGCAAACCCGGTGATTATACTTCTAAGATGATTGAATTGGCAGGCGGGAATTATTTGTTTTCCGCAGAGGATTTAAAGGTAGAAGAAAACGCTTTGTCTACCATGAATATTCAGATGGAGACTTTTTATGCAGCAGCAAAGGATGCAGATTACCTCATTTATAATAGTACCATTGATGGGGATATTCCGAACATGGAGCAGTTTTTGCAAAAAAGTCCGCTTTTGGCAGACATGAAAGCAGTCAAAGAACAGCATGTTTGGTGCACCAAACAAAACTTGTTTCAGCAAACAACCGGTGCAGCAGATATGATTGCAGATTTTCATGAGATTGTAACGGGTGCAGCAGACGGAAAAGACCAGCTGACCTACTTGCATCGCATTTCTTAATGGAAAGGATGAAAAATCATGAAATCGCATTCCACCATTCGATATTGGATTTGTTATCTGCTCTTGGTTGTTGTGTTGTTTGCTTTATTTGTTGGAACGCTTTGCACAGGGAGTGTTCCATTTTCTCTCTCTGAAATTGGTTCAGTGTTGATGCATCCGGAACAAAACACAACTGCTTGGAAAATCCTCTGGGAAATTCGCATGCCCCGTAGTTTAACGGCGATTATTTTAGGCGGAGCACTTTCTGTTTCTGGCTTCTTGCTGCAAACATTCTTTTCGAATCCGATCGCAGGGCCATATATCTTGGGGATTTCCTCCGGTGCAAAGCTGACCGTTGCCTTAGCAATGATTTTTTTCTTAGGGCAGGGGAGATTGCTTTCTGCAATGGCATTGATTGGCGTTGCCTTTTTTGGGTCTATGCTCTCTATGGGGTTTATCCTGTTGATTTCTGGGAAAGTTCATCGAATGTCCATTCTGATTATTTGTGGGGTTATGATTGGCTATATTTGTTCTGCAATCACTGATTTTGTTGTTACCTTTGCAGATGATTCTAACATTGTCAACCTGCACAACTGGTCTATGGGCAGCTTTGCAAGCTCCAGCTGGCAAGACCTTCGTGCCATGAGCATGGTCGTATTTCCGGTATTGATCGGGACATTTTTTCTGTCAAAGCCAATGGGAGCATATCAGTTGGGAGAAGCTTACGCACAAAACCTAGGCGTTCCGATTCGTTTGTTTCGGGTTGCATTGATTCTATTATCCAGTCTGCTTTCTGCCTGCGTTACGGCATTTGCTGGGCCAATTTCTTTTGTTGGAATTGCTGTTCCACATCTGATGAAGAACCTGCTCCGAACTGCAAAACCACTCTGGTTGATACCAGCTTGTTTTTTTGGCGGCGGAGCATTTTGCCTGCTCTGCGACTGGATTGCAAGAACGGTTTTTTCTCCGACGGAATTGAGTATCAGTACGGTAACAGCTGTATTGGGTGCACCCATTGTCATTTGGATGATGCTGCATCGAGAGAAGCGATAGGAGGAGCACTGCGATGAAACCAATTCTTCTGCATACAGAACAACTAACAGTTGGATATCGAAAAAAAGCATTGATTCCTGATATTACATTTTCCGTTCAAGCTGGGCAAATTCTCACGCTCATTGGAGCAAATGGCGTTGGAAAATCGACGATCTTAAAAAGCATTGCGCGACAATTAGAACCGATTGCCGGAACGATTTTTGTTGGAGAGCAGGAACTTTCCGCAATCTCCCATCGCAATCTTGCAAAATCCATGTCCATTCTAATGACGCATTCCTTTCAGACAGAATTTTTACGCTGCGTTGATGTTGTTGAGGCAGGAAGATACCCCTATACGGGGCAGCTTGGCATTCTCTCCGAACAGGACCATGAAAAAGTAGCAGAAGCATTAAAGTTAGTGCATGGAGAAGAGCTTGCCCAAAAAGATTTCCGAAAAATCAGCGATGGACAACGGCAACGCATTCTTTTGGCGAAAGCAATTTGTCAAGAGGCAGAGATTTTGATTTTAGATGAACCGACCTCTTTTTTGGATGTTCGTTACAAGCTGGAGTTTTTAACAATTTTAAAAGACTTAGTTCGTGAAAAGCAAATTGCTGTGATTCTCTCCCTGCATGAATTAGACTTGGCACAGCGAATTTCAGATGTAGTACTCTGCATTCGCAATCATACAGTAGACCGAATCGGAACACCAGATGAGATTTTTACAGATGCTTACATCACCAATCTCTATGGGATTACTTGCGGCAGTTATGAAAGTCTTTATGGAACAATGGAACTGCCTGCTCCGACTGGAACGCCACAGACATTTGTCATTGGTGGTGGCGGAACGGGAAATGCGGTTTATCGGCAGTTGCAGCGAGAAAATATTCCGTTTTATGCAGGTGTTTTGCAAGAAAATGATTTGGATTATCCGGTTGCAAAAGCACTCGCCACAGAAGTTGTTGCAGAGAAAGCATTTGAACCAATTGGAGAATCTGCTTTTCAAAAAGCAAGTTCGTTATTACAACATTGTGAGCAAGTAATTTTGTGCTGCAAGCAATTTGGGGCGATGAATCAAAAAAATCAGGAACTGGTTTCACTTGCCAAAGAAAACGGAAAACAAATATTAGAAGCTAACTCTTAAAATCCGCCCATACGAGGCGGATTTTTTTATGGTTGACTTTTCAACTGGAACATGCTACAATAGAAATAGAATTCAGCCGAGAAAGCAGCGTGGAAATATGGGTAGACCGAAAAAAGAAAAACCGAATCGAAAAGATGGCTGCTATGAAATCAAAGCAACAGTTGGAACAGCCGATGACGGAACGCCCATCCGAAAGAGCTTTTACAGTACGAAGAGCAAAGAAGATGCCCGACGAAAAGCAGAGCAATACAAAGTTCAGCAGGAATTGCAGGAACAGACTGGAATTTGCCTACAAAAGAATCGAACCTTGTTTTCTACATGGGCAAGGGAATGGCTGGAAACCTACAAAAAAGGAAAAGTAAAAGACCAGACTTATTATTTTACCTATCAGGTCAATGTGGAAAAGTATTTGATTCCGTTCTTTGGAGCAATGCGGTTGCAGATGATTCGGCAAATTGATGTGCAGCGATATTTTAACACGGTACAAAATGCAGAAACTGGAGCAGCCTTGTCTGCATCGGTATTGGACAAACACAAAATGATTTTAAGTGCTATTTTCCATGCAGCAATTGACAACGACCTTTGTTTTAAAAATCCTGTGAAAAACATAAAAATCACATCCAAACCCAAACAGGAACGTCACGTATACACGGCAGAGCAAGCAAAAATAGCGGAACAATATGCCATGAAACACGGAAGATATGATATTGTTTTATTGATGCATACCGGCTTACGGCGTTCCGAATTATTGGGGTTGCAGTGGAGCGATTTGGATTTTGAAAAGAAACTACTCCATATACAACGAGCGGTAACGCAAACCAAAGGCGGTATTCTCATCGACAAGCCAAAAACAAAAACGTCTATCCGTGATATTCCGATTTCTGATTTTGTCGTTGCAATCCTTGAAAAAATGGAACGAACCGGATGCTATGTGATTGCTGGAAAGCATCCAAATGAACCCATGAAACCGCATACTTATGCAGACCACTTTTCTGACTTTATGAAAAGAATGCAAAAAGAAACGGGACTGCCAAGTTTAACGCCACACGAATTACGACATACGTTCGGGACATTGTTGCGAGAAAACGATGTGGATATTTATACCATTCAAAAAGTGCTCGGGCATTCGGACATCACGGTTACTTCAAACATTTATGTGCATAATGATATTGAGGTACTGCGGAAGCGATTGAAAGTAGATGAAAAATAGCGGCACTAAAAAGGAAAAAGCAGGTAGGGAAATTCCTACCTGCTTTTTCCATTTATAATGATTAAAGATTTACTAATTCAAAATATCGTTCTATTTTTAATCATCATAATCATCAAAAGAATTGATATTCTTTTTTACAAGATTTACATATCCTTTTGCAGCATTTGTAGTTGCATTTATTTGAGCTTGAGTTTGCTTCTGACGAAATTTACTTGAAATAAAATTATTGCAATTTTTACAATATTTTTCAATTGTTGTTCCATTGCTTCCATGCAAATATCTCGTTTCATAAGAAAGAACTTTTTGACATTTCGGACAAACTTCAAATTTTTTATTGCAGGAATTGCATTTATACTTTTCAATTTTGCGGCCACTTTTATCTTCAGGTTGCTTTTCTCCAATAACAGCTCCTCCTGCTAAACCAATTGCAGCACCTGCAATCGCACCTATCGGTCCGCCTGCTAAACCAATAAGAGCTCCTCCTACTGCTCCGAGCAAACCGCCTTTTTTTGCACCTTCTTTTTTGCCATTCCAAGGTATTAATGAGCAATTTGTTGAACCACATGAACACGTAATCTGTTTCATTTTAAAAATTCCTTTCTGTTTTCTGATTTTTAATATCTCGGCTCGAACTTGCTACACGCAAACATTGCCTGCGTCTGTCCGGTTCTCTGGTAGCAGGTCTCTTTTTCTTTCATTTCCACCTGAAACCCACCGCCCAGCACTGGCTGGATGGTCGTACTCCCGACCGTTCCGTTCCAGTTCCGGCACAACGCACAGACTCGATCTGTTTTCCGCAATCGTCCCTTTGCCATAACGATGCCTCCTTTCTTACTAAAAGTCATATTTTTTCTATTTTTCATTGAAATTCTGCGTCATTTGCAATTTCTATCCCTATTATACAATTCGTCCAAGACAGACGGCTGTCCGTTCAAATAAAATTTACAGGATTCTGTTCTTTTTTTAGTTCCGCACGCTGTTTTGTCCCATTTTACAAAAAGAACTTGTATGAACCATAAAAATATGTTATAATACAAAAAAATCAAAAAACGTACAAGCAACAACCACTTCGGGGTAGAATTTGTATGTTGGGAAGGACAGAAAAACATGAACTTTTTAGAGAAACGCATTCAGAAAGACGGCATCGTCAAAGAGGGAAACATCTTAAAAGTAGACAGCTTCTTGAATCACCAGATGGATGTAGCGTTGTTTCGGCAGATGGGGGAGGAGTTCCAGAAACGGTTTGCCGGAAAGCAAATCAACAAGATTCTGACCATTGAAGCATCCGGCATCGGCATTGCCTGCATTGTTGCAGGATGTTTCGGCGTACCAGTGGTATTTGCGAAGAAGTCCAAGAGTGTCAATATTGACGGTGCTGTTTATGTGGCAGAGGTGGAATCGTTTACACACAAGTGCAAGAATCAGGTCATTGTGTCCAAGAAGTTCCTGCATCCGGAAGATCGGGTTTTGATTATTGACGACTTCCTTGCAAATGGTTGTGCTTTGCAGGGCTTGATTTCCATTGTACAGCAGGCAGGAGCAACCGTAGAGGGCATTGGGATTGCAATTGAAAAGGGCTTCCAGCAGGGCGGAAAAATCATCCGCAATTTAGGCTATCAGTTGGAATCGCTTGCCATTGTGGATGCAATGGATGCTGCAACCGGAAAAATTCAGTTCCGTTCGCAGGAAACAGGGGAGGCAGCGACCGCAGAATGAAACAGAAAACAGAACATCAAAAGGGAACAGTAGAAAACATCTATCAATTAAATGGTACTGTTCCGATTGCAAAGGCGATTCCATTCGGGCTGCAACACATTCTGGCAATGTTTGTTGCCAACATTGCTCCGATTCTCATTGTTGCGAGTGCCTGCGGACTGAGTGACCAGAATACAGCGATGCTGATTCAAAGTGCAATGTTGATTGCCGGAATCGGAACGCTCGTGCAGCTATTTCCGATTTTTCATAAGATTGGTTCAGGCTTGCCGATTGTCATGGGCATTAGCTTTACATTCGTTTCCATTCTCTGCTTTGTCGGGACACAATACGGCTATGGTGCAATTATGGGGACGGTTCTCATCGGCGGTATTATCGAGGGCATTTTAGGCTTGTTTGCAAAGTACTGGCTGAAACTGATTGCTCCGATTGTGTCCGCCAGTGTCGTAACTGCCATTGGATTTTCGCTGTTGTCGGTAGGGGCAAACTCTTTCGGCGGCGGCAGCGGCAGTGAAGATTTCGGCTCTGTCCAGAACTGGATTTTAGGCAGTGTAACCTTGCTTTGCTGCATTCTGTTCCATATCTTTGCGAAGTCCTATTGGAAACAGCTTTCCGTTTTGTTTGGCTTGGTAGTCGGATATCTGTTGGCAATTGCAATGGGTTCTGTAGATTTCTCCGCCTTGAAAGACACCAGTATTTTTGCTGTTCCGCATCTGCTCCCATTTAAAATGGAATTTCATCCGGATGCGATTCTTTCTGTTACGTTGATTTTCCTAGTTTCCGCAACAGAAACCATCGGCGATACTTCTGCTCTGGCAGCCTCTGGTTTGAATCGGGATGTCACCAAAGAAGAAACATCCGGTTCGATTGCCTGTGATGGCTTTGTCAGTGCATTGTCCTCCGTATTTGGTTGTCTGCCAATTACTTCATTTAGCCAGAATGTCGGATTGGTTGCCATGACGAAAGTCGTCAATCGGTTTACCATTGCAACTGGAGCAGGCATTATGATTTTAGCAGGCATCTTTCCATTCTTTGGGGCATTGCTGGCAACGCTGCCGGATGCCGTATTGGGCGGTTGTACCATTATGATGTTTGGAACAATTGTTGTCAGCGGCTTGCAGATGATTAGCAAGTGTGGATTCTCGCAGCGAAATATTACCATTGCAGCGTTGTCCCTGAGCATTGGTCTGGGATTCACACAATGTGCAGATTTATTCCGGATTTTTCCGCAGATGGTACAAAATGTATTTGCACAGAACTGCGTTGCAGTCGTCTTTTTGGTTGCGATTCTTTTGAATTTGGTGCTGCCAAAAAACATGGATGTAACGATTCCATCAAAATCTGAGTCGTAAAGAGAAAAAACAACAGAAAATTAGAAGAAACCAGCAGGAAAAAAGAACATTCCTGCTGGTTTTTTTATGACGAAAAAATGCTACTGTTTGCTGGAAAAATCCCTTTAAAATTCCAGAGATTCCAATAAATTCTTATTTTTTATTGACATTTTGTGGGACGTGTGGTACAATAAAGGCAGGAATAATCGTTCAGATTTGTATATTTAATACAAAAATTCAAGTTTTTTCGTGAAATTATCACTTGAATTTGTAAGTTTGGAAGAAAGGGGCACGACGATGGTTTGTTTCAATTGTAAAGAGCAGCTTCCGCCAAATGTGACAGAATGTCCATTTTGCCATGCAAAAATCACTGCTTCTCAAAAAGCATCCAAAAAAATTCTGATTCTAATTGGTGTAATTGTGATGCTGTTGATTGGCATCGTCAGTGTAACAATTTTAATTTTCCAGCAACTCTCCATGGATACAATGGATTATCTGGAAAAAGAAAACTATTCCGCAGCAGTGGAACAGTTCAACAAACAGGCAGAACCATTGGACGAAGAAACTAGACAGGCATTTCAAGATGCAGTAGAAACTTTAAAAAATCGCTATATAACGGGAGAAATCGACTATAATCAGACAAAACAGCCCCTAGACCTTTTAAAAGAAGTTCATGATTCCAGTTTGCAGGCATTCATAACCGCTGCCGAAGAAGAAGTAGCTGCGGTAAAATCCGGTAGAGAACATTATGAGGATGGAGAAACGATTTCCAAAGAAAACGAACATGCTGTATCGTCCTTGCAAAATGGTGAAACATCGAATGTAGTCGATCAGACGATACAGGACTTTGAACAGGCATTGGATGATTTTAGCAGCGTTTCAGAAAAGGATGTTGCTTATTACGAAAAAGCGACCGCATCTTTTCAGAAAACATTGGAACAATATCAAACTTATCTGCTGGCTGCTTCAGATTCCTACCAAAAACAAGAAGATTATGAATCCGCTTATGCACTCTTGAACAATGTTCCGCAGATGAATTATTTGTGTGAAGACACGGATTTTGTACAGACCTGCTCCGACCGGAAAACATCTGTTTTGGAAGAATGGGTGGATGCATTGGCGACGAAACATCTTTACTTTTCCGATGGTGGAGCATTGCCGATTGCAAAAAGTTATGGACTGGAAACGATGGATTCGTCCTATGACCTTTCCTCCAAAATACAGGAGGGAATCCAGTGGGAGAAAAAACATCTTTTATCATTGATCAATGACGAACGGCAAAAGCGAGGCATGTCCTTGTTAATATGGAACGATTCTTTAGAATCTTTGGCAATCCGTTCGTTAGATGCCGTGGATTTATCTGCCTGTGTGAATGCGGCTGCGGCAAGAAAAGAGGAGAATACAGATGGATTATTGGTCAATCATCTTGCGGAACATGCGGCGGAAGAAAAATTAAGAGAAATTGCAGGCGATAGCCAAGCTTATTTCAACGATTCCGCCGGCTATTACAGTGCAGAACAGTTCTTTCAAGATTCTGCGGAACTCCCGGAAATTCTCTTTCGGGATGATGTGCAGGAAATTGGGTTGGCACTGATTTATGATTATGATGTCAATTTAATTCAATGGCTTGTTCTCACGGAAGCGTGAGTGTATAAAGCAAAAAATACAATGAGGTGATTATCATGAAAAAATGGGTAAATGGATTGGCAATTTGTGTGGCAATTGCAGCTTGCTTTGGAACAGGGGTTACAGGTCACGCAGATGAACCAACAGATGGAAATCTTGGAGAAGAAGTGGTATCCACTACGACATCTACGACAGAACCAGAACCAATCAACAGCAGCACAGCGACAGAAACGACTGCACAGACAGAATCAACCGCAGAGTCAACTTCATCGACTTCTGGAAGTGAAACTGGTGAAACTTCTGAAACAAGTACAGAAACCTCCATGTCTAATTCTGAAACAACATCAACCAGTACGACAACATCACAAACAACTGCACACGAAACAACGACTTCAAAAAGTGGCACGACCGTAACAAAGCCGCATCAGACTGGAACGGTTACGAAAGTCACACAGGCGAGCGGCAACGGGGAAAACGGAAAGCTTTCCGGAACAACCGTTAAGGGCAATGGCAAGAACGGAACTTTGAAAGATGAAAACAAAGAGCCAATGAACACCGGTGATTATCTTCTGCGTACCATTGTCCCCGTTGCGATTACTTCCGCAGGAGTAGCATTGATTTCTATCCGGAAAAAGAAATCAGAAAAACCATCAGAACCATCAGAAACAACATCGGAAGCGTAAAGAAAAGGAGGAAATCAATATGCCGAATATGATGCGATGCCCCCAATGTGGTGAAGAAATTGACATGTCAGAAGAGCCGATCTTTTGCGAATATTGCGGAGGAAGCCTTTTGGATGTGAGAACAGTCAATGATGATCGGACGGTTCTTGCACCACCGCCAGGACCAATCACCAATGACTGGATACAGCAACATCCGATACTGGACGAAGCAGAACAGGAACATTCGTTTGCACCAGAGGAATTTGAAAAGCCAGCGATGGCAGCACCGAAAGAATATCATTATGTCAAGTAACGAAAAGGGAGATTGTACAGATGCTGAATCAAATCCGTTGTCCTTACTGCATGGAAACAATTGATTTGTCCAATGAACCAATTTATTGTGAAAACTGCGGAAAAGATATCTCGGAAGTTTACCATCATCTGATGCCAAATGCGGTAAAACCTTCTCCACTTCCGTCTGCCGCATACCATGGTGGAAAAAGTCATGGGACACGGAAGCCTTGCACGTATCATGAGCAAATCGTGAATTCCCCTAAGGGATCAAAGGGGGGCAGCGGCAGGCTTTTTGGTGAAAGTCAAACAAATAGAATGAATGGTTCTAAAGAATCAGAACCATTGGAAATGAAACAGTCAAAAAACAATAATAATAAGGAGCATTTAATTATGGGATCAAATTACGCACATAAAGTTACTTATAGTTTGGACGTTGTATTCTGCATTGACTCTACCATGAGCATGCAGTATATGATTGGAGAGGTTACACAGAATGCCTTGCATTTTTACGATGACCTTGCAAGAAAAATGGAAGAAATGGGAAAATGTGTAGATAAAGTCCGGGTTCGAATCATTTCATTCCGGGACTATAATCACGATATGGATCGTTCGATGGAAAGCACACGCTTTTTTGAATTGCCGGAAGAAAAGGAAAAATTTGAACGAGCAATGAAGAGCATCACGGTATTTGGTGGTGGGGACGATGCAGAAAGCAGCTTAGAAGCATTGGCATATGCCATTCGTTCTGACTGGAGAGCAACTACTGATCGGTATCGCCAGGTCATCGTTCTTTGGACAGATGATGAACCGCATCCGCTCAACGATCGTTCCTATCAGAGAAATATTTATTCTTCGCTTCCGAACAATGACCCGGCTCGGTATTATCCTTCTCGTGAACTTCCACGGGATTTGTCAGAACTTTGTGACTGGTGGGAAGATCCGGATTTGGGTTATATTGATCAGACTGGCAAGCGGCTGTTGCTGTTCTCTCCGTTGCAGGTCGAAGGAACGTCTGGACCAAAAGCATCCTATGCATGGGGCGAAATACGAGACTGGTCTAATGTCATTCATAGAAATGTAAGTTCTACTGGAAACCTGCAGGAACTGGATTACGATGTAGTTGTTGAAACAGTTTCAAAATCTGTTTAAGAAAGCAGGGTAGTTTCTGATGCGTGATATGTTAAGGCCGCTGGCAATTCAAGATTTAAAAAAAAGTGCAGAAGACTGCTATGCAGTTGGAACATTGAACTGTTTTTGTTACATGGGTGTTTTTGATGGCTGTGGCGGTCTTGGCTGCCAGCAGATTTCGTTTCAATCAGAGGCGTTCCCAAACCATACGAGTGCATGGATTGCTTCTCGCATTGGTGCAGCTGCTGTAGAATCGTTTTTTCGGGAAAATGGCAATCAGTCATTTTCCCGTGAAACGGTTTTAGAATTGGAGCAGGTTTTGAATGAAACCTTTCAGACCTTAAAGAAAAAATATTGGAAAGATGATGGCGTATCCGGAAGTATGCGGCGAAATTTTCCAACTACCGCCAGTATCATTGTAGAAAATCTGCAAGAGCAGAATGTATTCTTTTTGTGGTCTGGAGATTCCAGAGGATATTTATGTGACAAAGACGGTCTTGCACAAATAACGATGGACGATATTCGGTTTCATGCGACGGATGCCTTTGCCAATTTGTATCAAGATAGTGCGATGACAAAGCAATGGAATGCAGACCGCACCATTTCGGTTCACTGCAAGGAAATCAAAGAGATTTCGCCTGCTATTTATATTTGTGCAACAGATGGTTGTTTTGGATTTTTATCTTCTCCGATGGAATTTGAACATATGTTATTATCCACTTTAATGGAATCCAATACTCCGGAAGAATGGAAAGAAAATCTGATTCAAAAATGGTTTGTCCATTTTGGAGATGATAGCACCATGACCATTCTGACAGTTGGATTTGAGCACTTTTCCGACTTGAAGATGTTTTATCAGGAACGGCTGAACATCATAGAAAAGACCTATGGTAAAAGTTTTTCTGATGAAATGAACGTGCAGGAACGAGAACAACTCTGGCAAATATATCGAAAAAATTATTATCGCTTTGAAAATGAAGACGTTAGAAAGGAGCAGTAACAGCAAATGGAAGAATCCATGCAAATCGGAGCATATCAGCTATTATCTCCTTTTGAAATGAAAAACGGCGGGAATTGTGAATGGACATTTGCAAATAAAGATGGGAAAACCTATTTCATTAAAAAGATATCAGACCCTGTCTATCCAACCGCCTCTATGTCTGAGAAAAATAGAAAAAGAAGACAAAAAATTTGTGAAGATTTCAAAGAACGATCCGAACGGTTATTTCAGGCAATTCGAGATGCCAGTAAGGGAAATTCCATTGCCCCCATTGATTTCTTTGTCTATGATGGAAGATTTTACATCGTGACAGAAAAAGTAGATGCTGCAATTTCATTTGAAGAACTGTCCCAAAAATCGGAAGAACAAAAAATGATCATTATGAAAGTGCTTGCCTATGAAATGGGGGCATTGAGTGCGAAAAAAATTGTGCATTCTGATTTAAAACCGGGAAATCTTCTCATCAAAAAAACGATTGATGGATTTTATACGATAAAAATTATTGATTTCGGAGAAAGCTTCTTTCAAGATGCAGTACCCAATCCGGATGCTTTAAAAGGCGATCAGGTGTATTATTCACCGGAATTTGTAACTGCCATTAAAAAAGAAGAGGGGGAAGCCATTACGTCCAAATCAGATATATTTGCACTTGGCATCATCTTTCATGAGATTTTATGCGGGAAACGTCCGGAAACAGGAAAGTATCATTATTTATGTGAAGCGGTTTTGAATGATGAATCTGTTCAGATCAATCAAAACATTCCAAAAAAATATCATAGTTTGCTGAGAAATATGCTGAAAAAGTCACCGAAAGAACGATATTCTGCCGGGAAAGTGTTCCGTTCTTTACAGGATATCGAAAAATTAGGATGAATGGGGAAAACGTAACGTCATGTGGAGATGTGAAAAGTGTGAAACAATGAACGAGGATTATTATGATTCCTGTTCGATTTGTCATTATGAAAAAAATAATCATGAAAAAAATAATCGTACAAAAACGGAAATCAGTTCGGGTTCTTTCTATGATCATTGGGAAAAAGATCCGATCCCCAGAAAGTATCCCGTTTCGGATCGCAAACCAAAGAATGTTTTAAAAGTTTTAGTAATTGTAATGGTCGTTTTGCTTGTGATTTTTGGTTTTCTTTTCATCGCCTTGATTGCAATCAATCAGGAAGCCTTTGCGATTGCTTCCAATTGTGAAAATCGGATACAAGGGGGTGTCCAATATGTTCTGCAACCAATGTGGGAAATCCTTGCAGGATGACAGCAGGAAATGTAAATATTGCGGAAACAAAATTTTGATTGAAAATGGTTGGCATGCAGACCCAGAAATGCAGGAACTGTTACAAGAACTGCATATTTCTTTTTCAGAACTGCCGGAACAAAAAATTATGTTACAGCCAGCTTTAGAAGAACCAAAAGAACAGACAACCGCAGAAGCTCCGATATTGGAAGATGCACTGCCAACCATATCAACAACAACAACGACACCACCAGAAAGAACAGCAACTGCACCATGGAAAAATAAAAAAATAGTTGCTGCAATTGCAATTGTTCTTGTAGCTGGTATTGGAATCAGCAGTGGGATTCTATACAAAGAACTAAAAAAAAATATCAAACCAGTGGAACAAGCAATCGAGTCAGAAACCACTGTAGAAACCACTACAGTCACGACCAATACGGAACTTTCCGAAATCGCCGTACCGATAGAAACAGCTCCAATAGAAACAACTACGGCTGTGATTACAATCACAAATGTAACAACTACAACAGAAGTGACCGAAACAATTGCACAACCAGAACAGCCGGAAATCAAAGGGTTTGGATGGAAAGAAGTACAAAAAGATAGCGGACTTGAAAGTGATGATTTAGAGCAGATTGAAAAAGATGTTTCTGACCCGAAAATGCGGAATATACAAGAGTATATGGAAAACAAAATAGAAACTGGCTATTTTGAATCAGAACCGATTGACACAGTAGATTTTTCTAATTTCAATTATGAGGAAGAGCATGACGAAGAGGACGACAGTGACGAGTATGATGCAACGGAGATTGTTATCACTTGGAATGGAGCGGATTATTCTTTAAAGTATCAAAAAAATAGCAGCACATTTGGACAGCAATATCAGTTGTTTCAGGAAAATCAAACAAACCCTGCCGGTTTTTTGTATGCTCTGAAATCTTATGATGAAAACGGATATGAAAATGAATATATTTTGCTGTATTTAGAAGATAGAAGCTATTTCTACATTGGGAAATTAGATTGGAAGCATGATTTTTATGCTTTGTATCTATGATATTTGGGCAAATAGGAGAGGGATGATTGGATTTTGTCTGAAAAGGAAACCATTCAAGCAACACTGAGAAAAATGGAAGAAGAAAGCCGTTCTTGTTTACAAGCAATTCATTCCGGAACAAGTGAATGGAAGGATGCCAAAAAAGAAGAATTTATTTCCAAGTGGAATCAGGTCATGGAAAAGGCAGAATCTTCTTATACCAGTGGGGAAGCTGCAATGAAAGCAATCGATGCATTCTTTTCCAAAGCAGAAGAACACTATCAATAAAGGCGGGGAGGTGTGCATTTGAACATTGATGGAAAAAGTTTAACGGCATCCAAATCTGCATTAAATGACTATAAAACCGCCATTGAACAGCTGCCGGATTCAGAAGCGCTAAAGCATGATTGCTTAGAACGTGCACAGCAGTGCCGAAAGGATGCAGAAGCAGAAGTTGCAGAGCATCAGCAGGAATTGGCACGGCAACAAGAAGTTTTTGCAGAAATGGAAAGAGAAATCCCACAAGTTCAGACATCCATTGGAAACTGCAATGAAGAAATTCAACACTTGCGAAATCGGTTATCCGATGCGGAAGATGATGACCAACGCAGTAGCCTTTATGAACAAATTCATGCGGCGGAAAATCGGCGGAGGAATTTGGAAGAGGAGCTGGAGCGTTGCGAGGAGAAAAAGAAAGTTGCACAGGAACGGATGGATGCAGAAACCATTCTGATAAAAAAATATCAGGAGAAGTGTGAGGAGTTAACAACGCTGTATCAGAATTTGGAGAGCAGCCTTTCCCAATATTCTGAAAATATGGTGCAGTATCGCTCCACAGTCACCGCAAAGGCAACGGACATGATGGGAGCATTAGACCAGATATCCAGTATTCAGCAGTCCTATGAAAACTTTTCACTTTCTGGTGGCGGCATAGGCAGCGGAGCAGGTGGTTTTTCCAGTGGAGCTGCTATGCTTGGCTCTGGCGGCGGTTCTGCTTCTGTTGGTTCAATCAGTTCCGCTGGAGTAGTTGGAGGAACTAAGCAAACTAGCTCCTCTATAAATAGTGTCAAAAGTTCTATTCCTAAGAGAACTTATCAAGAAACAGAACATGTAATCAAAGAAAAATTACCGAATTCTTATCATGATGGGAACATAGATAAATTATTTAATAGAAATGGTACGATTGAATTTGTAAAAAGTACGCCAAAAGGCACACAAAAGCCAGATCAATATCGTTTTTCCGGAAATACCATGTATATTAAAGAAGAAAAAAATTATAAAATTGAAAATGGAACCAGCAGTGTTGTGCAAAGCATCTCTAATCAGCTAATCAAAAGAATTGATTGTTTTTTTGGAGCAATTGTTCCGGCAAGTGTTTCTGGAGAGGAAAAAGATTCTAAGATAGAGAAAATGGACTTAGAATATATTATTGATCTTCATGGACATTACTATCATAAAGATGGAAGCCCTGTTTCGATTTCAGAATTGAATAGCATTCCAGAAAGAATTTATGAAAAAGTGAAAAATCATTTTGAACAGACCCATACAGGAAAAAAATTTGATGATTATATCACGATTCAAAATAATAACTTGTTTTCATTTGGAACCAATCGAATCTTAACTGGAATATAAAATGAATAAAATTAAAAGGAGCGATTGATTATGGCAATGATTGTAAACGCTACGACGATTGATGCGGCAATTGGTGGGGCAGAAATTTGTCTGCACGAATTGCAGTCCGCTGCAACCACCTTACAAAGCGAAGCCCCCAATGTCGGAATCGGACAGGAAGACGTTCATCTGCAACAATTTCTGGGGATTGTCAATCAATGCGTAACAGCATTGGAAGCCCCGCAGGCAAATCTGCAAAAAAATATTGGAACACTACAAACACTAGTGGGAATCGTAAGACAGATGGAATCGGCGTCGATTTCTTAAAAAGGAAAGGAAGCATCGATTATGGCAGATATTAGTGCACAGGCAATTCAGAAAGCCATCGACTTGTTAAATGAAACCATTCAGAATTTGAATCATTCTAGTTCTGCTTATGCAGAAAATAAGCGTCCGGACTGGAGAGATGAAATGGGAGCAGCTTATAATCAAACGGTTGATAATATCAGCAACCTGACAGAACTTCCGGTTCAAACTTTGCAACGGGCAATTCCGCAATTACAGGAATTAAAGCAAATCGTGCAGCAGTACGATAGTGTTAGTTTTTAACCAGAACCATGATTGAAAGGATAAAATAGAATGGTTCAAACAACAGAGATATTAAAAATCCTGCATGGAATGCAGCATGATTTACAGGCAATCGACCAGAAACATACGCTGCTGCTTTCTCACACAAAAGCACAAAAGGAAAAAGCAGATCAAGATTTAACAGCTGAAATTGCTGCTCAAGAGCAAGCTTTAAAAAAAGCGGAAACCTGTTTGATACAAACAAGAATTCAAATCCAGCAGGATTCTGACAAACAGAGAGAACAGTTCTATGAGCAAGCCAGACAGGAAGCTGTCTTGATGTCCTCTGTCATCGAATGTCTGGAAGAACGGCATATCTATTTGAAAACAAATGATAAGTATTTCAGAAAGTATCATACCAAAATGGCACCGACTTTGCAGCAGAAAATAGAAGCAGCTTATCAGGATGTGGATGACATTCTACAGGAAGCCAAATCGGTTTATGACATGCACGAAACCTATTTTTCCACGACTGGAAAATATCGGTTGCCGGTGATTATCAACGGGCTGAATTACATGCTCTCCTCAAAGCGAAAAGAGCTTTATCGGACGCTCATTGAATGCTATTCCCGTGCAATCTGTTTAAAAGAACAGCTAGAGAAAAACGAGTTTTTAGAGCGTAGTTTTCAAAAATTAAATCAAGACTGCCAAATGCAATTGCAACAGGCAGAACAGCAATATCATGCAGCAGAAATCAGAAAAGAGCAAGCTGTCAATCGCCTACAGAAGGAAACTGTTGAAAAAAAAGAAGCGATTCAGCAACAATTTCAAGATGCAGAGTTGCAGTTGAAAAAAAGTACGATGTCTTTGGTGCAAAATGCCATGCCATGGGAAACTTTTTTAGAGGCAGCCAAACTGATGGTGACATATCTGCGGCATTACGGGAAAATCAACAGCAATCATCAGGATTTATCGGGACTGCTTTTCTTAGGAATGGCAGAATATCACTATGGCGACGGCATTACATGGGACTTTTTAAAAAAAGCAGTCCATGACCGCTTTAAAAAAGTAGCAGTAAAAGACTTCATTCGTATGCCAATCACCATCAGAGAGATGGAGCAGGTGCATTTTTTTGTGGATGCAACTTCGATGGGTGCAGACCGAGCCGAACAATTCATGCATCAAATTCTGTTTTCTGCTTTCTCCTTTGCTCCGCTCGGAGAAATTACTTGCAACATCATGGACAAATTGAAATTTGGTAATCATATCAAGCCATTTTTCAATTTGAAAGAACAGTTGCCAGAATTATTTCATCATCAGATTTTTACGGAATATCGAGAGATTGAAAACCGAATCTGCGAAATCAATAATGATATGATGAATGATTTATACGCCAACAAAGCGGAAAATCCACCGCTCTTTTTGGTTCTGTTTGATTTCCCAGATACCTATAACGAAAACACCCTGCTCAACTTGAAAAATATACTGGAAAATGGGCACAAGTGTAACATTCATGTCATTCTCCACGGCAGCCGTCCGAAAGAGGAGGGCTATAAAAAAGAATCGAATAAACTGGCAAATGAAATTCTCTCTCTTTGTGTTCCCATTTCGCAGAAAGAATGGAATTGTGATGGCTTTCCAATGACCGTTCCACCGTTTCCGACTGCCAAACAGCTAAAACTGTTTCAAGAAACATATGTTCAGGATTATCGAGCAAATCAGAATTCTAGAAATCTACAGAAATTTCCACGGATTCAGGAACTACGTGCTTGCAGCCAGCCAGAAGCGGCAGAGCAGCTTTTGCAGCAGATGGAGAACCAATTCGATGCACCTTGCAGCGATTGGAATACCACCATTACACAATTTCCAAATGCAATTCCATTTGCAATCGCTTCTGTTCCAAGCATGGCACTGTCAGGAACAGCTGCATCTGCTTTGATACATTCCAATCGTCCTGAAATCAAGTTGCCCTATGAAATGAACTTTAGAAAACAGGCGAATTTTATTCTTCATGTGGATGACCAATCGGAAGCCTTTATGCAGCAGCTTTCTGCACAAATTATTTGCAATTATCTGCGGGCATTTCCGGTTTCAAAGGGCAGAGTCGTTGCCATTGACTGCAAAAAAGCAGGTGGAAATACCGTGGCATTTCAAGCATTTTCGTTGAAATTTCCGGAAGTATTGGAACGGGTCACTGATCACCAAGCCGTTTCTAAAATCCTGAAAAACCTTGCTGCACAGATTGTAAGCTGGGGAACAAAATTCAAAGATGGAGAAAATCATATTTTGGACTATAACCAAAAACATCCAAAAATCTCCGAGATTTGTACCCTGCTGATGATTTATAATTTTCCTGCTGCATTTGAGGGGTATTCCAAGGAAAACTTCAGCTATTTAAAGCAGATTATTGAAAATGGCAACAAGTATGGTATTTATACCGTGCTTTCCTATGACCATCGGTGCGTGGAAAAAGATGCGGATTCTGAAAATTTGGCAGGCATTTTTGAACTGTTTCATGGAAATGAAATTGCATATTCCGATGGGACTTGTTATCACAAGCCTTCTCACTGTGTGCTGCATCCAGTGGCTGGCAATGCCATTACGGAAAAAGACTGCGAGCTGTTTGAATCCTATCAGAAGCAATCCGAACAAGTTGGAATTTCGCCAGAAGATATTCTAGACCAGAAACGATTCCAACGGTCAAATTTAACGGGCATTTCCATTCCAATCGGAATCGGTACAGGCGAAAAAATTGTAGACTTGAAACTCAGTGCCAGAGATACCAATGTACATGCCTTGATTTTGGGCGGTACACGAGGCGGAAAATCTGTTCTTCTGAATACCATCATTATGAATGCGATGCTCTGCTATGCACCGGAAGAGTTGCAACTCTATCTGCTGGACTTTAAAGACGGGGTTGAATTTGAATTATATCGCCATTATCGGTTGCCCCACATTCGGGTATTGGGCTTGGCATCACAGCCAGAATTCGGAAAAAGCATCTTAGAATCCCTGATGAAAGATATGGAACAGCGGTCAGAGATTTTTGGAACGTATACCAATATTGACGACTACAACCACAATTCTGGGAAAAAGTTGCCACATTTCTTGATTATCATTGACGAATTTCAGAGCTTTTACAGCAATGATATTCCAACCAAATGCAGAAATGCAATTGTTTCCATGACACATGAACTTCTTGCGAAAGGCGGTGCGTTTGGATATCATTTCATCATGGCATCGCAAAAGAGTGCAACTGTTCGCTCTTTGCAAATGCAGGCAGGGGATATTGATTTGATGACGGTTCGATTTGGACTGAAATGTCTGGAAAACGACTATGAATTTCTGTTTAAGGAACTCGGAAATGATGCTTATCAGAAGCGAATTGGCCCGCCGGGAACTGCCATTATGAACCCGAATATTGCAGAAGGAAAGAGCAATGAAAAGTTACGGGTTGCCTTTTTCGGAAAGCGAAGAAATGAATTCTTGCAGGAAATTCAGGACGATTTGCAACAAGTTCCGATGTATAAAAATTATACCATTTTCTCCATGTCTGACCATTCGAATACGTTGGATTATTTATCGCCGGCTTTACGGGATTCTAAGTGGGTAGAGATGCAGCTTGCTTTGCCAGTAAAGGTAGCAGACCCCTTTGTCATCGAAATGAACCGGAAAAATAACCACAATCTGTTAATTGGCGGAACAGACGAAGAGTTGCCAGACAATCTGGTAAAGAATTATCTGTTGTCTGCACTTTGGAATCGCACTGCCACAGTTTATTGTATTGACGGGGAAATCCTGATTGAAGAAAATCGAAATCGGTTGTTCTATCAGGTTTTAAAACGGCATTTTTCCAAACGATTCTATCTTGCAGAAAGTGATGCAGAGATTGTTTCTTTCCTGGTGCAAGTCTATGAGATTTATCAGCAGAGAAAACGAAAGAATACCACCGACCCCATTTTTGTTGTCGTGAAAAACGTGCAGAATGTGCAGCTGGTGAAAAAGATGTTTGAACGGGATCGCATCTTGATGAACGACTACTTGGATGAAGAAATGCCAGCAGAAACAGAAGTTTCTGAACCGATTCCCTCCGCAGAAGCACTGAAAGAAGAAGCAGACCAGTTTGCTGCTGTTGACCTTTCCTTCTTACTAAAGAAAACCGCTGCAAATCTGCCCGAGTCGGAATTCAAAAATCCGTTCGCTTCTCTTCGCTGGGACAGCACGCTGCCTGAAGCACCAAAACCAACCCCAGAGCCGCCAGTTGCACCGAAACCCGCTCCAAAGCCAGTTCCACCTGCTCCAAAGGCTGCACCAGTGAACTACGATGTCAGCAAGATTCTGGAGGAACTGCTCAAAGAGGGAACAATGCGAAGCGTCTATTTCTTATTCGCAACGTCAGAAGTAAAGCGGCTGAAAGAAATGAATGGTTCTCTGTTGAAAGCATTTGAAGAACACCTGCTTTCAGTGGTCAATGCGGAGGAGTTGCAGTTTACCTTTGATGGCATGGAAGTTTCTAAGAATCTTCCGAAAGGCATTGCACAGTATCACCATATCAATGAAAATGAACAGATTCGCCCACATGTTCCGCCAGAACCGCAAGAACTGGAGCAGTTTCTGTCTAAAAATTTATAAGATCGGAAATGGGTATTCTGATTATGTATGTATTTGAGTTTTTAAAGAGAATGTTTCGGAAATCAAATACAACAGTTGTAATCTATCTGATTATCAACTATATCTTGATTTCCGCAATCATTGGGCTGCTGTTTTCCGGCGGCGGAGGCATTGGAATCCTATTGGGGTTCGTAGTGGGATTGGTTGCGTATATCATTTCCTTGGCATTGGCATTATCTCCAGTTGGGGAGTGGTTGCTGCGGTTGCAGTGTCAATGCCATCCGATTGAAAAGCTATCTTCGGAATTGCAAAATGATATCCTGCCGATTTTTCAGGAAGTTTACCAGCAGGCAAGAAGAGAAGATTCTTCGATTGCACCGGATATAAAGCTTTATTACACGGAAAATGAAGACGAAAACGCCTTTGCACTTGGCAGAAAAACCATTGCTGTTACGACGGGTGGTTTACAAAATCCAATGTTTCGAGAACAGCTGAAAGGAATCTTGGGACATGAATTCGGACATCTGGCACATAAAGATACCGATTTGCTGTTGCTGATTACCGTTGGAAACATGATTATTACCATTGGAATCACCATTTTGAAAATCATCATTCTTGCAGCGACTTTTCTTTTCAATGCGGCAGCAACCATTGTTGGTTGGCTTTCTCATGGTGACCGAGATCATGGCATCTGTGTTTTCTTCCTCAAATTGGGCACAAGCATTGCCTCTTTTTTGAGCTTGGTTTTCATCAATTTGTTTATGCGGCTTTGGACAAAAATTGGACAGCTTTTAGTAATGAAAGGCAGCCGAGAAAATGAATATGAAGCAGATGCGTTCGCTTGCCTGCTCGGCTATGGTCGAGAGCTTTATAGCTTTTTCCAATCAATGGGCGGTGAAGAAGAAGTAAGCAAGCTTGGAATTCTTGTCAGCACGCATCCGCCAACGGCACTGCGAATGGAACGGGTACAGAATCTGATCAATGAGCAGGAGCGGATTGCCAGAGAACGGACTGCTTCCATCAATCGAAGAGCCGATGACATTATGGAAAAGAGAGGGGCTCGGATTCCGGATTATGCAACAAGTTCTTCTGGAAGTCGTGTTTCAACAACTACGAGAAGTGTTCCGCCGATTCGTGTTGAAACACCACAGCCACAGCCGGAAAGACCGTATGCTGCGGTGCATTACTGCAAGCAGTGTGGTGCTATATTGAGCGAAGGTGCAAGATTCTGCAAAGCATGTGGTTCAAGCGTGCATTCAGAAATTTCTCGTTCTTATGAGCGTGCACCAATTCCAGCGGCGGCAGTTGTTCCACAAGCAAGAAAAACATGCCCACGTTGTCATGCTTCTATTAAAGCATCTGCTGCGTTTTGTGTAAAGTGCGGAAATCGTTTTTCTTAAACCAAAGGTTGATAAATAAGTAAGAGAGCACCCAATGCGAATGCAAAGGGTGCTTTTTGCTTGACAAATTTTCTGTTTTTTGTTATCATAGAGAATAGAAATTCATTTTTCAAGCAGAATAGAAAGGAGCAAAACAATATGCAAAATCAAAACATTGACCATGGAAACAAGTTTGACTGGGGAAAAACTTCTGCGGACTATGCCCGTTTTCGGGACATCTATCCGCCGCAGTTCTATGAAATGATTCTGAATCGAAACTGTGGTGCAGCTGGGCAACGGGTCTTGGATGTTGGAACGGGAACGGGTGTTCTGCCTCGAAATCTATATGCTGCTGGTGCACATTGGACAGGCTGTGATATTGCACCGAATCAAATTGCACAGGCAAAGCAGCTTTCGCAGGGCATGGAGATTGCTTATCTGGTTTCCACAGCGGAAACGCTGCCAACATTTGCAGAGCCATTTGACTGGATTACAGCATGTCAATGTTATTGGTATTTCGATGTTGCAAAAACAGCTCCAGCGTTTGCACGGGTATTGAAATCGGGTGGAAAGGTGCTGTTACTCTGCATGCAGTGGCTGCCATATGAAGACCCGATTGCACATGCCAGCGAAGAGCTTGTTTTACAATACAATCCGAACTGGAGCGGAGCAGGGGAGCGAAAGCATCCGATTGCAATTGCAGAGGAATGGCTTGATGATTTTACCGTTACCCATCAAATGGAAATTGATTTGGATGTACCGTTTACACGGGAGAGCTGGAATGGACGCATGAAAGCTTGTCGTGGTATTGGAGCGTCATTGCCGCCGGAAAAAATTGCTGCGTGGGAGGCGGAACATTTACAGCTGCTGGAGCAACTTGCACCGGAATCCTTTACGATTCGCCATTATGCAGCATTGGCGGAATTGACGAAGAAATCAGAAAAGGAAGTCGAATAAAACCGTAAAAAAAGTGTTGACAAATGAAAAAAATCATGTTATAATAAAAAAGAATCCAAAGAAGAAAGAGGAGGGCTTGACATGGCACAAAAACAAACACGTTCCAAACAGATTGCAGATAACCGTGCTGTTCGGCACTCTTATTTTGTATTGGAAGATTTTGAAGCGGGCATTGCATTGCAGGGAAATGAAGTAAAATCCATTCGGCAGGGCAATGTTAACTTGAAAGACAGCTGGTGTGACATTAAAAATGGAACACTGTTGTTAAAGGGTATGCATATTTCTCCCTATGAGAAAGACGGTTTAGCCCGTACAGATCCCAGACGGGAACGGCAATTGCTGATGCATAAACGAGAAATTTTGCGGCTGTTCGGAAAAATCAAACAAGACGGTTTGACCTTGATTCCATTGAATTTGCATTGGAGCGGGTCGAATGTAAAAGTGCAGATTGGACTCTGCAAAGGGAAAAAGCTGTATGATAAGCGACAGTCCGCAGCAGAGCAGGCAGCAAAGCGGCAGATTGATCGTACAATGAAGTCACAATACCGATGAAATCAGGAAAAACCTGTTTCTATAGAATGGGGGCGTAAAGGTTTCGACGGGGACTGTGCAGTGGAATAAGCGAGCAGAGTTGGCATCGTCTCTTCAAAACGGGGCACGTTTTAAATTAAACGCTAAAAGAAATATCTCTGTAAGCTTCAACAGAAGCTTGCAGGTAGCTGCCTAAGTCAGCTACTGTCGCCCACAGGAGTACCACGACCTGTGCTGCGGCATAACGCAGTGGTGAACGATTCTTCGGCCTGTTCACACCGTTGAATGGCATTTGAACTACGAACAGTTGTAGCCTGTTTGTCGGCGACTTTTGTTCGGAATTTGAAAAGATAAACTACGCTCGTAGAAAGTTGCAGGAATCGGTTTTCGGACACGAGTTCAACTCTCGTCGCCTCCACCACAATCGTATCTTTGATGATACAATGTAAAAATCATGCACCCCAAAAATCGGGTGCATGATTTTTTGCTTTCATGAGCTAAAGTGCAAACGATAGCTCGGCGTTTTTTCAAAAAGCAAACGATAGGTGGCGTTTTTTGAGGGGTGTCGATTGGACTTAATAAAATTAAGTGAGTTTTGGAGAGGAAAAAGGAGTGAAAAAGCAGCCTTGTTGGATTGTTTCCAAGGTGTTGGAAAGTTTCCGAGTGGGCTAGGATTTTACAATTATGGACTTGAATCATGACAAAAAAACAGCCCTGCCGGATTTCTCCAACAGGGCTGCTACTCTTCTCACACTTTAATCTCCGTCCCATCCCGAAACAGAAACACCAAACTCCCATCATGGAACACGGTGAGATTTTCCAGAACGGCATTCCAGACGGATTCATCAAATGTTTCCAGCACAGAATCGGTTTTCTTTAACATCAGCAAAATTTTCTGCATCTTTGCAATCCGGCGTTTTCGGTCGGATTCGGCTGTCTCCTCAGCATCTAATTTTGCGGAAAGCTCCTCATATTTTGCATTGAGTGCATCGAAATTCTCTCCACCGTGCTGGATGTAATCTTTTAGCTTTTCATTGACTGCCACTAACTCATCTTGCAGCTCTGCCTTTTTACTTTCCTGCTTTTTCAAGCGAGTCAATGCGAATTGGCAATTCTTGATGACCGCATCTTTCTGCGAGAAATACTGTGCGAAAGCCTGCAAAAATTTCTCTTGAATTTCCGGTTCATACAAATGCGGCGTGGTGCAGAAATGACTGCCTTTAAATTTGCTGTTGCATTGGTAAATCACTCGGCGATATTTTGAATTGGAATGCCAGACTTTCGCACCAAAATAACTCCCACAATCTCCGCAGATGATTTTCGTGGCGTAAATGCTGGTACTACTGTAGGGCTTGACGCAGCGTTTCTGGAACTCTGACTGCACAAAATCGAACTCCTCCGGTGTGATAATCGCAGGATGGCTGTTTTCCACATAGTATTGTGGAACTTGTCCCTCATTGATTTGTTGCTTTTTCGTTAAGAAGTCAACGGTAAATTTCTTTTGCAGGAGTGCATCGCCTTTGTATTTCTCATTCGTCAAAATGCTTTTCACCGTACTAGCTGACCATTTTTCCTTTCCGCAGGGAGTCGGAACGCCTTGAGCCGTCAGCTCATTTGCAATTTTGTAAGGCGTTAAACCGTCAATGAATCGCTGATAAATGTATCGAACCGTCTCCGCCTCCTCCGGAACAATCTCCGGCAGACCATTTTCGCCTTTCCGATAGCCCAAAAAGTGTGCATACGGCAAGCTGACTTTTCCATCAGCAAATCGTTTTCGCTGTCCCCATGTAACATTTTCCGAGATAGAGCGAGACTCCTCTTGTGCAAGAGAACTCATAATGGTGATGAGCAATTCGCCTTTGCTATCAAAAGTCCAAATATTTTCTTTTTCAAAGAAACATTCCACGTGATGTTCCTTTAATTTTCGGATAGTTGTCAAGCTGTCAACCGTATTTCGAGCGAACCGACTTACACTTTTTGTGATAATCAAGTCGATTTTTCCATCCAGAGCGTCCGCAATCATGGAGTTGAAGCCCTCTCGATGTTTCGTAGATGTTGCACTTATTCCTTCATCTGTATATATTTTAACAAATTCCCAATCCGGATTTCTTTGAATGTAATTGGTATAGTAAGAAATCTGTGCCTCATAGCTGGTGAGCTGTTCCTCGAAATCCGTGGAAACTCTGGCGTAAGCAGCGACTTTTCGGCGAGTTGGAGTGGTTGTGGACTGCCGAGTTGTCCGATTGATAGACGGCGGAATGACGGTTACTTTTGGCATTTTCTGCTCCTTTCTGCGGCAGCCTGTCGCATCTCCGGTGTCCAGCTTTCACTTCTGGAATAATTCTTCCAAGAAATGGCTTTCTCCGTATTATCTTTGAAAAGGAAAGTCAGCCAATTCGGTGACACCAGAATGTTTTCAATTTTGCTTTTCACAATTTCCACGTCAAATTCTTTGATTTGCAAAGCAGAGCAAATCTTCTCATAGAGAATCCGTTCGGAAATTTGCTTTGCCGTAGGACAGTGTGATTTTCCTTGACGCAGATAGGTCGCACACATCCAAACCGCACCTTGCTTGTAAATTTTTCGCTGGTAGCTTTTTCCGCAAGCAGCACACTGCACCATGCCGGACAGCGGATAACGGTTCGTTGCACCGGGATGGGAGAATTGTTTCGTCTGTTTTTTTACTAAGTTTTGAACTTTCTCGAACAATTCCGCAGAAATAATCGCCTCATGGGATTGCTCCACGAAATATTTCGGCAGCTCGCCTTGATTTTTCATCTTTCGTTTTCCAATCGGGTCTTGTCGGTAATATTTCTGCAATAACATATTCCCAACATATTTTTCATTGACCAGAATTTCTTTCACACGCTGACCCGTCCAAAAATTGCCTTGTCTCGTGGAAATCCCCATGGCGTTGATTTTTTTCGCAATGGCACATTGTCCCATTCCGGAGCAATAATCCGCAAAAATCATCTGCACAATTTTGGCTTCTGATTCCTCAATTTCTAGCACACCATCGGCATTTCTGCGGTATCCGAAAATGGTAATGCTGCCAATTTTGCCTTGCTGGAAATCGTTTCGGATTCGCCATTTCATGTTGTCGCTGACGGATTTGCTCTCCTCCTGAGCGAATGAGGCGAGGATGGAAAGCATCAATTCGCCGTCTCCGGAGGTGGAATGCAAATTTTCCTTTTCAAACCAGACATCAATTCCTAAACTTTTCAGCTCCCGAACGGTCTCCAAAAGTGTGACGGTATTCCGTGCAAACCGAGAAATCGACTTGGTAATCACCAAATCCACCTCTCGATTCCGGCACTTTTCTAACATTTTTTGGTATTCCGGTCGCTCATCCTTTGTTCCGGTTTTCGCTTCATCTGCGAACACACCGCAAAACTCCCAGCCGGGGTGCTGCCGAATCAAGTTTTGGAAATAGTCAATCTGAGCCGCTAAAGAGTGCAGCATGGCATCTTTTCCGCTGGAAACTCTGGCGTAAGCGACGACTTTTAGCAGCTTCGGCTTGGACGGTCGCTGCTGCACCCGATGTACTTTTCGCTCCAATTTCATCACCTGTTTCTTTGTATTAAGCGTATGCTTGCTAACATATTCCCTCTACTGGGGGCAGAAAGTCAAGCACTTTCTCGGAAAATACTGCCCAAAGATAACCCGCATTTCTCGGCGAGAGTTTGTTCACATTGCACAAATTCCGACTGGGTCAGCAGTCCGGATTTTAGGAAATTTCGCAAAACCGCCATAGATACTTTGTAAATTTCAATTTCTTTCGTCATTGATACCTTCCTTTCGCAGCACAAGCACGAGAGCAATATTTTCTCGGATGATTTCGATAGCTGAGAACCGGCGTTCCGCAGAACGCACAGGGAATCGTGGCTGCGTTTTCATGCTGCATTTCCTGCGGATGGGTATTCCAATAGTGCATTCGGCAAGCGTCACAGCAGAATTTTTTCTGCTTTCGGTGCGGCACTTGCAGAACGGGAGTGCCGCAATTCAGGCAGACATTGTTAGGGTGATTTCGCTGTAAGTAGGACTTGATGGAGTTTTGCGAGACGTGCAGAAAGGCGGCGATTTTGGGAATCGAGATTCCAACCGCCAGCATTTCATCAACCGAATTTTTCTGCGATTTCGTCATAATGCACCTCACTTAAAATTATCGTAAGAAACATACCCGGTCACGTAGCTGACGACCGGCGTTTTTCCGCAATTGGCGGCAGTGTTGGTAATCCGATATCTGCCGTTGGCACAGACCTTGCCATCATAGATGTAGTACGTACCGGAGATTTTCTTGGAAAAGGTCTTTGCAGAATCCGAAGAAAAAAGCGGAGCGTTTTGCAGCGTCACACGCTGACCTTTCGCAAAAGAAATCTGCGGTGTGTAGACCGCTTTTCCGGAAGAATCGAAAACAGAGTAGCCCGAATTGCAAGCCTTTTTCGCATTTTCCAGAGAGGAATATGCTCCGATTTGCGACTTGGCATCTGCCCATGTTTTTCGGATGCGGTAAATCTGTGAAGTAGTAGAAGTTGAGGTCGTAGAAGTCGAGCCGTTCAAGTAGGATTGCACCTTCGCCTTGAAAGCAGACCAGTGCGGCAAGATATACAGCGGACACATTTTGTACCGATTGTACATGGTGTTCAACTGGTCAACCGTTCCGGACTTGCCGTCCCGGACGTTCAGCCAGTGGGTATGGGTGTATAAATGCGATATACCCAGACCGTATTGTTTGAGCAAAGCCGCAGCCAATCTCGCACAGTTATCTTCCGATTTCTTATCAGTTGCATTGTAAGCGGAACTCATGATGCACTCAATCGCAATTGTTTTTCGGTTTCCATTTCCGGAACCGTCCGCAGCGTGCCAGCCGGAGAGTGTCAGCGGTAAGTTTTGCCACGCACAGGTGTTGTCCACGTAATAGTGGACTCGCACATCGTTCATATTTCCGTTGACAGTCGCTCTCGTATATTGCTCCGCCGGCGTTGTGCCGGACACAACAGAAATCCAATCCGTGTTATGCACGGTCACACCGATGATTTTTCCTGCCATGGAAGCGGACGGCATATCAATGCGATTCGGGTTATGTTTGGTAAGCAAATATTCTTTGACGGTCACGCCGCCAAGTGTGGATGTAGAATCCGGTCTTAAAATAGCCATAAGTTAGTCCTCCTTGTTTGATTTTTCTTCGGTTCTGCCGACTTTCGTCTGCAAAACATCGATTGCCTTTTTGATTGCAGGCGGGTAGGGGATACCCATTAAGCTTGTATTTTCAATGATGGATAACAGTTCGTTCAAACAAAAACTGATGCAGACAGCATCTCGAATGTAAGTCGTGCTGAGCAGAATATCCATCCGAACTGCAACGACGATCAGCATTAAAGTGCAGACTTTTTTCGCCAGACCAAACCAGCCGGCTTTGGAAGAAAGTCCGCCGCTTTCCGTGTGTTTCGATTTTTTCATCATGGCGGTGATGATGCCGGTGAAAAAGTCGATTGCCATAAAGACGACCAGTGTCACCAGAGCGGAGTCCCAGCCGCCAAAAATGGCAGTAAAAAAGCCGCCGACCAAGCCGACAGCCACGCAAATAGTATCTTTCATCATATTTTTAGTCCTCCAGTACTTTCAGGAATCGGATTTTTGGGTGGGAATTGTTGCTTCTGCCTGCCCATGCAAGGTAATATTCGCCGTCAGAAATGCCGGTGCATTCTGTGATGGTGGTGATAAAGGTTTCCGACTGCAGCCATTGGAAATCCAGAGAAACCGCACGATTTGCATCGATCTCTGTATTCACATACACACCAATAGGAATGTCGATCTTCTGCGGTTTCTGCACCAGATACAGCCTTCCGGCTTCGCTGGAACCCGACTGATAGGACATCACGATTTCCGCATTTTTCGTCAGAGACAGAGGCTTTGCACAAACGGTCAAGACCGACTTATCCCAGTTAAAACACGTTTGCGAGTAGGACAACATGAAATCATTTTCTGCACTGCAAAACTGCGGATAAGCAGTCAGGAAATCCGCCATTGTCTGATACCTGCCGTCCAGAATCATACTGAGATTTGAGGCATAGGTCGAAATGGCATTCTGCCCGGACTGAAACAGGACGGTGTAATTTCTGCCGCTTGTCAGATTATCGATTTGCTTTTGCAGGCTCTCCAAAGTACGTTCTGTCTTTTCTGAATAGACTGTAACCTTTGTGCTAAGCCCATTGATTTGTGTGCCGAAACCATCCCATTGTGCGATTTTAGCGGCAGTGATCTGATCCAATGCGGATTGATTTTCGTGGGTATGCGATTTATCTTCCAGGTGTGTGATGGAAAGTGTATGCTCCTGCAGGGTGTACGTCAGACTGTCGGACAATTCCTGCACTTTTTCATCCACATAGACCGTCTTTGCGTATGGGGTGAGGTCTACTGCCGTGCCCTCTGTCAGTGTTACAGTCGTTGTCCCATTGACATCTGTGATGGTGATGGTCACCGCACTGCCGTCTTTCGCCACAGCAGCAATGGGGGAAAAGCCGTCTTTACCGGCTACGCCAGCATCGCCCTTTTCACCACGCTCACCAGTATCACCTTTTTCGCCTTTCAAGGATAAAAGCCATTTTTCCTCGGAGTCTTCGTAGCCATGCTCCACTGCAATTGCATATGCTGATTTTCCATCTGCACCATCTTGACCGGGATTTCCTTTGGCTCCTGTATTGCCTTTTTCACCTTTATCGCCTTTCAAGGAAGAGAGCCAGTCTGATTCAGAGCCTTGATAACCTTGTTCTACTGCGATTTGATATGCAGATTTACCGTCTGTCCCTTTTTCTCCGTTTGCACCATTATGAAGCGTTGCAGAAGTTTCACCCTCGGCATCGACAATGGTAATTACAACACCAGACTCCATTTGTTCTGCCTTTACTTTTGGGGAAAATCCATCTTTTCCATTTTGAAGTCCAGCAGCCTTTTCGTCCAGTTTTTTCAAAAGCTGCGTATATAAATCCAGAGTCGGCGGAATTGGTGTATCCCCATCTGCGACAAAACCGGACGGTCGAATGTGAAGTGTGACGGGTACTGTTGTTGCACGCAGTGTAGTATCGCTTTCTGCATCGTAACCAAATAAACTCATCTTTACTGCACCGGGATGCAGTTCAGACGGCAGCAAGCAGGTTGTTCCTTCTATGCCAAGCACCAAATTGTATGTTTCTTCGCACTGCGTGAACTGCACCACTTTGTGCAGCGTTTTCCAAGCCCCATCGAACACGAACTTCACCGAAACAAATGCGATCTGGTCAGAGGCAATGACCTCTCGCTCCAGTGCTTCGATTTTTTGCTGTTTCACTAAGAATTTCATCATCCGTTTTTCACCTCGTTCCATGTATGGGTTTCCGTATCATATTCCAGATAGCCATCTACACACTGGATCTTTTTCAGATAATTGTTGTAGGAATGTTCTCCGGAGGACATCCAGTTGACCGGTTTGGTGATGGCGTTCCACTGAGCGATCGTTCCTTCATATGTGATGACCGTTAGACTTTCACAGTATGTCAGCATATTTTCCCCAAAGGTTCTGCAATTCGCAGAAATGGTAAGGCTGGACAATGCTGTACATCTTGTAAACGCAAAAGCACCAATGGAATCACACGCAACACGAGCAGTCTTCAGCTTTGCACAGCCGCTGAAAACATACTTTCCCCATGTTTTCACGCTGGCAGGCACAGTGACTTCTGCAATGGCAGTGTGCTGAAATGCAAACGACTGAATTGCAGTAACCGCCTGCGGAATGGTAACAGAAGTCAGACCGGCGGTATAGCCGATTGCAGCATCTTCCTGTGCAAAAGCAGAGTCCCCAATGCTGGTCAGTGTAGCCGGCAGAGATACCGTTTTCGCATTGGCACAATGATAAAACAAACGGTCACCCAGACCAGTAATGCCATTGCTGAGCACGATCTCCTTGATCTGGTCGTTTTGATCAAACACAGAATCATGAGAGGTATAATCGTAGGTTGCACCTGTGCCACGCAGCAGCAATTTCCCATTGTCGTAGAGAACATAGTAGATGTTTTCCCCGCACTGTCCGGTCGATAGGATTTCGCCTGCGGTCAAGTCATCCACCTTGGTTTGCAGTTCGGAAATCTGACTGTTCATTGCATCCAGCCGCTTTTGCAGTTCGTCCAGTGTGGCATTCGTCTTTGCCATTTCGGCAAGCATCTCCGTCACTCTGCACTTGCCAAGAATACACTTGCAGTAACCGCATTTGCTCTCATCTGCACGGCAGTCTGTCAGGTCAGAATCCAGAATAGCTGTCGTTCCAGCACGCAGTCTTACAACTGCTAAAGTCAGATAAGTCGTCACATTGTTGTTGGTAAAGGTGGGAATGTTTGGACTGGTGGCTGCTGTACCTGCCAGAATACGAATCCCACAGGTACGAGTGGAACGATCACAATAGATCCCGATTGCTACATAACGATTCAGAGATTCATCTACATAGGAAGAAAGGTCGATGGTATGCAGGGTATCACTGATAAAGTAGTGTCCATCGATCCACGCCTTGCCCGTGCCGAATGTAACGGACAAATTTTTAACTGTTGGTGCAAAGCACTGCCGGTAAGTATCCAGAATCCCATTGCAAATCAAACTGGACAAATATGCCGTGAAATCCTCTGCGGTATACACCCGGTCAAGGTTTTGTGCGTTAAAAAATCCATAGGAAAAAGACATATGAATATCACTCCGTTTCTTTGAAAGTCGGTGTCAGACTTCTGCCATTCTGGTCGAAACTCTCCATCATGCCGATCAGTTGGATTCTGGGTTGAATCAAGCCAAAGCGTTTCTGTTCCACGGTCACATAGTCGCCCACAAAGTAATCCTTGTTGTACTGATACTGGGTCGAAAAAGCAGCGATAGCGGATTCCGATGCCGTTTTCGGCTGCACCAGATGTTCTGCACCGCTGCTTTTCAAAATTTCTAAATATTCCGCATCGGTCACATCTTCTTCCTGTGCCGTGTTTCGCTCATCCACATACACCTCATAGCGGTCAAGATAGGTCGGCTCTGTACCGGAACAGAAGGTGGTTCGCTTTCTGGCATTTCCTTCGCCGCAGCCCAGCACATAGGCAAAGTTTTTCTGCACCGCATCGTCTGCTGCATAGGAGAACGACAGCAGATTGTTGTACGCATCGGAAAACACGATGTGAGGATTGTCGTCCTGCAACAAACTGCGGTCTGTTCCGGAAAACAGGTCGCATTTCAGTGCATTTCCATCCAGACGCACATTTGCCGAACCACCGATGGTTTCACAAAGGCTGTACAGCCATTCTAAGATGTTGTCATAGCTGACTTGCATACGTGCGGTTTTCTGCCAGCAGTCACCGGACACCGTTCCCATGGAAAAACCGGGAAGATTGCGGATTCCGGCGGAGATGGCATTGCGGGACAGCACCTTGCGGACGATGTCCTCATAACTGCCGTTTGCGGTGATGGTGGGATAGATGATCCGCCGTTCCAGAAGACAAGCAAGAAACCGTCCGGTGACCGTCAGGTAATCGCCCTTTTCGGCATCGGTCTCCAATTGCAGAGATTCAATGATGCCGAAGTGCTGTGCATCATCGCTCCTTGCCACAATTCTGCCACGCTGAAAGATGGATACATTCTGGGGACTGGCAGCGATATACACCTCAAAACAGCCGCACTGGTAGAACTCAATGTCCCATAAGAGCGAAGAATAGCTGTCGCAGATGGCTTCCAGTGACACAGAAATCTGGTCTTTCAAAGCTATCAAGCTGTAAATTTCCAACTGCATTTCTCACACTCCCAGATAAGAATTGCGGTGCATCAAAGTTACACGCAGTTTTTTCACACCACGAACTGCCTCGACCCGAAAGATATTTGTGCCTTCCTTCAAGGTCAGCCAAGTCGAACCGGAAACCAGCCGGTTCAGGATGTTGCTGTCCACGCCATTTCTGGTCAAGGTGACGGTCTTGTTTCCGGTTTTCGTGGTAACCGTAATGACATCGCCGGTCAGAATATCGCCTTTGATTTGCAGATATTCGCCGTTTTCGTTGTAGATGGTCGGTGTCACTGCCACCACTTCCTGCGGAATGTCGCTGGGCAATGCTTCGATTCGCAGCGTGAATCCGGTTTCATCCCCGTCATTGGCAATGGAAAACAGATTGCTGTTGGAATACACACCCAAAGGAAACGGAGCATCGCTCTCCGGAAAGGGAAAGTGAAATGCTCCGATCACACCGCTGTAGTAGGCGTAGAAAATATCCCGGCTGTACCAGTAAATATCCGGACAGAGAATGGAGATCTGCCCGCTGATCTGCTGCTCGAAATTTGATACTTCACAGGTTTCCACATACCCCTCAGCATAGACATCGATATTTGCCGTCTTGTACCAGATCTTGATGTATCGGGACGGCTTGACCACCTGATACAGCTGATGCCGCCGTTTCTCGATGCCAATGCCACGCATGGCAAAGGAGATGACCACGTTTCGTTTTTCAATGAAGGCATTGTTGAGGTAGCTGCCGTTCATGCCTGCATAAGAAGAAGTGGAAATCGTCCCGGCAGGTGGATTCAGACCTTCGATTTTGGAGGTCATGTACTGGTTGGCGGTCGTTGACAGGTTCAGCTGTTCGCCGGATTGGTTTTCTAAAATCAGGGTATAAAACATGAGATGCACCCCTTTACATTTTGTGTTTAATGATGTATAATAGAGACAACAGAGACGTTGGTTCTCTACGCAAAATCGGAATTTGTATAAGATCAACTTTGGAAATTTAGTATAGGGAGAAAGTAAATGGAACAACAGATAAAAGAACGGAAGAAAAAGCTTACTATAGATTTGTGGATAATCGCTCTGGTTACGATAGCAGTCTATATCGTCTATGGTGTTTTCGGAAGCAGAATAATGAGTTTTTGCAAAAACAGTGATATTTCCGTTTGGCCAAGACTTTTGATGGCTGCTGCATTGGAATTTGGAATAGCGGGTCTTGGCATTACTATTGTAGGCCTAATGCGTAAAGAATCGTTCGCAAGTTTCGGACTTCGTTGGGAAAACGCAATCAAAGCTGTGCTTTGGACGATCGTGTTTTTTCTCCCGTATATTCTTTTTATTTTCCTTTCAGGACAATTTGAGGGGTACGAACCATTGAGTATTATGGTTACCCCGGATCTTCACAAAGCAGGGATCGTAGCTACCATTATCGGAACACTGGTTATTGCGGTTGTCTGGGGCTTTTTTGAAGGCTTTAATTATGTTGTCATCTGTGAGAAAATCAACAGACGTTTCCCGGTAAAAACTAAATTCTTTGATTGGGGTGCGCTTGTGGTTTCAATTATGGGCATTCTTTTTCATCCCATGAGCTTCAGCATACAGGGTATCATTGAAATTGTAACTACCTTTATAGCCATTTATGGAATGCTTCAGGTGAGAAAAGTATACAAAAATGCATGGGGATGTGTTTTTGCTTTTCTGTTCATTTGGAATGCGCTTTGACATACATCTTGTCACCTAATCTCATAATATAAACGAGTAAGACAAATTCTGATTTACCGAGAAAAAGGAGCGACTTAAATCGCTCCTTTTTAAGTATTCAGCGCGTTCCTCGTCATCCTATAAATCTCCAGCCGTGACAGCGACTTCGGACTATTATTTGTCTGATTCACTGTGCGGCTGTTGTCGTTGTTATAGTAGTTGTTGACCGTACCGCCGGAACTGCCGCCAACGACTGCACCGGAGATACCGTTCAAGCTGTAATTCAAATCAGAATCCATAGTCAGCTGCATGGCTTTCGCCACACCGCCGACGGCTTTTTCCACATACTTCTTGCTCTTGTCGATGCCGTCTGCAAGCCCTTTCATAAAGTCCGGCATCCAGCTTTCGTAATCGGTCAGTGGACCTTTGTCCGGTACAGAGAAGTGCAGGAAATCCCGAATGGTATCGGCAACATTGGTGACGCAGTCTGCCAGCCAGCCGATGGCACTCTGAATGCCATCAATGATTCCCTGAATGATGTCCCGTCCCCAGTTCCAGGCATCGGACGCCAGTCCCTTGATATATCCCACAGCGGCATCAAACCCATTCTGAATGGTGGACTTGATGCCGCTGATTTTGTCGGAAACCGCAGAACGAATGTTGTCCCAGATGCTGGACACCGTAGAAGAAATGCTCTGCATCACGTTGGAAATGGTGCTCTTGATGCTGTTCCAGATGTTAGATACCACCGATTGGATGGCGTTCAGAACATTGGAAACCGCAGAAGAAATCTGATTCCAGATAGACGATACCACAGAAAAAATGGCATTCATCACACTGGAAATCGTGCCGGAGATGCTGTTCCAGATGGAAGAAACTACGTTCCAGATTGCAGACAAAACAGACGAAATGAAACCAGATACCGCATTCCAAACCGTAGTCACCACATCTTGAATTGCCGTTAAGACCGTGGAAATTGTAGTAGAAATGGCATTCCAGATGGTTTCAAATGTCGTTCGGATACCTTCTAAAATCGGCGTTAAAAATGCCACGATTGCATTCCAAATGGCACTGATCTTCTCCGAGATCCAGTCCATCACTCTGCCCACAATGATTTGGATGGCTTCAAAAATCGTCTGAAACAGATAGCCGAATGCCGTGATCAGCGGTTCTAAGGTGGTGTAAATGGCATTCCAAACGGTCGTAATGACGTTATGAATCGCCTGAAATACCGTAGAAACCACAGTGTAAATGGCATTGAAAATCGTGCTGAAAAAGTTGTAGATTCCAGTCCAGATGGCAGTGAAGAAATCCCGGATCGCTGTAAATACGGTCGTTGCCACCGTCTGAATGGCAGTGACAATGGTGGTGAAGGTATTGGAAATGGATGTCCAGGTGTTGACGAAAAAGTCCCGGATTCCGGTAACGATTCCCGTGAAAAAGGAAGCAATGCTGTTCCAGGTATTCACAAAAAATGTTTTGATGGAAGTCCAGACTTCGTTCCAGCTTGTTCCGAACCACCCCAGCACCACATCTGCAATGCCTTTCAGGGTATTCATGATATTACGGAACGTGTTGACAACGAAATTCCAGATAGATGTAAAAATACCTTTGACACCGTTCCAGCACTGCTCCCAGTCACCAGTGAACAGACCGATCAGAGCATCCAGCAGCCCCAGAAGAACGCCAGTAAACTCTGAAAAGATGTTGGAGATATTCTGAAAAACGCCTTCAAAAATAGGAGCCAGCAGATTGCACAGCCCGTCCCACGCTGCTTTCAGCACATCGGTGAAACTCTCAAAGTCGAATCCCAGAGCATTTAGCCGGTCAGTGATGCCCTGTGTCAATCCGGTAAAGGTGCTTTTGATTTGTTCCCAGATGGCGATGATGTTGCTTTTGAATTCGTCATTGGTTTTCCAGAGATGCACAAAGGCAGCTACCAGAGCGGCAACAGCTGCGATAATGGCGAGCAGCGGACCCAGTGACACGCCCAACGCTCCGGTAATGGCTCCGATGCCACTCTGCACAGCCGAGAAAAGTGCAGGCAGTTTGGATACTGCGGAAAAGACGGTTCCCACGCTGGAGATGGTCTTTCCCAGTACCACCAGCATCGGACCCAGAGCAGCAGCCACCAGTGCAATTTTCGCAATGGTTTCTTTGGTCTGCGGATTCAGCTGGTTCAGCTTGTCCACCAGTTCCTGAATACGGGAAACAATGGAGCGAATGGTAGGCATCAGAATGTCAGAAAAGGAGATCGCCAACTCTTCCAGCTGGGACTTTAAGATGGTTACTTGTCCAGCAAGGTTATCCTGCATGACCGCCGCCATTTTTTCAGTTGTGCCATTGTAGCCGTCTACCGTATCCGAACAGGTGTCAATGGCATTGGACAGCTTTTCAAAGTCCGCCGGGGAACCGTTGATGATCGCCAGCATACCGGACATGGCCTCTTTGCCAAACAGTGAGGCAGCCGCCTGTGCCTGTTCTGCCTCGGAAAGTCCGCCCAATTTCTGTCGGAGTTGTTCCATGAGTTCCCGCAGAGAATACATCTTGCCGGAACTATCCGTCAGAGAAATGCCGTACTGTTCCATAGCAGATGCTACCGTATCTGTTGGCTTTGCCAGATTGGTAATGGCGGAACGCAGTGCCGTACCAGCCTGTGAGGATTTGATACCGGCGTTTGCCATCAGTCCGATGGCAATGGCAGAGTCTTCAGCAGAGTATCCCAAGGAACCCAGCACCGGAGCGGCATACTTGAAAGTTTCACCCATCATGCTGACGTTGGTATTGGCATTGCTTGATGCAGCCGCCAGAATATCTGCAAAGTGTCCGCTGTCCGAAGCAGACAAACCGAAAGCGGTCAGAGCATCCGTGACAATGTCTGAAGTAGATGCCAAGTCTTCCCCAGAAGCAGCAGCAAGATTCATGATACCTTCAATACCGCTGAGCATATCGTTGGTTTTCCAGCCTGCCATCGCCATGTAGTTCATAGCATCCGCAGCCTCACTTGCAGAGAACTTCGTTTTACTGCCCATTTCACGAGCCTTTTCCCAGAGAGCATCCATCTCTGAACCGGTCGCCCCCGAAACAGCTGCCACTTTTGACATGGCAGAATCGAAATCCGCACCAGTTTTCACGGCAATGGTTCCCAAAGCCGTGACACCGGCAGTGACCGGCAAAAGCTTTTGTCCCACGCCAGAGATCTTGTCTCCGGCGGACTGCAGCGTTTCACCCAGAACACCCATCTTTTCCAAGGCGGTGTGAGAATTGTTTGCTTCTGTGGTCAGGCGTTTCAGTTCGTTTTCGGTTTCGATGATCTCACGCTGCAAAGCATCATACTGCTGCTGGGAAATTTCGCCGTTTGCAAGAGCGGTGTTTGCCTGTTCTGCGGCAGTTTTTAGTACTTCCAGCTTTTCTTTGGTAGCTGTCACCGCATCGGCGAGGAGCTTGTGCTTCTGCGAGAGCAGTTCCGTGTTGGAAGGATCGAGTTTCAGCAGCTTCTGGACATCTTTCAGCTGTGTCTGCGTGCCTTTGATGTCTTTGTTGACACCTTCCAGTGCCTTGGACAGCTTGGTGGTATCGCCGCCGATTTCTACGGTGATGCCCTTGATTCTGTTTGCCATGCGGTTTCACCTCCTCCGTGAGGGCATGAAAAAAGCACCTGCCGTAGCAAGTGCTTTTTATTAGTATCTACTTGGAAAGAGCGTTAATCCTCTGTTTCGCGCTTGAACATACCATTCTTTTTTCTTTTCACTGGCGGAAGAACATGAGAATGTTCGCTGGTCTTCTGATATTGCTATCAATTGTTTACCATTTTCACCGTCAAACATTAGATGGTGATTAGCGCAAAGACAAATACCATTGTTGGGGCTATCATTGCCGCCATCTTTTACGGCTACGATATGTGCTGCTTGAAGAACAATCATTTCAGTTTCCCCACAAACTGCGCAGCGGTTATTCCATCGTTCTAAAACTGCTTTACGAAAGCTGTAGTTTCGTCTTGCTCTATCAATTCGATCTCTGCAACGTGAAATATTGGCGTTTACTAAGACTTGTGGCACATTATCAGATGTTGAAACAAACACTGGATCGCCATTTTCGTTTGGTACACAAATTGGCTCCATGTATCCTTCATCGTCGGGGTTGGGAAAAATGAACTCCTCATAGTGTTCAACTACTTCTTGTAATCTGTTAATGCCAACAAAAAGTATTTTTTGGTAACCAAGCGGATTTTGATACTGATCACGAATTTGTTTATAAAACGGAATAATTTGATCTTCTTGAATGCCAGCTCGTAGTAGATTTGAAAGTGCTGTTGATTTTCCAACATCAAAACGTTTTCGAGACAGCGAGCGATTTAACCCAGTTGACCAAATTACAAAACAGGATAATGTGTGCCGAAAACTTATCACCAAATCATAGCCTGCTGTTAATAGTTTGTCAACATCACAAGTGATTAATCCGTCATAGCCACTACCTATTGCAATTTTCACACCAATATTATTCTGGGCGTTTTCAATTATTTCCTTGTGTTCAACAGACCACCAATCAAATCCGGGCATAGGCTCATCTCCACTTTTTTCTTTAGTATAGCATATTTTGTAGAAAAAGTAAAGGTTCAAAACGCATCAAAGTCCGCCTGTCCAGCGACCTCGTGCCAGCCGTCAAAATCATCGTTTTCACGCTCCGTGAACATATCATTGATGATTCCGATTGTCAGCAAGTCCAGCTCGGTCAATGTCAGACCGAGCTGTTTGCATCGCAGCAGGAACAGGGGCGTTGTCATCGGGCGGTCAGTTTTGCGATGTTTTTTTTAGATTCCGCCTGTGTCTCCACATTGAGTCCCCACAGTTCGATGAGCTGCGGCAGCACCTCGTAAATGGAGAATGTGTTGAACGCTTCAAGCCATTCATCCGGATTGTCCGGGACGTTCTCCGGATCAGCGTGCTTCGCCATGATGTAGGCGATGTTTTCAAATACCTCAAGGCTTTCAATGTCCAGTGCAGAGGAATCCTCTGTTTTTTCTCCCACAGATTTTTGCAGTGCTGCAAAGTCCTGATAAATATCTCTGCGAAATTTCAAGCGATACAGTCTGGGAACCGCCGCACTTGCCTTAAACGGCACATCAATCCCATCAATTGTAATATTTTTCTGAATTGCCATACTGCCACCTCCTTACGCTTTCACAGTGGTCTTGGAAGCCGTTCCGGCTGCCGGTGTGTATACGTTCTTATACCAGC